>Ga0209181_10002412_pt1 | contig 30725 bp, 27 predicted proteins | sample MAT05_FD_187208 | JGI IMG/M metagenome (GOLD analysis project Ga0209181, IMG submission 187208) | Freshwater microbial communities from Lake Fryxell liftoff mats and glacier meltwater in Antarctica - MAT-05 (SPAdes) (version 2) | ecosystem: Environmental > Aquatic > Freshwater > Ice > Liftoff... | reverse complement strand
CGACTCGGACGAGCCACGGGAGACAAACTGGACCCCGTTCATTCCCGGAGTGACGACGATGGCTGCCATTGCGGCCGAATAGTTCGTCTCGTTGCGCACCATCAAACCGGCCCTGGCGGAAAGGGCGGTGGGTCCCAGGGAACGAACGCGCACTTTGACGTCGAAGTCATTCGTTCCGAGACCTGCGTAGCTGAAGAATCCTTGATCCCCGCGTTCGCTGATTCCGACCCCCTGGGCCTGGATCTCGACGATCCCATTGGAAACGGCGGCGGAGCCTGACGATGGCGGTGCACCGAGGACAACTCCCGTGAATGCATCCGGGGCGGGCGGAACCGCGGCGCGCAGGAGACCCGCGACGAGCATGAACAGGGTGACGAGACGGCGCGATCCCACCATGGATCGCAGAAAGGGTAGGCAGGACATGGGGCAAAGAGGTGCACCGCGGGTGATTTGTTGCCGTTACTTTATGAAACAACCGCCCGTCGGTGGAAAGCCCCTTCATGAAGCCCCCATGGGCGCACGGGCGCCTCGACCGCAACGATGGAAGGAGCACTTTTGACGATCCCGTCGAGCCGCCCTAGGCTTCGCCCCGATGGACGACCTCTTCGCCGCGCGCGCCACGATGGGATTCTCTCTGGGGTTTCACATCATCTTCGCGGCGATCGGCATGACGATGCCCTTTCTGATGTCAGCCGCCCATTACCTGTACCTCCGGAACAAGGAGCCGGCGTATCTCGCGCTGACGAAAATGTGGATGAAGGGCGTCGCCATCCTGTTTGCGGTCGGCGCCGTGTCGGGCACCGTGCTTTCGTTTGAACTGGGCCTGCTGTGGCCGGGTTTCATGCAGCATGCCGGCGCGATCATCGGCATGCCCTTTTCATGGGAGGGCACGGCGTTCTTCCTCGAGGCCATCGCCATCGGTTTATTCCTCTATGGATGGAACCGTATGCATCCTTGGGCGCACTGGGCGGCGGGTCTGGTGGTAGGAGTCTCCGGTTTTATGTCCGGCATTTTTGTCGTCGCGGCCAACGCCTGGATGAACTCCCCGGCCGGCTTTGATTGGGTCGATGGTGCCGCCCGGAATGTCGATCCTGTCGCGGCGATGTTCAATCGGGCGTGGCTCCACCAGAGCCTTCACATGCAGGTCGCCGCCTTGCAGGCGGTGGGGTTTGCGGTTGGCGGCATCCACGCCTGGCTCTATTTGCGCGGCCGCGCCCCGGACCTCCATCTGAAGGCGCTGAAGATCGCGATGGTGTTGGGGGCCACCGCGGCGCTGGCGCAGCCCTTGGTGGGACATTGGGCTGGCGAACGTGTGGCCGAACTTCAGCCGGCCAAACTGGCGGCCATTGAAGGCCATTTTGAAACAAGCAGGCGCGCTCCCCTGACGCTTGGTGGTATTCCCGATGCGGAGACCGGCACCATGAAATGGGGCGTGAAAATTCCCGGGCTTCTGAGCTTGCTGGCGCATCGCGACATCAACGCCGAGGTGATCGGTCTGGATCAGTTCCCGCGGAGCGAGTGGCCGCCGCTCGTGGTCACCCATGTCGCGTTCCAGGTCATGGTGGGCATTGGCTCCGTGCTGGCGCTGCTCGGGGCCTGCTATTTCTGGTTTATGCGTCGTCCCACATTTCCGCGCTGGTTTCTGTGGGCACTGGTGGGCGCCGCGCCACTCGGGATGATCGCGATCGAAGCGGGCTGGATCGTCACCGAGGTCGGCCGCCAGCCGTGGATCATCTACGGCATCATGAAGACGAAGGATGCCGTCACCCCGGTGCCGGGAATGGTCTATCATTTCTGCCTCTTCCTTTTTCTGTACCTCGGCCTGGCCGCCGCCACCGTGTGGTTGCTCAAACGCCAGATCCAGGCCGTCCAAAAGGATTTCGGGGGCTGAATGATCGACATCCTCATCTTCTTCATCGGCGCTTCGCTCCTGCTCTACATTCTTATGGGCGGATCGGATTTTGGCGCAGGCATTCTCGAACTGCTCCCGGCGGGACCTCTTCGGGAACGGCAAAAAAAGGTGATCAATCGCGCCATGGGCCCCGTGTGGGAGGCGAATCACATGTGGATGGTCCTGATCGTGGTGATCCTGTTCACCGGGTTCCCCACGATCTTCACCACTCTCATGATCGCGCTGCATCTGCCCATGCTCGCTCTTCTGGTTGGAATCGTCATTCGGGGCGCCGCCTTCACCTTCCGTCATTATGACGCCATCCAGGATCGCCCCTCACAGCGCGCGTATACCTGGCTGTTCGGCCTGTCGAGCCTCTGGACCGCGTTCTGGCTTGGAATCATCGCCGCCAGTCTCAACCGCGGCATCATCGATCTCGAGGCGCGTGAAATCTGGCGAGCGTATGTCGCACCGTGGTGGGGAGCCTACCCGCTGAGTGTCGGTGCCTTCGTCGCATGCATCTTCGCTTTCCTCGCCAGTATCTACCTCGTGGGCGAAACCAACGAACCGGACTTGAAGAGGCGCTTTCTGCGACTCGGTGCCGTGTTCAACGGGCTTGTGGTTGCCATGGGGGGAGTCGTCTTCGCCGCTTCCATGGGCGAACGCGAGAGCCTTGCCACCGCGTTTCTCCGCAGTCCTTTCAACCTGGCCGTCGTGGCGCTCGCGACGGCGTTGTTCGTCGCGCTCTGGTTCCTGGTGACCCAGCGCCGGGTCCTGCTCACCCGCGTCGTCGCTTCCGGTCAGATCGCGCTCATTCTGGTCGGATGGTGCCTGCTCTACGCCCCCGATGCCGTGCTCACCGCTCGTGGCCCCTTGAGCTTTTACCAGCAGGCCGCGCCTCCCGCGACCTTGCGACAGCTGGTGCTCGCCCTGCTCGTGGGCAGCGTCTTCATTTTTCCAAGCCTCTATTACCTCCTGCGGGTGTTCAAACGCTCCTCCCCATGAATTCCCCCGTCCTCCTCCCCGCCTCCGAACTCCCCCGCGACCACTGCACCGGTCCGCATCCATGTGTTGTGGCATCCCGACTTCGCGAACGGTGAAGCGCTCGGGTACGAGATCTATCGCTGGTTCCGACTCGAGAACATGGAGGGCATTCTCAACCCCGGTGCATTTGCGGGTGAGATGACATTCGAACCAGGCCGTTCCACCGGCTGCCAACCCCGCAACCCGCGCCCATGAGCGAACCCGAACCGCCCATCCCGCAGGACCCCCAATTCGCCACCACCCACTGGGGGTCGTCCTTCGCGCTGCCCGTCAGGATTCGCCCGAAGCGATGGCGGCGCTGACGGAGTTATGTCGCCACTACTGGTTTCCACTCTATGCCTATGCCCGTCGGCACGGCTGTGATGTCCACCTCGCTCAGGATCTGACCCAGGAATTCTTTGGCCGACTTCTGGAGAAGAACTATCTCGGGGTCGCCGATCGTCGGCGCGGGCGTTTCCGGTGGTTCCTGCTGACCGCCTTCAAATGTTTCATGGCGAATGAATGGGACCGTTCCCAGGCCCAGAAGCGTGGCGGCGGCAGCGAGATCGTGTCGTTCGACGGGATGGCCGCCGAGGAACGCTACCGGCTCGAACCCGAAGACGCCGCCAACGCCGACCTTCTCTATGATCGCCGCTGGGCTTCCGACCTGCTGGACAACGCCCGGAACCAGTTGAAACAGGAATTCGCCGACGCTGATCGCGCGGCACGCTTTGAACACCTCGAGGCCTACCTGCCCGGAGGCGAGCCAACCCTCAGCCAGGCCGAGGTCGGAAAGGCCCTTGGCCTGACCGAAGGCACCGTCAAACAGGAGGTCTTCAAGATCCGCCGGCGCTACGGTGAACTACTGCGCGAGGCGGTCGCCCAAACCGTGGCGCACCCGGACGAGGTCGATGAGGAGATCAGCTATCTCATCGACGTGGTGAGCCAGAGTTAACCCCGCGGCTCACCACGTCGTTGCCAACGACTAACCTCCTCCCGATTTTTCTTAATAGAGGATGGGGAGATGCCATGACGTGAATCCACCGTCACCGAGCCGCACTTGCCGCGAATGCGGGTTGGAGATCGCGGGGGAACTCCGCGGTACAACCTGCCCGCGGTGCTCCCTTCGGCTCGCCCTGTCGCCGGAGGCGGAGGATTCGCCGATCGGCGCCACCTCCGAAAAGCCATCCACGGTTTCGCGGTTCTTCGGCGACCACGAGCTACTGAATGAAATTGCGCGAGGGGGGATGGGAGTGGTGTATCGCGCCCGGCAGCTCGGCCTGAACCGGGTGGTGGCCTTGAAGATGGTTCAGTCGCACCACCTGCTTTCCGACGAAGCCCGGCTTCGCTTCCGGGTGGAGATCGAGGCGGTCGCCCAACTGCATCATCCCCATATCGTCTCCCTCTACGAGAGCGGCGAGCACGACGGCGCGCATTACTTCACCATGCGCCTCGTCGAAGGCGGTGACCTCTCCACCTATCTGCAGCAGGGGCATCGACTGGAAGACCTGATCCGTCTTCTCATGAAGGTTTGCCGGGCCGTCCACTACGCCCATCAGCGGGGCATCCTGCACCGCGACCTCAAGCCCTCGAATATCCTGGTCGACGGCCAGGGCGAACCCCACGTCGCCGACTTCGGCCTCGCGAAATCAGTCGACCAGGACAGCGGCTTCACCTTCACGTCGTCGGTGCTGGGTTCGCCCAGTTACATGGCGCCGGAACAAGCATCCGGACACACCCGGCAACTGACCACGGCCATCGACGTCTATGGGCTCGGCGCCATGCTGTACCAAGTGCTGACCGGAACGCCGCCCTTCCGGGGAGCCACGCCCATCGAAACGCTGCGCCAGGTGGTCGACCAGGACCCTGCCCCGCCACGCAGTTTGAATCCGCGCGTCGATCCTGACCTCGCCACCATCGCCTTGAAGTGCCTGAACAAGGCACCTTTGGCCCGCTACGGTTCGGCCGAGGAACTCGCCCGGGACCTGGAACGATGGTTGGCGGGCGACCCCATCCAGGCGCGCCCCCTCGGCCGCCTCACCACAACCTGGCGTTGGGGACGCCGGCATCCGCTCGCGACGACCCTTGGCGCGGCGCTGGTCCTGGCCCTGGCAGGAGTCGTCGTGGCCACCAGTGTCGCCGCGGTGCGTGTGCGCCAGGCCGAGAAACGCGCCGAAGCCCAACTCGCCAATGCGCGGGTGAGTGAAGCCCGGGCGTTGCGCCTCCGGGGCGCCTGGGGTGGTCGAAGCGAGGGACTGCGCCTGTTGCGCGAAGCAGCCACGCTCGACACGTCCGAAGACTTACAACTCGAAGCCCGCAACGAAGTCCTGGCCCTCCTTCCGCGAACCGACATGCCGTTCGTGGTCGCTCGGCCCGACGCACCATCCGCCGCGGCGTGGTTGGTCCGCCTGGATCCCGCCCTCGAACATGAGGCGCGGGTCGAAGCTGGGACGTCCATCGTGATTCGAGCCCTGCCCACCGGCGACGTTCTCCGCCGGTTCTCGGCTCCCTCCAATGCCGTGACGGCTCTCGATCACTTCAGCCCGAATGGGCGGTTCCTCGCCGTCCAACACACCGACCACACCATCGTTTGGGATGTGACCACCGGCGAGACCTGCTGGAGCCGGCCCGGCTCACTTCAGACCGCCTGGCACACACCTCGTCGAGCATCGGGGCCACGACCCAGGCCATTGGATTTCATCCAGGCGGCAAGCTGCTGGCCCTCGCCGGGGAGGATCACCAGGTACGTCTCTTCGACGTGAATGAAGTCCGCGTCGTCCATGAAATGGAAGCGGACGCGCACCACCTCCAGTACTAAGCCGACGGCCGACGTCTTGGCCCGGTGCGAGTCAATGAACGGTGGGGATGGTTCCAAGTCCGCACCAACGAGGAGTATCTGGAATTCTCCTCCGGAATTCCGTTGGACCGGGTCATGGATCTGCGATTCAGCGCCGACGGACAGTTCCTGGCCGTGGGAAATCCCGCCAAAGTCAGTCTGTGCGATCCGGTGGATGGGGCGGTTTTGCTTCCACTGCCCTCGTGGCGAATGTCCACCGTCGTCTTCCACCCGCGCACGCACGCCCTGTTGACCGCCAACACCCCCGGTCTCATCTCCTTCGCGGCCCCCACAAAGGCTCGATCCATGGCCTTGCCCCATCCCACGGTCCTCAACCCCCTTCGGCGCTGGCGTGCCCTCGACATCACCCCGGATGGACGCTGGCTGGCCGCCTTCAACGGCCTTAGCAACGCCGTTGTCGCCTTCGACGCGACCGTAACCCTGCCCGTGGCGGAGTTCGGCCCGCATGCGGAAGCCGAGGAGATCGCCATCAGTCCCGATGGCCAATGGGTCGCCACCTCGAGTTTTGAGGATCGCTCCGTGAGGGTCTGGGACGTTGCCCGCCGTTCCCTGGTCCTGGCCCACACCGCCGGCACCCGTCCCAAGGCCGCCTTCAGTCCCGATGGCGAATGGCTGGGATTCTTCGGCGACTCGTTCGCACTTCGGAAGGTAGGTTCATGGAAGGTGGCTCCGCCACTGCCCTTTCCCAGGGCTCGAACCAAGGTGGGCGCGGCCGCGTTCTCACCGGATGGCCGTCTCCTGGCCGTGGTGGGTGACCTCACCCAACTCCATCTGTTTAATCTCCTAAGCTTCCAGGCGCGGGGAATTCTCCGGCCCAGCGAGGGCATGCGACTGCGAGCCATTGCCTTCTCCGCCGACGGAACGACTCTCGCCACCGTGGATGCCGAGGGTTAGGTCGCGCTGTGGCGTCTCGACCGGATGGAACGGCTGTTGAGTGACCTGGGGTTGGGCGATTGAACCCGGACGCGACGGTCACGCCGCGGTCAGCGCCGCGCGGGCGTTGGCCAACCCACCGGTCTTCTCCAAAAAGTAGTCATAGCGCCCCGGATACGATGTCACCTGGCCGGCCCGCACGTGGAGCACGCGGGTGGCCAGTTTGCGGATGAAGTGCACATCATGGGAGATGAACACCAGGGTGCCCTCATAGCGCTCGAGGGCCATGGTCAGGGATTCGACGGTCTGAATGTCGAGGTGGGTCGTCGGCTCGTCCATCAGGAGCAGGTTGGGCGGATCCACCAGGAACTTGATGAGGTTCAACCGGCTCTTTTCCCCGCCGCTCAACACGGACGTCAGCTTGTGAATGTCCTCCTTCTTGAAAAGGAAGGATCCCAACAGCGCCCGGGCGTCGTCCTCGCGCAGGGTCGGCGAACTGCCCATGACTTCCTCAAACACCGTCTTGTTCGGATCCAACGTGCCGGCTCGATGCTGGGCGAAGTACCCGATCTTCGCATTGTGGCCGAGCCTGCGCTCGCCCTGCTGGAACTCCACGACACCCGCGAGAATCTTGAGCAACGTGCTCTTGCCGGAGCCGTTCGGCCCGACCAGCACAGTGCGTTCACCCCGTTCGATGACCAGGTCGAGGCCCGAGTAAACCTTGTTGTCGCCGTACGCCAGGTGGACGCCCTCCAACGCGACCGCCCGCTGTCCGCCGCGAGGTGGCGGCGGGATCTGAATGCGGACCGGCTTGCGCGGCGCCATCGGCTTCTCGATCCGCTCCATGCGCTCGATCTGCTTCAGTTTCGCCATGGCCTGCGACGCCTTCGAAGGCACCGCACGGAAGCGATCGGCGAATTCCTGCAACGCCTGGATTTCCTTCTGCTGGTTCTTGTGCGCTGCCAACTGCTGTTCGTAGCGCTCCTCCCGTTGCCGCAGAAAGTCGGAGTAATTGCCGGTGTAGGCCACCAACCGGCGTTCTGCGATCTCGTGCACCTGATCGACCAGTTCGTCCATGAACTGGCGATCATGGGAAATCATCAGCAAAGCACCGGCGTACGACTTGAGGTGATTTTGCAACCACAACAACGACAACAAATCCAGATGGTTGGTGGGCTCATCGAGCAACAACAGGTCCGGCTCGATGACGAGCAGCCGGGCCAGATGCGCCCTCATGATCCAGCCACCACTCATCTCTCGGGCCGGCCGGTCGATGTCCCGTTCGCGGAAACCCAGGCCGGCCAGGAGCTTGCGGGCCTTGGCTTCCACGTGCGGATCGTTCAGCGCGTCATGCTTGGCGTGGGCCTCCATGTACTCGCCTTCCGCGACCTGGCCCGCCGCCTCCAACTCCCGGAGCCGCCGCTCGAGAGCGGGCAGCTCGCCCGCACGTCCCGTGGCGACTTCCAGCACCGTCTCATGCCCCACCGCTTCACCCTCCTGCGGCAGATACCCCACCATCGTCCACGGATCACGTTCCACCGCACCGGCTTCAGGCTCGGATTCCTTGAGAATGATCGAGAACAACGTTGACTTGCCGGCGCCGTTCGGACCGACCAGGGCAACACGTTCCCCGCTATTGACCTGGAGCGACGCGTTCTCAAACAACGTCCGTCCGCCCAGCACCATCTTGAGATCTCGAATTGCGAGCATGTGATTTAGGATGACCGAAGGCTCCCGACCTCGGCCGGACGGGCACTATGCCATGAATTCCTGAATCAAGGATAGCTCTATTCGAGGTCTCTACCTGCTCGAGGTCCGAACATCACGACCTCACCAGCGCGCCAGAAGCCTGTCCCATCCCTGCGCTCGGCGTAGCTTCCTGCGGTTTCAGACTCCGGTCCTCCCGCTTCCGATGCCCACGCGAAGGTCCCACACACGCGGCCATCGAGATGATTCCGCGGTTCTTAACCCCTGCCTTTCTGCAATCAACGCTCCGATCCAGACGACGGCTTCCGGCCCATGAGACCAAAGAAGGTGAACGGGTCCACCACCTCAATCGGCAATGCCCCATGGCGTTCCTTCAGTTAACCCGAAACCTCCGCGTACCACCCCAGCGACTTCAGAATGCTGTGCGCCCAGAGGAATCCAGGATTCCCGGCCGACCGGGCCGCACCGTCAGCCCTCGCGGATTCAGGTAGCCCGCTCCGGAATCCCCAGCGATGAAGAAGTCGTTGGGGCCGATCGCGATTCACCAGTCCCTGAAGCGCCGCCGTCACATTCAGGGTGTCCCACCCTTCAGTCCCCGGGTCGCTGCCGGCAAGACATCGGGGATGGGGGATTCAGCCACCAGTTCGTTGCGCGAGACGTGGAGGCGGTTTACTGGATTCGTCATCCCTACAAATATGAAACGACGATCCTTTCTCCGCATGGTGGGCGGCACCGCTGGCGCATCGACGTTCGGCCTCGACAAGCTTTTGGCGGATTTCCGAGCAACCGACGATGTCGTGAGCCGGGTGGCCGGACTGCCGCGCCGCATGCTGGGCCGCACGAAACGCGAGGTTTCGATCATCGGCTTTCCCGGACTCGCCCTGATGCGAACCGACCCAGCGGAAGCCAATAAGGCCGTGAAGGATGCCTTCGATCGCGGCGTGAACTACTACGACAATGCTCCCGCGTACGGAAAGGATGGCGAGTGCGAGATCAAGATGGGGCCCGCCCTGGCGAGCCTCGACCGATCGAAGATCTTCCTCGCGTGCAAGACCAAGGCCCGCGACGCCGCCGGGGCACAGAAGGAACTCGAACGGTCCCTGGCACGTCATCAAACCGAGTACTTCGACCTGTACCAGATGCATCACCTGGTGACCCTCGACGACGTCAACCGGGCGCTGGGGCCGGGCGGCGCGGTGGAAACGTTCCGCAAGGCTCGTGAAAGCGGGAAGATCCGTGCGATCGGATTCTCAGCCCACAGCACCAAGGCGGCCCTGGCAGCCTTGCGGATGTTCGACTTCGATACCGCCATGTTCCCAATCAGCTTTGCCGAATATTACCTCCGTGACTTCGGCAAGGCGGTGCTCGACGCGGCGGCCGAGCGCGGCACGGCCGTGGTGGCCATCAAGCCCATGTGCCTGGGGTCCTGGTTGCCCGGCGTTCCTAAGACCCGTGAATGGTGGTATCGAACGACCGAAACACCCGAGGAGATTGCGGTCGCCTTGCGATTCTCGCTCTCGCTGAAAGGCGTCGTCGCCGGCATCCCGCCTTCCTTCGTCGACCTGCTCGAAAAGGCGGTTGCCGCCGCCCGGGATCTTCAGCCCGCCACCGCCCAGGACCGGGATCAACTCCGCGAATTCGCGAAAAAGTGCCAGTCCTTGTTCCTCCGCGAGGACACCCAGCCTGAACCGCCGGCAGCGGTGGGGTTAGGAATTCCATACCCGGACCGCCTGCACGAATGCATGGGGTGATGGAGGGCCAACCGTCTTCCATCTCTTCCCGTGCGCCTGCCCGTTCGCTAGATCTCCATCCACTTCCCCGGGATCGGCACCGGATACCGGCCCTGGCCATCGGCGCGGATCGGCGGTTCGCTGTCGAAAGTGAGCCGGTCGATCTCCGGAAAAAACTGGAACGTCGACGCCATCGCCTCTTCCCAGGTGATGATGCGCCCCATGTGGATCGCGGCCCGGCCGATGATGTCGGTCAGGTTCGACAACGCTGCGCGCCGCGCCTGGTTCATTGGCTTGTTATTCCGGATGGCGTCCAGGAAGTCATTCCACTGCGCCTGCCACGCCGTGATCTCCTCCTTGGGGGCCTCCCACTCAATGTTGTCCCGGCGAATCCTCTGGTCCTTGTACGTGCGCACCGTGGCGGCGTGGATGTTGCCTGAGAACTGGGCCGCGCGCTTCGTTCCGTGGATGAACGTGGCGAATTCGTCGTGGCACTTCGGGATGTAGCGGACCACGTCATAGGCCTTGGTGCCGTCCGGGAACGTCCATTCCGCGGAGAACGAATCCAGGTTCTGGCTGCAATCAGTGCTATCCGCGACCCGTCCGCCGATGCCGTGGGCTGACTCCGGCCAGGCATCCTTGATCCAACAGAGTTCGTCGATCTGATGGATGTCCATCTCGGCGAACAATCCGCCCGACACCCAGAGGAACTTGGTAAAGTTGCGGAGTTGCCATTCGAGATCGCTGACCGTGGCAGGCTTCGGAGCCAGTGGCCCGCTGGCTTCCATCCGGTAGGCGCGGATGCAGAGGATCTCCCCCAATTCGCCATCGCGAATACGGCGGATGAGCTCCTGCCGATTGCGCGAATGCCGACACATCAGGCCGGCCGCGATCTTGAGTCCCTTGCGATCCGCGACCTCGGCCGCCTGCAGCAGACGCCGCACCCCGGGCGGATCGGTGGCGAAAGACTTCTCCATAAAGACGTGCACGCCGCGCTCGACCGCGTACTCCAGTTGGGCCGGACGGAATCCCGCGTACCCGGTAAGCATCGCGATATCCCCCGACTGGGGCCGAAGCTGATCAATGGCCTTCCGAAAAGCATCGAAACCGATGAACTGCCGGTCTCGCGGCACATCCACCCGGGAACCGAAGTTCGCCGAGAGCGCCTGATGCGCACTCGCCAGCCGGTTCTCGAAAAGATCGGCCATGGCAACCAATCGAATCGGTCCGCCGGATACCTCCATGGCATTGGCCACCGCGCCGCTGCCACGTCCACCGCAGCCGATGAGTGCCAGTCGGACGGTGTCGTCGCTGGCCGCATGAACATGCGGGAGCGCGACTCCGGCGAGTGCGGTGGCGGCCGTGATCCTTCCCGAGCGTGACAGAAACGCCCGGCGGGTCGAAAGAGCCAATGCACAGTGCGATGGGGGGTGGGGTCCGAGCATGCGCTCAGTGCAGCACGGACTCCTGCGGAATAACAACCTTCGGGGGCCCATCGGTCTGTTTCCCAGCCGAACTCAGGCAGGCTTTGAAATTCTTGAACGTGCAACCTGCATGCCGCGGGTTTGCAAACTGCACCGACCGGATACGCGAGCAGACCGACAACGCAGTCCCTCCATGCTGGTCTACCACCGAAACAACGTGACCGGCCAACCGTCGTCGCCCCGGCACGCCTGCTGCTATTGGTGACGAGACTGCACCTGGCGCGTACCGATCTCCGACGAGCCGCGGGAATTTTCGGCCCAGATCCAGTTTCGAAGTCGTATCAAACGAATCCCAAACAAGAAGCATCCAAGGCCATGAATACGAAAAACTTGCGGGACCTGCTTTTGGACCAATTGGCGGACATGTATTATGCCGAAAAGCAACTCCTCAAGGCACTGCCCAAAGTCGCCAAAGCGGCCAACCACGAGGGCCTTCGGGCAGCGATCGAAGACCACCTTGATGAAACGGGGGCGCACGCTCAAATGCTGGAGGGGGTGTTCAGGAATCTCGGCGAAACTCCCAAGGCGAAGAAATGTCACGCGATCCTCGGCATTCTCAAGGAAGGAGAGGAGATGATGGACGAGTACAAGGGTTCTCCAGCCTTGGATGCGGTCATCATTGCCGCGGCCCAGAAGGTGGAACATTACGAAATCACCACCTACGGCTGCCTTCTTGAGTGGGCAATGCAACTCGACAATCCCAGCGCAGCGGCAGTGTTCGAAGCGATCCTGGACCAGGAGAAGGAGACGGACACCGAACTCACGAAGCTCGCGCGTGAGGTCATGCATGAGTCGGCGGCGGAGGATGCCGCGGGTGGAACCATGGCGGTCGAGGAAGAGTCCGAGGACCATTCCACGCTGGCCCTCTCCACATCGCGGTAATTGGGTTGGATGTAACGGCAGCGAGCGATAATTCCTGCGGGCGCAATGCGCCCGCAGGAATTATCGCATCGTCACTCTGCGAATCGACCCATAAGGGTTATCCTTCCTCACTTCCTTCCTTCCAGAAGACGCGGAGACGCGAAGCCGCAGAACGGCTTTCGATGAAACGGTCGGCGAACATCGCATGCCGAGCGGTCTGACGATCGCAGCAAACCGAACGACCAGAACCCTGGGCTCCTGGTCGTCGACTCCGACCCGATCACTTTCCTGGATCCCTACGGTTGGGACACCTGTTCCAGTGTCTCTCCTCCACGAAGCTCGCTTCCTGTGCGCACAGCAATGTCCCCAAGCGCCACGATACCCACCAAACGCATTTGATCGTTGACGATCGGAATGCGCCGAATCTTTTTCTCACCCATCACACGACAGACCTCGTCGATACTCTGGTGTTCGAAGCAGGAAACAACCTCGTGAGTCATCACTTCGCGAACGGGAGCCTGATTCGGATCAGCACCCTGAGCCAGGCCCCGGACGACCAGGTCACGATCCGTCACCGTCCCAATCAATCGGTCGTGTTCGCAGACGGGCAGCATGCCAATGTCATGTTCGGCCATCAGTCGAGCTGCTTCTGCCATCGTCGATGTCGGACGAATGCAAAGGGGATCCGGAGTCATAATCTTTTGAATGCTCATGGCATCCAAGCTCAAGCACGTCACCTGCCAGGCCATTCGTCCCCGCCCTCAAGCAAGATTGCCAGCCGCTGCCATCCCAGGCGCTTTGGGCCGAGCCAGGTCCTTGCCGACAGCACGTCGGATCATTGCCGATTGCACTGGCACGTCGGAAAGGAATCGCCTCGGCATGGGACCCCCCAACAGAACGTTATTGAGGGCCAACAATCCCATGCCTTGGTGATGAGCCATGAACGATCGAATCAGGACTCGCGTTTGCCCCGGGGGAGGCGAGAAGCGGTTTAATCCACCGCCTCATAAAAGCCGAATCGACCCACGCAACCTTCCCGGGCGAGCACCTGGAGGTTCTCGCAGGCCGACAGCGGATCCACCATGAGGGCGAGCAGGGAGGCGTAGGGGGCCACGACAATGTCGTCGGCTAGGCCCCGCTTGAACCCGAGTCCTTGCGCGCCGAACGCGCGATACTGGTAATTGCCATGGGCGTCGATCGCCTGGTAGCCCGACTCGGAGATGCCCCAAGGAATACCGAGCGAGCGGCCGCAGCGCACTTGAGCCGCCACGGCCGCGCGATAGGTCTGGTCCAAGAGCGTGTTGTCGTAAGTCGGCATCACCAGAAGCGGCATGAGGTACTCGAACATCGAGCCGCTCCACGACATCAGAACGGGTTCCCCATCGACCTCCCCAAGAAGGCGTCGAAACAAGAACCAGTGCTCCTGGTTCACCAGACCGCGAGCCACGCAGAAATAGCTGCAGAGCCGCGCCTCAGACGCCAACAGATCGTAGAAACTCCCGTCGCGGCAACGGTCCGAGACGTTGTACCCGATCGTGAAGAGCTTGCGCTCGTTATCGAATAGGAACCCGAAATCCATTTCAGCCATCCGGGTGCAGCGCCGGGCGAGACCCTCAAGTTGGTGGAGAAGTGCGCGCGCCGCCCTCGCGCGGCCCCCTGGTTCCGGTCCGGGTGCCGCCGCTTCCGCGGTCGCCAGTTCACGCAGGGAAGGGTCACTACGGTTGGCATCGTTCCCAGACCCGCCTTCTCCGCCCCCCTGCGATGCTGAGGGTTCGCCCGGGGCCATGAACATTCGAAGTACCCGGGCATGCTCCTGACATTCGGCCTGGAACCGATCCAGCCACGAACGTGCCTCGCCTGAATCCGGGGCCAGAGTTTTTCGCGCAGGGCACCACCCATCGGGATCAACTGCTCCAGTCGAACCACCGCGTCTGCGAGACTCCCTGGTGGCGCCTCCAGCAACGCGAAAGCGGCTTCCCAGGGTGAGACCCGCTTGGGCGAACTGCCTCCCACCACGCCGGAAAGCCGAAAAAAGGTGCTGTGCCGTACGAGCCTCCCTGGGTTGCTGGAGTAAGTCGGAAAGGAACGAGAGGACCACCGGCAGAAGCACCACTAAACTGACGAAACCGGTGGCGATCCCATGGCTCACGGAAACCTGGGCGGACGCCTGTTCCTGGCTCTCGAGCAGGACCACCTGATCGATGCTCCGGCTTTCATCGGCCAGACGTTGTTCCTACCAGTTGCGAGCCAATTGAGCTGCCGGACCCACTCGGGCGAGACGCTGGCTAAACTCGGCCACAAAGGCGTTCGAAAGGGGAGGGTTGGCGCCGGAGAGTTCTACCACCACGACGATCGGATCCACCACCTTCGCTTCCAGAACGCTTTGCAGGCGGTCCCTCCACCGATCCGCGACGTCCCGGCTCAATCGCGTCTCCATCAGCCGCTCCGTCACGCGTCGCAGGTTCTCAAGCAATCCCAGTCGAAGCATGATCGGGATGCCCCACAACTCACCAAGCTTGAGAGGCGTAGCCGCTTCGTATCCGGAGATAAAGGCGCTCAACGACTTCTCCTCAAACTGGGCGTCGACATGGCCGATGTAGTCCAGCACGAGATCGTAAACCCTCGGCAATCCCGCTGACGCACCGTTGGCGAGACGCAGCAATTCCCTGCTGAAGCCCCGAGGGAGGTGTCGGCGGGCCATCAAGACTTGCTCCTCAATCAGGTACGCATTGTCCAGGAACCATTCCGCCGCAGGAGTCACCTGCCGGTTGTTCCCCCAAATCGAAGCGGTGGCGCGATTGAATGCCTGGATCATCCGCTCGTTCTCACCCAACCGCGCCAGGAGCTCATTGGTTCCGCGACAGAGGAGCACCTGATGCCGCGCGGCGAGCTCACGGGCGTGAGAGGCCAATTGCGCTGAATTGAGAACCTCTGCCCCCGCCGGCCTTTCCCGCATGCGCCCAGCAGGTTGCTCGCGGTTTCGCCGGAAGGGAGTCCAGGAGAAAAGGGAGAAATCTATGGTTGCGAATCTCGAATGTAGGAAAGGGAGCGGACGGTTCCCCACGAGGAAGTCCTTTAGGGACGCGGTTGCGCCACCTCAATCGCGTCGGATGACCGTCGAGGAAGCTGGCCTTGGAACCGATCGGGAATTCCCAGTTCCCGTGAGTCGGCTCAACTCAGGAGCGCGACGATTTGAGATGCCTCGCCTCGGCTTCCAGCCAATGGCCGAAGCCCAAGCCCCGTTCCGGGGACTGCTTCAAATACTTCTGGTACGCCGCATCCGCGCGTTCATTGCTGCAAACGGACTGATTAAAATAATCCGAGAGGAGGGGGCGCGCCGACTCGGAAGTGGCGGTTCTCAAGCTCACGGTCGTTATGGGATTGAAGGAAGCCATGGGCTCTGATCAGCAGGGACTTTCCCAGACGCAGGACGTGGTCGAATGCCAACGAATAGGCACTTTTGACACCCCTGCACCGGCGGGGCGTGGACAACCGGGTGCAGAATGCATGTCCGGCCATGCGCTCGAAGCGCAGTTTGCATGCCCGGTCCCAAGTGGCCCGGATCTTCGATCCCAGCGCAATGAACGCCGGGACCGGAATTTCTTCCGGTCCCGGCAACGACACCGAGCCAATGACGCACGAACGAACCGAGTCGTTCGTTAACGTCCGATATAGCCATAGGATGTCGCGGGCTTTGGCGCCTCAGGGGGAGTCGGATGCTCATCATCCTTGTCCACCGCAGCTTCATTCGCGGTCGCAATGTCCTTGGCACCAGCGGCCTCGAAAATGGCCTTAGCCCGGTCGACTTCCTCGGAGGACTCCGTATGCACGGAGATGAGAATCCCACCCTCGCGAACGCGACCTTCGTAACGCTTGGCTTCAAATTCCGGTATGCCCATGCCGATCAAGGCGCCGGTGATCCCGCCGACCGCAGCACCGACCGCAGCGCCGCCAAGTGCGGCCATGATCGGACCGGCGGCGATAAATGGGCCGACTCCGGGAATCGCCAGGGCGCCGATGCCCACCAGCCATCCGAGAGCCCCGCCGAGAGCCCCACCGGTTCCCACGCCAGTGACCGCTCCTTCGGGAGCCTTGGTGTTCTTTTCATGCGCAAAATCGCGGGTTGTCGTCTTGTCCGGGAACAGGACCGAGATGTCATTGTTCAAGAACCGTGCCTCCCGCAGGCGATCGACGATCACGTCGGCTTGGGTCGAGGAGGAGGCGATACAGAATACGGATTTGCGTGACATAATTTTAAGGGGTTACTGAGTTAGGTTGATGTGGTTTCGTTTTGTTTCGTTTTTTGCTCTGTTTGGATAGTTCGTCCTACTTGTCAGAACTCTCAGATGGTACTTCGATCTGGTTGTCCACCTTGTCGACACCGTCAACAGACTTGGACCAGTGCTTTCCTGCCGAATGTCCAGGGCGATTTCCGGTGCTGCGTGGAAATTCTGGCGGTTGACGACCGTGGTGAAGTCGCCGTAGGCATCCACACTCAAGGTCGTGGGCGGCAAGGCGAACAGTTTACCCCTGACCCCCAGGACACCACGCTTGTGCGAGACTGAGCCCACCGTAGGTAGTTCCTGCGAGGGCAACGACGAGACTGACGAATTGAACAGTTTTCATAGGTACTTTTTTCATAGGTACTTGTTCGTGATGAGTATGTAAAATCCGAGTGGCTCAACTTCGCCGGGCCAGCAGGTCATCAGATCCTCGCTCACTACTCCTGCAGAGGGCGTGCCATGCGGTACCGACCCAAAAAAGAGGGTCGTTTTTGCGTATTCCGGCGCGGGTTTCCCCTCTCCGACCAAGGAAACGTGAGAAGTGCACGATCCGAGGCTTGCAGAATGCCAGGGGCCCTCGACATGACCTGGCCGCGATGCGGGGATCTGGCCGGATTATGGGCCCGACCTGAGCCTTGCGCCGCGATGCTTGCACGCTGGAAAACGGAGGAGGACCCTCCGTCCCGCTGATGCATGCCTCCATCGCGCGCACCCTGACCCTGCTCCTCACCTTGCCTCTCGCCGCTTGGTCGTCCGCCACCACGGATTCCCCGCTGAGTACCGGCGGGTCCACCAACACCCCGACGCCCACGCCACCCTTCAGTTTCGTTGCCATCGGCTGCATGCCCTACGCCCGCCTGCCCGGCAGCGAGGCGGGCTATGGCCGCGTGCTCTCCGAGATCAACCGCCACGCCCCCGTCTTCGCCATCCATCTCGGTGACATCATGGGCGGGGAGGAACTCTGCACCGACGACCTCCTGAAGCGTCGGCTCATGGAGTTTGACTCGGTCGCAACCGCCATGATTTTCACACCCGGCGACAACGAGTGGACCGACGTGCATCGCACGTTGAAGTACCAACCGCTCGAGCGTCTGGCTCGAATCCGTGAACTGTTTTTTGCGAACGAATTCAGCCGCGGCCAACGACCCCTCGCCCTCGTGAGCCAACGACGTTCCCCTGCTTTCACCAAGTACGTGGAGAATGTCCGCTGGTCCCATGGCAAGGTTCTCTTCGCCACCGTCCATGTCGTCGGCAGCAACAACAATCGCCAGGCCAACGTTCCTGGCGCCATCGAGGAATGGACCGAACGCGATCAAGCCAATGCGGCGTGGCTACGCGAGACGATGACCGAAGCCCGCGCCGCCGAAGCTCCTGGGGTTGTCTTCTTCTGCCAGGCCAATCCAATCCTCGACAACCCGGCGTTCGCCCTTTTTCTGGAAACCCTCGCCAACGAGTGCCTCGCCTATGGAAAGCCCGTGCTGCTTGTCCATGCCGACGAACACCGATACCGGCTTGAACCCGGCTTCCGCCCCCGTAAAGACGCCGCGCCTATCCCGAATCTCACGCGGGTGGAGACGTTCGGCGCCTCAGATCTACACGGCGTTCTGATCACAGTGGACCCGTCGTCGTCGGCCGTCTTCCTGCCCGGCCCCATGATCGTGCCCGGCAATCCCCTTCCACGACTTCCGCGTCCAGCGCCAACCTCGACACCGAAGCCGGCACTGTGACCCCAAGATAGGAGAAGGTTTTCCGCTGGACTAAAACAGGATGCGTCAAGGTAGTGTCATCGCTGTTCCCTCTGGAAATCAACCAACTCATTCGCGTGAGAACTATCAACGTCTTCTACTCGTTTCTCGTCGCCGCGGCTGGCCTCGGAACTGTTTTCGCCCAAACCCCCGTGCTGACCGAGGACCCAACCGAACTCCTCAACGACTACGTTTCCCTCGGCGAATGGAACATCCCGGGAAACGCCGATGGCTGGGCGCGGAACGCGGGTGCCATCGCCCCGTTTGTGGTGGCCAGCGGCTTGTTGGAGGTGACCACCACCGGAGGTGATCCCAATTTTGCGCGCGACAATTTCGCGACCGCCCTGGGCTCGACCCCGGAACTGATGAAGGTCGAAGTGCGGATCAAGATGCTCGCGGGATCCGGCTCCGGATGGGAAATGTTCTATGGAAGCACCGAAGCCGGCCAGGGTGGGTTCTCGGGGGCACGGAGAATCGGCTATGAGCTGACGTTAACCCCCGACGATCAGTTCCACATCCTGCAGTACGATTTCACGGGCGTCTTCCCGTCCGATGTTTCGTTGCGTGATTTCCGGATCGATCCCGGCCAAGGCGCCGGCAACAAGTTTCAGATCGACTACGTTCGGGTCGGCCGGGTGATGCCCGACGCCGATGGCGACGGCCTTCCGGATGTGGCCGAAACCGCGACCGGCACCTTCGCCAGCCGGCGCGATACCGGGACCAATCCCGCCAAAGCCGACTCCGACGGGGATACGGTCCCGGACGGTCTGGAAGTCGATCTGGGCAAGGACCCTAACAACCCGGCTGAGTTTCCGGTGGCTTCGCTGGACCGATACGACGCCAACCCGGCGGTGTATGTGGTTCAAGTGGAGGTCAAACCCAACCCCGCCACGGTGACACCGCTGCCGACAACCGGCCCGGTGAAGCGCTTCACGATCCTGCCCGCCCTCCCGGCCGGCCTAAGTCTCGAGCCAACCACCGGACTGATCACGGGCTCACCCACGGCGGTTTCGGCGGCCAAAGACTACACTGTGACCGCAACGTTCCAGAATGACGCGACCGCCTCACTCGTGCTGAATATCGAAGTCCGGCCGCCCTACATCGCGGTCGAATCGGCGTTTGCGAAGCGCACCCTCAGGGTGAACCAAGACATCGGTGAAGGATTCGGCCCCGCCAAGTACGGCGCGGTGGAACCAACCTCCCTCAGCATCAGTCCAGCGCTCCCCGAGGGACTGATCTTCGACACAACTACCGGCGTCATCACCGGTGCCGCCACCGCCTACGGCCCACTCACCACCTACACGATCACGGCCAAGTACACCGGCTACCCCGATTCCACCGCTCCGATCGCCCTGTCGGTGCTGGAGGATCCCATCGTCACCGTCGATCCGGAGAACCCCCTGCTCAGTTTCGTCTCCTGGGGGGAATTCGATGATCCTGTCGACGTCGACGGCTGGTTCCGCAACGGCATCGGGGCCTTCTCGGAGATCGTCGACGGCGCGATGGTCGTTCGGAACATCGGCGGCGACCCCTTCTTCGGCAAGAACGGCAGCCTGGCCAAAGACTTCCGCATCCTGGAGATCCGGGCCAAGATTGTTGAAGGCACCGAGTCCGGCTTCCGCATCTACTGGTCCGAGAACGCCGCGAATCGTGGTTATAGCGAGGCCACTGCCCATTCATTTGAAGCGCTGGCCGACGGCAACTACCACGTCTACCGGGTGGACTACGGCAAGGCGACCGAGGGATCGTTCAACGGCCTGCGACTCGATCCAGGCAACGGCGCAGGCAACGTCATGCACGTCGATTACTGGCGCTTCGGTAGCTTCGATCCAGCGCTCATTATCGCCTCGACCCTGGATGGTTCGGTTCGGCTGAGCTGGCCGTCGGCCACCACCGGTTGGTCCCTGCAATCCACCGCCGCCGTGCCCGGCGGATGGTCCAATGAGAACGCCACGGTGACGACCGAAGGAAACACGAAGATCGTGACGGTGCGGCCCAACAGCGCCGCCCGTTTCTACCGCCTGGCCCAATAAATCCTACCGCGGGTTGATCTGCCTCCGCCCCCGTCCGGCTCTTTTCGGAGGAGCCGGCAAACAAGCCCCACCGCAAAGGACAGGTTTTGGGAACCGTGGGAGGAATGCCAGGAGGGGGACGAGTCCGATAAAGGGAGCCATCGTCATCACGATCGGCTCCCTCGCGGGTGCATGAATGCGCGAGCTCGTCAGGAAGTTTACGAACCGTCTCAGCTGCCTTTTTTAGCTGCCTTGACTTTCTCGGCATGGAACTTCGCCCATCGGGCCTTGGCGGCCGCCGCGATGCGTGCGCGACCTTCAGGGGACATGTTGCCGCGTTTGCCACCCGATCCCGGCGGACGTCCCCGGCGCTTTGGAGCGACGACCCCGATTTTGCTGGTGCCGAAGAGTCCGGCCAGTTCGGCCTGAAGTGCTTCGATTTCCTTAAGAATCTCCCCGGCCCGTTGAATGGATTCAGCTGAAACGATCATGGATTGGTTTTCTCTCCCCGTGCGGGGAAAGAGCGAGCTTACCACCATGGTGACCGGGTCCGTCAATGCAACGAGTGCGGTGCTTAAGTCCGGCAACCGCGCCCACCCAAAACTGGGGGATGGCGCAACCTCAGATTTCCGCCACGCTTATGGAGAAACGGCGGTTCGACACCAAATCCATTTCCAACCGGTTAAGCGCAGGTCAACCATCCGGACATTCCGGGCCTCGATGCCCTTACCGTCCAAGCCAATCATGGATTTCGCCGCCGTAGTCGGACGCCAGCGCAGCCTCTTCCAATCGGGTGCGACGCGTTCGCTCGAGTTCCGTGAGGCGCAACTGACATTGCTACAGAAGGCCGTCGTCGCCCACGAATCCGACTTGCTCGCCGCGCTGTATGCCGACCTGCGCAAATCTCCGCAAGAAGCCTATTCCACCGAGATCGCCGTGGTGCTGGGGGAAATCCGCCATGCCCTCCGGCACTTGGGGTCGTGGATGAAGCCACGGGCCCGACGTGCGCCCTGGTTGGCTTGGCCGTCGCACGGGATGACGCGCCCCGAACCGCGCGGAGTCGCCCTCATCCTCGGCCCTTGGAACTATCCGGTCCAACTCCTGTTGTCCCCGCTGGTGGTCTCGATTGCAGCGGGCAACTGCACCTTGCTCAAGCCCTCGGAATTCGCCATCCATACCTCCGCTTCGATCAGCAGGCTAATCCGCGCCACCTACCCGGAAGAACACGTCGCCATCGTCGAGGGGGGGCGCGACGTCGCGGAGGCTCTGTTGCGTGAGCGCTTCGACAGCATTTTTTTCACGGGCAGCACCCGCGTGGGCCGTGACGTGATGGCTGCCGCAGCCCGACACTTGACGCCCGTGACCCTCGAACTCGGAGGCAAGTGCCCGTGCATCGTCGCCAGTGACGCCCCGATCGACATCACCGCCCGCCGCATCGTTTGGGGCAAATTTATGAATGCAGGCCAGACCTGCGTCGCCCCCGATTTCGTGCTCGTGGATCGCCGGATCCGCGCGAACCTTCTCCAGTCGCTCCAGCGGGCGATTCATGAGTTCTACGGCGCGGACCCGCAAAAGAGCCCAGACTACGGACGCATCATCAACCGCCAGCACTTGGATCGTCTTGCCGCGTACCTCCCATCGGGGCACATCGAGCACGGCGGCCAACAGGACGCTGCGGATCTTTACCTCGCGCCCACCCTCATGACCGGGGCGCCCGCCATTTCACCGGTGATGCAGGAAGAGATTTTCGGGCCCATCCTGCCGGTGGTGGACTTCGAATGCCTCGACGATGCTTTGGCGCTCCTGCGCGACCGGCCGACGCCTCTGGCCCTGTATCTGTTCACCCGTGACCGGTCCACTCAGGAACGAGTGCTCGATACCACCCGGTCGGGCGGCGTCTGCCTCAACGACACAATCACGCACATGCTCGGCCAGGAGTTGCCTTTCGGCGGGCTGGGCGAGAGCGGATTGGGAGCCTATCACGGGCGCGCGGGTTTCGACGCCTTCACGCATCATCGGTCGGTGCTGAGGCGCTCGCTGGCGATCGACCCGCGCCTGCGCTACCCGCCGCCCCGAATCTCGCTGTCTCGCCTTAAGCGGGCGATGCGGTACCTCATGGGCTGGTTGATCCTCCTTCTGCTCCCCTGGAGCGGCCATACGCAGTCAGCGCAAGATCACGTTGCGCCGATCCGGGGGCGGGATCACTGCAATGTCATGGCCACGACCAAGAAGCCGGCGCGGTCCATGGCCGACACCAGATCCAGGCTCTGCACCTCCACCTCGGGTCGCGGATTCGCGAACGAGCGCAAGTAAAGCCGCAGACTCTGACCGTCGGCCTCGGCAAGCGGACATTGCCCCCGCCAAACCACGCGGGCGCTGGGTGTGTCGGCGGATTCCCCGACGGGTCAGGACCGAGGGTGGCCGTATTGGCCGGTCCACCGAGCGGCATGGGATCGCCTCGCGCTTCGAGCGTGAGCGGATCCCAGCGACGCGCCAACGTGTCGTTGCCGGCGGTCAGGAAGAGTTTGCCGTCGCGGTTGATCACCAGATCTCGGATCGGCAGGCGTGTGGTGTTGGTGACCGCGCGGAGGCAAATGCCTTCGGCGACCCTGATCAACCGGATCACCCCGCCGAGATCGGCACTGGCGCTCTCAATGAATTCCAGTCACTCGACGTCCATGCGTCTTCGGGCAATCCCAGTCTGATCCCCATTCCCAAACTCACCTACACCAGCCCCAACCGCTCCGCCGTTCTGTCGTTCGAACCCCGGCCCAACGTCCAGACCTCAGAATTTTCGGGGTATCGGCAGGGAAACACTGACGAGTTCAATTCCCTCGAAATCGTTGGTTTGGTGACGAGGTTGGTCGGCTGAGGTTTTCGATTTCGAGAGAAGTTTCCACGCCCGCGAGCGGACGCCATTCTCGCGTATGCACGCACTTGATCCCTCGGCCTCAGCTCCTGGACCGACGCCGCTCGCCGACCCTCCGACCCCCGCTGCTGCAGACGCCCCGGAGCCCATCGCACCGCCCACTGGCCAGTTGATTCTCGGCACCGACAAGCGCAATCCCGTCTTCGCGGTCTACGCCGACGATGGGGACGAACGACTGCTGGTGTTCTACGGCTTCGAGATCATCGAAATCATCCCGAATGACCCCGAGGCCCCCGCCTTCAAGCTCATGGTGGCCCGACTCTACAACAGCGGGGTGAAGCTCAGTGCCTTGTGCGAAAGCTTCGAGGTCGATCCCAAAACGGTCCGGCGCTGGGGCAAGGCGTTGCTCCAGTGCGATCCAGCCGAGTTAGTCCGGGTGTTGGAAGGCCGCTCCGCCGGTCGCAAGCGGACCCTCGCGGTGGAAAACTTCGCGCGCCTGCGCTGGCCCGACCTGGTGGCCGAACGAAGCTACGGCGCGGTCGAACGGTTGCTGCGGGAGATTCAAAGCGTTTTCGGGGTGGAACTTTCTCGCTCCTCAATGAGCGGGCTCATCCGGGAACTCAAAGCCGGCCCGGCACCACCGAACTCATCGCCAGCGGATGAGCCCTCTGCGTCAGCGCACCCCAGGCCCGAGGAGGCCCCGGCCATGCCCGCGCAGGAGGAATTGGCCGAGGCATCCCCGGCAACGGCAACCGAAAAAGGGGAGACCCGTGTGAATTGCTTGGCGGACAGCCCCACCGACAGGCTGCCTCAATCTGCCGCCAACCAAGGCATCCAGGCCGGCGCACCCTCCGGGAACACTGCACGCCCATCTCCCTTTTTCCCCAGGGATCCCGCCCCCGGCCTTTACTGGTGCGATCACGCGGGGGTCCTGATTTTTGCCGCCGCCCTGGCTGCGGTCTCGAAAGTCTCGGCGACCTCCCAGGCCATTCTGGCCCAGTGGATGGCGGCCCTGTGGCTGGGAGCCCAGAACATCGAACAAACCAAATTCCTGAATTCGGAAGACCTGGAATTGATCCTGGGCGGGGTGGTGCGCTTTCCCACGCCCCAGCGCGATCAACTCAAAAGCCTGGCTGCGGACGCCGGATTGATCGACGCGCTTTGGCGCTTCAACTGGAACGACCTGGGTCCGTCCGTGGGCACCGACTTCTATTTCGATCCTCACACCAAGCACTACACGGGCGAGCAGAACGTGCTCAAAGGTTGGTGTCCCAAAATCCGCTTCGCCGACGAAGTCCTACACAGCGACTTCATCCATACGGCTCAGGGAGCGCCGATCTATTTCGAGACGACGGACAACTTCGCCGATCTGCGCCAACGCTTCGGCGGAGTCATTGCGCGCGCGCGCCAGGCGCTCCAGTGGCCTGCCGACACCGTGCCCACCTTCGTTGTGGATCGGGGCATCTACGGACAGGAGTTCTTCCGGCAAGTCGCGGAGGATCCCACCTTCCATCTCATCACCTGGCAAAAGGGCTTCATGACCGAAGCGTGGGGTCCGGAAAAGGTCATGGGCAAAACCACGATCGTCCGGCATCGGAACTCGTCCACGGATGTGCGTCTCTACCAATTCGAGTATGTCGAGCGTGCTTGGGAGGCGAACCCGAAGCTGCGGCAAATTGTGGTGCAAGCCACTGATGAGGGAGGCCGGACCATCCAGGTGGCTATCCTCACCGACGATCCGAATCGGGCGGCTGTGGAGATCATCAAGCTGATGTTCCAGCGGTGGCTGCAGGAGAACGATTTCAAGTACCTCGACAAGCATTTCGGGATCAACCAGATCACCAGCTATCGGAGCATCGAGTATGAGCAACTCAAAGGGCAGGTGGAGGATCGCGAGATCAGAAGCGCCGCCCGGAAGGCTCTGGATCTAAACCTCAAGCAGGCGACCGCGGCGTTGAAGCGTCACTTGTTGGCCGAGGAACAGGCCCTCCGGGCCCACCAGCGCCGGGCCCAAAAGCGCCTGGAACTGGAGGCGAACCTGGCCCAGGAGGCCACCACCGACACGGCCCAATACCGGGCGCTCAGCCGGCAGGTGGCGAGCGTGAAGAGCGCCGACGGGCGTTACGAAACGACTTGCGTGGAACGTCGAAAGGCCATCGACCAGAGCCATCAACGGATCGCGGCAATCCAGGTCCAGATCGTCGGAACTCGGGCCACCGAATCGCGCATGGAGGCACTGATCCAGGCCCAAATGGTGAAACTGGACTGCCGGTGCAAGCGACTGCTGGATGTGTTAAGGATCAGCGCCCGGAATCTGTTCTACCAGGCACTGCAACCCTTTAAGAAGGCTTACGACAATTACCGGGACGACCACGACCATTTCCGCAAGCTGAGCCAATCCCCCGGGGTGCTGGAAGTCGGCGCCGAACGGATCGTGATCCACCTCATGCCCAGGACGAACTATGGCGGGGAGCTGAGGAAGGCAGTACTCCACACGCTGGACGCGATCAACGCCGAAGGACTGGAGTACCCGTGTCTGGAGGGGAGAAAACTGAATTTCCGTCTGGGTCAACGCTCGGAGATGGAGTTGAAAATGAACGTGGATGCGTGAGGGGCCGTTCGTCGGGTGAGCCATCGGGTGACGAGCGGCCAGAGCGCGCTCCAGGCGCCAGGCGGTGGACGGCGAAATGGCTTCAAATCGAGGGAATTGAACTCGTCAGTGTTTCCCTGCCGATACCCCGGAAATTCTGAGGTCTGATCCAACGCAGAGGCGATCCTTTGAGCGTGCTCCAACTCTAATGCCTGCGCAGCTCCTATGGAGGATACATCTGGCGCGGTGCCATCGCGGGTCATGCGGCGATCCCAAACTACTTGAGGATTTTGGATCAAGACCACAATACCGCTTATATAAAGCGCCTTGAACACTTCTACGGAAATACTTTCCACTTTGCCCGCCGTGGTGGGAATCGTGAAGTGGCCAGCCAGAACAAGCATTTGTTCTCCAGTCGAAAAGAATGCGTCCACCGCCTTAGTCAGGATGTGCTGGTTCTCCGCCGGACTCACGACGGCTTTGGTGATGCTTGAGATAGCTCCGGCCTTTAGGCTCTTGATCATGGCGCTGGCAGAACGGTGCTGGATGCCGAGAGCCTCCGCAGCCTGTTCGCAACAAGTGGATTTTCCGACACCGTGTACCCCGCCGACGAAGAAGGTATGCATGGCTACAGCCCCATTATCCTACCGAGCTTGGTTTCCTCAGCGCCTGTCAGGTAGCGAAAGGACTGCGGTGGACGTGCGCTACGCGGAAGCAACTTCTCGAGGGTCAAAGGTTTCTTGAAAGGTCGAATCGCCGCCAGATGCAACGCCACTCCGGTCTTTTTACCCGTGAGATATTTGAGCAGGTGCTCCCGCGTAAGCCCAGGGCCGTGCGGCAAGGCGTAAGTCCAAAGCACCGCCGGTGTGTCACGGACAGTTTGCCTGACAGTGGCGACTGCAACGAGACGCTGTTCAGGCGCAGTTGAGTAGATGACAATTCGCGTGACGGGGCGGGCGGCCCACGCGCGACGAAACTCGATCCTCTTATGGCCGGACAGAATCTTGGCGACGTGTTCGGGGTGAATGGAGATAAGGGCGATGCTGCTACTGGTCATTGGGGGAAAAGCTGCTGGAATGCTTCGTGTTTGATCTTGGTGATGCTCTGCGGTGCTCCATTCAGGATTCGGTTTGCTTCGAGCCACGCCTGGCCGCGCGGCGAGTCGAGATGGCGCACTAGCCTGAAAAGAAGGACACGCGTTGGCTTTTGCGCAATGCGGGAGATCTCGGTCATCGAATAGACGGTGCGGCGTTTTACGAGGGCGGCGATGTCATCAGGATCGTCGAGTGTCGTGTATTGCTCCGCCACCCCGACGCTGGTGATGGCGTGCTCATCCCCCGAGCGATAAAACAAGAGAATATCCCCGGGATTGATTAGTTTGGTCTGCGCGTGACACAGATATGCGAGTTTGATTGCGTTGCCGGCGGTGTTGGACGGCTTAAACAATCGCAATTGGCGGCTGTCCTGGGAATCGTAGTCGGGGAAAAGGATCTGATGAAAATGAGGCTGGATGGGAATGACGTATTTGCCGATAGCTGGCTCGCTGCGGAAGTGCGGAAAATATCTGCGAACGTAGTCAAATGGAGCCAATGCCTCGGGAGGGGGCGCGACTGGATGCTTCTTCAGATACACGGCGTCGCGGCTGTTGGAACCGGGATGTGCGCCGACATTGGCGAAGCCGAAGCTCTCCAGCATCTCGAACAGAAGGTGATGCTGATCTACATCGCCGTGGATGAAGATGTTTTCGAGCTGATTGGCGCTGGCGTAACGGAAGGCTGCCTTCAGAAACAACTCGCCGATCTTTTGACCCCGAACGGACTCGGCCACCTTGAAAGTGCATAGCTTAAGTGCGTGGCCTTGAAGGGCGAGTCCACCCTCCGTAATGCGCTCGTTGGTCTGTCGGTCGTAAACGCAGAGCGCGCCGATTCGTTCTGGCGTCTCGAATGCCACCCAGGCGTGCTTGCCGTGACGAGCCTTCTCAAGAAACCAATTATCGAAGCCGGGGTATGCGGCCCGGAGGCTGCCGAAAAACTCGGCGTGCAGATAGGGAGTGAGGAAGGATAATTCCTTGTCCTCGATGTTGGGGAGTGTGACGCCTTTTGTCTCATGGAGGCGCCGCAGCCAGTCGCATGCTGTCTGGATGGTCAGGACGTTTTTGACCAAGTCGCGCGCCCGGGCCTTGTCGTGAATGCCGCGATCCTCGGTGACGAGGGCGTGGGCTGCGGCGCAGCTCAGGGCATAGAGTATTTCGTTGTCGGCCGAGTCGTTGGGGTTTGTTTGGGGCGTGTTCCATGGGCAAGGCAAGCGGTCTTGAATGCGGATGTATTGACCGAGTCGCTGCATGGTGCGCTGGCGGCGTACCAAGTCCTTGTCGCGACTGATATCGTCTTCGGACGCGGGGTGGTAGACGAGTTGGTGGCCGTTCTCTTGGGCGAGTCGCACGAAACGCGCCAGACTGTCTTCAAGGACGATCTGCGAATTCTCCAGTGGGATTAGGATGTTCGTATCGAGCAGGAAGCGCATGGTGCTGCGACGTTTCCGGGAGCCGGTGGCTCTCGCCGATGTTCAATGTCTTGCGTATACCACGCCCTTGCTACAGCTACTTGAATAGGGCGCTGAGCCAGTGCGTGTGGGTGGGCGGAATGCCGCGGGACACTTTCGGGCAATGGCGTGTCTCCCCGCTGAAAAGTCCCCCGCACCGCGGCTGCCAATTCCGAGCCTTCAAATGCCATGGTCTGGCTGATGTACCACAAATCGAAGAAATCCTTCATGCGGCTATTGGCGAGGCCAAGGTTCACGAGAGCCTGCAACTTCTCCGCGACTACCGCCTCAGCCGGATAGGCCCGCAATCTGGGTCGCGGAAGATCCAGCAACGTGGGGAACTCGACTTCCTTGGGCAGGGGCATGACGCGGTCGCCGAAACCAACATCCACCCCAACGACGATTCGGGCCTTATCCAGACGGGCGAGCAGATGAATTCGAATGCCACCATATTCTTGGAGGGTCCGGATGGACTCGCCGCGAACCTCGGAATCGAAGACTAGGCCATCCTCCGGCACCGCCGCGGAGACCATGTCGCGAAACAGTCCTTCCACACGTTCGACCGTGTCGTCCCCGAATCCGAGCAGATCCAGGTCGAGCGTCTGCCGGTGATGGAATCCCTCCCAGAGGGTAAAGAGCGTTGCTCCCTTCAGGATGAACTGCTGCGCGTGGCGCGAAATCGACAGGCGGTAGAGCAAACGTTCAATGGCGTAAGTGGTCAGCACCTGCTGAAAGTCCACGCCTCGTTCCGCACTGATTCGGGCCAGACGGGTGCGAACCGAGTGGGCCGAGTTGTTGGCGGATGAGTTCACGAAGGAATCGTCTACAGATAGGGCATGATCACTTTGGTCACGCGATCCAGTTCGGCGAATCGCCACAGCTCATCCATCGTGAAGCGCTTCTTGCGCCACCCTTCGTGCAGGGCTTCTAGGGCGACGTCGCGCCCCAGCTTGTTCCGGTACCGAAAGCAATCAGCGAGGGTCCGCGCCACCGAGGTCACGCGGACCGGGACACCCTCGACGACATGAGCCTCGACTCCCTCGGTCAGCGCCGCCCCGGAAAAGCGGACAATGCGCAGGTGAAGACCGGAAAACCTCGGCTTCCAGGCGCTCCGCGGAAGCGCGAGCCACACATCCGGCGGATTCTGAACCGTCAGTTCGTGGAAGCGCAGGGCAGAAAGCAGGCACAGGATGCCGTTCGGCACCCGTTTGACCGCTTCGGCATACGAGTGATTCTCGGTCGGGGAGTGGCCGGGCAGCGTGTAAAGACCGCGGCCCACTTGCTCGACCTCGCCCCGCTTGACCAACTCGTAGAGCACCCATGCCGGCACGCCGGCCGCCGGAAGATCGCGCGGCCGCACCAGTCTTCCCTTTCGGAAGACCCTAAGAGCCCGAGTGTGAGGCGGCTTGAGCATGCATCGAATCTCCAATACCTCTGCGCCTATCCGCAAGAGTAGAGCATTTGCAGAAAAATCCTGCGGGAAAAACCAGGAAACCTCGTTCAGACCCCATGCTCTCTCTTCGATATTCACCTCAAAACCATCGCCTCCCGATGGAGAACCATTTGGCAACTGTTCCATCTGGCTCCAATGGCGGCAGGATCACTTTCGGGAAGCCGCGCTCGCAGTGGACAAGGGAGCACTCGTGGTCCCGGAGGCCGCGAAGTTTATGAAGCTTGTGCTCCTCTGTCTCGGAATAGTTCACGTTGCGTTTGCCGGCGCTGTAGCCCCAGGAACGCTTGACCACCCGCTTCTTGCCTAGGAAATCGGCGGCTTGGACGGCTTCGGCTTCGTCGGCTGACCGGAAGATCAGGCGATTGCGGAGATTGAGGGTGAGCACCCTGGATTTGTCGTGCCCGAGGACTAATACTAATACTAACAGGAATTTGCTTTCTGGTGTGAGGGAAGCGTGGCGGATCGGGAGGGGCATTCAAGGCGAAAGGCGGGCGAGAACGGGCCGGAATCCTGCCCGATGCCACCCCGGAGTGACTGCGGCGAGCATCGGCCGGCTTGCCCGGCCTGCCTGACCGGGCCGGGAGGCGCCGATCAGGCCCGGTGAGGGGGACTCGGGGCCGTTCGAGGGCACACGGACTCGTTGGGCGAACCGCGCCCCGCAACGCGGCGCGATCCTCCCCACCTGCTTGATCAGTGCCGCCCAGCCTTTACGAGCCTCCCGGGCCGTGGGCGACGGCGCCACCGGCAGGACCGCCGCCTTTGCGGAGGGCTGGCGTTGGGCCGTTTGCCCTCGGGTCTTGTTCGAA
>Ga0209181_10002411_pt1 | contig 30738 bp, 22 predicted proteins | sample MAT05_FD_187208 | JGI IMG/M metagenome (GOLD analysis project Ga0209181, IMG submission 187208) | Freshwater microbial communities from Lake Fryxell liftoff mats and glacier meltwater in Antarctica - MAT-05 (SPAdes) (version 2) | ecosystem: Environmental > Aquatic > Freshwater > Ice > Liftoff... | reverse complement strand
AAAAATTACTTCTACGAAAAATTACTTCTACGAAAAATTACTTCTACGAAAAATTACTTCTACGAAAAATTACTTCTACGAAAAATTACTTCTACGAAAAATTACTTCTACGAAAAATTACTTCTATGAAAATCCACCTCATTGACCTCCATAACCGCCGCATCTATCCCGCCGAAGTCACGGTGGAAAACGGTCGCATACAAAGCATCCGTGAAATTGAACATGCGTCGGTGGAGGCAGGATATTTGATGCCGGGCTTCGTGGATGCCCACGTCCACATTGAAAGCAGCATGCTTCCGCCCGTCGAGTTTGCGCGGATGGCGGTGGTGCATGGCACGGTCGCCACGGTTTCCGACCCCCACGAGATCGCCAATGTGCTCGGCAGCGCAGGCGTAGAGTATATGCTTGACGATGCGGCTCGCACCCCTTTTAAGTTTTGTTTTGGCGCACCGTCGTGTGTCCCGGCCACGGCGTTCGAAACCGCCGGTGCTGTGATGCTGGCCGATGAGGTCGAAAAACTGCTCCAAAATCCAGCCATCGGTTACCTCTCTGAAATGATGAATTTTCCTGGTGTGCTGCATGGAGACGGAGAAGTGCTGGCAAAAATCGCTGCTGCGCACCGGCTCGGCAAACCGGTGGACGGCCATGCGCCCGGATTGCGCGGTGAGGAAGCGCGGCGTTATTTTGCTACAGGCATCACCACCGACCACGAGTGTTTTACCTATGAAGAAGGACGTGAAAAAGCCCAACTCGGAGTAAAAATCCTCATCCGAGAAGGCAGCGCTGCGCGGAATTTTGAGGCACTTTGGCCGCTGTTGCAGGAATTTCCTGGCCAAATTATGTTTTGTAGCGACGACAAACATCCCGACGACCTGGTGCGCGGCCACATCAACGAACTCGTCGCGCGCACCGTCGCCCATGGTTGCGACTTGTTCGACGTGCTGCGCGCTGCCTGTGTGCATCCGGTAGAACATTATCGTTTGCCGGTTGGCTTGCTGCGGGAAGGGGATCCGGCGGATTTTATTCGCGTAGCCGATCTTCACTCGTTCCAGGTACTGGAAACCTGGCTCGACGGCGAAAAAGTGGCCGAGAATGGCCAAAGCCTGCTGCCCCGGCTTGTTTCCGAAGCGCCCAATCAGTTTTTGGCGCAGCCCAAAATGCCGGAAGTATTTCGGATAAGGACTAGGTCTGGTGCCCCACACACAGCCTCCATCCATCTCATTGAAGCGCTTGACGGCCAGATCGTCACGGGCGCTGCCATCGAAACGATCGCCGCAACGGATGGCCTCCTCCAAGCCGACCCTGCCCGCGACATCCTGAAAATCACCGTCGTGAACCGCTACACGCCCGATGCGCCACCGGCAGTCGGCTTCGTGCGGGGTTTCGGACTGCAAAGCGGCGCCCTGGCGAGCAGTGTGGCCCACGATTCACACAACATTGTGGCCGTGGGTTGCGACGACTTCGCATTGGCGCAAGCGGTGAATGCCGTCATCGCTGCCCGCGGAGGCATCAGCGCAGCCAATGGCAGTGGCGACACGCGCACCCTGCCGCTGCCCATCGCCGGACTAATGAGTCAGCAAGATGGTTACGAACTCGCCCGCGTGTACGCCGAGTTGGACGCCTGGACAAAATCTGCACTCGGCTGTGCGTTGCGGGCGCCGTTCATGGTGCTGTCATTTTTGGCTTTGCCAGTCATCCCGAAATTGAAAATGACCGATTTAGGGTTGTTTGATGTAGAACAGTTCGGATTTGTAGACGTTGATTGTTGACTTTTGACTTTTGACCGTTGACTTTTGGCTACCCGTGTTGCAGGCGTTACTTTTGCACCCTTGCACACTTCTATGGGTCAATGGCAGTCAACGATCAAAAGTCAACGGTCAAAAGTCAAAAGTCAACGGTCAAAAGTCAACGGTCAACAGTCAACAGTCAACGTGGAATTCAAAGGTAAACTTCTTTGCGGCGTAGCCGGTCTGGCTTTGTTTGGGATGAGCGGGATGCCGTTCGGCGGTCCCCTGGGCTTTATCGTGGGTTCATTGCTGGGGCATTACTGGCTTGACAAACCCAAGGAAGATCAGGATAGCCTCAATTCTGATTACCGCGCCTTTCAGCAACAACAAAGGCGGTTCCTGCACCACGTATTTGCGCTCTGCGCAAAAGTGGCTAAGGCGGATGGCCCCGTCAATCGCCACGAAATCAACCACATGGAACAACTGATGCGGCAGCAATTCCGGCTCAATGAAAAGGGACGGGCCTATGCGGTGCGGATTTGGAAGACCGTGAAGGAGTCGCCACAACCGTTCGAAGAACTTGCACAAGCGTTTTATCACGACTTCCGCATGGAACGCCACCGCGTCGTTGATATGATGGACCTGCTCTTTGCGATGGCAGCGGCCGACGGCGGGCTCCATCCCCGGGAAGAACAATTGCTGCTCCGGGCTGCGGGCGTCCTGCACATCAGCCGCCTGCAATACGACAACATCAAAAAACGATACTACCAGTTGCCGCCGCAAGCCGAGCAACGCTGGACGGCCCTCGATCCGCACTATGCCATTCTGGGCGCCAAACCGGCTGATAGCCTGGACGTGGTGAAGAAAAAATTCCGCGAACTGGCAATGAAATGGCATCCCGATAAAGTAGCCACCAAAGGGCTTTCCACGGAAGCGCTGCGCCATGCGAAGGAGAAATTCCAGCAGATCAACGAGGCGTATGAGCGGATTGTAGAATCGCGGCAGAAGTGATCTTATTATGGATTTGGTCAACAAGAGCACTTGCTGCAATTTACCGTCAATTAGCTCATCTCAAATAAGAAAACAATGGATTTTAAGCCGGATAGTATCCTTAACCAAAAATTTCGCTTAGTAGAGCTAATCGGTATAGGTGGCTTTTCGCAAGTGTTTAAAGCATTTGACCTGGAAGCGGGCGATGCAATGGTTGTTAGAATTTTCCTGCGTGAGGCCCATGATCTGGTTCGTCAAGAGTATCAGCGCCTCAGAGGACTTAGACACCGAAATATCATACGTTACCTTTACTTTGGAGTAGAAGATGGGTATCCGTATCTGCTCATGCCCTTCTTCCCAGACGGTTCTGTGCTGAACAGAGTAGGAAGATTGAATGAGCAGGAACTTTGGCGGTTGACCCGCGATATTAGCAGCGCATTAGAGTATCTGCACGGGCAGCAACCTCCGATCTTGCATCAAGATATCCGCTTGAGCAACATCTTTGTTGATGACGATGGCAATTTTGTTTTGTCGGATATATCCTTCAGCAATGAACTGACAAGTCGGCTTCAAAATACCGAAACGGGTTCTTCCAATGCGGAAAGTATGGCCAATGTTGCATACCGCGCGCCCGAGATTTTTCAATCCCTCGATCAAAATTACAACCCTGCCGTGATGCTCAGCGATGTCTGGTCGCTGGGAGCTTGTCTGTATGAATTGGCTACGGGGGATTTGCCTTTTGGAGAGCAGGGTGGGTTGCTCCAACTTATGGAGTTAAAAAGCAACGACAGACAGCTTGAAGACCTTTTGGACCCGCTACCCCCGTACTTTTCAGACGAGTTTAATAGTTTGGTTTTTAGCAGCCTTGCCCTTCAGCCTTGGCACCGTCTGAACGTCCTAAATTTGCTGGCAATAGCATCTGCTAAATTGTCTCCCATGTCTTATGGGCGGCCTATTGGAAGCCCACCACCCGATTCGGATAAGTCTTCTATGCAGCCTCCTACAAAGTCTCCCCTTCAGCAGAAAGGAAGGCAATCGTATGAGGCGAGAGAAACAGAGGGTAGGGTAGTACAAGGGGAGTCAGAATTTGATTTTATCTGGGAAAGCGCTAAGGCAAGGGCAGAACCCAATACCAGAGATACAGGACATGGTATTGGTCCTCCTCCTCCGCCACAGCCCATCAAAAACTTGCAAAACCAAGGCGGCGATGACAGTTTGGTCAAATGTAGCGTGTATGCGCCGCCTGTAGTAAAAGCATCTGAACGGGTGATGGTGCAAGTATGGCTCCACGAAAAAAAGCAGCAAAAGTTGGTAGCGAGAATGGCCCAGTATTTTTTCCCGGGAAGTGATGTGCGCCAATCAAAATACCTGGAATTGCCGCTCAAAAGTGGAGACCTGGTATTGGTGGAGTTGATGTCCAAACAGATCGCCATCAAAGACTGCGTCCAGAAGATCCGCTGGCGGGGCGAAGCGGAGGCAGCCGATTTTTGGGTGGATATTCCAACAAATATTTCGGCTGGTTTGCTGGATTTCACTGCCCGGCTCCGTGTGGAAGATGTTCCGGTAGGCGATTTTAAATTTGCCATCGGGCTGAGCCAGGAAGCCAGCAAACCCGATGTCTTGCGTGGGAGGCCACGGGTATTCAAAAAGGCATTCTTCTTCTCCTACGCATCGGAAGACCGCCCAGAAGTGCTGAAACGTGCCCAGATATTGCAATCCATGAACATCGAGTTTTTCCATGACCTGCTGAGTCTTCGACCAGGCGAGCTCTGGGAGCGTGCATTGTATACTGAAATTGATACCAGTGACGTGTTTTATCTATTTTGGTCGAATCATTCTAAAAACTCGGAATGGGTGGCGAAAGAAATTACTCATGCGTTGGGTTGCAAGTGCGGGAATGAAGATGCGCTTCCCACCATTATCCCCATTCCAATTGAAGGCCCTCCTGTGCCTGCACCACCCGATAACCTGCGCCACTTGCATTTCAATGACAACCTGTTGTACATCATGCAATCGGATATTGTTGCCCGACGGACAAAAGATAAAGGCTGAAGTAAGCCTTCTAAAGCACCTCGCGCCCCCCGCCGGCGTGCTTTTTTCTTTCCTAAAAACTCGCTGCTGTGCGCCGTACTTTTGCGTACCTAAAAAAGTCCGGCATCAAAAAGACCAGCATCCACACCATGAAAAAACGCACCCTCGTTACCGCCGCCCTACCCTACGCCAACGGCCCGCTCCACATCGGCCATTTGGCCGGTGCCTACCTGCCCGCCGACATTTATACCCGCTACCTGCGCCTCATGGGGCGCGATGTGGTGTTCGTCTGCGGCTCCGATGAGCATGGCGCAGCAATTACCGTAAAAGCCCGCAAGGAAGGCACGACGCCGCGGGCTGTGGTGGACAAATACAACGCGATGCTGCGCGATACTTTTCAGAAAATCGGCATCGCCTTCGACATTTACCACCGCACCAGCGAGCCGATCCACCACGAAACGTCGCAGAATTTTTTTAGAAAATTGCTCGAAAATGGCGAATTTGTAGAAGAAACCACCGAACAATACTACGATGAACAAGCAGGGCAATTCCTCGCCGACCGCTACATCATCGGCACCTGTCCCGTGTGCGCCAACCCCGATGCGTACGGTGATCAGTGTGAAAAGTGCGGCACCTCCCTCAGCCCGACCGATCTGATCCATCCGCGCTCGACGCTCAGCGGCACCGCTCCGGTGAAACGCCCGACCAAACACTGGTTCCTCCGTCTTGACAAACATGAGACCTGGCTCCGCACCTGGATCAACACCGGCGAAGCGGAACTTCAGCCGCCCCACGACCCGGCAGCCTGGAAAAACCACGTGCTCGGTCAGTGTAATTCCTGGCTTGATCAGGGTCTTCAACCTCGCGCCATGACCCGCGACCTCGACTGGGGTGTGGATGTACCGCAAGAAATTCCCGGCTCCGAAGGTAAAAAACTGTACGTCTGGCTCGATGCGCCCATCGGCTACATCTCGGCTACGAAACAGTGGGCACTTGACCATAACAAAGATTGGGAAATCTACTGGAAAGACCCCGAAACCGCGCTCGTCCACTTCATCGGCAAGGACAACATCGTGTTTCACTGCCTGATTTTTCCGGCCATCCTGAAAGCGCACGGCGGCTTCAACCTGCCGGTAAACGTACCTGCCAACCAATTCATGAATCTCGAAGGCCGCAAACTTTCGACTTCCAAAAACTGGGCGGTGTGGGTGCACGAATACTGCGAGGAGTTTGCCGGACAAGAAGACGCGCTGCGCTACAATATGGTGAAAAACATGCCTGAGCAGCGTGATTCGGAGTTCACCTGGAAAGGTTTTCAGGAGACGAACAACACCGAACTGGTGAATAACCTCGCCAACTTCGTCAACCGTGTGCTGGTGCTGTCGCATAAATATTACGGCGGACTAGTGCCGGAAGCCAATCCCGAACTGCCGTTTCGCAGCGGCTGGGATATGGACAAGACCGGGCAGTACAATGAAGAATTGGGCCTGATCTTTAAAAAACTTGAAGACATGGGCACCGAGATCGAGCGGTTCAATTTCCGCGAAGCGCTCCGCATCCTCATGGAGATCAGCAGCGCGGGCAATGCCCTCCTGCAATTCAACGAACCCTGGCGCACAGTGAAGGACGACCCCGAAACCGTGAAAGTTGTGATGAACCTCGGCTTACAGTATGTCGCTGCGCTGTCCGTGGCGGTGCGGCCGTTTTTGCCTTTCTCCGCCGACCGTTTGCGCACTATGCTCAATCTCAATCCGATCCGCGACCGGGGCGACCTGCTCGAAGTGCTCAACGAACTGGCGGAAGGGGATCCGATCATTCCATACGACCACGCGCTGGGAGAACCCGCGCATTTGTTCTCACGTATACCGGACGAAGTAATTCAAAAACAAATAGACAAATTAACCGCCACCGATGCTGCCAATCAGGCGGCAATACAAAACGCAGTGCCTGCTCCGGTCACTTATTCACCTATGAAAGAGACAATTCAGTTCGACGACTTTGCCAAAATGGATATCCGTACCGGTGCTATTCTGACTGCCGAAAAAGTGGAGAAATCCAAAAAACTCCTGAAACTCTCGGTGGACTTGGGATTCGAAACGCGCACCATTCTTTCCGGCATCGCCGAGCATTTCACGCCAGAAGAAGTTGTTGGGAAACAAGTCATCGTGCTGGCCAACCTCGCCCCGCGCCTGATGATGGGCACCGAATCCCAGGGCATGATCCTGATGGCCGAAAATGCCGAAGGCAAGTTGAGTTTTGTCAGCCCGGCAGATGGCTGGGGCAACGGCATGGGGGTGAAGTGAACCTTGCAAAGAAGTCGGCTCACAAGTAAATTTTTTTAGACAGGATGGGCAGGGTTTTACAGGATTCATTCCTTTTTAAGTTAAGGAACGGGCAAATAATAACTTGTAAGTTTCAGATAGATTGGTTTTTGCTCAGATGGGCCATCTTTTTGATTAAATAACCTGGCAGACGGCCCTTGTCGAGGGCGCCGATCGAATGGACTTTCAGATTGTTTTTAACGGTGACGGCACTTACTTTTTGCAAGGGTATTTGAACGGGGCCTTTTTAAATTCGGAGACGGGAAGTTGGCAATTATCGGGTACCATCCTGCACCAAATTTCTCCCAATACCGGCAATGACAGCAGCCCCCTTACCTGGATCAACCGGAATCAATTTAAAGTGGTAGATCCAAATGAAGGCATTGCGCTAAGTTATTGGTGCCGCGTTCCTAACCTATACGCGGGTGCAGTGAATGTCTATCCGGCAACCTGGCTGGAGCATCAGGTTGCCGGATAGACGCGGATATTTAAAGTCCGTACTTATCAAGCAAATACACCAGCGCCGCCATGCTCGCTGCGCCGAGTTCCAGTTCGCGCTGGTTCACGGCATCGAACGTATCGGCTGCTGTATGGTGGTAGTCGAAATAGCGCTGCGAATCGGGTGAATAACCGCTGAGCAATCCTTTCATGCCTTTCAGCGGACCGATATCCGCGCCGGAGCCGCCCTTCGAGAGCGTGAGTCCGTAAGGCTCGAACACGGGCTGGAGCGCGGCGATTTTTTCAAAAAACTGACTGAACACCGTGTTGTCGCCATCGAAGGTGAACCCGCGCGGCGTGAACCCGCCCGCGTCGCTTTCGATGGCCAGCAGGTGGTATTCACCTTTCCGTTGTGCTTCGGCGGCATATTGTTTGCCACCGCGCAAGCCGTTTTCCTCGTTCATAAACAGCACGGCCCGCACTGTATGGCGCGGCCGGTAGCCTACGCGGCGCAGGCAGCGCAACACATCCATGCTTTGTACGCAGCCCGCACCGTCGTCGTGTGCGCCGTGGCCCACATCCCAGCTGTCGAGGTGGCCGCCGACCACCAGGATATCCTGCGGGCGTTCGGAGCCGCGGATCTCGCCGATGACATTGTAGGAGAGGACATCGGGTAGCGTCAGGCAGTGGAGGCGCATGGTGACGCTGGCTTTGCCTTCCGAGCGGAGAATTTGGCTGAGTTTTTCCGCATCATTGGTGCTGATGGCGGCGGCAGGGATAAGCGTGAAAGCAGAGTCGTAGCGCAGGCTGCCCGTGTGCGGATAGTCGTCGAGCCGAAGGCCCATGCTTCGTACCAATACTCCGACGGCACCATATCTCGCGGCGCGGGAGGCACCACTCACCCGTTGGTCTACCGCACCGCCATAAGCCTCGAACGTGCGCAGTTTGGTCGGGTCCATCGGCCGGTTGTAGAACACGATCTTGCCGCGCAAGCCGCGCTCGCCGATTTGATCGAGTTGCTCCCAGGTTTTGATTTCGACAACTTCAGCGGTGGTGCCGGTTTTGGGTGTGGCCACCGAGCCGCCGAGTGCCAGCGCATGCAAACTGAGTTTGGCGCGTTTGGCCGTCGCAGCGACCATCACCTGTTCGGCTGCGCCGCGCACCCAATGCGGCACCATCACCGGTTGGAGCCACACGGAATCCAGGCCCATCGTGTCGAGCATAGTACGCGTCCACCGGACGGCTTTTTCTGCGCCTGTGCTGCCGCTCAGCCGGTGGCCGATGCGGAGCGAAAGATGTTCGAGCCAGGCGTAGCAGCGTCCGTCGGAGAGCGATTGGTTGTAAATTTTCCGGACGAAGGCCACATCCTCAGCGTTCGAAGCAGACTGTGCGACCCCTTGCTGAAGGTGTGTAAAAAATACAATAAGGGAAAATGAAGCGAAAAGCCAACAGGCCCGTTTTGGTAAATAATTTTTCATGTGCAGCAAAGAATAAAATTATGTTTCAAAATGCAGGTAGAATGCTCCAATGGTTTGGAATATGATTTGGCAAGTTTTTCTTTTTATAAAATCGGCCTTGCAAAGGTTTTTCTTTTGACCAAATTGTTTTGCATCGCTGCATTTCATTTGAAAAATTTTTTAAAAAAAATCGTCCTCATGTTGTAGCATTTACACAAAGCGCTCTACCTTTGTCAACAGAAAGCAATTAGGCGAAAGAATAATTTGGTTTTATTTGGTTAGGGCTGAGGTAGTGCTGTGGTGGCGCTGCCTCATTTTTTTTGCCCGAACAATACGAAATGGGCTATGTTTCGCGGCGAAAAATTTTGCTCAACCACACCACACCCGCTATGCTTGACCGCCGCACCTTCCTCCAGAATACCCTGCTCACCGGAGCCGCCCTCGCCGCACCGGCCGCTTTGTCCGCCACTTCAGGCGAAGCCCTCCAGACCGCTGCTGCCCACGTACTTCCCGGCGGAGAGCCAAAAACAAAAATCAACCTCGGGTTCATTGGTGTCGGCCTGCGCGGTCAAAATCATGTTGAAATGGCGCTGCTCCGCGACGACTGCGAAATAATCGCCATCGCTGATCCCAACCCTGGCATGGTGGCCGACACGTTGAAAATGATTGCAGATAAAGGTCGTAAAAAGCCTGCTGTTTACAGCAACGGCGTTCACGATTACCAGCGCTTATTGGCCGACACAAACATAGATGCCGTGCTGGTCGCCTCTCCCTGGGAATGGCATACGGAACAATGCGTGGCTGCCATGCAGGCCGGCAAATACGTGGCTTCCGAAGTCTGCGGCGGCTTTTCGCTCGACGAATGCTGGCAGTTGGTGAATACCCACGAATCCACTGGTACCCACCTCATGTTCATGGAAAATGTGTGCTACCGGCGCGATATAATGGCCGTGTTGCAAATGGTGCGCGAAGGCTTGTTTGGCGAAATGGTGCATCTGGAAGGCGGCTATCAACACGACCTGCGCGGGGTGAAATTCAACGATGGCATCACACCCTACGACTCCGGAGTAGAGTTTGGCGAAAAAGGTTACAGCGAAGCCAAATGGCGCACCAAACATTCCATCCACCGAAACGGCGAACTCTACCCGACACATGGCATCGGACCGGTGGCGATGTGCACGAACATCAATCGCGGCAACCGATTTATGCACCTCACCGCCACGTCCAGCAAGTCGCGCGGGCTGCACGACTACATCGTCAACCATCCCAAAGGCGGCCCTCAACACCCCAACGCGAATATCCGGTTCAATCTCGGCGATGTCGTGACGACCGTGTTGAAGACCTCCAACGGCGAAACGGTGATCCTCTCGCATGATACCAGTCTGCCGCGCCCCTATTCGCTCGGTTTCCGGGTACAAGGCACGCAAGGCATCTGGATGGACGTGAACAAAAAACTGCACATCGCGGGCAAATCGAAGGCGCATGCCTGGGACGACGCGCAGCCCTGGCTCGACCAATACGATCATCCGCTCTGGAAACGCTATGGAGCGGACGCCAAAGCCGCCGGCCACGGCGGTATGGACTTCTTTGTGTTCCACCACTTTGTAGAATGCGCCAAGCGCAACATCGCGCCACAGATAGATGTCTATGACGCCGCCACCTGGCTCGCCATCACACCCCTGTCCGAAGCGAGCATCGCCACGGGCAGTACCCCGCAGGCATTTCCCGATTTTACGCGGGGAAGATGGACGGAGCGGAAGGCCGATTTTGCATTTGGGGACGAGTTCTGACCGCTGCGGCTGAATATTCACGGATATTTAACACCTAATTCATGCGCAAACCGTAGCAGCGTTTGATCTTTGAGTTTTTCAGAAACTCACGAAATTTGAAAATGTCACTTCTTGGTGCAATTATCAGAAAAAGTGCCCAGATTGGTGCTTTTACCCAAAAAAGTCACTTGTCGCCTGTTGAACAACAGCACCTGCAACTGTCCAACCTGTTGCGCAAAGCCCGGCATACCGCCTTTGGCCGCTACTACGGATTTGAAGAAGCGCTGTTTTCCTCCGATTTGGACCGTGCTTTTCGCCGACTGGTGCCGGCCACCGATTACAACGGCCTGTACAACCGCTGGTGGTCGCAGGCGCATCTTTGCGACTCTCCCGACGTATGCTGGCCCGGAATCGTGCCCTACTACGCATTGTCGAGCGGAACAAGCCAGGCGGCAACTAAATACATCCCGGTCACGGAAGATATGCTGCGGGCCATGAAACGCGGTTCGAGGCGGTTGTTTTTCGACCTCCCTAAATTCGGGCTGCAATCCGGGCAGTTTTCCAAACAGATGCTGATGGTCGGCTCCTGTACCCAGCCCCGGCAGGAAGGTCGTCACTGGACCGGCGACTTGAGCGGTATCATCGGATTGAACCGCCCGTTGTGGATGGAGCGGTCGTATCGCCCTGGTCGTTCGATCACGGACCTGCCGGACTGGAGCGAGCGCATCGATCGGATCGCAGAAGAAGCCAAAGGCTGGGACATCGGCTTTGCGGTCAGCAACCCCATGTGGATGCAACTCGTCTTGCAACGCATCATCGAACGCCACGGCCTGCGCCACATCCATGAAATCTGGCCGCATTTTTCGGTGTTGGTGCATGGCGGTGTGTTTTTTGAACCCTACCGTCCCACCTTTGAGCAATTGCTGGGAAAAGAAGTACAATACCTGGACAGTTATATGGCTTCGGAAGGTTTTTTCTCCTACCAAAACAGGCCCGACACCCGTTCCATGCGCTTACTGACCGACTGCGGGGTTTTTTTTGAATTTGTGCCTTTCAACGACGAAAATTTTGATGAAAACGGTGATTTGCGCAGCGAGCAACCGCGCAGCCTGACCCTCGGCGAAGTAGAAGAAGGGCCGCATTACGCCTTGCTGCTCAGCACCTGTGCCGGTGCCTGGCGCTATTTGCTGGGCGATACCATACAGTTCACCAACGTGGAGCGGGTTGAAATTCGCCTCATAGGCCGTACCAAGCAGTATCTCTCCACTTGTGGCGAACACCTTTCGATTGACAATCTGAGTGAGGCGGTTCGCCAGACAGATCATGACCTGCGGGCCGGAGTACGTGAATTCGCAGTGGCAGGGCTGCGGGAAGGCCACCACTGGGCGCACCAGTGGTATGTGTCTTGTGAAAACCCCGCCGTTTGCCCTGCCGACTTCGCCCGTGCGCTGGATGCCGCGCTCTGCCGCCTCAACGAGGACTACGAAGTGGAGCGCCGCTACGCACTCCGCGAAGTGCGGGTGGAGTTACTGTCCAATCAGACATTCCTCGGCTGGCTGGCAAATCGGGGCAAACTGAACGGACAAGCGAAAATGCCGAGGGTGCTGAAAGGGGAGCAATGGGAAGATTTTAAGGGTTATTTAGAAGCCTGTACCGGCCTTTAGGAACGGTGCTGAAATACCGCAATAAATTCACAAGTTTTGCCAGTTGTGACATCCGGCAGATAAAGCAGCCGGTATTATGCAGACAGCCGCACTTTCAACAGGACTCCTAATTGTTCGAAAGCGTCTTTCCAGTTATTATTGACAAACACCCATTGCCCTTTGCGATACCCTTTCGTGAGCAGATAAAACACATTCTGGCTGCGCCAAACAAGGGGCTTCAAACCCATTTCCTGCACGATGCCTAACACTGCGTTGAGCCATCGGATGCGCAGGACGGAGGATTCGTCCAGATCAATCTTTTCTATTTCCAGGTAGACCCGCTCCCCGATGGCGTGGCGAAGCACCTCCTCATCGGCAAATTTCACGGTCCAGCGGAGAAGGTCGTCGGCGATGCGGCGCAGGTTGCGCGGGTCTGCCGTTTCTTCCTGCTCAAAAAAATCAAGCAAGTCGGAATTCAGGACATACGAGGCGATGTTGCGCCAGGCATCGGGCAGGGTAAGCCCGGCATCCTGCAAAGCCGTCATCAATTGGTAGTTGTCGTTGAACACATTGCGGAAAGTAGATTCTGCCGAAGCAAGACTCGATTCAGTGATGGCTTTGATAATCTCCACCTTTTCATCGGCGAACAGGGTGGCCAGCGTGAATTTTTCGGGTCCGAAATACTCCTGCAAAATGCCGATTACCTCGCCCAGGTGTGCCGCCCGGAAGGCTTTGGCAGTGCGTTGGAACATTTCCTCAAAGGTCGTGCGGGGCATCTCCGCGCTGATATTGCCGATGATATGCTGCTGGCCGAGGTAAAGCACGGCAAAGCAGAAAGTCTTCTCGGCATGGCTGAGGCGGGAGCGGATGACGAGTCGCCCGGCAGCAAACTGCGGCGTACCGGCCTCGATTTTTTCAAAAAACTCTACAGACGCGGTGTAATTGAACAGGTCCAGCCCCTCCGGATTGTCCTCGAACAGGGAAGCAACCGCGAAATGGGTGGCCACCCGTTCCAGCGTCACCCGCGTCGGTACCACGTTTTGCTCAAAACTGACCGCCGCATTGGGGAATACGTTGCTGGGCGCTTCTGCCAGGCGGCGGTTGAATTCCGCGTGCAGGTCCAGCCCCCCCACGTCTTGCGCGTAGTCCATCACCCGGAGGGCATATTGCAGGATCTGGTTGGTCTCGATGCCTGAAATCTCGTCAAAAAACCAGCCGCAACTGGTGTACATCAGCACCGCATGGCGCTGGAGTTCAAGCAGCCGCAGCGTTTTCACTTCTTCCAGGTGGCTGAGTTCGCGGCGGATATGCTTTTTCAGAAAAGCCACTACGGATTCGTCGGAGCGGTTGAGCATGACCTCGATATAGTCGTTGCGGGCGGCCCAGGGATCGCGGAGGTACCGCGCCGCTTCGAGTTCGAACATCGGCGCGAGCCGGTCGCGCAGCCAGTCGAGCGTGTCCCGGAGAGGTTTGCGCCAGCGTTGGTGCCAATCGGGACGACCGCCGGTATTGCAGCCGCAGTTGGACCGCCAGCGCTCCACGCCGTGTACACAACTCCAGGAAGAGTTCTCGTGGATCTGTACTTCCCAGGTCGGCGGATGCAATTCCAGGAACTGGCCGTAGTTGGTCAAGGTGGCCAATCCATTGTCTTCCAGGTGGTTGAGCGCATCGGCCAGGGCCATTTCGCCGAAGCGGTGGTGGTGGCCGTAGCTCTCGCCGTCGGTGGCGATGTGGGCGAGTTGGGGCTCGTCGCTGTTGTCGAGCAAGCCGGCCATCCGCTGCGCAAAGGCCCTGCCGCTGTTGAGCAGTCCGTTGAAGGCGACTTCCTGGGCCACGCCGCCGTGATAAAAAAACAGGGCGATGCGCCGGCCGCTCGGCAACAGGCACCAGTACGCCCGGCGGGTATCAATGCTGTCGGCGTTCACCGACCTCCAGGGGTCGGAGTTTGAGGTTTGAGAGTTTGAGGTTTGAAGTTCGAAGTTTGAAGTGGGGGGCTCGCTCGGCAACTTCGAACTCTCCAACTTCGAACTCTCGAACTTCGAACTCCTAATCGCTTTTGCCTGCCGCGGCGCCAGCACGGTGTACCGGATCCCGTGCGAAGCCAGTACCTCCAGGGTCTCCGTATCCACGGCCGTTTCAGCGAGCCAGATACCTTCCGGGTAGCGGCCGAAGCGATGCTCAAAATCGCGGATGCCCCAGGTCACCTGGGTGACTTTGTCGCGGTAGTTGCAGAGTGGCATGATGAGGTGGCTGTGCACTTGCGCCATCGCCGAGCCGTGACCGCCGTACCGTTCCACGCTGCGCTTGTCTGCTTTCAGCAGCAGAGAATAAGCGTCGGGGTCGTTTTCTTTGAGCCAGGTGAGCAGGGTAGGGCCGAAGTTGAAGGAAATCCGGTTGTAGTTGTTGCGTATTTTGGTGATCCAGCCCTGATCGTCGAGGATGCGGGCTGCTGCATTGGGTGCATAACATTCGAAGTTGATGCGGGCATTCCAGTCGTGAAAAGGGCGGGCTGACTCTTGCTGTTCTACGGTTTCGAGCCAGGCATTTTCGCGGGGGGGCTGGTAAAAATGGCCGTGTATGCAGACGTATTTGTTCGTGCGTGACATGGGGCGAAGGTAGGAGTTCGTTGTTGAACGTCATTCGTCATATCGTCATTGGGGTCATTTCGTCATTGAACGTCATTGCATCATTGCATCATTCGGGGTGTAGTGGAAATGACGTTCATTGACGGGTAGTGCCAAAATACGAGTGATTTTATTTACCGCGAAGTACGCGAAGTACGCTAAAAAGCCATTAAAACACATACTTCGCATACTTCGCGTACTTCGCGGTGAAACCAAAACCACTCAAAAGGGGACGCTACCCATTGACGAAATGATTCTAATGACGAAATAACCTCAAGGACGACTTCACCCCGTCAGCAGCACGGCGATCAAATAATCGGCCAGCAGGATCAGGATGTCGCTGTAGACGACGGCGCGGGTACTGGCCTGGCCGAGTTCGATGCTGCCACCTTTGACAAAATAACCTTGATAACAGGAGACGCTGGTGAGGATGAACGCGAACACGAATGCCTTGACGTACATCATGAACACGTTGTAGGGTGCAAAAAACGAACGAACGCCCTGGATATACTCCGAGTCCGTGATGAGCCCGGTCGGGACACTCGATAAATAACCGCCGAGAATCGCCACAAAAGCCGAGAAGGTTACCAGCAGCGGGATCACGAACAACGCTGCGATCAACTTGGGCGTTACGAGGTAGGCGGCCGTGTTAACCCCCATGACTTCCATCGCATCTATGTGCTCTTTTTGGCGCATTCCACCGATTTCTGCGGCCATGTTGGACCCGACTTTGCCGGCCAGCACGAGGCAGGTAATGGTGGGGGAGAGCTCGATGAGCGCCAGGTCGCGCACGATGTAGCCGATGTAATAGCGCGGCACCAGTTGGCCGTCCAACTGATAAGCAAACTGAATAGCCGCCACAGCGCCAATGAACACCGAAATGAGGCATACAATAATGAGCGACCCCACGCCGATGTCGTTCATCTGGCGGGCCGTCTCCTTCCAGTACATTGAAAATTTCTCCGGACGGCCAAATGCCTGTTTCATCATCATCAGATAACGGCCCAGGTGGCGGAGGTAATTGTAACGATCGAGGCTTTCCATGTGCGGGCAAAAGTAGTCGGTTGCGGCGGTTTGCCAAACTCTCTCTTTCTTTGCAGGAAAATTAGCAACTATGACGCTGGAAGAAACCATCAATAAAGACCTCATAACGGCGATGAAAGCCAAGGACGAGGTGACCCTGCGCAGCATTCGAGCCATCAAAAGCGCGATCCTGTTGGTAAAAACTGATGGCTCCGGTCAGGCAATTGACGAAGCCCGCGAGACCCAGATTTTGCAAAAACTGGTGAAGACCCGCCAGGAGTCGCTCGATATCTATACCAAAAATGACCGCGCCGAACTGGCAGAAAAAGAACGGGAAGAGATCGAAGTGATCAAGCGCTACTTGCCTGCTATGATCGAAGGCGAAGAACTGGAAGCGATTTTGAAGCAAATCGTGGCCGACACGGGCGCTACCTCCGCCAAAGACATGGGCAAAGTGATGGGCGCGGCGAATAAGCAACTGGCCGGCAAGGCGGATGGGCGGGCGATTTCGGAGATTGTGAAGCGGTTGTTGGGGTAATAACTATTTTTGTACGGCCCAATTCGTTGACCTTCCATGAGCAAATTCCAATACGGCGGTTTTGTCAGTTATCGGCATGGTGACCCCGATGATCCCTACGATGCCCTCAACAGCTTTGCCAAACAGGTGAAAGAGGCTTTGGCGTCTGAGTTGAAGACACAAGGCAAAGACGTGTATTTCGATCTGGAGCGGATGAAAGGTGGATTTGTGCTGAACCCGGTACTGGGCTCATCTGTTTGCAAGAGCGTTTGTATGATTGTGATTTTTGTGCGCGACTACCTGAGTTTGGACAAACCCTACTGTGCTGCCGAACTTTGGACTATGTTGCAATGCGAGCAAGAGCGTTTTCAGAAATTAGGCATTGACCCGGCAACAGCTCAACGGGGCCATATCGTCACGCTCGCCTACCGCAACCCGGATCTGGTGCCCGACATCCTGAAAAAACGCATTTTTTACGATTTCTCCGGTCATACCGCCGCAGACTTGCCACTTCGGCTCAACAAAGACTACGCAAAGGTTTTTGTAGAAATCGCTACTTATATTGCCGATCTTTACGATGAGATAGAACATCAGGAAGCCGCTATTTGCAAAGATTGCGACCAGCGGACAATGCCTGATTTAGATGATCCTGTTGCAAATATGCCGGTGCTTGACTTTATTCGTCAACACCGCAAAAAACGGGCGCCTCTGATGGCTCAATTTTGATTCGCCCTATGGAAAATAAAGAAAAATTCAGCGGCATTGTTACTACGTTCTACTCGTATAAAGGAGGAGTGGGGCGCAGCATGGCACTCGCCAACCTCGCCTGCCTGATGGCAAAGGAGGCACGCGAGCCGATCCTGCTGATTGACTGGGACTTGGAAGCACCCGGCCTGCACGAGTATTTCGCGGCGTATTTGCCCAAAGGTCATGAGCAGAAAGAAGGGCTTGTTGAGTTTTGTACAGCCGCCCAAAAGGAACTCCCGGCCATGCCATTGGATGAAGAAAAACCAGAATTATTGGATGCTTTTTACAGTCGGCTGGGCAACTACGTCCTCCAATTAGAAAGCCTGCCCAACGTGTTTTTGCTGAAAGCGGGCTGTTTCGATAAAACGTATGGGGCACGGGTAGCGGCTTTGGATTGGCAGGGCTTTTTTGAAAAAATCCCCTCCTTTTTCTCCCTGTGGGCCAAGTACTTGCGCAAAAATTTCGCTTATATATTCATTGACTCGCGTACGGGCCACGGCGATGCGCCCGGCATCAGCACGATGCTGATGCCCGAAAAACTCGTGCTCGTATTTACCCCCAATCGCCAGAGCCTGCGCGGTGTGCTGGAATTAGCGGAGAAAGCCATCCACTACCGTCGCCACTCTGATGACTACCGCCCACTGATGGTTTATCCGCTCCCCTCGCGGGTAGAGCTGGGAGAAGACAGCCTGCGCAAGCAATGGCAGCAGGATTATACACGGCAATTCGAGGAGACGCTCCGGATGGCATACGGCTTGCCTGATAGTATTAGTTTGAGCAACTACTTTGACAGGGTGCAGATACCGCACAGTCCGAGGTTTGCTTATGGGGAGGAGATCGCGGTTTTAGAGGAACCTACGCAGAGTGTCAACTCTATGGCACTGCGGTATGTGGCATTACAGCAACAGATGTTTTCCAACAAAAATATCTGGACCGAAAAAACGGCTCAAACTTTCAAGGATGAGCCACGAAAAGTTTTCATTGTTTATTCCCGAGAAGATGAACAGTATCTGAGTCAACTAAGACCACATCTATACCTACTTGAAAGAACTGGGCAAGTAAAAATTTGGAACGATAGAGAGGTTTTTGCTGGTACAATTTGGGATGATGAGATAAAAAAGCAACTGCAAGCCGCCGAAATGGTACTCGTTTTAGTCAGTGCCGATTCTCTGGCCTCAGACTACATTTGGAGTGTAGAGATGAAAACTATTTTACACCGCCATCAACTTGGCGAAGTTGATATCCTCCCTGTCATAGTTCGTGCTTGCCGTTGGGAACAAACTCCCATTGCTACATTTCAGGTTGTCCCTCAAGATGGCAAGCCCGTATCTTCTTTTTCAGACCGTGATGAGGCTTATGTGCAAATAGCAGAAGCAGTCAGCGACCTTGCCACTAAATCCCGTAAAATTCCTGCATGATACTCCGCGCCGAAAACATCATCAAAACCTACGGCAAACGCACCGTCGTCCGGGGCGTTACCTTCGATGTGAAGCAAGGCGAAATAGTCGGCTTGCTCGGCCCCAACGGAGCCGGCAAGACCACGTCGTTCTATATGACCGTCGGCTTCATCCGACCTACCGAAGGCCATGTCTACCTGGACGATGAAGAAATAACTGACCTCCCCATGTACCGCCGCGCCCAAAAAGGCATCGGCTACCTGCCGCAGGAGCCGAGCGTGTTCCGCAAACTCACGGTTGAAGACAACATCCGCGCCGTGCTGGAAATGACTTCGCTCAGCAAGCAGGAGCAGGCCGAAAAACTGGAATCGCTGATTGACGAGTTCAACCTGCATAAAGTGCGACAAGGCAACGGAGACACCCTGAGCGGCGGCGAGCGGCGGCGCACCGAGATTGCCCGGGCCCTGGCCACCAACCCTAAATTCATTCTGCTCGACGAGCCTTTTGCGGGCATTGACCCGATCGCCGTAGAGGATATTCAATCCATCGTAGAGAAATTAAAAACCAAGAATATCGGCATCCTTATTACCGATCACAACGTTCAGGAAACGCTGAGCATCACCGACCGCGCTTACCTCATGTTTGAAGGCAGCATCCTCAAAGCGGGGACCGCGGAAGAACTCGCTGCCGACGAAATGGTGCGCAAGGTGTACCTTGGTAAAAACTTCGAACTGAAACGAAAAGTGGTGGATCGTTGAGTGTCTTTTATCTAAAATGCCATTTATTGTATCATATTTATTCAATTCACACAAATAATTACCTTTTTTTGCTATGAAAAAACAGATCGTTTTTCTCCTTATCGCCTTCTTCTCCCTCGCTTCCTGCGACGTACTTAAAGAAGTGGCCGACTCTGTCCTCACCGAACCCTCACTCGAAGAAGTCGGTCGCGCACTCAAAGAAGCCCTCTCGAAAGGGGCCGTAAAAGGCGCTGAATCGCTCTCCTTACAGGATGGGTATTTCAAAAGTGTTTATAAAATCCTGCTGCCTGATGAAGCGCGCAGGGTGACCGACAAACTGAAAGGTATCCCTGGCTTCACCAATCTGGAAAGCGAGCTGCTCGAAAAAATCAACCGGGGTGCTGAAGATGCAGCCAAGGAAGCCGGCCCCATTTTCCTCACAGCCATCAAACAGATGACCATCCAGGACGCGACCAAAATCCTGATGGGCACTGACAACTCGGCGACCGATTACTTACAACGTACCACGACCGAGCCGCTCTACACCAGTTTCAACCCCAAAATCGTGTCTTCACTCAATAAAATTGGCGCGAACAACCTCTGGAAAAAAGCGGCAGATGCCTACAACAAAATTCCATTGGTCTCCAAAGTGAACAACGACCTGGACGATTATGTGACCCGCCAGGCGCTCAAAGGCCTGTTTGGAAAAGTAGCCGAAGAGGAAAAAAACATCCGCCACAACAAACTCGCCCGGACGACAGAGGTGCTCAAAAAAGTGTTCGCCAAACAGGACGCAAATCGAAAATAGACAGGGCGGAGACCAACAAGCATAAAGTCACGGCATTCTGTCGCTGCGCTGCCTCGTCGAACAAACCTTACTGCGACGGCTCCCATCGGAAAGTGGATTTTAAGGGCTGAGTCTCCCTTCTACCGGCTGCTTTATCTGCCGGAATAAGACGTAGCGTTCATTCCGGCAGATAAAGCAGCCGGTACAATCGACAATAGAAATGAAAATACTTTCCAATCCAAATCTGGCAGAACGCGCCGCAGCACTTATCCGGCCGACTGACGAACAGGCAGCTCGCCGCCGCGAAGAAGTGGCATATATACTCGCAGCCATTCGCGCAGAAGGCGATGTGGCTGTCCGGCGTTTTGCGGAACAATTTGACGGCGCAGTACCTGAATATTTCGCGGTAGCGGAAACCGAATTTGCCGCCGCTGAGGCTGCGCTAACACCTGCATTAAAAGCCGCTATCCGGCAGGCCTACGCCAATATCCGGGCCTTCCACGAGCCACAAGTTGAGCGACCGGCACCTGTCGAAACCATGTCAGGTGTGGTGTGCTGGCGCAAAAGCGTTGCCATCGAGCGGGTCGGACTGTACATTCCCGGCGGCACCGCGCCACTTTTTTCTACCGTACTGATGTTGGGTGTTCCGGCACAAATAGCGGGTTGCCAACAGGTTGTGCTCTGTACGCCGCCTCAAGCGGGTGGGGTTGTGCATCCTGCCGTATTGTTCGCAGCCGGATTGTGCGGTATCCGGCAGGTGTTTCGCCTCGGCGGCGTGCAAGCCATTGGCGCGATGGCTTATGGTTCTGCTACAGTGCCGCAGGTGTGGAAAATCTTTGGCCCCGGCAACCCCTGGGTCACCGCCGCCAAACAACTGGTGAGCCTCGACGGCGTGGCGATTGACATGCCCGCCGGTCCCAGCGAAGTGGCGGTACTGGCGGATGCTTCCGCCGATCCCGTTTTCGTGGCCGCCGACCTGCTCAGCCAGGCCGAGCATGGGGCAGATAGCCAGGTGTTGCTGGTGACCGATTCCGCCAACCTAATGCAACGGGTAGAGGCTGAACTTGAACGACAATTGGCCGACCTGCCCCGGCGAGATTTTGCCGGGCAGGCACTCGCGAACAGCACGGCCATTGTGGTCAGTGACCTGCAAGAAGGGATGGCCATCATCAATGAATATGCCCCGGAACACTTGATCCTACAGGTGGCCGAGCCGGAACACTGGGCAGAACAAGTCCGAAATGCCGGTTCTGTGTTCCTCGGTGCGCTGACACCGGAGAGTGCCGGCGACTACGCGAGCGGCACCAACCATACGTTGCCCACCGGCGGTTATGCCCGCGCTTATTCAGGCGTTTCTGTGGACAGTTTTGTGAAAAAAATCACTTTTCAGCGGATTCAGCCCGAAGGCTTGCAGCATCTTGGGCCGACCGTCATAGAAATGGCGCGGGCAGAAGGCCTGGAAGCCCATGCCCGCGCGGTTGAAGTGCGGATGAACAGATGAACGGTCCAATTCTTTTGTGAAGATCAGTACCCGGAGTTTTTAGACCGCGTTGTATTTTTCGGCCTGATTCGGACACTCAATGCCCGTTCTTGCTCAGACATGGCGAAAAACTCTACCCGCAAACCGCCCGTCGCGACTGCCAAGTCAGCCGTCACAGTGCCCTCGAATACCAATGCCTGGCTCCTTTGGGGGCTGGCTGCTGCGACTTTTTTACTCTACTCCTTTAGTTTTTCCAATAAAATGGTCAGCATGGATGACCATTCCGCGACGGTGAACAACAGCGCCGTGACAGATTTTGCCATCGGCCAGTTCAATTTGGGCATGTATGCGCCGGTCACCTGGTTGGGCTATGCCATCGCTTACACCCTGGGAAAGGACAATTCTTTTTGGTATCACCTGTTGAGCACGGCGGTACATGCCTTTAATGTGGTGCTTGTATTCAAGTTGTTTCAAAAATTGCAGGCGACTACTACAGTGGCAGCGGTGGTGGCCATGTGCTTCGCCGTTCATCCCTTACAGGTAGAAGCGGTGGCGTGGATTGCGGCATTCAGTACCCCACTTTATGCCATGTTTTCGTTGCTGGCACTCAACTTTTATGTGCAAAACCTCCACGATGTCGAGAAAAGTGTGGACGGAAGGTTCCCACAAAAATACTGGCTGACACTGGGCATGTTTTTGTTGGCCTGCCTGTCCAAATCCGCGGCAGTTGCGTTGCCACTCACTTTGATCGTCCTGGATATGTGGCTGCGCCGCCCGATCAATATGCAGGAAGTTTTCGAAAAACTGCCTTTTTTGGCGTTGTCGCTGGGTTTTGGTGCTCTGACGCTTTACTCCCGGATTTCGGCAGTAGATGCCTCGGATGTCGCCGTGGTGCCTGTTGTGTACTCGATGTCCGACCGTTTCCTGATGATTTGTCATACAGTGCTGTTTTATTGGGCTAAAATCATCGCCCCTCTTGGGCTGAGCATTTGGTACCCATTCGAAAAAACGGCTTCCGGAGGCTGGCACTGGACCTACTATGCTTCGCCTGTTGCACTGGCCGCTATCATTTACCTGGCGTGGCGACTGCGGGAGCGGATTCCCTTCGTATGGTACGGACTGCTTTTTTATCTGGCCAATATTGTGGTGTCGTTGCCCTACGCCACGTTCGGCACCTTTGAGCTGCGCTTCGACCGGTACAACTACCTGGCTTGTCTGGGTATTTTCGCCATTCTGGCAATGCTGCCCGGTTATTTTGGAGAAAAAAAATCACCCTGGGAAGGACGAATCTGGGCCATCATCTGCGTGTTGGCGCTTTTCTGGCTAACAAAGACAGCATTGCGCATCCGCGACTGGAAGGATAGTGTGACGCTGATGACACGCGCTATCGAGACAACGGGAGACAATTACGGGCGGGCTTACCTCTGGCGAGGCATGGAATACGGCGACAACGGCAAGGCTAAGGAAGCAGTCGCCGACCTGACCCTGGCCATCCAGAAAAACCCTGGTCTCACCGACGCATACAAGTACCGGGGTGGATTGTACGGCCTCACTAAACAATACGCAGCATCGGTCGCAGATATGGACATCTATCTGAAGCGCAAGCCCGACGATGCAGAGCAACGATACAATCGCGGCCTTTCCCTGCTCAACCTCAACCGGGTGCCTGAAGCCATTGTTGACTTTGAGAATACATTGAAAATCAACCCTGACTTTTTCCGCGCTTACCGCGCCCGCGGCAATGCCTACAAATTGCTGGGAGAAACCGCCAAAAGTGAAGCGGACCTGGCAGAATGGGAAAGAAGAAGCCAAAGCCAACCCCAAAATTAACCCCATGCGCGCATTGCTTCAACGGGTCTCTTCCGCTTCCGTCACCATCGAAGGCACCGTAAAATCCAGCATCGGCCCCGGACTGCTCATTCTGCTCGGCATCGAACACGAGGATACGGCAGACGACATCGAGTGGCTTTGCAAAAAAATTGCTGCCCTGCGCATCTTCTCCGACCCAGCCGGATTGATGAATCTGTCGGTGCAGGACATCGGCGGCGAATGCCTGGTGGTCAGTCAATTCACCCTGCACGCCAGCACGAAAAAAGGCAACCGCCCCTCGTTTATCCGGGCCGCACGGCCCTACACCGCGATCCCGCTTTACCAACAATTCGTCCAGAAATTGGCAGCAGAATCTGGGCGACCCGTGCAAACCGGCGCGTTTGGCGCAGATATGCAGGTCGCCTTGCTCAACGACGGACCCGTCACGATCTGGATGGATTCAAAAAGCAAAGAATAGTTTAAAAAAGCCCTTTTTTGTACAGCCCGCGCGCGGCCAGGTCCGCCAGGGCACTTTGCACTTTTTCCTTGTCATCCGGATAGGTGACTCCATACCAGGCGCTGTCGCTGTGCAGCACCCGCAAATCAATTTTTTTCGTTTTTAGCAGCGTATCCACCACCGAAGGAATGTAAAACTCAGCCCTGGGATTGTCCAGATTCGCCTGTACAAATTGTCGGAACTGTTGCTCGAAATCGGCGAGCACGGCCGGATGAAAGCCCCAGAACGTCATGGAAACCGGCGTATCGTCGGCCAATGGGTGGCGTGCGCCTTGTTCATCGGGATGGGCAATCCCGTCTGCAAATCGCTCGATTTTATGGGTTTCCGTTACTTTTTCCAGGAAACCTTCGGCACTGACCGAGCAGACGCCGCGCGACACCGTGCCGTTCTCAGACAAGGTATTGCCCAGTTGATAAGCGACCATCCCGGCCCGGGTGGGGGAACATTCGGTGCGCAAAAACTCCCCGATCTTGCGGAAGGCATCGGCGCCATAAAAGTCATCGGCATTGATGGCTACAAACGGTTCCGTCAGGTGGGCCTTCGCACAGAGCAGGGCATGTCCAGTACCCCAGGGCTTTTCGCGGGGAGGAGGCGTGGGCAGCCAGTCGAGTTCCGTGTCCATTTCCTGAAAAGCATACTCGACGCGGATATGCGGTTCCATGCGGCTGCCTACTTTTTCGCGGAATGCGGCCTCAATCTCTTTGCGAATCACAAAAACGACCTTGCCAAAGCCCGCTTGTTTGGCGTCAAATATAGAAAATTCAAGGATCGCCTCTCCACCCGGCCCGATGCCGTCCACTTGTTTTAAGCCGCCATAGCGGCTGCCGATGCCGGCTGCGAGTACCAATAGAGTCGGTTGCATGTTGTAAATTTTTAGAGTTTGAAGTTTGCCACTCTTATTCAAATAGCCAGGTGGCTGCTTTCGGAAATTCTTCCCCCCAGCGGCCTTCATTGTGGCGGCCTTCGGGATCCACTTCCAGGCGGAATTGCAGGCTGGTGGGAGGATAGCCGCGCTGCTCGACTTCCTGCTTAAAACGATTGGCATTGGCGATCATCGCCGCGCCTTCTTTGCCGCCAGCATACAAGTATATTTTGGTCGTGTCGAGTTTGGAAAAATTGATCGGCTCGAAATACAACTTGGGCGATACCCACAGCGAGGGCGAAAAAATCATGAACTTCGAATAAACATCTGGAAACATCAGGCCGGCGTAGATGCTGATCAGGCCCCCCATACTGCTGCCGCCGATGGCTGTGTGCGCCCGGTCAGACAGCGTGCGAAACTGCTTGTCAATGTAGGGCTTGAGCGTGTCGGCCAAAAAGCGGGCATAATCCTGTCCCAGGCCTTCGCCCCATTTTTGCGAGTCGTAGGGCGAAAATTCCTGAATGCGCTCCCGGCCGCCGTGGTCAATGGCGACGACGATAAAATCGCCGCGTTCCCGCTGTGCCAGCGCAGCCAGTTGTTTGTCCACACCCCAGGTACCGAACGGCGCATCATCTTCGAACAAATTTTGTCCATCCTGCAAATAGAGCACCGGGTAAAGGCGATTGGAAGTGGCATAATCCCAGGGAAGCAACACCGATATGCGCCTGCGGCGGCGGAGTTGCGGCGCATTGAAGCGCTTCGACACAATCTGGATGTCCGGGTAAAATTTCGGGTCGTACCAGCCGCCGTGCTGTTTCCACTGCGGCACTACATCGCTCACTTTGCCGCGTGGAACGGCCATGCGCCGGTTGGTGGGCGGGTGCCCGTCAGAGCCGAGTTCTTCCGCTTCCCAACCGCCTTTCACGTATTTGTACTCCAACGGGTTGCTGTTCGGGAGCGCATTTTCAAAAGTGTATTGATAATGCCCTTCCTTGATTTTCAACATTTTAAAACGTTCGTCCCGGATCGTCCATTTATTGAAATTGCCGGTCAGAAATACAGGTCGTGCGTCGTCGCTGGGAGTAAACAGTTCGAGAGTCAACATATAGGAAAACGAAAATCGCCGGATCTACCGAAAGCGACAGCGTACAGCATGAAGTGATTAAAGCGGCAAAAATAGGGGGAAGTTTGAAGTTTGAAGTTCGAAGTTTGAAGGGCCGGTCATTCTCGCCTACATGGCTGCGACCAATTCTTTAGTCCCGGTGCTTTTTCCTGAATCTGCTCATAGCGCCATACAATGTGCTCGTAGGTCCAAAGTATTTCGGAAGTTGACCCGGCATTTATATAATCGAACACTTTGCGCACTTTTTGAGGCGTTGGCGGCATGGTTCGCAGCACGCTACCGGACATTTTGTTTCATACAACGACACAACGATTTGACTTTATATTATTTAAGAAATTGTCGTCGTGTCGTCGTGTGAAACAAAAATGTACAGTAGTATGGGTTCGCAGCCATTGATCGCACAAAGCATGAGTCGGTACGCGATGTTCCCGGTATCAATATCTGGATTGAAAGACAGTGTAAAAGTTCTGAGTGTTTTTACACTTCATGAGGCAAAGGTGACTTCAAAAATTGAAACTTCCGGTGCGCAGGCACAGATCGAGCCTAAGTTTTTTCTTACTTTTGCAGGCGTTTTTTGGCGACTGCCAAATCGCAACCCGACCAGGTTTATACCAATCATGCAAAAAATAGACGTTATCCTCGGCCTCCAGTGGGGCGACGAAGGCAAGGGCAAAATCGTGGACTATTTAGCCAACGATTACGACATCGTAGCCCGCTTTCAGGGCGGCCCCAACGCCGGGCACACCCTCAAATTCGGCGGCAAAAAATACGTGCTGCACACGGTGCCTTCCGGCATTTTCCGCGAAAACCTCATCAACCTCATCGGCAACGGCGTCGTGCTCGACCCGGTAGTATTTGAGCGCGAACTGCGCGGCCTCGAACAAAGCGGCGTAGCGTTCCACAAGCGGCTGCTCGTGTCCCGCAAGGCGCACCTGATCCTGCCCACCCACCGCTGGCTCGACGCGGCGAGCGAAGCCCACAAAGGCAAATCCAAGATCGGCTCCACGCTCAAAGGCATTGGACCGACGTATATGGACAAGACCGGTCGCAACGGTCTCCGTGTGGGCGATATACAAGCCGCCAATTTTCGCGAGCAGTATGAAGCCCTGAAAACCAAACATTTGGAGTTGCTTAAAATTTATCCGGAGGTGTCCTTCGATCTGGCCGGAGCAGAAGCCGCCTGGTTTTCCAGCCTCGACACACTTCGCTCGCTGCCTTTTGTAGACAGCGAATACTACATCAACGACGCATTGGCTGACGGCAAACGGATATTGGCTGAAGGCGCACAAGGGGCTATGCTGGACATAGATTTTGGCACCTATCCGTTCGTGACGTCAAGCAATACCATCACTGCCGGCGTTTGCACGGGACTGGGCGTAGCACCGCAGCGCATCGGCCGCGTCATCGGCATCACGAAGGCCTATTGTACCCGCGTCGGCGGCGGTCCGTTCCCAACCGAACTCGACAACGAGATCGGCGAGCGCCTGCGGCAGGAAGGCCAGGAGTTCGGCTCTACCACCGGGCGGCCCCGCCGTTGCGGCTGGATTGACCTGCCCCAACTGCTCTATACCATTCTGATCAACGGCGTGACGGAAATATGCATGACCAAGATTGATGTGCTGAATGTGTTTGATGAAATCGCCGCAGCCACCCATTACCGCATTGACGGCCAGCAGCAGCACACCCTGCCCTACGATCTCTGCAACGTGGAGATAGAACCGGTGCTGCGTTCCTATCTCGGCTGGCAATGTTCGCTCGACGCGGTGCGTTCGTTCGATGAGCTGCCCGATGCGGCCCGCAACTTTTTGACGGACCTGGAAATTTATCTGGGAGTGCCTGTAAAAATGATCTCCACGGGACCAGAGCGGGAAAAATTGATTGTCAGATAAATGTTAGAGTATCAACTTTTTCAAATCGGCACCTACTCGCTCAGCGTCTGGCGGGTGTTGAGCCTGTTGCTCATCTGGGCAGCAGTCTGGTTGGTGTTGCGGGTGGTGCGTCGGGTCATCAACCGGGGTTTGGAACGGGTCGTGTGGGACCGCGGCCGCCGCCATTCTCTTTTTCTCATTGTGCAGTATCTGGTGTGGTTGCTGGCTGCGATGGGAATGATGGAGGTCGTCGGCATCAGCATTTCGGTGCTGCTGGCCGGTTCGGCGGCGTTTCTGGTGGGCTTGGGCTTGGGTTTGCAGCAGATTTTCCGCGACATCGCATCGGGTGTTTTTTTGTTGTTTGAAGGGACCATCGAGGTGGGAGATGTGCTGCAAGTGGACGGCACAGTCGGCCGCGTGGTGGAAATCAACCTCCGCACCTCCAAACTCCAGACCCGCGACGGTATGATGATGATCGTTCCCAACCATAAGTTCATCACCGAGCGGGTCGTCAACTGGAGCCACCAGAATGATGAACCCTCCAAGTTCAATATCGTCGTGTTGACGCATTACAACAGCGACGAACAACTGGTCGCCCGACTGTTGCTCGACTGTGCCCGCGAACACGCCAATGTGTTGCACGACGATCCTACGCGGCCTCCACAAGCCCGCCTGGCCGAGTTCGGGAAAGAAGAAATGACGTTTGAACTGCATTTCTGGACACACCGGAAATTTGAAGTGGACGGGGTACGGAGTGAACTGCGCTATGCAGTGCGCGAAAAATTCAGGCAGCACGGCATTCGCCCGCCCGAAGACGGAGAAAAAAACAAGTCGGTACCGGGGACAAAGCGGGATTTGGAAGAGGTGCCTGCCGTGAAGGAAGAGGAGTAGAGGCAATGTTTCTATCCGCTCTTGCCGGGGGCACTCCGAAGATTGATTACCCCAATAGCCGCTGCAATAGATCAAAGACAGGTTTCGCCCGCACGGCATCCCACTCTTCCACAGCAACATCTTCCTCCTCTACAGCAACGCCCTGCCGTCCGCCCATTTTTGCCAAATCCAGCATTTTGCCGCGTTCTGGCGGCGGAAAACGGCTGAATGTACGCCGCAGCAACGGCAACAGACCCTGAAATGCATCGCCCTCCAGGTCTCGCACCCAGGTGTCGAGGATATTCCAGAGCGCGGGGTGGTGCAGCAACAGCAGGCTGCTTCCATGCAGAAAACCTTCGAGCCATTCGGCAGCGACCGCAGGCGATTGAGCCGTGGAGAGCCGAAAGTGCATCACATCACCTGTTTGAGTGGCAGTTTCCAGTTTTTTATCAAACAACAAGCGTGTGCTCAATCCGGCCAGCAGCGGGGCGGCGCTGTCGGATTGGCTGATGCTTTGGAGCGCGCGATGCCAGTAGGCATCGTATTCGGGCGATTGCAGGATGCCGAGGGCACGATTGAGGCCGAGCATTTTTTTCTGGATATCTTCTGCAACGTCCTCATTCACACCGGCGCAGACGATGGGCAATTGCAGGCAAAGGCGTGGGATTAGTTGTTCCAGCAGTTGCTCCACCAGGTCGAGCCGGATGCGGCGAGCCTGGCCGTAGCGCAGGGCTTCAGCCAGGGGCGGCACGGCTTCGATCAGCAACAACGCATCTGTGGAAAGCACACCGACTGACTGCAATTTTTGCAGCAAAGCCGGCATGGCTGCTGGCAGATCGGCTTTTAGCACCGCGCCCAGCAGGGTAGTGAGCTGGATCAATTTTTCGGCTTCCCCGACTTGGCGGAGCGTGCGATGCAGGGCCGCTGATTCGACCGTATTGCCCCAGGCCCCCGCCTCAATCAGGCGAATTTCATAATCGGGCAGCCATTTTAGGCTCCAATGCTCATGAAAACGCCCTTGCTTGCCTGCGCCCACTTCCAATATTTTCCCCCAGTGAATGCCAAATAAATCAACCCGGTGCAGCAGGATACTTTTCCGAAGATCGGGTGCGTCGCGCAGGTCGAGTTCAAGTTTTTTGTCCGTCGTGCTGCGGTCAAGGCGACAACTCCGCGCTTGTGCTTCGAAGTCAGCCTTGAGCGGCGGCACGGGCAGCGAAGCCGGCACGGCGCCCAGCACATCGCCGATTACCAACTGCGCATCCAGCAATTCCAGCGGTTTTTCCATGCCTTTGCCCATCACGGCGACGGCCGCTTCGCACAGTTCCTCAATGCCCGGCTGAAGGGTACGCCGCATCGTGGCCAGGGCTTCCGCCAAACGTACCGCTTCGATCACACTCGCCGAAGACGTTTCAATGTCCTGAGCCCGGAGCAGTTGAGCGGCGCTGGTAAGCCATACGACCGTTGAAGCGTTTGAAGTTTGAGGTTTGAAGTTTGAAGTTTGAAGTTGGCTCCGGTTCCCGGGTTCCGGAGGTTCAAACGCTGTATGCTCCCAAAGAATGCGATACCAGGCAGGCGCTTGTACGCCCGCTCCATAACCACTCTGGGTGCTGAGCCGATCGAATGACCAGGGAATCCAGGTCGTTTCCGTTTTTACTTTTTTCAAACCTTTGAGCAGGGCTGCGTCGGATTTTGCCTGTACTGCGGAACTCCGTTCCGCAGCCTTCCCGGAACGGAGTTCCGCAGTACTTATGGTTGCGTCGGCGCGGGCCTGTACTGCGGAACTCCGTTCGGCAGCCTTTCCGGAACGGAGTTCCGGGGTACTTAAGGTTGCGTCGGCGCGGGCCTGTACTGCGGAACTGTGTTCGGCAGCCTTTCCGGAACGGAGTTCCGGGGTACTTAAGGTTGCGTCGGTGCGGGCCTGTACTGCGGAACTGTGTTCGGCAGCCTTTCCGGAACGGAGTTCCGGGGTACTTAAGGTTGCGTCGGCGCGGGCCTGTACTG
>Ga0209181_10002410_pt1 | contig 30749 bp, 32 predicted proteins | sample MAT05_FD_187208 | JGI IMG/M metagenome (GOLD analysis project Ga0209181, IMG submission 187208) | Freshwater microbial communities from Lake Fryxell liftoff mats and glacier meltwater in Antarctica - MAT-05 (SPAdes) (version 2) | ecosystem: Environmental > Aquatic > Freshwater > Ice > Liftoff... | reverse complement strand
TTAGACTCGGATAAATTATCGGTTATTGACTTTTGGGCAGAATGGTGCGGCCCCTGCCGTGCAATAGGACCGGTTATTGAAGAACTGGCTAAGGACTACGATGGAAAAGTAAATATAGGCAAGGTAAATGTTGATAATAATCCGCAGATATCTATGAACTACGGAATCACCAGCATCCCGGCTATCCTTTTTGTAAAAGGTGGACAGGTAGTTGATAAACTGGTTGGTGCACAGCCTAAATCGAATTTTGTTAAGAAGATTGAGCAGCATAAATAAACGCTGATTATAAAATTAATGTGATTTCGCAGATAAGAAAATCCCCCGAAACTTTGGGGGATTTTTAATACAGCAATAGTTGAGTTGAAATTTAGTGCTGCACGTTCTCTAATGCTTTTGGATCGTGTTTGTGTTTAAAGAAGATGAAGAACAAAATTGCTACAACCAATGCATAGCCCGCAAATGCCAGCCAGGTGCCATGCCAATCTGTTACTCCTTCCGCCGAAACAAAATATTTTCCAATTACGTAACCGCTTATTTTGCTTCCAAGATAAGCTCCTATTCCATTCGTTACCATCATGAATAGGCCCTGTGCACTTGATCTTATCTTACTATCTGTGGTTGTTTCAACAAACAGTGATCCTGAAATATTAAAGAAGTCGAATGCCATCCCGTATATGATGCAGGAAAGTACGATCATCCATAATCCTTCTCCCGGATTACCGTATGCAAAAAGTCCAAAGCGCAATACCCAGGCAAGCATGGAAAACAACATAACTTTCTTAATGCCAAATCTTCTAAGAAAAAACGGAATTGTGATAATAAAAACAGTTTCTGATATCTGAGAAATAGACATCACAATTGTTGAGTACTTAACAACAAGAGAATCGGCATATTGCGGCATATTGCCAAAACTGTAGATGAATTGATCGCCGTACATATTGGTCAATTGTAATGCGGCACCTAGAAACATGGCAAAAATGAAAAATAAAGTCATCTTATAATTAGCAAATAATTTAAAGGCGTTCAATCCTAATTTTTCAAGTAATGAAGCATTTTCTGATATACTTTTTGGAGGAGGACATTTAGGCAAAGTGAAAGAATAAATACCAAGAAGTATTGCGGCACCACCTCCAATCAAGAACTGAGTGGAGTTTATATTGCTTTTAGTCAGGTTAGTTGCCCACATAGCTGCAATAAAGCCTATAGTTCCCCAAACACGTATTGGGGGAAATACTTTTACCACATCATAATTGTTATTTTTGAGAATGGTGTAAGCAATAGAATTCGAAAGGGAAATAGTAGGCATGTAAAAGATCATAGCAATTAAAATAACATAATACAAAGTGTCCGGGTCATTAACACTCGGAACATAAAATAAAACTACCCCATACAGAATATGTAAAATGCCGTATAATTTTTCTGCATTAATCCATTTATCGGCAATAATACCGGTAATAGCAGGCATGAAAATTGACGCAATTGCAAGAGTAGAGAAAATTGCACCGAATTCTGGAAATGTCCAATGCTTGGCGTTAACACAATAAGTCCCGATAGTTATCAACCATGCACCCCAAACAAAAAACTGCAAAAAACTCATCAGTGTAAGCCGTAATTTTATACTCATATAGCTTTGTTTAATTTTAGATATGGAAGATATACATTTATTACAAACGTTAAACAATCAATGCCAGTTTTTTACAAGAACTGTTCAGCAAAAATTAATCAATTTAAACTTTTTACACTGTAAATTTGTTAAACTTTTGTGATGACAAACTCTATTAATATTTTGATTGACGCCGCTTCAGATGAAGGACTAAAATCCATAGCCCAAAAAGTAAAAAATAAGGAAAGAATCAGCGACACTGAATGCCTGTTACTTTTCGAAAAAGGCAGTCTTGCCTTTGTTGGTGCTTTGGCAAATTTTATCCGAGAAAGATTGCATGGCGACAAAACTTATTTCAACCGAAATTTTCATATTGAGCCAACCAATGTTTGCGTTTTCAGTTGCGAATTCTGCTCCTACTCCCGTTTGTATGCTCATAAGGAAGAAGGCTGGGAACTTAGTATTGACCAGATGCTGGATATTGTAAAAACCTACGATGGGAAACCCATTACAGAAGTGCATATTGTTGGAGGCGTGCATCCCAAAATGAACATGGCTTATTTTATTGAGCTGATGCAAAAGATAAAAGCACATCGTCCCGATCTGCACGTTAAAGCTTTTACCGCTGTTGAACTCGATTATATGTTCCGCAAGGCAAAGTTGAGTGTAGAAGAAGGGATGAAACAATTACATGAAGCTGGCCTGGATAGTCTACCAGGCGGTGGCGCCGAGATTTTTCATCCTGACATACGTAAACAGATATGTGAAGATAAAGTGGATGGAGACGGATGGCTGGCCATTCATGAAACCGCACATAAATTAGGTATGCACAGCAATGCGACCATGCTGTATGGCCATATTGAAAAATACGAACACCGGATTGATCACATGCGGCGGCTAAGAGATTTGCAGGATAAAACCGGAGGCTTTAACACATTTATACCGCTTAAATTCCGTAACCAGGATAATGCCATGAGTCATGTGCCCGAATCGGTTACTACAGAAGATATGCGCTTGTATGCCATCGCTCGTATTTACCTCGATAACTTCCAACACCTGAAAGCTTACTGGCCTATGCTTGGCCGTCAGAATGCTCAATTAAGTCTTTCATTTGGTGTTAATGATATTGACGGCACAATAGATGACTCTACCAAAATTTACAGTATGGCCGGCAGCGAGGAGCAAAGACCGGTCATGAGTACCGAGGAACTGGTAACACTTATTAAGCAGGTAAACCGTAAGCCAATTGAACGGGATACTTTGTATAATGTAGTAAAGGATTATAGTGATGTTGATTTTAAAAAGGCGGGTTTTGATGTTTCATTAAATTAATACAATCAATCTTCAAAATATAAATAATTGTGATTACTGCATTTTGGATTAAAAGCGGTTTTGCAAAAAGGGCAAAGGTAATCGCATGATTTATATGCAGTGATTGTTAGAGTCGTTTTACAAATGCCACAGAGGATTGCAGCCGTTTCAAATTCTTCTTTTTTCCAAAGTTCAGCATCGTGATCTGCTCCTTCTTGATGGCAATAATAACAAGGATAATAGCTGTTGCAACATTTAAATTTAATGGCAATCACATCTAACAAAGAATGGTAATGAATACACCTGGTTTCATTATCTACCGGTTTTCCTTTTACAATTTCAGTCATAAAAATTGGTAATCTGATCTGGCGATCAAATTACCAATTTTTTATAAAGGGATCAAAAACTTATTCTTTAATTTTTAGTCATCAGCTGATTGTTGTTATGCATTTCAACAGTGACCATTATTTTTTTTGAATGATTTGTCTGTTTTGATTTACTGTTAAAATATTCCAATGCCTTTGTATCTTCCCTTAACATATTTTTTAAGGCTTCATTTGAGAAAGAAATGATATTGCCATCATTACCATCCTGCAAAAAATATTCCTCTGTAGTATTAGCTCCATTAAAATATTTACGACTGTAAAGGTTCAGTTTTCCGGACATTACTTTAACGGCAAAACCAGGCAGGGTTTCTACAGATACGCTGGCTAATTTTTTACTGGTCAAGATTTTGGCTGAAACAGCATATTGTTTATCATTTTGGTAAGCAATAATTTCTTTTGAATTAATAACAACTTTGCTATCCCCTATAAGATGTGGTGTTGTTAAAACGCCAGTTACAAGTTTTAAGGTGGTAAACTGTTTAATAGAACCATCGTTCAACTGCACAAAGCAAGTAGTTGATATTTCACTTACATTTTTTAGTGCTGTTTGTTGCTGGTTGATTGGATTTTTGCTTACTGCGCAGGAGTTTAGTAAAATGCTTATACTAATAACTACAGCAAAGGCTGGTATAAAATTTTTCATTGGATTTGGAGGGTTTTTATCTAAAACGATAACAATTCAAAATTATTATATATAGCCAGAAATTATTTTAGCAACATATAAATAATGTAAAGAAGAAACGCCTCTATTACTGCTTGGCAAAAAGCACTATTACAAGTATTAATGCTACAAATAACAGCGTCAGGCAACTTATAGCCAGGTAGGTTATGGTTCTCATATCTAATGAATTTTATTGTTCATAAGGTAAAACAATATACAAATAATGTAAGACTGTTGATATGAACGGCTGTATTTTATCCTAGATTCTTATTAGCAATTTTACTTTGAGTGTATCATTAAACAGAAAAAAATGTTTTTTATTATACAGCGAATAAAACTTAGCCTATAATTTGTTTTGTATCCGTTAATATTCTTTAAAATTTTATATATTGTAGTAAAATCACCTAAATATGAAATTTACTAAAATACTCTTGCCTGCCATTTTAATTACTATTATAACTATTGTATCCTGTAAAACTGTTGGCCGCATTGCTGCAAAATACTGGCTTAAAAGAGAGATTAACGAATTTGTATCCAACTGTGAGGATAAGGCTGGTAAGTTTATCGGCAGAGAAAAAGCACATAAATACTGCGATTGCTCTGTTGACCTCGTTGCCGAGCAATACCATAATTATCAGGATGCAAAAAACATTTCTGTAATGGAAATTCTGGACTTTATCAATAAATGTAAATAGGTTTTACAAAGCCTGCTATTTAATAACTAAAAAAACACAACTATGCCTATCGTAAAAGTAATTGAGGTAATCGCTTCCTCTACAAAAAGTATTGATGATGCTGTACACAATGCAGTAGCCGAATGTGCTAAAACAATACGCAATATTGATTCGGTTTATGTAAAAGATATTAAGGCACACGTAAAAGACAATAAAGTAAGTTCTTTTGGCGTAATCTGTAATATTTCTTTCAGGCTTGATGAGCAATAAAATACTAACAAAAAAGCCTTTTGAAATACAAAAGGCTTTTTTAAATATTATAAGTTTAGTTTTTTACAACAACATCAATCACCTGATTTTTATTCGTTCCCTCCCACCGGTACCTAACCGTGTAAAGCTTGCTAATATTGGTTTTTAGCCGATAAGGTATTTTTAAAGTGTAGTTCACTGTATTGTTTTCCATAGCACCTTTTACCTTTTTTAAAAGGATATCGGTTATTTTCACTTCATTTAAATCGCTGTCGTAGACCCAAAAACTTTCTTTGCCCAAAAACATCTCAGATAAACTGGAACCTTCAATATTTGAAATATCCATGCTGGTATAGGCCATTTTAGGGGCAACTTTTATAGTGGTATCTATATTAACCAGCATATCTTTTGCCTCTAATCCATTAATAATACCGTTTACACCCATACCGGATTTTATAGCTTTTGAATTTTTTGAAACCTGAAGTGCTTCTCCCGGCCTTGCAAAACTTACCGGTATCTCAAGCCTTATCTGGTTTTTTCCCTTCAGGTCATACAGCCTTATCTTTAAAATTCCGCCCAGGTTGCCTTTCATCAAATCGGTTCCGATGCCAAATTTTATGCTAAAAGCACTTAAATCTCTGGCAGTAAATCCATTTGAATAACTCTTTAAAAAAACATTGGGGTTATTCATTAAAATTTCACCCCTAGGCGAAAGTACCATTACTTCGGCTCCGGCAAACATTGTTTTAGAGTTGTCTGATGTAAAACCACTCGGCTGCTGAAGCTGTATTTCAATCTCTTTATTCAAGGGTATTCTGTTGTTAAGCAATTGAGAACCGTCAATTTTTATATCAATATTACCTGCAGCAATTCCTTCATTAAAAAATTTTAAGCCCGTTAAAGGCAATATGCCATTTTTTTGGGCAATACTCATATTATTTAATAGCAAAATAGCTGCAATAGAGGCAAACAGGCGTTTACAGTTTATTAACTGAGTTTTCATATGTGCTGAGTTAAAATAGGTGAATAATACGGATAGGCTGCAGCATTGCTGCCTGATATAAACAAACGAATGGGTGGGGTAAATTAGTATCTGCTTATTGTATTGTTAATAAGATTTGTGATTTCTTTATTGTTATGAGGGGCAGTATTTTTTTTTCGAAGATGTTCAATGTGCACGAAAACAAAGTTTGACATAGATTGATTACTTTTAATCATTGCTTTACACAACTATGCAATTAACTGTATGAACTGGAAATTGATTTTATTTTTTCTTTTTTGTTTGCCATTTGGCCTGGTTGCCCAAAAAAGCGTAACAGATAGCCTCTATCATTTACTTGATAAAGAAAAAGTTGATACAATCAAGGTAAGGTTAATGTGCGACATTGGTTTTGAATTGCGGCTAAACGATCCTGAGAAAGCTTTAAAAATAACAAATGAAGCTCTTTCTCTTTCTAAAAAAATAAAATACACCAATGGCCAGTCAAAGAGTTTGGGCACCATGGCCATTATTTTCAGGATACTCGGCAATTACCCACTTGCTTTAGAATATAATCTGAAAAGATTAAAACTGGTGGAAAATACCAACAACCCAACAAGCTTTGCCGGTGTATTAAGTAATATTGCGCTGGTTTATGTAAACCTGGAGGAATATAAAATGGCTCTAACCTACTATTATAAGGCAGATTCAGTTATAAACCAGCTTGAGAATGTTGAAACGGTAAAATATAATATAGCTTTAAATACGGGAGATGCTTACGACAAGCTTAATATGAATGATTCTGCCTTTAGCTATTTTAATAAATCGCTAACCATAGCCCGGCAAGCAAAAAATAATTATTTTGAAGGCATGTCGATGGTTGGGTTAGGAAATAGTTATTTAAAAAGTGGTCAAAGTCTTTTAGCGATGGCCAATTATACAAGCGGTATTGTTTATTTAAAAGAGGCTGAAGCCGATGACCTGCTTTGTGAAGCATATCTTGGACTTGCAACTTTACTAAAAAAAATGAACCAAAAGGATTCTGCCTTGTTTTTTGCACGACAATCATTTGCTATTGCCGAAAAAGATGGTTTTTTACCCAGGCATCTGGATGCTGCTAAGTTTTTATTTGAACATTATAAGAATGAAAAAAATACTGACAGCTCTTTCTTTTACCTGAATTATGTAAAAAATCTGAATGATAGTATTAACAGTAAAAGCAGGATAAGAGAATCACAGGTGCTTTCGAGTAACGAACAGGTAAGGCAACTGGAGATTGCAGAAAATTTAAAAGTTGTAAAAAAGGAAAGAAAACAGCAATTGCAATTGTTGTTTATTGCCATATTTATTCCCGGCTTTTTTATTTTAACCCTTTTATTAAGCAGAATAAAACTGCACGTACGGCTGATAAAAATACTGGGCGTTCTTTCTTTGCTGATTTTATTTGAATATTTAACGCTGCTACTTCACCCTTATGTAAAAGAACTCACCCATCATACACCGATTTATGAAATGTTGATTTTCGTTTCAATTGCAGCTATACTAATTCCAACGCATCACCGGGTTGAAAACAAGCTGATAGAATGGTTAACAAAAAACCGGCCTTTATTTGCCGGTAATAAACTTAAAATGAAACGCACCAAAATAATAAAAAAAATTACTGAGGCTTAGTATCATTCCCTGGTGCCACTTTGCCAGGAATTGCTTCCATGGTGTCATTAGAATCTTTAACTATTGTTGGTGTTGTAAATGTAACACTGGAATCTTTTGTAACTTCTTTAGTTTCCCCGCTATTGCAGGCAGATAAAGCAATTGTTAACAGTAAAGCTCCCCCAAGAATAAAATGCAGTCCAGTTTTGTTTTGTTTGATCATTTTTTAAGGTTTTAGAGTATAAGGTTACAATTAAATTTTCAAAATATCAAAAATGCAGCAAACAAATTTGAATAGTTTTATGTAATTTGATTCAAACCAGAACATATGAAAAAAATACTGTTAGTAATTTTTCCTCTTTTGTTAACTGGCACATTAGTGTATGCCCAGACAGTTTATGAGTTTTCGTTTACCTATGAGAATAATAATATCCGCAATGACTATAAAGCATTCTTTATTGATAATAATGATGGGACCGGTAAAATGCGGTTAAAATTTTTTGCAACAGGCGATACCATTTTAGCCGATTTTGATGTTAAAGAAGAGTTTGTAGAAAATAATGGCTTGTGTAAAAACGGCGACAGGATTTATTACAGGTTACAGAATCCAAAGTTTATCGAAAGTAAAAATCCGGGAATTAATCTTCCTGGATATATATGTTTTAAAAAAGAGCTCGTGTCCGGCTTTTATGAACCGGCAGGTATTGCAGATAACCCTGCAGATTGTAAATCCGATCTGCTAAAATTCAACAGCATTTCCAGCATTAATCAGGAAGCGATGACAAAAGAATTTGTGAAGACTTATTTTAAGGAATATGAACCCTTTTACCGAAGCCTGTTTATTACCAACAACAAAAAAGCTTTAACCACCTCCGAACAAAACACCAAACTTTATTTACTGTTTATTGCCAATGTAACCGATTTAGAGATAGGAATTGCCGATAGAAAAAGTATGAACGAGGCCATCAACTTATTCCGTAAAGTAAAAGAATTCCTGGGCATCAGTGCATTTATTTTTGATACAGTTACCGGTGTAAATTTCAACAAACAAACGGTACTAAATAAAATAAATACTTTTTTAACGCCCGGGCCCAATGACATCGTTGTTTTTTATTATGCCGGTCATGGATTCAGAATGCCGAAAGATGGCAAGCCCGGGCCGTATATTGATTTGCGTGACGTAGTGCTTGACAGATTTAAAAGGTACCAGGATAATTCCTTAAGCACTGAAGATATACTGGTAATGATACGAAAGAAAGGCGCAAGATTGAATTTGATTATAGGCGAATGTTGTAATGACACAATAACCAAAACCAATCCGATGGTAAAAGAACCGCCACTGGCAGGCAAAAAAGGAGGGTTTGGTATGAACTGGAGTACTAAAAACTGCCGCGATTTATTTTTAAATGCAACACCAACAACTATATTGGCAGCGGCAGCTTCGCCATATCAGCTTGCAATCAGCAACTCAGAATTTGGCGGATATTTTTCAACCTTTTTCAGAAATGCTTTGGAAATCAATTTAGGTTACGCAAAAACAAATGTAAACTGGGAGGCTATTTTTGAGCAATCAAAACAACAAACCGAAACCAAGGCCAGCCGCACCTGGTGTAATGATGAAAAGACTGTAAAGTGCAACCGGCAGCGTCCGTTTACAAATATTATATATGGCAGGTTTTAAAAATGAGGCCTGTAATTGATCCAAAGTGCGTATTTTATTAAAGATTGTTAAACGTTGAATTTGAAATTACTTATAGCACAGGATGCAAACAGTATATATAAGTATATAAAATAAACAGTAGTGAATATTGGATCTTCTTTTACAATTTAATAATCTGAAACTATACCCCGGCGCTTTAATTTTATAGGTGCAGTTTTAGTCACCACGGTTTTCCATTTATCAGTTTTACGCAAATTATCCATTACAGGATCTAATTCAAAAATGAATTTATAGTTGAACCCAAGCTTTATTGATTTCTCCAGCCATATAAAAGCGTCTTTTTCGTTTTTCTTTTGGGCATATAAACGTGCTATGGAATAACAGGTATTGGCATCGTCGGGTTTTGATGCAACGTAGATTTTGTAATTGCTGATAGCCTTATCGGGTTTATTGGATAACAGGTTTAAGCGTCCGTATAAATCTGCAAACTCAGCTAAATTGTAAGGATGTTTGGCCCTTGCTTCATCCAGTAATTGCTGAGATTTATTAAATTGCCCGGCATACATGGACATCTGCGCATACAATAATCTTTTTTCAAAATTAATCTGGCTGCTGTCGTACAAATAATTGAGCTGTGCAAGTGTTGCCCGGTTCTTATAAATGGCTGTACCTGCATCTACCAGATTCAACCTTGTATTGGCATTACGGGGATCCAGCTCCAATGATTTTGCATAAGGTTTATAAGCTTGTTTTTTTGAGCCTGCCAAAACATAGATACTGCCAATTTTAAAATAAATATCAGCTAACGTTTCTTTTTCGCCAATCAATTCGGCAGCCCGTGATAAATATTCTATACCATCTTTCCGGGGTGAATAGATATCAAGCGCCAGCTCAACATCTTCATTAATTCCGGGCAGTTGAATAAGTTCATGACTGGTAACTAAATGTATTTCATCTAAAGTTGTTTTACTATTGGTTGTTGACAAATCATTTATTGTATAATTACCTGATCTGTTAATCAGTTTTAAAACAGCAGTATCTATAAACAATTCTTTGTTTATTTTTGGGAACCATACAATCGAATCTAAAAAGGCTGTTAACGCCGGAGCATCTGCCCTGCTGTATAATAAAAGCCCAAGCCGGTAATTCCAGTCGGCATTATCAGGAAATTTCTCTAATGTTCTGCGGTAAAAGGCATTCAATTCCTTTTCGGCTCTTTCCTTATCAACCACAGCAAAACTTTTTATCAGCTTTTCAGTTTCTGTAAACCGGCCAAGTTTTTCAAACATCTGCCAGCGTTTTATATAGCCACCAATTTCATTGGGTTGCAATTGAATGATGGCTTTGTACATAGTTTCTGCATCTTCATAATGGCCCCATGTTTCATATGCTGTTGCTATAAAATAAAAATCTTCAATTTTTTCGTAGAATTGTACACGGAAGAAATTTTCAAAACAGTCATGGGCATAGGGATATTTTGCTTGCTTAATTACCGAATCGCAATATTGCTTAAAAGATGCAGCATCCAGGTTAAATTGAATGGCATATTTGAACATGAGTTCAGCATCTTCCCATTTTTTTTGTTCATAAAATATCTTACCCAGGTAGTGAAAAGCCAGCGGATTTTGAGCATCAATGTCAATTACTTTTTTAAAAATTCTTACTGCATTGATAAGATTTTTATTCAAATATTCATGCATGCCCCAATAAAAAAATCCCATTACATCATTTTTCCTAAGTATTGCTGTATCTAGTTTGCAGGGGGCAATAACATTAGCCACCTGATCAAAAACATCAAACCGCCACACTGGTTCTGCCCCTTTTTTAAAATGCAGTCCTTGTTTTCTCAGGTCAGCTTCATAAAAAAAAGAATCGGCCAGTGCATATTGTGTGCGGTTCAAATACACATATCCCAATCTTTCAAAAGGTAAATAATGCCTTGAATTTAAATCAATAGAAGCCCTGTAATATTCCTCTGCAAAAAGTTGATTGCCTGTATTTTCATATAGCAAACCAAAATTATTGCTGATGCAGGGTAAGCCGGCCTGTAAACTATCTCCTGTATTACAGGCATTAAATCCTTTTTTGTTGCTGTTACCTGCAGCATAGAGATAAGCTAAATTTGCCCATGGTAAAGCCCAGTTGGGCGCATACTTTGTGGCATTAATAAAATTCTTTTCTGCTTCAGCAATATCTTTTTTGGCCATGTACAGCACTCCCAGTTCGTTATAAATGTAGGCTGAGTAGGCTTCCAGTTCCAGTGCTTTTTTTTGTTCGGCAAATGCCGCTTCTATTAACGGAGCAGGGTCTTCTGTAACCGGAATTTTTAAGCGTAAAGCCAGTCCCGAAAAGTAATGGAAGAAAACAGCCGCCTTGGTACCGTAATATTTATCCTCTTTTGAAAGGTTTAACGCAACTGTAAACATCCGGGTATAAACATCGTAACCATTGTTTTGACTGTTATAATACCGGCGACGCTCCAGTTCTGCTTCATCACCTCTGATGTAATTTGTAATTACATTTTGACCAATATCCAGAAAAGCACCTGCCAGATCTAAATAAAAACGGTTTAGTTTTTCTTTATCATTTTTTAATAAGGCTTCAAGCTCCCCCAATTTATTTTTTGCTTTCTCTGTAATTGATGAATCTTTCAGTTCATTTATTAATGCAAAAACTATAGATTCGTTGGTAAGGGTATTCAGTTTTAAACTATCTGTTAAACCTTCCAGGTTTTGTTTTTTAAGCTGTGTTAAAAAATAATCTGCTGGCTCTGCATTGTCTTCCTCACTCATGCCAGACATTGATTTGGTTACCATAACAATCGCTAAAGAATCATTTTTAAACTGTTCTTTAATTTTATTTGCTTCCGCAGTAACTACTGTAGCAAGCTGAAACTCGCTGCTGCCGTTAATTACCGGGGTTTGTATATCGCCATCGCTTTTAAGAAAAGGATCGTTGGCCATTTTGTTTTCCAGGTAATTTTTTAGCTCACCTACGCTTACAAATCCGTCATGATCAGCATCTGCCAGGCCGCCCTGCAACCCGTTAACTAAGTAGTAAGAAAACACGCCTCTTCCCCCACCCAAATCTTCCTTTTCGTTCGACAATTGGTCTGGTTTGCTTGATGACATCCTGATCTCGTTCTCCTTTTTCAGCATCAATTGTTCACCCACAAAAAAATTGCCTTTAAATTTGTTTCCGTTCATTGTACCGGAATGGCATGCATCGGTGATCACAATCACTTTTGCCTTTGTTCGTACCGATATAGTATTCACAATATCATTCAGGTAATCAATACTTAAACCCATGTTTACAAAAGCAACCGATGGCGTGTTATAACAGATGAGGTACCCATTTTTACTCATAGTAACATTTTCCATTTCGCCATGGCCGCTGAAATAAAAAAACACTTTATCATCCTGCTTACAATTATCCATCAGCCAACGGATGGCTTTATCCACCTCGCCAATGGTTGCCATTGAATCGGTTAATAATTTTATATTTTTTTTGGGAACCGATCCACCTGGTGCCGACATTAAAAAATCAGAAAAAACAATGGCATCTTTATTTGAAAATGAAAGCGGTGGTATATCCGGATCCTGGTATGAAGAAATACCGATTACAATGGCATAGGTATTTGCTCCTGAAGCAGCAGGGGCATCATTTTTTAATAATGGCTGCGCCAAAATAGAGAACGAAATAAACAACAACCATAGAGGCAGAAAAAAATATTTCATTTGTTGCAGCAATTTCATGTGTAAAAGATACTCAAAAAAGCTTAACAATAAACTATCCCGGTTAAAAACCCCTACTGTGTGTAAAGCTGGTTGAACAACAGTTTAAATGTTCCCCATGCCTGCGCCCTGAAAGTGATTTCTGGTGTAAAAGCATATAATTTACCCTTACCAACCGATGCTTCAAAAGCGGTGATACCATTCTTTAAATAACTTTCGCCCCAACTCCATCCGCTGCGTAATATTTTATCAGTACCAAACCAGGCCAGCGGTTTTATAACCCCACTGCTTACCGCATCAGGGTTCAATTTAAAAACAGGATTATTATCAAAATAAACATCGGTTTCTTTATCAAGACCTGATGTGGCTATTTGTTTATTATCAACCTGCATACGTAGAATGCTTCCGGGTGTATAATATTTATCACGACCAAGTGCTTTTTCTTCGCTGTTTACAATTTCAACCATGGCATCTGCCACCGGCAATTTTAAATGATAGGCAAGTTGTGTGCTGCTGCCAATGGTTACAATATTACCGCCTTGCTCTAAAAATATTTTTAATTGAGGTATCGATTTTTCAACTGTAATCCTGCCGGTCATTCTTTTAAGTTCATCCGGTATGCTGTCTAATGCCGTTTGGCCCCTGCCGCTGGTTTGATTATTGCGGCTGTTAATGGCCGGTATGCCCTGGTCAACAAAAACAATTACATCGTATTTTGCTTTAAGATTTCCTGTATCAATATCCTTTGGATAAATAACATCGAAACTGTAATTAAACTTTTCCATGATTAACCTTACCCAGCCCGATGGCATTGATCCTCCATACATATCCCACAACGCAATCCTGGCTTTTTTTATCTTGGTTAATGTTACTGGTTTTTTATCTGCGGCAATAAAGGTTGCATTGGTTTCATTGGCAGTTTTATCCATTATTGATTTTGTTTTTGAATTGGATGGAACGTAAAATGAACCATTGCTGTATGCCGAAACTGCTGGCACATCATTAATCCGATAGACATCAACACCTGCATTCACCAGGTTGTTTACAGCTTTATAGGATTGATTTGCTCTTGCATCCAGCACATAACCTGCTAATGAATTTTTAACGGCTGCGCCGGAAATTTTGATGATTTGCCCAAGTGGATTTTTTTCAAAAGGGCCTTCAAAGCCATCCATAATGCGATCGAACTGAACACCCATCTGGTAAGCTAAAGTCCAGCCTGCAGCATCATACGGCGGCACCGGTGGCCCGCCGGGGTATTGCAAATCGTTGGGATGATCCTGTGGTTCAAACATATCAAGCACATGCGGCCTGAAAGCCTGATTTGTTTTTACGATGAAAGAATTGGCAGGATATTTTTTTCCGGCAACCGTAAAATCGCTCGTTGCTTTTTGTACAACAATGCCGGTTTTTATCAATGCATTTAAAAATTCAACAGCCGTTGCAAAATCGGGTTGATCGGCCGGAATGATATAACCACGAGGATCTTTAAAAGCAAGATTCTTCATTACACTATCGTAATACTTAACAGGAACATTCGCTGAAGTTGTTCTGGTGGTTTCATTAGTTGGTTTAATTCTTTTTAAAGAATCCTGGTAAAGCTTATCCATTGCTGCAATTTTAGATGGAGATAACGACCAGGTATCAGCACTGCCTTTATCAATTGCATTCCGGCCCATGCGGTAAATATTCATCAGCAATTCATCCCTGTTACGGGAGGCATAATTTAAAACAGCATAGTTTAAAGAAACTGAATAATCAATTGTTTGGCGAAACAACCATTTTTGCGGCACTATCGGGTTAGGTGTAGCCGCATTAGGAATTAACCGGGATGTTACCAGCGGAATGGTTGATGGATTTGGACTGCCAACAATTTCTGTAAGCAAACCAATCATGTTATGAAAGTAAGTGGTGGTTCGTAAACCACCATTATACCAGGTAGAAAAAACAGAACCTGCTTTGCTGGTAAAGCCTGGTTTGCTTTCTGCATTCAACCGGTTTTGCATGGCCGCACCTACTGCATCGAGGCCGGTAATAATTAAGGGATCAAACACATAATTGAAAGGATCACGGTAGGGCGGCCCGGCTACAACAGAGCCTGCAGGCCCTGACTGGTGATGATTATACATGATCTGCGGAAGCCATTCAACAAATAATTGCCGGGCTATATTTTGCGATTCTTTTAAATTAAGCATGTAAAAATCACGGTTGTTATCATGACCGGCATATTTTTCATAAAGTCTAGGCAGATTTGCAATGCTGCGTTTCTCAGGCCGTGCGTCACGCATGTACCAGTTAGTTACCAGTTCCTGTCCGTCGGGGTTGGCATGTGTCATTAAGATAATTACATCATCTAAAATCCGGTTGGTCTCATCATCATTTCTACTAAGCAGTTGATAGGCTGTTTCAATTAATTGATGAATGCCTGCGGTTTCTGTTGCATGCAAACCACCATCAATCCAAACAACGGCTTTACCAATTTTGGCAATCTGTTTTGCTTCCTCAACGCTTATTTCTGCATTCGCCATCTTCTGCGAAATGAGTTTATATTCTTCCAGTTTTTTCAGATTTTCGGGAGATGTAACAATCAGCATAAACTGATCTCTGCCTTCTTCAGTTTTGCCAATAACGGTGTACTTAGCCCGGTCTGATGCCTGTGCCAGTTTTTTAAAATAAGCTTCGGTTTGTATAAACGTTGTCAATTGGTAATTATCGCCAATATTAAAACCAAAATGTTCTTTGGGCGTTGTAATATTTTGGGCTGTAGCAATTTGCAGGCAATTACATACAATTACAAATAGAATAGCGAGTTTTTTGATAAGCATAGTTTGTGTTTAGAGAATCTAAAATAATCATTTTAAATGCACCGGTAAAATACTTTGTTTTATAAATAACTTTCAGACACCAAATGAAATTGATATACGGTAATTTTGCCCCAGCAATTTAAAACAAAACAGAATGACTCAAAATGAAATGCTGCTGCTGACTGCTTATGTAGTATCAGGCTTTTTAATTGGCCTTTTTCTGCATAAAATAATAATGCCGCTAATTGCCAGACTGGCCGCAAAAACATCCATAAAATCTGATGACCTTATTATTAAAACCATCCGTACATGGGTAATACCCTGGTTTCTTGCTTTAGGGTTATTCTTGGGATTAAAGCAACTTAATCTTGAAAGTCGCTTTTATTTCTGGATCGAGAATGGTCTGATGATATTCTATATTTTTTCGGGCACTATGATCATTGCAAGGGTTGTATCCGGACTAATCAGAATTAAAGCAGCGGGATCGGATGCGATTATTCCTTCATCATCCATCGTAAGCAATATCGTAATCATAATTATTTATTGTATCGGTTTATTAATAATTCTGCAGTCGCAGGGCATTTCTATTACACCGGTACTTACAGCACTGGGCGTGGGCGGATTGGCTGTGGCGTTGGCATTGCAGCCTACACTTTCAAATTTATTTGCCGGTTTGCAGATCATTTCTTCGGGTAATTTCAACCGGGGCGATTTTATAAAATTGTCTTCTGGCGAAGATGGTTTTATTGAAGATATAACCTGGCGCAGCACCACCATCCGTGCTGCATCAGACCACATTATTATTGTGCCCAATTCCAAGCTGGCCGATATGACAGTTACTAATTTTTACCTGCCACAGCATGAAATTACCTTTGGAGTTGAAGTTGCAGTGAGTTATGACAGTGACCTTAGCAGGGTTGAAAAAATCACCAAAGAAGTGATAAAAGAAACTTTACAGATATCGGCAGATGGCATACAGGAATTTGAACCTGAGATCAGTTTTGTTGCGTTTGGAGAAAGTAATATAAAAATGAAAGCTTTTTTGCGTGTTAATAATTACTCAGCACAGTTTGAGGTAAGAAGTGTGTTCATTAAAAAATTGCATGAACGTTTTCAGAAGGAGGGTATTCAGATTCCATACCCTATCAGAACGGTATTAATGAAAGATAAATCCTTATAAACCGTTTTTAATTATTCCGACGGGGAAAAAGAAATAGTTTACTTGTCGCCGGGTTTAGTTTGGGGCAATAATTTTATGTAAGATATTTTAAAGCGGTCGCCAACCAGCCCGCCCTGCACCTCGGCTTTGCGTATGGCATTACACATACCATCATGTGCATGCGCATCACCAAAAGCATCAATATCGGCACCATCAGCGTAATATGCCTGCCCATCAATACGCACAGCCATGTCGCATGTTTTACCTGCAAGGCCCAGTTTACATTTACCGCAGGATACTTCTACAACCTGGATAGCTTTATTTGTATCAGCAATGGGTTGTTTTGTATGGGAAGTCTGGCTAAAACTTGTTAAGGCAAAAAAGCAACAAGCTAACAAAATAAAAATTGGTTTCATAAAACGATTTTTTTATTGTAAAAGTAATGATTAATCAATGGTCATGCTACATGCAACTATCTCTTAACATCTTCATGTAAATAATCCCTTTAGTTCTGGCAAAATGTATATTCCGTTCCGGTATGCCTTCCGGATCGTCAAAATGCTCTAAAGCCTTATCAATGCTGCTTTCACGGAGCAGGTGCAGCATGGGATAAACCGAGCGGTTGGTATAGTTAGCTGCATCATTATCTGGCGCACCGGCAAACCTGTACCCGGGATGAAAACTCGCTAACTGGTAAATGCCATTGTATTTATATTGTTTTAAAAGCTTCTCTGCAACCGAAACCAAATCAAGATAATCATTAAAATTTTTAAAGGTATCCGGAAAGATCAGTAAGGAAGTTTCAATAGTGTCGTCGTTATCCAGCCGTTTTATTTCCTGCAAAAATGTTTCCAGACAAATGTTTGTTGCTGTTGCCGTTTCTACCTTAAAAAAAACAGTTTGCTGTTTTACAACTCTTGCGGCAAAAGGACAAAAATTACATCCAATTACTACATCGGTTATCCATTTTTTTGTTTGTGCTATTACCTGTTCGGGTGTCGTCATTTATTTATTGCTTTGCAAACGGTAAATCTAACAGAAATTGCATTAATACCTATTGAATTTTGTGATGAAGTCAATCGGTATTTACTCCGGATGGCTATCGGGAGTAACGTTATTAAGGCTTGCCTTCAATTTCAGTCATGCTGCATTTTCTGCAAGCCTGCTAAAAGACGGAGCTTTAAATCAAATTCAGTTGGGTATAAATTCAAAATTGAGTTCAGCCAATAATTGTTTTTCTTTGCAGCAATTATGGCTTTATATTTTACTTCTTTAAACTCGGGCAGCAATGGAAACTGTTATTATGTTGGCACCAAAACAGATGCTGTTTTAATAGATGTGGGTCTCTCCTGCCGGGAAACGGAAAAACGCCTGCAAAAGCTTGGCTTACACATGAAGACGGTAAAAGCCATTTTTGTTTCGCATGAACATGGCGATCATATAAAAGGCGTATCAACTCTTGCAAACAAATACAATCTGCCGGTTTATATAACAGCAAAAACCGCAAAATATGGCCCCAGGCTCATCAGTCATTTGAGCAAAAGCTTTACTGCAAATGAAGCGGTAACAATTGGCGGCCTGCTCATCAATCCTTTTTTAAAAAGCCATGATGCAACCGATCCGCATAGCTTTACCATAAGTTATAATGGAATTACAGTAGGTGTATTTACCGATATCGGAAATGTATGTGCAGAACTGATCGGACATTTTAAATTATGCCACGCCGTTTTTTTAGAAGCCAATTACGATGCCGACATGTTGGAGAATGGCAGGTACCCCATACACCTGAAGAACCGCATACGTGGCGGAGAAGGTCATTTGTCTAATAAAGAAGCACTCGATCTTTTTAATAACCACCGCCCTCCTTTCTTATCTCATCTGCTGCTTTCGCATTTATCTAAAGAAAATAATTCGCCCGAAATGGTTGAAGCATTATTTAGTACGCATGCAAACGGTGTTAACATAAGCATTGCATCCCGTTACCAAAGTACCGCAGTGTTTTCAATAAATATAGATACCAATATACAAATACCCGCAAAAGTTCAGCAACCTGTGCAAATGGCTTTGTTTGATGAATGATACCAGGCATTTACTGATTCCCTTAAAACTAATAAGTTCCTTAACGTCAAGTCCGGCGTATCTTTATAGTGAATAAAAAAGCTGGCTATGGAGTTTATAGATTACTACAAAGTTTTAGGTATTGATAAAAGTGCTTCGGAAGACGATATAAAAAAAGCATACCGCAAATTAGCCCGGAAACTGCATCCCGACCTCAATCCAAACGACAAAGAAGCACAGCACAAATTTCAACAGATTAACGAAGCCAACGAAGTTTTAAGCGATCCCGAAAAACGGAAAAAATACGATACCTATGGTAAAGACTGGCAACATGCCGACCAGTTTGAGCAGCAAAAAAGATCAAGAGCGCAACAACAAAATACCGGCGGACAGCAGTATTACGATAGCGGCGAAGGAGGAGACTTTTCAAGCTTTTTTGATTCCATGTTTGGCGGTGGCGGCCGTAGCAGCAGGCAAACCAAATTTCGAGGACAGGATTACAACGCAGAACTTAAATTGAACCTGACCGATGCATTGCTAACTCACCAGCAAACCCTCACCGTAAATGGTAAAAACATCCGCATAACCATACCTGCCGGTATTGAGAACGGTCAGGTAATTAAATTAAAAGGTTATGGTGCACCTGGCGTAAATGGCGGCCCATCCGGTGACCTGCTTATAACTTTTGTTATATCGCAACATCCAACCTTCAAGCGATTGGGCAATGATTTGTACACTACGGTTAAAATAGATTTATATACTGCATTACTGGGTGGCGAAACAACCATTGAAACACTGACCGGTAAAGTAAAACTAACCGTAAAGCCCGAAACACAGCCCGGTGCAAAAATACGGTTGAAGGGAAAGGGCTTTCCGGTTTATAAAAAAGAGGGCGAAACCGGCGATTTGTATATTACTTATGAAGTTGAATTGCCCATCAACCTTACCGAAGAACAAAAAAAACTTTTTATTGAATTAAGCAAGCTTAAATAATTCATATCATGCAAACAGAAGAAATGATCGTTGTGAATGAATTTTGTATTCATCATAATATTGAGCTCAATTTTATAACAGCACTGCAGCAATCGGGACTGATAGAAATAACGCAGGCTGAAGAAAAATGGTATGTATACGAAAACCAGTTGCCACAATTAGAAAAAATGGTGCGGCTTTATTATGAGATGGATATAAACCTGGAAGGCATAGAAACCATAACTTATTTGTTAAGCAGGATGAATGACATGCAGCAGCAGATCATTCAATTGAACAAAAGGCTTGGTATGTATGAAAAGGATTAACAACTTCTCAATAAATTAATTAGTGGTAAACAGCCTGCTTCAACTTTTTAAGGAATACCAGGAGCTGGCCTTTGCTATAAGTATTTGTGCCAGTATTGTTGTTGCCATATTAGGATTCGTTCCAAGTGTATTTATCACAGCCGCCAACATTTTATTTTTTGGTTTCTGGAACGGTATGTTCATTTCCTTTTTGGGAGAAGCCATTGGTGCAGGCTTTTCATTTTTACTATACCGCAGGGGATTCAAAAAAAAGGTTGAAAAAGGACTTGACAAATACCCCAAATTAAAAAGATTAATAGAGGCAAAAAATAAGGAAGCGTTCTATCTCATTTTTTCTTTGAGGCTTATGCCTTTTGTTCCATCGGGTCTTATAACTTTTGCCGCTGCCGTAGGAAAAACAAGTTTTCTCAATTTTATAACTGCCAGTTCTTTGGGTAAAATACCCGCCTTGTTGATAGAAGGTTATTCTGTTTATGAGGTTACGCAATTTGGCTGGCAAGGCAAACTGATATTGGCAACAATGGCGGTAGTAATACTGTATTTGGTAATAAAAAAAGTAATGAGTAAAAAAACTTAGCGTTTATTCAACAAACTTGCGGCCCTTAGCCATAACTAAAAACACAATGGCAGTTACAAAGCCCATAATTATAAATCCTACAATCCACAATGCTTTTTCTCCATCGCCAACAGTTTTATTTTTGGCAACATGCACAATGCCCAGTATGCGATAAGCCAGGCTGCTACAGCCCAAAATCATTCCTGAAATAATAACCGGCGGTGTAAAAATCCTGCCAAAAAAATCAAATGGATTGGGATTGTGGCCTTCAAATTCATTCATGTTCATAGCAAACCCAAAGATTGCCTGCATATAAAAAACAAGAAAAACGATCATGGCAACTACGCTCACTATAAAAATAAAAAGGAAAGTATTATATTTAGTCATCGGTTTTTTATTTAAATCTACAATTTGTTTTTAAAATAAAGAATATCTGGTTATGAAATTAAAATACCTGCAATTGTTTTTTATGCTGATGCTTTTACATTCAGTTTTAAAAGCACAAACACCCAAAGCCGATTCGGCACAGGTTGCAAAAACATTGCATGAATTATTGCTCATTTGCCGGTCGGTTAATTTTGCCGACCCACAGGTGACTAAACTCGGCACTTTTTATAAAGCTGCTCCTTATATTGTTTACCGCGGTGATGATAAAACACGGGCCTGGAAAGTAATGTCGGACTATACAAAAGACTATGACAAAAAAGGGGTTGATGATGTTTGCGAACGCATTAACAGAACTGCCAACCAGGACAGCCTTGGTTATAGAATTATCAAATACTTTACCGAAAAAGAATCGGAAGGAACCTGGCATGTATTAATGGTAAACTACAAAAAGAAAGGAGTAGAAAAAACAGCCGCCTTTGCATTTTTAAAAATCGGCAACCGGTTCGGGTTGGGCGATATTGATTGATAAACGAATCTATAGCCACACGTTACTGATTTAAAGCGGGAAGAAAATATCGAACAATGAACAAGAAATATTGACCAGGGAAGTTAAAGCAGCAGTGTTAAAATCTGATCCAAATTACTCAATACGCTCAACCAGGTAGGCTATATTATTTATTTCGGCAGTCTCCCCTACTTTTAAACCCCTTAACTTCTGCCCCAGCGGCGATTGCGGAGAAAGTGCAATAACAGCAACATCATCAACCACTGCTCTGCCCAATGCAACACTCATAAATAAATAACCACGGTTTGTTTTAATAAGGCTGCCATTTAAAATAGTATCTGCATGTATGTCTGGGTTTATTTTTTCCAATGCTGCCTGCTGGTTTAAAACCTCCTGCAACTGGGCACGGGTATTGGCCTGTTCTATCTGCAGCATGGCCAGGGCTGTTTCATGCTTATCGCCTGCCGTGCTTTTGGTTTCGTTTGCGCCGCTTTCTTTCAGGTCGTCCAATACTTTTTGCAGCATGGTAATTTTTTCATTAACCAGTCGCAGGTAGTGATCGTATATTTTTTGTTTAAGTGTCATTTTACGAATCATAAAATTAGTGAATGAGCACAAGCAAATGCATTTTTATCAGCACAGATAAGTTTTCTAAACTCTATGCAGTATTATTTACTTTTGCAGCAAATTAAAAACAGGGTATGAAGGTAGAAGAACAATTGGCAATAAGAAGTGAGAATAAATGCGAATTATGCAAGGCGGAAGAAGGATTAAAATTGTATGAAGTGCCGCCCCAAAGCGGCCTTGCTGCCGATACCAGTATTTTAATTTGCCCCAAATGCCTGGCCCAGGTTGATAAGAAAGAAGAATTAGACAGCAACCACTGGAAATGTTTAACCGAAAGCATGTGGAGCGAATTTGCCCCCGTGCAGGTAACTGCCTGGCGTATGTTAAACCGACTGCGTAACGAAAGCTGGGCCAGCGAAAGCCTGGATATGCTTTATCTTACCGATGAAAACCTCGCCTGGGCCAAAACTACCGGCGATCATGAAAATGATGGTAGTGTATATCTGCATAAAGACAGTAACGGTAATACCTTACAAAACGGTGATTCGGTTGTGCTCATAAAATCGCTTGATGTTAAAGGCTCTACCCTCACCGCAAAACTGGGAACCGTTGTAAAAAACATTCGCATTGTAGAAGATAATACAGAACAGATTGAAGGTAAGGTTGAAGGGCAGCAGATTGTTATACTCACCAAATATGTACGAAAACAGCAGGGATAAATTTTAAAAGTTTCTTTTCAGGTAAGTTCATTGTCCTTATTTGTGTAACTGCACTGGCATTTTCCTGAAAATCCCAAATCCAATCAGAGATCCAAAATGCTGCGTAGCAGGATAAATCCGTGGGTATCCATCCAACCCGGGTACTGAGCATGTCGTAGTATCCGTGTTCTAAAAAAAAACACACACGTTAAATTTTTATTCACCTACATTACAGCATTCAACCCAAACCATGAACGAACAGTTTGATCTTTTAATTGACAGTTACCTCAGCGATGGTATCGGTATTGCCCCCGCCTTTCTCACCCAAAAATTATCTGGAGGCCTTCAGCAAAATATTATGCAATTGCAAAAAGATGAACTGATGACAGCAGCCGGAATTGGAAACAAAGAAGTGAAAGACGCCAACCAGCAAATGCGTAGCGATAAAATTTACTGGTTGGATAGAAAGCACGACAATGTATTTGAAAACGAATTTCTGCATCACGTCGAAAATTTTATAAAGCGGTTAAACAGCACCTGCTATGCAGGCATCAACGCTTACGAATTTCATTACGCAGTTTACGAACCAGGCAATTTTTACAAACGCCACAAAGACCAGTTTAAAAACGACGACAACCGCAAATTCTCCCTCATCACTTATTTAAACAACAATTGGCAACAGGCCGATGGCGGGCAGTTACAGGTTTACAAGGATAACACAATGCAACAAATACAACCACATGCACAAACTGCAGTACTTTTTAAAAGCAATGAAACCGAACACGAAGTAATAAAAGCAAATAGAAGCAGGATGAGTATTACCGGTTGGCTAAAGGTGGTCTAAAGCTCTTTATAGTCTTAGACGGGCACAAATCCTTTTTAAAATTTCATTGTTCTTTTTTAATTTTAAATGTTTTAATAAACTACAAAAACAAACAATTTGGGATTTGAAAATATTTTATTCCTGCTCATTTTAGTCTGTTTACTAATGCTCGTTATCGGTTTCATTTCACCAAAAGTAAGTTTGTTTTGGTACCAACATGATCGAACCAGGAGTAAGTCTTTACAGATCTATGGTATCTTTCTGATAAGCATTGTAATACTATTCGCACTCTGGATCACTGCTTAGTTTAATCAAGATTTTAAGCATATCCTCAAGGAAATCTACATCAACTAAAATATTCAGAAAAGACAAACGCATAAAACCCTGGTACAAAAAATCGGCTGCAAATACATGCTACCGCTCTCAATAATTAAATCTCATCATATTTATAAATCCCTGGTAACATTTTTTGGTCTGTAATAACCAACCCAACCGCCATGTGCAACAAATGCTTTTCCTGTCCTTTTGTAAACAGCAGATCTAGAACAACCTTTTTGAGAATCTCCTCCATTATTACGGTTGGTGGCTTCATCGGCGCTGCCAACATTTCCAATAGCTTCTAAAATGGTTACCAAATCAGTAGTGGGGTTGTAATCATAAACAATGCCTGTATGGCCAACTCCTTTTCTCCATAAAAAATATCTCCACGCCGGGGCTTAAAATCAGACTTTTCACTTCCCGCCACAAAATCAATATTGGGAGTTCTTACAGCATTTCTAAAACGGGTTTCGGTAGTCATCAGGCTGGTGTCAATAGATACCAATTTGGGCATTACGCCAAGTTTATGAAGATAGATGCCCACTGTTTCTGAACAGTCGAGGTTTTTTAATCCCTCGGGTTGCAATGATGCCCTTTCACCGGTTTGGCTGTAAGGAATATTCCTGTCAACCAGTTCTTTCATTTCTTCAACAATTCCCTTTTGCGTTGTTGTCAGCGTAACTGGTATTGCAGGAGTGGCCGCAGCTGACGGTTTTGCCGGAGTGGCTGGTATTGCAACAGACATTCTTATTGACACGTCATCACTCGGTTTATTAAAATAAGCGTAAACAGTTATTTGAGTTGCATTAATATCTTTAGGCAGCGAACCAGACAATTTATTATTATTCTCAGCTCTGCTGGTTTTGGTTTTCAAAAAAGGGGTAATTTTTCCATTATCAATTTTATAAGCCCATTTCATAGTAAGCAAATCTGCTTCTTCCAATTGAATAATATTTGTGCCCAAGTAATAATAATTTTCGCCCGGAACAAGCGAATCAACCAATACATCCTGTTTGTTAAAAGGGCCTGTAATTTTTACAACCCGCTTAATAGTTTGTGCCATAAGTTTTTTTTTGATTGTTTAGGTGGAGAATTAATTGGTACCTAAAGTATGGCTTTATTTTGTTATTTTAAAACTATATTTTAAATATGAAATACTTTGGCCACAGGCTGCATAATTTCAATAATAGTCTTTCCCGTTTTAATAGTTTGTAAATTAATAAAGCCCCAATAAATGTTGAGGTTTTATTACTCTTCCTTCGGCAACTGCTGGTTCAGTTTCAATTCATCAATATCAATCTCTCTTTCAATCTGCTTAATGGCTGCATCGCTAAAATCGCCGTCTTTGTGCAGTCTTATCAACAGTTCCCGTTGAAATTTATTGATCTCTACTTTTGTAATAAGCAGGTTATCGGGCTCTGGCGTTTTCATTTCGTAATTAAAATATTTTGCTCTTTTGTGCAGTTGAATTTCTTTTGTCAGTTTACGTATTTGCTGCTCGTATTTGTTTTTAAGCTCCTGCTGTAATTTATTATCGTCCTGCACCGGAAATTCATGTTCAATATAATGCAGGGTACTGTTGGCAAGATATAATTGCAGTTCCCGCTGCTCTTCATCGGTATTATCTTCAGGTTTTATTTTTAACCACTTTACTAATAAAGGCAAGGTAAGGCCCTGTACTACCAGTGTTACAAAAATTACCACAAACGCTAAAAATATAATAGACGAACGTTTAGGAAATGCGGTGCCATTATCCATTACCAATGGCAATGCCAGTGCAGCAGCCAGGGAAATTACACCACGGGTTCCCGTCCAGGCAACTACCATTACATTTTTCCAGGTGCTTTTAGTGTCAGTATAAATTCCGTTGGCAACTACGTTTTTTTTATTTCTCTGAAAAAAATTTAACCAGCTGGCACCGCCAAATACCCACATGATGCGTACAATAATAGTAACCAGGCTGATGATTAAACCGTAACCCAGAATAGTGTAGAATGGGTAACGCCCAAGGTCTTTAATGATGGATGGCAATTGCAGGCCGATGAGAATAAAAATAAAACCATTCAGTAAAAATATGATGGTATCCCAAACCACTCTTGTCCTCATTCTTGCCTGCGAGGCAAATATTTCGGGAGATTTACGGGATATCACCAGCCCGGCAGTTACCACCGCCAGCACACCCGACATGTGAAAATGTTCTGCAGCCAGGTAGGCCACAAAAGGTGCCAGCAATGTTAAGCTTGTTTCAACCAGTGGGTTATTCTCTATTTTTTTATGTGCAAACACAAAAAGGAAACCCGTTACAAAACCAATCAGTATACCAACTGATGCTACCAATAAAAACTGTACACCGGCCTGCCAGAAAACAAAGGAGCCTGTAGTAACAGCAAGCACCGCATAGCGGTAAGCGATAAGGGCCGATGCATCATTAACCAGGCTCTCCCCTTCCAGTATGGTAATTACTTTTTTATTTAGTCCGAGGCCCTTTATAATGCCTGAAGCTGCCACTGCATCAGGCGGAGAAACCACTGCACCCAGTACAAATGCCAATGGCCAGGTAAAGCCGGGTATCAGGTAATGTGCCGTAACTGCAACTGCAACGGTTGTAAAAAATACAAGTGTTATTGCCAGGGCAGATATTGGCCTGATGGATGTTTTAAATTCAAGCCAGGATGTTTTGGAAGCTGCATCGTACAGCAATGGAGGAAGCATGATTACGAAAACAACTTCCGGATCAAGCTCCAGGCTGGGTAATTGAGGTATAAAACCAATGATCAATCCGGCAAAAACCAGTATTACCGGAAAAGGCAGTTTTCTTTTATTAATTATTGCTGTTAAACTGATGAGGATAGCCATTATGAAAATGACTATTTTAAAATTTTCCATACAATCTCAATCTACGAATAAACAGATAGATACACTTGCATAAACACAATGCCGGATTTTTTAAGTGCTATATAAATTTTAAGCCCCTTTTTTCAAAGAGGCTTAAAACTAAAACTAACTGTATGAGAAATCACTAATTCGGTAATGTAAAGTTGAGATAGATTTTATTTAGAATTGTTACAAAATTTCAAAAACTGTTTACATCTTTCACACGTTAACTGCATATACTTGGGTGTAATATTAACTTAACACTGAAAACCCAAAAAATCAGTATAACTTGAAAAAAATGATATCATCATGAATATACCTGTATTAATACTCGTTGGTATTTTAATTCTTACCTTAATTATTTTCCTGGTTTTAAAAAATCAAAAAGATAAAAAGCAACTCGAAGAAAAGCTCAATAATGATTTTCATAAATCAAAAGATGAAGAGGGCGATATTGAAATTGATGAGCCGATGAAATAGCGCTGTTTTATAAATAAAGGTATTGCCTCCCACCAAATTATCAATCCAGTGATTTCTCTAAGATCATAAATTCCAACGTTTGAAGGTGCACACCGGTAACTCCATCTTCTATAAAAGGTTTTCTTTCGCCGGTATCGGTATAACCATGCCGCTTGTACCAATCAATTAATTCTGTACGCACAGATATTACTGACATATAAATTGCCTGGCACTTCAAGTAAAAAGCATATTCTTCTGCAGCCAGTAATAACTTTTTACCAATGCCACCACCCTGTAATGTTGGCAACACACTGAACATGCCCAGGTACAATCTGTTGCCATGTTGCTGCAGGTTTACACAGCCCAGTATTTTATCTTCTTTATAAATTAAAATTACGCTGCCGGCTTGTTTTATGGCATTCAGTACTATCTCATCATTAGTACGTGTTTCACCGGCTATCAATCCGGCTTCTGTTGTCCAGCCTTGTTTAGAGCTTTCGCCACGGTAAGCAGCATTAAGCAAATCTCTGATTGCTGCTACACCTGCGGCAGATGCAAAAATTATATTGGGGTTGGAGAATGAAAACATTATTTGTTCAAAATTAATAGTTTAACAGGAACAAATATTGTAGTTATCGTTTTATTTTATTATCGGGTTTTCCAGGCATTTGTTTTTGCAGTTACGTAATAAAAAACAATGAATATTAACTACCAGTTAAGATACAACAACATTTATTTTTATATTTTTGCATTGCCTTAAAAAACAGTAAGAGATGTACCAAAAATTTACTTTCCTTTTAGCTGCCTGTTTTATTACTTTATCTGCAATGGCACAAACTCCAAAAATAGTTGCAGCACCTGTAAGCAGGCCTGTCTACAATTTTAAAACAATAAACCTCAAACTGCAGTATGTTTTTATAGAGAACAAGCCAGGTACAATACATCCCAAGGAAGGTGACGATGTAATGATGCGTATGATAGCCATTTGCAATAACAGATTTATGTACAACACTGCGCAGGTAAATAAGGGTAAGCCTGGTGCGTTTAGTATAAGCAAAGCTGCTTTTAAAGGCGATATTGCAGATGCCCTAATACTGATGACACCCGGCGACAGTATCATTTGCCTGGTAGATGCCAAATCAATGTTTGATTACTCGAAAAAAAAGATGCCAGATTATATTAAGCCGGGCGATAAAATCCAGTACAATATCAGGTTGGTTTCTATTAAACCAAAAGCAGAGAAAGAAAAAGAGCAGCAAGCGGAAATGGCTAAATTTATGCTGGAAGTAGATTCTAAAGAAATTACAGAAGATAAAGCGTTGCAAAATTATTTCAGTCAAAAATATATTACCCCCATAAAAACAACATCGGGCATGTATTACAGCATTGAGAAAGCAGGCAGCGGTGCACTGGCAATACCGGGTGATACAATTATTATGAATTACCGTGGTACTTTTTTGGACGGTAGTGTATTTGACAGCAACCTGGACAGCGCTTTTCTTCATGTGCAGCCGCTCACTTTTGTACTTGGCAGTGGCAGGGTTATAAAAGGATGGGAAGAAGGGATCACTTATTTAAAATCCGGATCAAAAGCATTCTTCTATCTATCCTCTTCATTAGCATATGGCGCCCAAAGCAGGGCCGGTAGTGCGGCTAATCCTAAAGGTATACCGGCAAATTCTATATTGGTTTTTGATGTGGAACTCGTTGCCATTAAGCCTCCGGCAATGCAGTAGCAACTTACTGCCATTTATTATTCAAGCACTTAAGCAGAGAAGCTTAAGATTTTATTTGCTCAGTATTTGCCATTTCTCTTTGGTAATGGAATATATATAATCCAGCTTGGCAGGTTCACCAAAATAAGCAGTTTCGGCCTCGCCAGTTTTAATTGCTCCTAAACGTTCAATAGATATTTGAGAGCGCCTATTGACGGCACCTATATAAAATGTTACAGTATCAACATAAGGAAAAATATGATCCAACATCAGCCACTTTAAGGCATAATTATAGCCCTTGCCCCAATGGCTGCGTTTAAAAAAAGTGTACCCTATTGATATAGTGTTAGTATCGGATTTATAATCACTGTAGCGTGAACTTCCAATCACTTCTTTTGTCTCTGCATCACTTACCAGTAAAGCACCACCTGATTGCATAGCACCTGTAAAATAATTCTCAAAATCTTTTAACTGCCACCTGTATTTATTGGGATGTTGTTCCCATATTAATGGGTCAGATGCAGCCCGGTACAAATTTTCAAAATCAGTTTGCAGCAATGGGCGGGCAGTTACCATATTATTTTGTAAAAAAGGTTGAATGTCAATTACAGTATTTTGCAAAATAAAATGTAATTAAAGTGAATATTGTAAAACTAAAAAAACTCCAATTTAAAAAAGAAAATTACCTTATTCTTTTACAGTTATCCAGGTATAATCAATACCTATGCGCTTCACCAGCTCATAAAATATTTTTGCATTAACCGGGTGCAAGCGAACACAACCATGTGAAGCTTTGGTACCCAGTTTTTTAAAATTTCCGGTTGTAGTACCATGTATGGCATAACCTCCACGTATAAAAACAGCATAAGGCATATTGCCAAGACCCATATAATTGCCGCCCGGAAATTTTTTCGATTTGTATTTGGTAAAGATCGGCCCGGTGGGCCTCACGTTCATATGAGGTGTTTCAAATTTTGGCATACCGGTACTTACTGCAAAGCTGTCCATTAATGTCCCATCAAGGTACAAATAAAGGGTCTGGGTAGATTTTATGACTTCTGCAAATACCAGGCACTCTTTTTCCTGGCAGCCGGTATGCTCGGTTGCATGTTTTTTGTTGAGAAAAGAATCCAGTATTACCTGATTGGTTCTTATTGCTTCCAGTTCTTCGATACTGTATTTATCTGTTTTCTTCCAGAGTTTAAATAGCGTGTCAATTTGCTTCATCACGGCTATATCACTGCGCCAGAGGCTGTCGTATTTTTTAAGTAAATTAAACGATGTATCTGCTGCAGGATTGTATAAAGAGGAGTCAAAAATATTCTGGGTTTCAAACGGTGTGTCCGTTGTAAGTTTTAAGATCGAGTCTTTAAATATTTGATAACTGAAATGATCTGGTAGTTTTTTTCTTTCGGTTGTTTTGCATGTTTGAAAAAGCATCATTATCAAAATGACCCCTGCACTAATCTTTCCAAATTTTAAAAACCGTAACATGATATTGGTTTTAAAAGATTGCAAAAAACAAAATCGATTATTACTTGCAATCCTATACAAAATTACTTCATCCTTAGCCGGTAACATCAGTACAGCAAAAAATAATAGGTTTTCTCAACAATTATTA
>Ga0209181_10002404_pt1 | contig 30802 bp, 24 predicted proteins | sample MAT05_FD_187208 | JGI IMG/M metagenome (GOLD analysis project Ga0209181, IMG submission 187208) | Freshwater microbial communities from Lake Fryxell liftoff mats and glacier meltwater in Antarctica - MAT-05 (SPAdes) (version 2) | ecosystem: Environmental > Aquatic > Freshwater > Ice > Liftoff... | reverse complement strand
CCTGTCGTGCACGCTCGTGAGCGTTGGGCTGCTGCTCCACTTCGGCATTCACCTGACCCAGTTCCTCAAGCGGAGGGCCGCGGCGTGACCCCCCTCGACACCCCCGCCGTCGCGCCCCGCCCCGCCCGCCCCGCCGGCTGGTTCCTCCCCGGCTTGTGCGCCGCCGTGGTCGTGGTCTACCTCGCGTCCGTGTTCGGCCGGATGACCCCGCCGAAGCAGCCCTACGACCTTGACGCACTGGCTCAACTTCCGGTCCTGGAGGGCGGCCGTGTGAAGCCGCTCGACTCGGCCGCGCGCGTCTACTTGCGGATGATCGGCGGCCAGTCCGTCGCAATGGACGCGGCCGGCGTCGAGCACCCGGCGATCGAGTGGTACCTCGACACCCTCGGGGCCGACATCTTCGAGAAGGGCCACCGCGCCTGGGACTACCGAATCGTCCGCATCGACAACGAGCAGGTGTTGGCGCAGCTGAGGTTCGCCCCGCGCGAGGGGCTCCGGTACTCGGTCAACGAGCTCCGCCCGCACCTCGACAAGATCGACGTGAACGGCATCAAGGCGCACCACAAGTCGGAGGACGGGAAGAAGCTGGAACTGGACGAGCGGAAGTGGATCGAACTGCTGGAGCGGGTGTCGCTGATCCGGCACCTGACGGAAGGGTACGGGAAGGACAACTCGAAGAACAAGTTCCACCTACTGCCGCCGAAGGCCGAGGGGCAGCCGTGGCGGTCGCTCGGCGAACTCAAGGCGCAAGCCGACACGGCCGTGTACCCGGCGGTGCTGGAGCAGGCGCGGGCCGGGGTGAAGTCGCGGCACGAGGGCTTCGGGGCGCAGGAGGAAGTGGAGCTCGTGAGCCGGCTCATCGACATCCCCGTGCGTCAGGTGAGCCCCAAGCAGCGGGAGGAGGTCATCAACCTGCTGTTCAACACCGACCCGGCGGAGATGAAGAACGAGAAGATGCGGGAGCACGTGTTCCGGGCCGTCCTCCGGGAGTTGCCGGCGGACCAGCAGGCGTTGAACGTCGGCCAGCGCGCGGCGGCGGTCGATCGGGCGCTGAAGGCCGACCCCGCGACCGACTCCTGGGAGCGGATGATCGCCGCCCGCCGCGAGAAGAAGCCCGAGGAGTTCAACGCCGCGCTCGCGGAGTACCGCGACTCCCGGCTCGACGCGGTGACGCCCGCGGAACTGGCGAAGGTGCGGCTCGAGACGACGTACAACCGGTTCGCCCCGTTCATGCAGTGCATCGCCCTGTACGTCATCGTGTTCGTGCTGTCCGCGCTCGGGTTCATCCTGTCGGCGACGGAGAAGAAGGCGTGGGGCGAGGCGCTGCGGCGGTCGGCGTCGTGGGTGCTGTACACCACGCTCATCGTCCACACCGGGGCGCTTCTGGTGCGGATGAGCCTGATGGACCGGCCGCTCGTGTTCGTCACGAACCTGTACTCGTCGGCCGTGTTCATCGGCTGGGGGTGCGTGGTGCTGGGGATGGTGCTGGAGCGCATCTTCCCGCTCGGCATCGGCAACGCCGTCGCCGGCGTTCTTGGGTTGGCGACCACCATCGTGGCCCACAACCTGACGACCGACGACACGCTGGAGATGATGGAGGCGGTGCTCGACACCAACTTCTGGCTGGCCACCCACGTCACCACCGTGACGCTCGGCTACACGGCGACGTTCGTCGCCGGGTTCCTGTCGGCCGTGTACGTGCTGCTGCTGTGCGCCACCGTCGTGAAGGACGGGTTCACCGACCCCAAGCCGCCGTCGCTGGGCGGGCTCCTGTCGTTCGGCGCGGCCGCCGCCGGCATCGTCGGCGTGCCGATGATCCTGCTGTGGTTCTTCTGCACCGCCGCGGCCGCGAAGTTCGAGTGGGTGCACTCCAGCATCCCGATGGTGGTGCTGGTCGTGACCGGCGGCGCGGCCGCGTTCTACGCCGGCGGCCTGTTGTTCCTCAAGGCCGGCGACACCGCCACCGACGCCGACGGCAAGCCCCTGGCGAGCGGGCAGTTACCCGCGGCCGCGACGCCGCTCGCCGGCATGGCCCTGGACGCCGAACAGTCGAAGGTGTTCGGTCAAATGATTTACGGCGTCCTCTGCTTCGCCACGCTCCTGAGCTTCGTCGGCACCGTGCTCGGCGGCATCTGGGCGGACCAGAGCTGGGGTCGGTTCTGGGGCTGGGACCCGAAGGAGAACGGTGCGGTGCTGATCGTCCTGTGGAACGCCCTGATCCTGCACGCCCGCTGGTGCGGCATGGTGAAGACGCGCGGCATCGCGGTGCTGGCCCTGTTCGGCAACGTCATCTGCGCGTGGAGCTGGTTCGGCACCAACCAGCTCGGCATCGGCCTCCACGCCTACGGGTTCGACACCCGCCTCGCCGACGGCTGCACCAACTTCTGGCTGAGCCAGCTCGTCATCATGGGCCTCGGCGTGATCCCGGCGCAGTACTGGGCCAGCGCCACCCGCCGGCGCGCGGCGGTGCCGGTGGTCGTGGTGGCGGCGCCGGCGGCGACGACCGCGGGGCCGTCGGTGGTGAAGAAGAAGGGGCGAAAGCGCTAATCCGCTCCGCCGCTTGCGGCGATGCACCCGCGGGTGCATCGCCGCAAGCGGCGGAGTAGGCCGGCTCACACTTTCTTGCTTCCCGCCCCCCCGTTCCTATCCTTCCGACAACTCATCCCACTGGGCATCTCACATGTCGTCGGACAAGAAGGTCCGGGTCGCCGTGATCGGCCTCGGGTTCGGGGCCGAGTTCATCCCCATCTACCAGAAGCACCCGAACGCCGAGATCGTCGCCGTGTGCCGGCGGAACAAGGTCGAGCTCGACAAGACGGCCGACAAGTACGGCATCCCCAAGCGGTTCACCAGCTACGAGGAGTTGCTGAAGGACCCGGACATCGACGCCGTCCACATCAACAGCCCGATCCCCGACCACGGCCCGCAGAGCATCGCCGCGCTGAAGGCCGGTAAGCACGTCGCCTGCACCGTGCCGATGGCCACCACGAAGGAGCAGATTCGCGAGATCGTCGAGCTGCAGCGGAGGACGGGGAAGGTGTACATGATGATGGAGACCGTCGTGTACGCCCGGGAGTACCTGTTCGCGCGCGAGCTGTACGACAAGGGCGAACTCGGCCGGGTGCAGTTCCTCCGCGGCAGTCACCAGCAGGACATGGACGGCTGGCCGGACTACTGGCCGGGCCTGCCGCCGATGTGGTACGCCACCCACTGTGTCAGCCCGTGCCTGGCGCTCCTCAGCAAGCCGGGGGCGCCGGCCCTGGCGGGGAAGGTCAGCTGCTACGGCTCCGGCCGCATCCGCGAGGAGCTGGTGCCGAAGTACAACAGCCCGTTCGCGGTCGAAACCGCCACGTTCAGCATCAAGGGAACCGACGTGTGCGCGGAGGTGACGCGCAGCCTGTTCGACGTGGCCCGACAGTACCGCGAGAGCTTCGACGTGACCGGCTCGAAGAAGAGCTTCGAGTGGCAGCAGGTCGAGGGTGAAGACCCGGTGATCCACACCAAGAACACCCCCGAGAACCCGCTGACCGAGCTGGAAATCCCGACGCGGGTGAAGGTGCCGGACTTCGCCCATCTGCTGCCGGAGCCGATCCGCACGTTCACGATGCCGCAGGCGATCCAGGACGCGGACCACCTCAGCTTCCTGCAGGGCGGCGGCCACGGCGGCAGTCACCCGCACTTGACGCACAACTTCCTGATGGCCGTGCTCGGCGACCGGCCGGCGTTCCCGGACGCGCCGACCAGCGCGAACTGGACGCTCGTCGGCATATGCGCCCACGAGAGCGCTCTGGCCGGCGGCCAGCAGGTCGAGATTCCCGCGTACTGACCGGAGGGGTGCAGATGCAACTGTTCGCCGACGTCAACGACGACATCAACAAGTGGCTGGCCGGGAGCCGCTGGTGATCGCGGCCGGGGCCGGGGTCATCGGCCTGATCCTGCTCGGGCTCGGCGTGTCGGTGTTCGTTACAGGGAAGGCGGTGACCAAGAAGGGGCCGGACCTGGAGGGCGGGCAGGCCAAGGCGATGGGCGTCGTCTGGCTCGTCTTCGGCGTGCTGGCGCTCGGTTTCGCCGTCTACAAGGCCGTCGCGGGCTGAGCGCGCGCGAAAGCCCGGGGACGGCCGTCCCCGGGCTTCACATTTTCCCGCGTCAGTCGAGGTTGCCGACCACCGTGCTGGTCCGGTCACCATAGGCCTGGTAGTAGGCCAGCGTCACGTTGTAGCGGATGATCCGCACCGACCCGTCGCCGATGAGTGCGTTGAAGCCGCCGATGTGGGCGCTGCCGTAGGTGAACGTCGGGTCGGCCGGGAGGCCGGCCGTCGACGGCTTGTCCTGGAGCGGCGGCCGGAACGTGCTGCGGTTCACGTCGTTGTTGAACCCGGTGTACATGCACTCGTTGTCCCCGCCGTCGGTGCCGGTCGTGTACCGGTTGGTCGGGAGGAACTTCTCGCCCACCAGGATGACGTTGCTCGTCCCCCGCACGACCCCCGCGAAGTTCACCTGGCTGCGGGTGAAAATCAGGCCGTTGAACCGGTTCGTATCGGACGCCCCGGCGGCGCTGCCCGACCACCAGGCGTCGCTGTCGCCGCTGGCGTAGTTGGGCGGCCCGTCGAAGTACTCGGCCGAGTTCGAGCGGTTCCCGCCGGTCGCCGCGTAGTCGGTCCGCCCGGACACCAGGATGAGCGAGCCGGGCCAGTTCCGGTAGTCGAGCCCGGTCGTGCCGTTGAGCGGGAACTGCTGCGTCTGCCGCCGCGTCGGGCAGGTGAACAGCGTGAGCGGGGTGCCGCTGCGCTGGTGCCCGGCGGTCACCGCCGCGGCCCCCGTCAGCCCCTGCCCGAGGTTGGCCAGCGACGCCTGCTCGACGTAGGGGAGGATGCTGAACACCCACCCCCCGGGCTGGTTTTTCCCCGACCCGCGGCCGGGCTCCCCGACCCAGTACCAGCCCCACCCGGCGCTCGGGAAGTGGCCGTTCGTGTCGTGGCAGGCGTGCATCCCGATGCCGATCTGCTTCAGGTTGTTCTGGCACTTGGCGCGGGCGGCCGCCTCCCGAACCTTCTGCACCGCGGGGAGCAGCAGGCCGATGAGGATGGCGATGATGGCGATGACGACCAACAACTCGATGAGCGTGAACCCGCCGCGCGGGCGGGGAACGACGGACCGCATGATGAACCCTCCAGACGGGACGAAACCGCGGGGCGATCGGCCCCGCAATAAAACGCTCGGGCGTCAGCCCGATTTCAACCGCAGCTCGATGCCGCCGGACGCACTCCGGCTCCCCCCGAACACCTCGCGGCCGAGGGTGGTCTTGGTGTTGTACCGCGCCGGCAGGTCCTTCCCCCCGTCGCGGGTGACGACGATCCGGTACACCCCGGGGAAGACGCCGTAGTCGGCCGAGCCGTCCACCTTCACGTTCACGAACCCCTGGGCGTCGGTCGTGCCGGTCGCCGGCTTCAACACGGACGCCATGAACGGCTCCGGCTCGAACCGGACCGTCGCGTTCGGCACTGGCGCGTTGTCGAGGTAGACCGTACACGACACGGCCGCGAGCCCGCCGCCGGCCGCGCCGTCGGCGTAGCGTGCGAAGCGGGCCTTCAGCTCGTCGGCCGACAGCTTCTCGTCCTTGTTCGCGTCGATTTCGCCGAGCGCGAGCTTGAGGCCGGGCGCGGCGTCGAGTTCGGCGTCCTCGGCGGTGCCGCTGCCGTTCTTGTCGAGGTGCTGGATCGCGGCCGCCGCGAGGGCGTCGGCGTCGTAGGACGGAAGGGCGGGGGCGTTCGGATTCGTGCCGCCGCCGCCGCAGCCGGTTAGCAGGGCGAGGGCGGCGACAACGCCGGCAGTCGGGGCAAGGCGCATGGGAGAAGTCGGTCCGAGAGAGGCGCTCGGGGAGCGAGTGACCTCACACCACGAGCATACCGGACCGACGGGGTCGATTGCAATTGTCCTCTCGGACTACCGTGCCGACGTGCGTCGGTCAGCCGCCGTGAATCTCGGCCAGCGTGCGGTACAACTCGGCGAGGTCGCGCCACCCGCTCCCCTCGGGCAGAGCGTCGATCGCGGCCGCGAGCGCCGCGTGGGATTCGGCCGCGCGGCCGAGGAACAGCAGCGCCATGCCGCGGTTGAAGCGCGCCGCGGGCGAATCCGGCAGCGCCTCCCAGCGGGCCAGGGCGTCGGCCGCGTCGCCGCGGTGCCAGGCGAGTGCGGCCCGCTCGTTCTCCCACCGGCCGCGGTCGTCGCCGGTACACAGCGACTCGGCGTCGCTCAGCAACTCGGCGGCCCAGTCCAGTTCGCCGGCCGCGCGGGCGACGCCGGCGGCCAGCAGCGCCGCGGCGGCGGTCCGCTTCTTCGCCTCGCGCACCACCCACGTCCGCAGGCCGCTCAGGCCCGGGGCGGGGGTGCCGTCAGCCGACGGCCGCAGCGCGGCGGGGTTGAACCGGCCGAGCAGCGGAGTCACGTCGCGGACGCGCTGCGGGAAGTTCCCCGCGGCCATCGGCACGGCGTAGACCGCGGTCGGCAGCCCCACGAGGGCGGCCCACTCGGTCGGCGTCGCGGCCGGTGACGTGGCGAGGGTGGCGGTGGCGTCGGCCCAGGCGGTCCGGGGTTCGACCCGGAACCCGGCCGCGACCTCATAAGGCTCCACCTCGCTCCCGACCGGCTCGACTGCCGCCGCGGCGGCGTCTGAGCGGGTGGTCAGGAAGGCGGCGGTGAGGTCCGCGAGGGTCGGCTGGGCGGCGGTGGCGAAGGTGCGGCTCATGTTCTGGCTCCGGTCTCCCGGACCGTCCCGCCGGGGTTCGCCGCTGGAACGGTATACCTGACTCGACTTGCGCGCTTGCTCGGAATTCGTCCAGCGGACCATCGTCCGTGCGACGAGACCACTTGTTTGTGGCGAAAGCTGACACCCCGTCCCGCAAGCATTGAGTCAAATTCACGAATCATTGTTGGATCGATCTGGGGCACGGCTTCCGACCGAACCGCTTATGAGGATGGCACTTGAGCGGATCGCCGGTCAGGAGGCCGTGTTTCGTGAACCGAGGGTTTCGGTTCGAGGATCGCCGATCTGATCCTTCAGACTCTTGACCCACCCGCCGGCGACGAATCTAATCGACACGTCAGCACCATCGGAGGAGCCTCGATGTACGCAGCCCGAGCGACGGTGGCGGCCGTGATCCTGGCCGCGGTGTTCGACCCCGGGGCGACGGCCCAGCCGCCCCTGCCGGTCGTGCTCAAGGGGCACACCAAGGCGGTGACGGCCGTGGCGTGGGCCGCCGACGGGAAGTCCGTGGCGACGGCCGGCGACGACCGGTCCATCCGGGTGTGGGATCCGGTCACCGGGCGGAGACCTCGGCGCTGACGGCGATCGCCGCGAGGGGTACGGGAGCCCGGTCGTCGCGTTCACCGCCGACCTAAAGGTCGCGGCGGTCAACTACTGGGGCGAGATCACGGTCCGCTCCGTGGCCGACGGCAAGGTGCTGACCACGATCGACCCGATCCTCGACCGCGGGCAGAAGTCCGCGTTCCGGCCGGACGTGTTCTCCCTGGCGTTCAGCCCGGACGGGAAGCGGCTCGCCACCGCCGGGTCGGTCGCGGCGGTGGGTGGGTCGCACGGCCTGCCCGGCGGCGTCGTCATCGTCTGGGACGCGGAGACCGGCAAGATCGTACACCGGTCCGACAAGCTCTCGACCGCCGCCAGTTCCGTCGCCTGGAGCCCGGACGGCAAGCGGGTCGTGGCGGGGACGAACGGGGCGGGCGGGGAGTTGCAGGAGGCGGGTCAGGTGTGGGTGTGGGACGCCGAGACGGGGAAGGCCCTGCACACGTTCCCGGTGAAGCCGAAGACGGCGTACGGGGAGTGGGCGTCGGCCGCCGACGTGGCCGTCAGCCCCGACGGCATGCGGGTTGCGGCACCGGTCACGGCCGGGAGCCGGGGTGCGCCGGCCGGCCTCATCATCGACGACACCGGGGCGTCCGTCCGCGTGTGGGACCTCGGGACCGGCAAGGACACGCAGCCGGTGAAGGGGCTCAAGTCGTCGGTCGGCCGGTTGACGTTCAGCCCGGACGGCAAGTTGCTGGCGACGGCCGGTAGCGACAAGGTCGTGCGGGTGTGGGTCGCGGACGAGGGGAGGGAACTCGCGGCGCTGCCGACCGCCGACCGGGTCGGGGCGGTCGCGTTCAGCCCGGACGGCAAGTCGCTCGCGGCGGGGAGCAAGGACGGGTCGGTGCGGGTCTGGCCGGTGCCTGCGGTGAAGTGACCGAGCAGCTCGGGCTGAAAGCCCACCCGTTGCAACGGGTGGGCTTCGCCAACCTCACCGCTGATGGGTGCATCTCACGATCGCGCTCACCTTACGGCAGCTCCTTGAACTGAAGCTCGCAGATCCCCTTCGCGTTGGCGTTGGCGATGGCCTTCCGCATGGCGTCGCCGGTCGCGGACTTGAGGAAGTGGCTCTGCAACTCCTTCAACCCCGACGCGCTCGTCTCGAACGGCGTGCTGGAAGCCGTCCACCGGATCGCCTTGACGCTATCGAGTCCCCCCAGGGTCGTGAAGTAGAAGTCGATGGTCGACGTGCGGCTGGTGAAGTTCCCCTCGACCGTGAAGGTGTAGCGCAGCACGAACCCCTTGGGGTAGTCCCGGACGCCGTCGAAGTCGGCGGACTTGCACGTCTGGTAGTCGCAGTGGGCGCACTTCCCGATCGCCGTCAGGCGGCTCTCGACGGTCTTGCGCGCCGTGCGGACGGCGACCGTTTCGAGCGGGTCGGCCCGCCCGGCTGTGACCAGCACGAGCACGGCCGCGGCGATCAGCACGCACTTGCAGCGAGCGAGCATGGGCAAGGCTCCCGGGTCGGTGACGACATCAGTCCGAAGGGATCGCGTACGACGCGACCTGGATCACGACTGCCACGGCCTGGTAGCCGGCGTACGCGCAGGCCGCGAGGAAGGGCCAGAACCAAACGGTCACGCTCTCCGCGTCCTTCGAGGCGTTACTCGCGATCCACAGGAACAGGCACGCGGCCGCCGCCGAAACGGCTCCGCGGATGCTGCGGACTTTGATCGTCGTGCCGCGCCGACGAGCGCACGGTGGCGAGTGGCCGCCGTCGTTGCCGTAGACGTGCCGGTGCTCGACAATCCGCCGCCGGCTCAGGACCGCGGCGGTCAGTCCGATGATCGAACCGGCGAGGCCGATCCACTCGGGTTCCATCGGGCCACGACCGTGACACGGGTGCGGGGATGGGGGTCAGGATAAGTCATCGGCCGGGGGATTCGCAACAACAAAGAGTCGAGAACCGTCCGCGATGTCTCGGCAGAGATGACAACCTAGAGGCGAGCCGGGGGCGCCAGCCCGAACCCGAATGACCCGAATCCGTGGCACGTCCCGGGGCGTTGCCCCGGGCTATGTTGTTCCAGCCCTTCGGGCTGAAGAGGGCTTGCTGGTTTTCAGGCCAACGGCCTGGGACAGCATAGCCCGGGGCAACGCCCCGGGGCGGCTACTCCGGCGGCTTCGGCGCGGGCATCGGCGGCACGGGCATCGGCGGCGGCGGCGGCACCAGCGGCGGGTTGTAGCCCCGCAGCCCCGCCACGAACCCCGACGGACTCGGCGCCAGTTGTCCCCGCAGCACCATCAACCGGCCGCGCAAGTCCGCATCCGCCTCGGTGCCGGCCTGCTGCGTCACCGTCGCCGTCAGCGCGTCGGGCGTCAGCTTGCCGTACGCCTGAACGTGACGCACCGCCGCGTCCGCCGCCCGGAGCCGCAACTGCAGCGGCCGCATCGGCGTCACGGCCAGACTCACCAGCCCCACCTGCGCCTCAGTGGAAGGCAGACGCGCTACGCCGTCCACCGCCACCTCCGCCAGTTCGTCCGTCCGCAGCGCCGCGAGCAACTCGGCGGACGCCAGCCGGGCGTCGAACCCCGGCACCTCGCCGGTCGCCATCCGGGCCAGCCACTGCACCGCCTGCCGGGCCGTCGCCCGCTTCTTGGCCGGGTCGCGCGGCCGGTCCGCCGGGTCCTGGAACGCCGCGTTCACGTCCACCTCGAACCACGTCTTCGAGTACGGCTCCGGGATCACCCGCACGCCCGGGTACTGCCCCACCAGCCGCTGCGTCCGCGCCTCCGCGACGTAGTCGCGCGGCGGCCGCACCACCAGCCCCAGCGCGTCCGCGTCCACCCGCGCCCGGAACGCCTCGAACCGGGCCTGCGCCACCGGCGCCCCGGCCACGTCCTGCTCGAACCGCGCCAGCAGCGTCATCAGGTGGTCCAGCCCGAGCCGCCGCGTGTACTCCGGCACCACCGGCTGAACGGCGATCTGCTTGAACAGCCTCTCGTACTGCTGGTACGCCCCCGGGGCCGACGCCTTCGTCAGCGGGAACTCCGCCGCCAGCACCGCCCACGTCACCTGATCGACGCGCAACTTCACCAGGAACTTTTGGTCCGGCGACAGCTCGATGCCGCTCGTCTCCAGCACCCGCGTCAGCCGGTCGGCGCGCGTCTTCAGCGTCGAACCGAACACCGCGTCGCGGCGGTCCTGGATCGCCTTCCGCTCGGCGACGTCGGCCTCGGGGCTGCGGCGGAGGTCCGCGACGTAGGGGTCCGGCATCCCGACCTGCGTCGTCTCGGTGGCGGCGATCAGCAGCCCGAACCGGAGCAGCAACTGGTCGAAGCTCGGCGGGATGGGCTGGTCGGACGAGGCCACCACCAGCACCGGCCGGCGGGACGCGTTGGCGTCGGCGCGGAGGTGGCCGATGAGGTCGCGCAGCTCCGGGTTCGGGACGTGCCGGTCGATGACGAGGAGGTCGAAGTCGCTGGCGCGGGCGACGCGGCGGAGCACGTCGCGGCCGGTGCCGAACACTTCCACGTCGTAGCCGATCTGGCGGAGGAGCACGGCCGTCTCGTCGGCGCGCTTGCGGTCGGGGTCGGCGAGCAGCGCCTGACCCTTCGCCCCGCTCGGCACGCCCGGGTCGCCGGCCGCCTCGCGCCGCAGCACCTCCATCACCCGCCCGCGGGTCTTGCCGTCGAGCGGCACCGGCGAGCGGAGCAGGGCGTTGGCCGCGGCGAACTGCACCCGCGGGTTCGGGTAGCTCAGGCCGCGCTCGAGCCGCGACGGGCGGTTCGGGGCGCCGGTGGCCGCGGCGCGGTCGGCCCGGTCGCCGAGCACCTGCACCAGCGCCAGCACCAGGGCCGACCGGTTCTCGGCGAACGCCCGGTCGAGCTGGTCGTTGAGCACCTGGGACGGGGCGTCGGCGAGGAGCTTGTAGACGGTCGGGTCGGTGCGGGCCAGGTCGCCGAACTTGCCGCGCTCGATCGCCGTTTCCGCGGCCAGGGCGAGGACGAGCCCCTGCGCCACGTCGTAGTCGGGCCGCACGTCGAGCGCCCACTTGGCGTAGCGGAGGCCGAAGAACTCGTCGGCGTACTTGGTCGGCACCGGCGGTTGCTTCACCAGCTTTTCGTCCTTCGCGTCCCACTGCCACACCGCGACCGTGGTCGGGTCGCCGTTGGCGGGGTTCAACGCCCCCCCGTAGGTCGCCTTGTGGTTGGCGAACGGCCGGGCCAGCGCCACCAGCTCCTCGGCGGCGCTGCGGCGCTCCACGTCGCGGACCATGCGCTCGAGCGCCGCCTTGGCGAAGTCGCGGAGGCCGGGGAGGGTGTCGGCCTTGCCGTAGGCGTACCACAGCCGCGGGGTGAAGTCGGTCTGGGCTGCCTTCGTGAGGTCGAGCACGTCGGGCCGGCGGCCGATTGCGGCGAGGACGGCGTACTGCATGTCTGGGGTGAGGCCGTCGAGGGCGGCGAGCCAGCCGCCCATCGTGGCCGCGTCCTGCTTGGGGATCGCCCCGAGGATGCCGCGGGTGAGCTGCGGGCTGGAACTGCGGCGGAGGGCGTCCACCATGTAGGGAACGGCGTAGTCGCCGGTCCGCTTCAGCTCCAGCTCGGCGAACTCGCGTTCCTCGTCCGTCGCGCCGAGGTTGCGGATGTACTTGTTGACGCGGTCGGGGGTTTCGAGCTGCTTCGCCACCGCGGCGCGGGCCTTGGCGATGACGGTCTCCACGTCCGCCTTCGCCTGGTCGTTCGTCTTGCGGTCGTCGGACCAGGGGACGGCGCGGAGGTACTGGAAGACGGTGGTGCCGTAGTCCTTCTCGATCTTCAGCAGGAGCGGCTCGGTCGGGTCGCCGGCGACGAACGCCCGGAGGTAGACGGCGGCGAGGTCGAACTTGCCGTCGCGGACGAGGCCGCGCATGTCGCGGAACAGTTCTTCCGGCGGGGAGGCCTCGGCCTTCGCGGGCGGCTGGGCGGCGCCCGGGTCGCCGGCGAGGACCACGACCGCGGCGGCGAGCACGCAGCCCCCGGCGGCCCGGCGGGCGGCGGCCCGCGCTCCGACGAACGATGCGGCTGTCACCGGGGAACCTCCGGGCGCGGAACGGGCGCGACGCCGGCGCGGGCCGGGCATTCTCCGATTGTGACGCCGCCGGTCAGCGGAGGCAATCAACTTCGCAGGCGGTGAGGTCGGCGAACGTCTCGCGGCGGCGGATCAACCGGTGTGTGCGGCCTGTAACGAGAACCTCGGCCGCCCGGCAGCGGCTGTTGTAGTTGCTGGCCATCGCCATGCCGTAGGCGCCGGCGCTGAACGTCGCCAGCAGGTCGCCGCGGTTGAGGGCCGGCAGGTTGCGCCCCTTCGCCAGGAAGTCGCCGCTCTCGCACACCGGCCCGACCACGTCCTGCGGCAGCGTGTTCGGGATCGCGGCCTCGTAGTCGTCCGGCCGCTCCGGCACGTCCGCCGCGGGGTTCACCGGCCAGATGCGGTGGAAGGAGTCGTACAGGGTGGGGCGGATGAGGTCGTTCATCGCCGCGTCCTGGATGACGTAGCGCTTGCCGCCGGTTTCCTTGGTGAACACGACGCGGCTGACCAGGACGCCGGCGTTGCCGACGATGAACCGGCCGGGTTCGAGGACGAGCTGGCAGCCGGTCTCCTTCACCGCGGGGAGGATGGCGTCGGCGAAGGCGCTGGCCGGCAGCGCTTCCTGCTTGCGGTAGTGGATGCCGAAGCCGCCGCCCATGTTGAGGAAGCGGATGTCGTGCCCCTGCTCGCGGAACGCCTTCACCAGCTGCACCGCCTTCGCGCCGCCGGCACGGTAGGGGTCGGCGCTGAGGATGGGCGAGCCGAGGTGCATGTGGACGCCGACGACGGCGAGCCCCGGGTGGCCGACGACGGACCGGGCCACGTCCACGACGGTTTCGATGTCGAGGCCGAACTTGACGCCCTTGACGGACGTGTCGGTCTTGGCGTGCGTCTTGGGCGGCAGATCAGGATTCACCCGCAGCGCCACCGGCGCCTTGACGCCCATCGACTGTGCGACGGCGCCGAGGGCGTGCAGCTCGGCTTCGCTCTCGACGTTGAAGAGGAAGACGCCGTTTTGCAGGCCGTCGCGCATCTCGGCGTCCGACTTGCCGACGCCGGCGTAGACGATCTTCGTCCCCGTGCCGCCGGCCTTGAGGGCACGGTGGAGCTCGCCGCCGGACGTGACATCGAAGCCGCTGCCGTGTTCGGCCATGAGGCGGCAGATGCTGAGGTTGCCGTTCGACTTCACGCTGTAGGCGATGATCGGGTTCGCTTCCGCGAAGGCGGTCTGCACCTCGTTCAGGTGCCGCAGCAGCGTCGCCCGGCTGTAGACGTACAGCGGCGTGCCGTACTGCTCGGCCAGCTCGGGGACGGGCACGTCCTCGCAGAACAGGGTGCGGTCGCGGTAGGCGAAGTGGTCCATGCGTGGGGTCCGGGAGTGGGGGACGCACTCAGCTTATCCGCGCGCGGCGGTGAGGGGCAGAGCTCCCGAGCGGGGTCGCGTCAGCGCCCCGTGCGATTGCGCATCGATTACCGTCCGATGTGAACCGATGCGCGGTCGCACGGGGCGCTGACGCGACCCCGCTCCGCGGGTGATCCGTGTCACGCTAGCCGCTCCCGCCACTCCCGCAACTGCCGCGCGACCTCCGCCGGCGCCGTGCTGCCAACGCTCGTGAACGCCGCCAGCGCGTTCGCCACGCCGAGGGTGCCGCGCAGTTCCGCGCCGCGCCCGGGGCACGCCGCCTCGAACGCCGCGTCCGGTAGGTCCGCCAGCCGGCAGCGCTGGGTCTCGCACTCGCGCACCAGGGTGCCGACCGCCTCGTGCGCCGAGCGCATCGGCACGCCGCGGGCGATCAGCCCTTCCATCAAAGTCGTCGCGTCAAGGAAGCCGTCTTCGAGGCGGGCGGCGATCACGTCGCGGCGCAGTTTCGTCTGCCGCACCAGCGGCGCCGCCACGCCCAGGCAGCCGGCCACGGTGTCGAAAGCGTCGAACAGCGCCGTCTTGTCCTCCTGCAGGTCGCGGTTGTACGCCAGTGGCAGCCCCTTCACCAGCAGGAAGAGCTGCTGCAACCCGGCGATCACGCGGCCGGCCTTGCCGCGGGTCAGCTCCAGCACGTCGGGGTTCTTCTTGTGCGGCATGATGCTCGACCCGGTGCAGAAGGCGTCCGGCAGGTCGAGGAAGTTGAACTCCGTCGTGCTCCAGATCACCCACTCCTCCGCCCACCCGCTCAGGTGCGCCGCCACCACCGACAGTGCGAACACGAACTCGAGCGCGAAATCCCGGTCGCTCGACACGTCGAGACTGTTCCGCGCCACGGCGTCGAACCCGAGCTGCTTCCGCACCGACTCGCGGTCGATCGGCAGCGACGTGCCCGCCAGCGCCGCGGCCCCGAGGGGGAGCACGTTCACGCGCCGGCGGCAGTCGGCGAGGCGCTCGCGGTCGCGCTGGAATTTTTCGACGTAGGCCAGGAAGTAGTGCGCCGCCAGCACCGGCTGCGCCCGCTGGAGGTGCGTGTACCCCGGCAGCACCACCCCCGCCTCTCGCTCCGCCGACTCCACGAACGCCGCCTGCACGTCCTTCAGTAGCGCGTCCAGCTCGTCGATCGCGTCGCGGACCCACAGCTTCACGTCGGTCACGACTTGATCGTTGCGGCTGCGGCCGGTGTGCAGCTTCCGGCCCACGTCGCCGAGCTTCGCGATCAGCGCCTGCTCGATGTGGGTGTGGATGTCCTCCAGCGCGATGCGGAACTCCATCCGCCCGGCGTCGATGTCGACGCCGATCTCGTCCAGCGCCGCGGCGATCCGCTCGGCTTCCGCCGGCGTGATGAGGCCGACTTCGCCGAGCATCCGCGCGTGGGCCTGGCTGGCGATGATGTCGTGGCGGTAGAGTCGGCGGTCGAACGTGATCGACTCGGTGAAGGCTTCCACGCGCCGGTCGGTGCCGCCGGTGAACCGGCCGCCCCACGTCTTCTGCCCGCTCATGCCGCGCCCCGTGTGACGAGTCGGGCTGGCTCGTTAGCCCGGGGCGCAAGCCCCGGCCGAGCGCTCGGCCGGGGCTTGCGCCCCGGGCTAACAAGGAACAGCCGCGCCCCGTGTGATGACCCCACCGTTTTATTGACACCTCACGCCCGCCGGCCGGGTATACCAGCCGTTCCCCTTTCCAGGCACGGAGACGGCTATGCGGACGTGGTGTTGGGCGGCGGCGGTTGCGGTCGCCGGGTGGTTCCCCGGGGTCGCGTCCGCACAGCCGGTGAAGGCGGTCGAGCCGACCGTCGAGGTGCGCTTCCGGTCCGTGAACGACCTGTTCGACAAGGCCGGCTACCTCGGCGGCCTGTTCGACCAGGAAGACGCCGTCATCCAGGTCCGCGAGCTGGTCAAGCTGTTGAGCGCGGACAAGAAGGGCATCATCGGCGTCGACCCGGCCCGGCCGATCGGCGCCTACGGCGTCCTCACCGCCGACGTGGGGAACAGCCCGGCCGTGCTGATGCTCCCCATCACCGACCGCGCCCAGTTCCTGCGAGAGCTCAAGGAGCGAGTCGGGGTCGAGCCGACGGACGCCGGGAAGGGCATTCAGAAGGTGTTCGTGCCGATCCTGAACGAGGCGTACTTCACCTTCGCCGACGACTACCTGTTCGCCGCCCGCGACCCCAAGCACCTCGACGCCAAGCTCCGCGTCAGCCCGAAGGCGTTCTTCGACAAGACCGACGGCTCGGTGGCGTCGGTCGTGGCCCGGCTCGACCGCGTGCCCGCCGACCTGCGCGACCTCTTGACCGGCCAGCTCGAACACCAGCTGAAGGAGAAGCAGCGCGCCGACGCCGGCGGCAAGCAGCCGGCCGAGTTGAAGCTGGAGGGTTTCGTGTTCGACGGCCTCGTCGGCTCGGCGAAGGCCGTCGTCGACGAGGGGCGGGAGCTGTCCGTCCGCGTGTTCGTGGACGAGAAGAAGGACGAGGTGTCGGCCGTGCTGAGCCTCGACGCCAAGCCCGGCACGGGCCTGGCGAAGACGATCGCCGGGCTGGGCGGCAAGAAGAGCGCCCCCGCCGCGATCGTGAAGACGGCCGACCCGGTGGTGGCGGCGACGGGGAAGCTGGCGCTCACGGACGACATGCGGAAGCAGTTCGAGCCGGTGCTGAAGGCGCTGTTCGAGGACGCGGCGGCGAACTCCGGCGACCGCGCGACCACCGAGCGCTTCCTGGAAGCCCTCCTCCCGACCGCGAAGGCGGCGTCGCTCGACGCGGCCGTGTCCCTGATCGGCCCGGACGCCAAGGGGAAGCACGCGCTGCTGGCGGCGGTGGCGGTGAAGGAGGGCGGCGAGTTCGTGAAGCTGGCGAAGGAGTTCGCCGGGTTCATCCCCGGGGAGGTCGCCACGGTGACGTTCGACGTGGAGAAGGTGGGGGCGTTCAGCGTCCACAAGATCGAACTCGGCCAGGTCGACGCCGGGTACGACCGTGTGTACGGCAGCAAGACGTTCTGGCTGGCCACGTCCGACGACGTGTTCGCGGTGGGGATCGAGCCGGACGCCAAGGCGCTGAAGGCCGGCCTGAAGGCGGCGCCGCTGACGGTGCCGGTGGCGAGCGCGTCGGCGGCGCTGACCCGGGCGGTCCCGCTGTTCGCCGACAACCTGCGGCCGGACGAGCTGAAGGCGCTGGTCCGTGACGCCTTCGGCGCCGCCGGCCCGGCGGGCCGCGACACGGTCACGCTGACGATCGACGGCGGGGCGGCGCTGACGGCCCGGCTGGTGGTGAAGGGCGGGGCGGTGAAGTTCGGCCGGGCGGTGGACGCGTTCAACAAGAAGTGACGATCGCGTGTGGCGAGCGGCCCGCGTGAGCGGGCTGTTCCTGAGCGCGTCTGATTCGCTCAGGAACAGCCCGCTCACGCGGGCCGCTCGCCGTGTCACGTCCGCACCGCCTCCGCCGCCCCGTGGTTCGCGCCGCTCTTGTTTGCCGCCTCGATGAACGCCATCACCTCCAGCGTCACCGCCGGGTCCACCGCGGGCGTCTTCTTCTCGAACGCCTCCACGATCTTCTTCAGCAGCTCGCGGTAGATGAACCGCGTCCCCACGGTCACGCTCTGCACCGACTTCTCCGCGAAGCCAACGAACCCGTAGTCGGCCTTGCCGGAGCGGATGCCGCGGAGCGTCGCCACCCGGCCGTCGGCCCACTGGCCCGTCACCACGTCCACGCCGGCGTCGGACGTGCAGGTCACCCGGCGGCAGCCCGCCCCCATCAGCGTGTAGAGGATTTCCGCCCCGTGGATGCCGTAGTGGTACAGCCCCGCGTTCCGGGCCGGGATCGGCGACAGCGGCGCCGGGCAGTACACCGCGCACCCCATCAGCCGGCCCTTCGCCGCGTTCGCCGCGTACTCGACCACCTCCGGGGCGTAGCGCAGCGACGACGACGAGAACACGAACGTCTTGTGCCGGGCGGCCAGGTCGATGAGGGCGCGGGCGTCGGCGGCCGAGCAGGTGAACGGCTTGTCCACGAAGCACGGGATGCCGCGCTCCAGGAACGGCCGGGCGCGGGCCAGGTGGACGGTGCCGTCCACGCTCTCGATCAGCACCGCGTCCACGCGGCCGATCATGTCCGTCGGGCGGTCCACGAGGGGGACTTCGTACTTCCGCATCTCGGCGGTGAAGCCCGCGATCCGCTCCGGCGACAGGACCGACTCGCCGGGGCAACCCACCACGATGCGGGCGCCGTCGACGAACTGGTCGCGCTCGACGCCGACGTGGTGGAGCCGCTGGGTGAAGGTGGTGACGTGGGACGTGTCGAAGTCGAGGACGCCGAGGCGGATCATCGTTCAGACTCCTGACGAGCGGGGTCGCGTCAGCGCCCCGTGCCCGTGCGGTTCGCTCACGTCGGACGGAGACCGACACGCGTTCGCACGGGGCGCTGACGCGACCCCGCTCGGGACACGATTCGTTCTCGTCCGATCGCTACTCGCGTCGCAGCGCCGGGACCACCGGCACCCGCAGGATACCCGCGGTCGCGCCCGCCGCCACACAGAATCCGACGACCAGCACCCCGCCGAGCATCAGCGCCAGTCGCCCCCACGGCACGCTCGCCCCGCCGGCGACGTGCGGCGCCACCGACGCCAGCGCCGCCAGCACCCCGGCCGCGAGCCCGAGCAGCAGCAGGAAGGCGTTCTCCGCCAGCACCAGCACCTGCAGCGCCCGCGGACGATAGCCGACCGCGCGCAGCAGCGCCAGTTCGCCGACGCGCTCCCACACGCCGCGTAGCAGCACGACCGCCAGCCCGAGTACGCCGAGGAGCAGCCCGAACCCGCCGAGGAGCTGGAACGTGGACAGGTACGCCCCGACCACCGCCTGATACGCGGCCACCTTCTCCCGCGTCGGCGTGACCACGACGCCGTTCGGGCGCAGAGAGGTTTGTAGGGCGCGTGTCGCGTCGCGCTCCCCGTCCGGTGGCGTACCGACGAGGAAGACGCGGTTGCCGTCCTGCTGCGGGAACAGCTTCAGGAAGGGGCCGTCGGCCATCAGCAGCTCGCTCTGGAACGGGCTGTCCGTGAGCGTGCCGACGAGGCGCAGCTTCACGTCGTTGCCGGCGTCGTCCGGCAGCGTGACGGTGCCGCCGACCATGACGTGCAGCATCCACACCGCCGTGTTGTTCTCCGCGAACACCGGCACCGCACCGTCGGGATACGTGCGGTTCAGCAGCAGCCAGGGGTTGTCGCGCTCCTCGGGCGTCTCGGCTTCCGTCTGGTAGAAGTGGAACCCGCCGCGGGCGACGAACGCCTCCGGGACGCCGAGCACACGCGGCCTCGTCGCCTGGAACAGGTTCATGCAGCTGGCGTCGTCGCCACCCTTGAGCCGCAGCGCGAACACCTCCGCTTCCGGCACGGCGACGGGTTCGTAGACGGGAACGTCCACCTCGGCGATGAGGTTGAACCCGCCGCTGCCGCCGGAGCGTTCGGCGAACTCGCGGCCGGGGTCGCGGCGGAAGCTCTCGACGGCCACGAGCAGGAAGGACGCCGCCGCCAGCAGCGCCGCCGTGAGGAGCGACCGGCCCGGGTTGCGGGCGGCGTTGCGGGCGCCGAGCCGCGTCAGGGCCGGGAGGCCGCGGCCGTTCACCTCGGCGTGTCGGGTGCGGTTCATCCACAGCCACACGCCGGCGAGCGCCGCGGTGAGGAGGAGCCCGCCGCCGCCGAAGAACGTCATCGCCCGGTAGTCCGGGTTGCCGACCCACGCCCCGCCCGCGATGAGGCCGACTCCGACGGGCACGCCGAGCAGCAGCCAGCGAGCGAGGCGCGGCGGCTTCGGCGGGCCGGTGGCGACCGCGGTCTCGCCGCGGAGCAGCGCCGGCGGCGCGACGCGAACGAGCCCGCGGACGCTCAGCCACAACGCCCCCACCGCCATCACGACCGTCAGGCCGAAGCCGATGCCAAAGCTCAGCGGCTCGGCGTGTGGTTCGAGGAAGGTGCCGACCTCCGGGTCGGGCCACAGTTTCAACAGGATCGTGAGCAGCAGCCGGTTGTAGGCGACGGCCGCGAGCAACCCGACGGCGGCGCCGGCGACCGCGAGCAACAGCCCTTCCGCGAGGACCAGCCGGCGGACGTGGCGGACCGCGTAGCCGGAGGCGAGCAGCAGACCGATCTCCTTCGCCCGCCGGTCCAGCGACAGGCGGAACAGCAGGCCGACGAGCATCAGCGCCGCCGCGATCAGGAAGCAACTGAAGCCGAGGAACAGCCCCCCGAAGTCGGTGCCGCCGCGGCTCGCGGTCAGCAACCGGTCGCGGACCGGCTGGAAGGCCAGGCCGGACGCCGCGGGGTCGAGGTGCGGCAACAGTGCGGCGCCGAGGCGGTCCTTCAGTTGTTCCGCGCTCTCGCCGTCGGCGGGAGCGACGCGCACCGACGTGACCGTGCCGAAGCGGCCGGCGAACATGCGTTCCGCGGTGGCGAGGTTGACGTAGGCCATCGGCGTGGCGCGGTACGTGTTCCAGAACCGCGCCCGCGGCCCGTTGTCCGGCACCCGCTCCTTGATGCGGTCCTTATGCAGCATCGGCGGCCGGTGCCACTCGAACAGCTTGGCGGCCTCATCCGTCACCCCGCGCACGGCCGGCGTCAGGTCGCGGTCGTTCGCGGCCCCTGCCAGCGGGATGAAGCCGCGGAACGTCAGCGGGGCGGTCAGCTTCTTCCCCTCGCCTTCGATGTCGGGGTGAAAGTAGGTCAGCGTCAGCGGCGTACCCGGGGCGAGGCCGCGGAACGGGCTCTCGGCCCACTCGGGCAGCACGACTTCGTTGTCCTTCAGCTCCGCGACGCCCGTCGGCAGGAACGGCCCGAGCGGCGCCGCGGCGGAGGGGTTCAGCCCGGCGATCACGGGGTACGGCAGCTCCCTGCCGCCGCCGGCGAGCGTGTCCGCGACGTACACCACCGTCGGCTCGACCCGCACCTTCAGGTCGGCCGCGGCCTTGCGGACCGCGTCCACCTGTGCCGCCGGCAGCACCAGTTGGTCTGATTCGACACTGAGATAGCGTTCCTTCCGGGTCTCCCGCAGGCGGACGCCGTAGTCCGCGGCCGTGAGGTTCTCGCGGAGGCCGGCGGTGAGCACGTCCGCGGTCGCCCCCCAGCCGAACACGGCGGTGGCGAGCGGGGCGGTGGACTTGTCGGACTCGTCGCGGGCTTGTGCCGACAGGGCGGCGATGGGGACGAACACGTTCAGCGGCGCGGCCGGCGACGGTGCGAGGCTGAAGTCGCCGGCCGGGGCGTCGGGCGGCAGCACCGTGGCGACGACGTAGGTTTCCGCCGCGGTCACGTCGGCGGAGCCGCGCTTCGCCAGCGACGACGACCGCGGCAGGTCGGAGAATCGCTGCACGCCGACCTGCACCTTGTCGCCGACCTTCACCCCCAAGCGCTCGGCGACGCGGTGCGAAAGAACGACGGGGGCGCTGCCGCGCTTCGGCTTCGCGTCCCAGTCGACGCCGGATAGCGCCAGCGGTCCGAAGCGGCGGTCGATGCCGTACACGGTGACGCGGCCGAGGTAGCCGTCGTTGTCGGCCTCCACGGAGCCCGGGAGGACGAGGGCGGGGGCGGTGGTGCCCGGCGGCCCGGGGGCGACGGCGGCCCGCACCGGCCGCGGGAAGAACGCCGCCGCCTCGACGCCGGCGAGCTGGCGCTCGGCCTTGGCGCGGAGGCTGCCGCGGAGCGAGTCGCCGACGAGCAGGGCGCCGGTGAGCACGGCCGACCCGACGGCGACGCCGAGGAGCACGGCGACGTTGCCGCGCCAGTGGAAGCGCAGGTTGCGGGCGACGAGGCGCGGCAGGGTGAGCACGGGTCAGGCGTCCGCGAGGGTGCCGTCGGTCATTTCCGCCCGGCGCGGGAACCGCTTCGCCAGCTCCGGGCTGTGGGTCACGATTACCAGCACGGTGTTCTCCTGCCGGTGCAACTCCAGCAGCAGCTCGCCGACGGCCTGGGCGGTGTTGCGGTCGAGGTTGCCGGTCGGCTCGTCGGCCAGCAGCAGGAGCGGCTTCAGCACCAGCGCCCGCGCCACGGCCACCCGCTGCCGCTCGCCGCCGGACAGCTCCGCGGGGCGGTGTTCCAGCCGGTCGGCGAGGCCGACTCGCTTTAGCAGCTCGCGGGCGTACCCCTCCGTCACGACCGGGTCGGTGCCGCGGCTGACGAGCGTCGGCACCAGCACGTTCTCCAGCACGCTGCACTGCGGCAGGAGGTGGTGGTCCTGGAACACGAACCCAATCCGGCGGTTGCGGAACGCAGCGAGATCGGCCTCGGGCAGCGCGAACGGATCGGTGCCGTCGAGTGTCACGCTCCCCGCGGTCGGGCGGTCGAGCGTGCCGAGGACGTGAAGCAGCGTGCTCTTGCCTGAGCCCGACGGCCCCATCACGGCGAGCGACTCGCCGCGGGCGAGCGCCAGGTTCACGCCGCGCAGGATCGGCAGCGGCCCGGACCGCGTGGGGTAGTCCTTCGACAGGTCTCGGACGGCCAGTGACATCGCGGCGTCAGTCCGTGTGGAGGGCGGCCAGGGCGAGGGTGCCGAGGCCGTAGAAGGTGTATTCCGCGTCGGTCCGGTCGTCCCACAGGCCGGCGCGGAAGCCGCCCGCCGCGGACTCGCACGCCAGCGCGAAGTCGCGCACCGCCGGCCAGTCGAGCCGGTCCGCGCGACCGAGCTGGTCGAGGGTCCAGCCGCCGGTGAACGTGGAGAGCACGTCCGCGGCCGGGATGCGGTCGTTCGCACGCAGCCCGCCCTCGAACGCGGCCGGCAGTGCGGCCAGGAAGTCGGCCACGGCGGCGCGGGCGTCGTCGGTGAGGGCGCCGAGCACCTGCAGCACGCCGACGCCGGCCGCGGTCGGGTTCGTGCCGCTCCGCTTCATCGCGCCGACCTCGACGTACCCGCCGTCGTCGCGCCGCCGACCGCGGACGAACGCCGCCAGCCGGTCCGGCTCGGGCGTCGGCGTGCCGAGCAACTGCTGACACAGCACGACGAGGAAGCTGGTGTAGGTGCTGCCGTGCGGGGCGGCGGGCGACTTGCCGTAGCCGCCGTCGGGCGAGCGGTGCGTTTCGAGCACCGCGGCCACGCGCTCGCGCCAGTCGGCCGGCGCTTCGGCCAGCACGTCCGGCCCGCCGCCGATCGGCACGAGGTAGCAACTCACGACCAGCGAAAAGAGATCGACCACGCTGCCGGAACCGGCCATCCGCGTGCGGAGGAAGCCGGCGGAGCGGGTGCAAACGTCCGCGTCGAGCGCCTGGAGGACGGCGAGGGAGCGGAGGGCGAAGCCGGTGTAGTAGACGTCCGACCCGCCCTCGCGGCCGGGCCAGCCGCCGTCAGGCAGTTGCGCGCCGCGAACGTAGGCTGTGGTCCGCTGGCGTGCCTCGGCCGGCAGCCGCTCGATGCCGTCGAGCAGGCGTGTCGTCAGCCGCGTGAGGTACGGCTCGGTCATGCCGCCGGCCCTTCCAGCTTCGCACGCAGCTCGGGGGGAATCTCGACGGATTCCATGTGGTCCGGCCCGGTCGAACGGCAGTAGACGGCGGTGACGCGCCCGACCGCGACCGCGGCCCCGTGCTGGTTCGTGAAGTCGTAGCGGTAGCTGACGGATTTCGTGCCGAGCTTCTCGACGGTGACGGCGATCGTCAGCACGTCCTCGAAGCGGGCGGGGGTCTTGTAGTCGCACGCCGCGGACACGCGCGGGAAGCCCCACTTCACGTCGTCGCGGCGCCAGCTGACGCTCAACCCGCGGGCGCGGAGGAAGTCCGTCTCCGCGACCTCCATGAAGCGGAAGAACTGGGAGAAGTGCATGATCCCGGCCATGTCGGTGTCGCCGAACTCGACGCGGCGGGTGGTGTGGAACATGGGGTGCTTCGAGTTCGGAGTTTCGAGTTTGCGTCGGTTCGTCGTGGGTTTGCGGGGCGCCTACGTGGTAACCCCTCCCCCGGAGGGGGAGGGGTGCTGGATGTCGGTAGCATCCTGTGACACCGCGGCGGCTGTGGAGACGCCCAGTAGGTCGGTCGGTGCGTCCCCCCCCTTCCCTCTTAGGGAAGGGGGGCCGGGGGGGTTAGGTGGCTCGGGGCTTCCCACCAACACCCGTTCCGTCTCCCGCGCCATCACGTCGGCCGTGAATCGCTCGCGCACCGCCGCCGCGCCGGCCCGGCCGGCGGCGTCGCGCCAGTCGTGATCGGCCAGCGCCCGGCGCAGCCCCGCGGCGAGCGCCGGGACATCGCCCGGCGGCACGAGCAGCCCCCCGCCGTCGGCCAGCAGCTCAGGGAAGGTGCCGTGCCCCGGCAGCACCACGGGCAACCCGTTCGCCCACGCCTCCAGCACGTACAGCCCCTTCGGCTCGCGGTACGTCGTCGGCACGCACAACACGTCCGCGCTGCGGAAGAACGTCACCTTGTCGTCGTGCGTCGGGCTGGCGACGTACTCGAAGCAGTCGGCCAGTCCCGCGGCGGCGAGCTTCGCCACCTGCTCGCGGAAGAACGGCTTATCGTTCTCCCCCAGCCACCCGGACGCCCGCAGCGTCGCATCCGGGGCGTCGTCGGCTTTCATCAGCGCGATGAACCCCTCGACCGCGTGGTGAAACCCCTTCTCGGGACAGATTCGGGCGAAGTAGCCGACCGTCTGCCGGCCGTCGCGGCGGACTGGGCGCTCGCCGCCGTGGCCGTCCAGGTTGATGCCGGGGTACACGACCTTCACCTTGTCGCGCGGCACGCCCAACTCCGCGCTCATGTGGTCGGCGTAGAACCGGCTCGTGCTGATGAACCCGGCGACGCCATCGGTGTTCGTGCGAATGAGCTCCACGCACGCGGCCCGGTCGGCGGCGGGAAGGGCGTCGAGGAAAATGTCGTCGCCCTGCAACGTCACCCAGATGGGAACGCCGAGCCGGTCGCGCAGCGGCGGGATGACGCCGGACAGGAGCGCGTTCGTGAACAGGATCACGTCGGGCTTCACCTCGGCTTCGAGCCACGCCACCAGCTTCTCGACCTCCTTGCGCTGGCGGCCGTGCTCGCCCTTGAGCATCGACACGGCGAGGCCACCGAGCTCGCTGTACTTCATCCGGCCGGCGAACCGCGACACCCACTTCAGCAGCCGCGGCACGTCGAGCAGCCGGTCGGCGAGCCACGGCGTGTGGCGGAACAGCCGCGACTTCTGCTGTAAGTAGACGTTGATGCCGCCGAAGAAGACGCGGTGCTGGCTTACGTCCGCCTCGTCGGTGCGGATGGGGGTGTACGTGGGGACGAGGATCGCGTCGTGGCCGCGGCGGCGGAGGGCGGTCACGAGGGTGTTGTCCCTCATGCAACTGCCGCAGAACATGCCCGCGGCGCCGGCGGTGATGAACGCGATCCGCATCGGCCCTCCGAGAGCCTACCCGTGCCGACGGGTGGGCTTTCAGAACCTGTCCAAGAAGAATGGCCGCAAAAAGGCACAAAAAGCACAAAATGATATCGGGATCAGATCGGTCTGTGTCTTCGTTTTGTGCCTCTTGTGCTTTTTTGCGGCCATTCTTCTTGGACAGTCTCTCCGTCCCCGTATGAGCTATTCTTAGGGGGACCGACTCGCCCCGCGACCCGAACCGCCCATGCCCGCCCCCACCGCCGAGACCGTTCTCGCGGCGCTGAAACGGGTTCCGCTCCTCAGCGCGTCGCAGCTCCGCCGCGTCGAGGAGGCGGCCGGCCGCGGCTCGCACCCGCCCGAGCGCGTCGTCGGCCGGCTCGTCGAGAAGGGGTGGGCCACCAAGTTCCAGGCCGACGCCCTCCTGGCCGGCAAACCCGAAACCCTCGTCGTCGGCCCCTACCTCCTCCTCGACGTGCTCGGCGAGGGCGGCATGGGGCGCGTCTACAAGGCCCGCCACGTCCGCCTCGGGCGAATCGACGCGGTGAAGGTCATCCGGGCCGACAAGCTAGCGTCGCGGACGCTGGCCCGCCGCTTCGCCCGCGAGATCCGCCTGACCGCGAGCCTGGAACACCCCCACATCGTCCGCGCCCTCGACGCCGGCGAGGCCGGCGGCCGGCTGTACCTCGCCACCGAGTTCATCGACGGCCAGGACCTCGCCACCACCGTGTTCCGCGCCGGCCCGCTCACGCCCGCCGACGCCTGCCTCGCGGCCTACCAGGCGTGCCTGGCGCTCCAGTACGTCTGCGACCGCGGTCTCGTCCACCGCGACGTGAAGCCGTCGAACCTGATGCGCGAGCGCGCCACGCGCGCGGTCAAGCTGATGGACCTGGGCCTGTCGGGCGTCCGCGCCGGCGACGGGGCGGCGTCGATGGCGGGGGGGATGCTGACCACGGACGGGGTGATGCTCGGCACGCCCGACTTCATGCCGCCGGAACAGGCCCGCAACCCGCACGGGGCCGACATCCGCGCCGACCTGTACGGCCTCGGCGCCACCCTGTTCTTCCTCCTGAGCGGGCGGCCGCCGTTCACCGGGTCGGCGGTCGACAAGCTGATGGCGCACGCCAACCAGCCGGTGCCGCCGGTGCTGACGCCGGTCGGCCCCGCCCCGCCGCCGCTGGCCGCGCTCGTGACGCGGCTGATGGCGAAGAAGCCGGACGACCGCTACCCGACGCCGGCGGCCGTGGCCGAGGCGCTGCTGGCGCTGCGGCCGGGGGCGCGGTCGGAGGTTGTGGCCCCCGCGGCGGTGCTGTCGGTCGTGCCGGTCGAACCGTCGGGGGTGGTGCCGGCGGAGGCGTGGCAGTCGGAGTTCGAGCAACTGGTCGATCAGGCCGAGTCGCAGGCGAAGGCGCGGGTGCCGCTGCCGCGAAAGCGGTCGCGCCGGGGATGGGTGCTGGCGGCGGCCGCGGTCGCACTCGGCGTCGTATTCGCTGCCGGGGTGCTGTGGGAGCGGGCGCCCGAGCCGGAGCCGGCGGCGCCGCACGTCCCGACGCCGGCCGAGGAGCTGCGCGACCTCCGCACTGCGGTTGCGTCGAGCGAGGACCGCGAGGCCGTGCGGCGCCGCGTGCTGGACTTCCGGGCGAAGCACCCCGCCACGCCGCACGCGACCGCCGCCGCGGGGCTCCTCCGCAAGCTGCCTTCGCCGCTCGACCGTCTGCCGTTCAACGGCGCGCCGTTCCTGTCAGCGTCACGGGCCGGCCCGGCGGTCGGTGCGCTGGCGTTCACGCCCGACGATTCGCGTCTCGTCGTCGCCCGCACCGGCCGGTCGCCGGACGAGCTGACGCTTCCCGAACTCATTCTGACGGGTCGATTCCTACCGGCGGCTACCAGCGGCCACGCCGCCGCAGTCACGCCCGAGGGCCGCGTCGCGGTCGGGGCGGACGCGGTCGGTCGGCTCGTCGTCTGGGCCGGTGGAGCAGTTCGCGTTCTGGACGTGACCGACGTGAAGGTCCGCCTCGTTGCCGTGTCGCCGGACGGCAAGACCGCCGTGGTCGTGCCCGCCGACGAGGAGGGTACGCTGGTGCGAGTCGATCTCTCGACCGGGCGCGTGCTCGGCCGGCTGGACGTGACCGCGGCCGGCGTGCGCGACGTGTGGGTCACCGCAGACGGCTCCGCGTCCGTGGTGTTCGGTAAATCCGCGGTGCGGGTTGTGCCGTTCGCCGCAGGGCTGCCGGCGCGGACGATCGAGCCGATGGCCGACGTGGCCGGGCCGCCGTTCGGGGCAGTCGCGCCGGAGGGCGGGCGGTTGTACCTGGGGGGAATCGAGCCGGCGGCGGGCCGCTACCCGCCAGGGGCCGACCGCTCCGACGTGCGCTACGAACTGCCGCCCGAAGGGCGCGGCTTCCTGTGGCGGGTGTCGCGCGTGCCGCGGGCCTCGACGGTCGCGGTGTCGGCGGACGAAGCCGCTGTCGCGGTCGGCACGGCGGGGGGGCGGCTGGTGGTGTTCACGACCAATACGGGGCGGATCAGCAGCGACGTGACGCTGCCCGGCGGTGTCAAGGTGGTGGCGTTCTCGACCAACGGGCGCGTGCTGGCCGCGGCGCTCGACGGCGGCCGCGTGGTGCTGGTGCCGCTCGGGAAATAGGTCCGCCGCTCGCGGCGGTGCAACCGCTGCATCGCCGCGAGCGGCGGTCACAGCCGCGCGAAGTTCCGCAGCATCCGCAGCCCCACGTCCTGGCTCTTTTCCGGGTGGAACTGCGTGCCGAACACGTTGCCGCGCCACACCACTGCGGCGAACGGCTCCGGGTAGTCGGCCACCGCCGCGGTCAGCCCCGGGTCGGTCGGCACCGGGTAGTACGAGTGGACGAAGTACACCGCCGGGTCGGCCGGCAGCCCCGCCAACAGCGGGCACCCGGGCCGCGTCGGGCGGAGTGTGTTCCAGCCCATGTGCGGCACCTTCAGCCCCGGCACCGCGGGGAAGCGCACCACGTCGCCGGGGAACAGGTCCAGCCCCGGAAACACGCCGTCCTCGAAGCTGCGGGTGAACAGCAGCTCGTACCCCAGACAGATGCCCAGGAACGGCCGGTCGGCGCGGACGTGCTCGCAAATCGACTCGGCGAGGCCGGTCTCGCGCAGCCGGGCGATGGCGTCCTGGAACGCCCCCACGCCCGGCAGCACCACCTTCCGCGCGGCGGCCACTCGGCCGGGGTCGGAGCTGATTTCCGCGGCGGCGCCAACCCCCTCGAACGCCTTCTGGACGCTCCGCAGGTTCGCCATGCCGTAATCGACGATCACGATGTCGGCGGTCATCTACTTCCCCACCGGCTGCGGCGGCTCCGGCACCGGCTCGGCCCGACGCCGCAGCAATAGGCCCGACGCCAGCATCCCGACGCCGATCACCCCCACCACCATCAGCACCACCTGGATGTCGAAGAACACCGGCTGCACCTTCGGCGCCAGCCACGGCCACGCGAACCACGTCGTCACCACGCCGACCGCCAGACCGGGGCCGAACGGCAGCTCGCGGTCCACGCCCGAGCCGCGCACGGCCGCGACCACGATGGCCGGCAGCTTGAACACCAGCAGCGCCGCGAACGCCCCCACGAACAGCGATAGCACCACCGGCTGCCAGCCGAGGAACGCGCCGGCCATCATCAGCAGGTCGGCGTCGCCGAGGCCGAGCGCCTCGCGGCCGAACCCCGTCTCGAACAGCCACTTCACGCCGCGCACCACCAGCGACCCGGCCAGCGCCCCGAGCAGCGAATTGAGCACGCCGAGCTTCCAGGTCGCGGCCGCGGCCCACTCCGGCGGCGGACCCACCACCGGCCACGGCTGCGCGCCGATCGGCACCGGCCCGGCCAGGGCGGGGAGCATCCACGGCATTCCGTTCCCCCCGCCGACGCCGGCGGCGGCGCTCGCCGGGTGCGGCCACGGCCAGGCGATGAACGCCGCCCCGACCACGCCCACCACGAGCCCGGTGAACGGGATCAGCGGCGGGATGACGCGGTGCTCGGCGTCCACGACCGCGGCGGCGATCAGCAGCGCCAGCAGCGCCGCGTGGTAGCAGTACAGCGCCACGGCCTGCGGCGGCGGGGACGTGTCGCGCAGCGGGTCGAACCCGAACCCGGGGTACTTGAACCAGTTGAACACCACCTCGGCGAGGAACAGCCCCAGGAACGCCAGCCCGGTGCCGAGTTCGACCCACAGGTAGCGCGACGAGAACGTCGCGCCGCAGTCGCGGCAGCGGCCGCGGAGGCGGAGGTAGCCGACGATCGGCAGGTTGTCGAGGACGCGGACCGGGCGGTAGCAGCTGAAGCAGCGCGACCCGGGCCAGACGATGCTCTTCTCGAACGGCAGCCGGGCGGCCAGGACGTTGAGGAACGACCCGACCATCAGCCCGAGAAGGAGGGCGGCGACGGACCAGACGACGAGCGGGAGTTGGTCCATGCGGTGAGGATAGCGTCGGCGGCTTCGTCCGGCGACCGGCCGGCGGTGTCGCAGGTGAAATCGGCGACCGCCCGGTACAACGGCTCGCGGGCGGCGGTGAGCTCCCGCAGTTCCGAGAGGCCGCCGACCGCGGTGAGGTTCGGCCGCCGCCCCGGGGTGAGGGGGTCGGCCCGCAGCCGCTCGAACGCCAACTGCGGCGGCACCGCCAGCCACGCCACGAACCCGCACCGCTTCATCACGTCGCGGTTCGCTTCGCGCAGCACTGCCCCGCCGCCGGTGGCGACGACCAGCCGGGGCTGCGCGCACAGCGACTCGAGCGCCGCCGCCTCGCGGTCGCGGAAGCCGGGTTCGCCCTCGGCGGCGAAGACGGCGGCGATCGACTTCCCGGCGGTCGCCTCGACGAGGGCGTCGGCGTCGGCGAAGCCCCAGCCGAGGAGCCGGGCCAACACCGGGCCGACGGTGGACTTGCCGGAGCCGCGCGGGCCGACGAGGAGGATGAGGTTCGCAGGCATGCCGCGATTCTATTCGGATTCCCTTCGGGGGCGGTGAACCGTATACTGCGGGAGCCGCATCGAAGGGTGCGGCGGTATTCGGGGGCGATCTGGTATCGACCGGGTATCGGACGTGTTCGGTGGCGTGTCGTGGTTGATCAGTAGGCCACGTAAAAAACTGATCACAGTTTAACTGCTGAACCGCAGTTCTCCCTCGCGGCGTAACACCCGCAGGCCGTATCGGTTCCTTCGCCTGAAAGGAACCGAGTCGGACGCAAGTCAGGCTCGTGGGGGTTCGAGGACCGGGCGACCGGTTCGACTCGGCGGCCACCCCCGCTAAAAACTCTGGCCGATAGCCGACCGCGGACCCCGCCCGTTGGGGACGCGAAAGGCGAACACGGGGCGGGCCGCAAGGCGCTTCCTCGAACGTGAGCGGGATACACACGTAGATGCCGGCACGAAAGTGCCACGGGACCCGGGTTCAATTCCCGGCGCCTCCACTCGCGGCCGTCGGCGACCCTGTCGCCGGCGGCCGCGTTCGTTCGCACCCCCTCGGAATGGCCAGCAGACGACCACGGGTGCCGTGAGGATTGCGCGAGTGCCACCACATCTGCAAATCGCCGTCGGTTTTTCCGACACTGCCATGAGAGCTCTCAAGGCCGCCGGAACACCCGTGCGTTCGGCGCATTAACCCTTGCAGGATAGCAGGTTAAGTCGCTCCACACGCAATTCGACGGGGTCGGCACAACCGCTACCTGTGGAGC
>Ga0209181_10002402_pt1 | contig 30838 bp, 18 predicted proteins | sample MAT05_FD_187208 | JGI IMG/M metagenome (GOLD analysis project Ga0209181, IMG submission 187208) | Freshwater microbial communities from Lake Fryxell liftoff mats and glacier meltwater in Antarctica - MAT-05 (SPAdes) (version 2) | ecosystem: Environmental > Aquatic > Freshwater > Ice > Liftoff... | reverse complement strand
CGGAGGGAAGGAAGGAAGGAAGGAAGAAGTTTGGGGTTCGAGCTACTTCTTTTCCGCCGCTGGCTTCTCGTTCTTCTTCTCGTCGTCTTTCTTCTCGTCGTCTTTGTCCTTGTCCTTATCTTCTTCCTTGACTTCCGCGACCTTGTCCTGTGGGGTCACCACCGTGACTGGTGCGATCTTTTCGAGGTCGGCCTTCAGTTGCCGCGCGTCGCCAACCACGACCACGATCATCTTGGATGGATCGACCATGTCTTGGATCAGCCCTGTACACTGGTCGGCCGTCGAGCTGCTGATCCCGGAGACCATGCGATTGAAGTACTCGGCGTCGAGCCCGTTGGTTTCGAGCAACCACACGTCGCCCGCGACCGCCTGCGGCGTCTCGCGTTGCCCGGCGAAGCCGCCTAGGAAGTTTGACTTGCTGATATCCAGTTCTTCGCTGCTGGGCGGCTCGTTCTTGAGTCGATCGAGTTCTTCGAACGCCGCCTGCACGGCGGCCGCGGTCGAGGCTGTTTTGCTGAAGGTGTTGATAGAGAACTGGCCAGCGAAGCGTTGAGCTCGGAACCCGCCGCCCGCGCCGTAGGTCAGGCCTTTCTTGACGCGGATGGTCTCGTTGAGGCGCGACCCGAACGCGCCGCCGAAGTAGCTTCCGACCACGCTGGCCGTGGCGTAGCGCGGGTCTTGTCGGGTCATGCCCACCTTGGCCATGCGGATTTGGCTCTGGACGCTTCCCGGGCGATCGACGAGGTAGATGCGCGTCTGCTCGGGCTTGGGGATCTCGGGGAGCGTGGCGGTGGGCTTGGGCCCGGTGGCTTTCCACGTGCTGAAGTTCGCCTTGGCGAGTTCGACTGCGCGAGGCAGTTCGATATCGCCCGCGAAGATCAGCGTTGCCATGTCGGGGCGTGCGAACTGGGTCCACCACGGCGCGAGCTCATCGGCCTTGAGCGCGTCGACGTCGGCGAGTTCGCCGGTGGTCGTGTGGGCGTAGGGGTGAGCGCCGTAGAGCCGCTGGCGGATCTCGCGGTCGGCGACGTAGGCCGCCTCGTTGGTTGAGATGGCTAGTCCCGTGCGTGCCTGCGTGCGCATCTTCTCGAACTCTTTGGCGGGGAAGGTTGGCGTGAGCACGACCTCGCCTAGGAGCTTGACGGCGTGCTCGATCTGATCGGTCACGCACCCGGCCGTGACGCTCGAGCTGTCGGCCCCTGCGCTCCCGCTCAGCGAGATCGCGTAGGTATCAAGTTCCTTGGCCAGCTCGCCCTCGGACTTGGCCGTGGTGCCTTTGGTGAGCATCGACAGCGCCATGTTCGCGAGGCCCGTCTTGGGCTCGCACCACGTCCCGGCCAGCAGGCCCAACTGGGCCGTGACGTACGGCACTTCGTGGTTGGGCACGCACACGACCTTGAGCCCGTTTTCGAGGGTTGCGCTCTGGTACTCGGGGGAGGCTTTGAAGGGCAGCAGCGCGCCGCGTGGCGGGGTCGCCGCGACGTACTCGGGCCGCTTCGCGCCCGGTCGGCCCGGCGGCGGCGAGTTCTCCTCGGGCTTGGCGGTGATCGGCGCGTCTTCTTCGGGGTTCTTCTTGCTTCCGAACACGGTGCCCAGCAAGTTCCGCTCGACGGTGATCTTCAGCGCGCGCTCGGGCGCGAAATACTCCTTGGCCACGCGTTGCACGTCCTCGATGGTCACTGCGCGGATGTCGTCAAACTGACGGTTGACGCGCGAGATATCTCCTTCGAGCACGGCCGCCTGCCCGAGCACGCTGGCCTTGCTCGAAACGGTCAGGTTCTGCGCCACGACCTGCTGGAGCAGCTGGTTCTTGCCCTTGAGCAGTTCGTCGGCGGTGACCGGCTCGTTGCGGATCTTCTCGATCTGCGCTTCGACGGCCTTCATGACCTTCTTGGTGTTGCCCTTGAGAGGCGACAAGACTGCGGCCGCACCCGTGATGCCGTGATTCTCCAGCGAGAACGCGCCCGACAGCGCGAAGACCGCCATCTGCTTGTCGGCGACCAGTTCACGGTACAGCCGGCTGCTCTCGCCCCCGCCGAGGATCGTGGTCAGCACGTTAATCGCGTAGCTGTCCTTGTGACCCAAGGGCACGCCGGGGAACCCGATGCCGACGATTGGTGCTGGCGCGTTCTGCTCTTTGATCGTGATCGAGCGTGCCTTGGTCGGGATTGGCTCGCGGACGCTGACGCGCTGAGGGTCCGTGCCCTTGGGGATCCACCCGAACGCTTTCTTGGCTTCTGCCTGCGCGTCCTCGTGCTTGACGGCACCGACGACGACGAGCGTAGCGTTGTTGGGTACGTAGTAGGTGGTCCAGAAATCTCGAAGGTCCTGCACTGAGGCCGCTCGCAGATGCGGGATCTTGCCTATCGGCGACCACTGATAGGGGTGAGTCTTGAACATCGCTGGCAGGATCTGCTCGGCCAAGGTTCCGTAGGGCCGGTTCAACCCCAGCCGGCGTTCCTCTTCCACGACCTTGCGTTCGGTGTCGAACGATTTCTGGTCGATGCGCAGGAAGCTCATCCGCTCGGCCTCGAGGTACATCACCATCGAGAGCTGGTTGGCGGGCACGGTCTGGATGTACGTCGTGTTATCAAAGCTCGTGTACGCGTTGCAATCGCCGCCGACGCGGTGGACGTTGTCAAAGTGCCCGGTCGGCCCGAGCCGGTCGGTCCCTTGGAACATCATGTGCTCGAACATGTGCGCGAACCCCTGCCGCTCGGGGTTCTCGTCCTTGCTGCCGACGTGGTACCAAAGATGCACGGCGACGATGGGGCAGGAAAAATCTTCCAGCGTGATCACTCGAAGCCCGTTGTCTAAGGTGATGTCGCGGTAGTCGAAGAGTTTAGTTGCCGGGCTGGCGGGCGTCGGTGGGGCGGACAACGCGGGTGATGCAACCACCGATGGTGCCGTAGGCTCGCTGGCCTGGGCGATCGAGGCAACGGTGGCCGCGATCGACGCGATGGCCGAGAGCCCTACAGCGGCAGAACGACGGATGGACGAGCGTTTCATGAGAATCTCCACGAGTGAAAGACCGATCGCGCGTGTCGGCGGGTCGAGAACCTAAGGATACCGATAGACTGGCCTGCGTGTTTCAGAATCTCGCGGCTTTCTGGGTGCGGCTTTTGGAAATCGCCTGTCAGTTTTTACGCCTTCGGCGCGACGACCGGTTCGAGACCCGGCTTGGGCGAGTCGCCTGTGATCAGCCTTGCGCCGCGGTCAAAGAAGAAGTACAGCCAGGCCCACTCGATCATCACCAACAGGCGGTTGCGAAACCCGATCAGGAACATGACGTGGACGAGCGCCCACAAAAGCCACGCCAGCGCCCCGGAGAACTTGAGCCGGCCGATCCACGCGATCCCTTTGTTCCGGCCGATGGTCGCCAGGACCCCCTTGTCGGAGTACTTGAACGCCCGGCGAAGCGGTTGATTTTTTAACTCACGTTTCGCGCGGATCTCGGCCACGATGATCCGCGCTGCGTACAACCCCATTTGCATTGCTGCTGGACAGACACCGGGCGCGGCCTTGCCGGTCTTGGAGTCGGTAGCGCTGGCCATGTCACCGATGACAAAGATCTCTGGGTGGCCCGGGATAGTGAGGTCTGGGTTCACGATCACCCTTCCCGCGCGATCGATCGGGACTCCGAGCGACTTTCCGATCGGCGAGGCTTGAACGCCCGCCGCCCAGATCACGCTCGCGGCTTCGATGCGTTCGCTGCCGATCGCCACGATACGAGATTGAACATTGGTGACGCGGGCGTTGAGACGGACCTCGACACCCAGTTTTTCGAGATCGAGTTTGGCTCGCGCGGAAAGCTCGGTGGGGAATTCGGCCAAGATCCGATCGCCCGCCTCGGCCAGAATAATCTTGGCCGTGGCCGTGTCGACTGATCGAAAGTCGCGCGAGATTGCGCGGTACGCGATCTCGGCCATTGCTCCCGCTAGTTCGACGCCGGTCGGCCCGCCCCCGATGACGACGAATGTCAGTTCTGCGCGGCGCCGCGCCGGATCGGTCTCACGCTCGGCGCGCTCGAACGCGATCAGGAAACGCCGGCGGATCTCGAGCGCATCATCAATGGTCTTCAGCCCCGGCGCGTGAGTGGACCAGTCGTCGCGCCCGAAGTAGGAGTGCGTTGCGCCTGCGGCAAGGATCAACCAGTCGTAACTTAACTCGCCATCAGAAAGATTTACCACGCGACGGTCGGGGTCGATCGAGACGGCTTCGGCCAGCAGGACGCTGGTGTTCTTCTGCCGACGCAGAACACGGCGGATCGGCATGGCGATGTTCGCCGGAGACAACGTGGCCGTTGCGACCTGATACAGCAGCGGTTGAAAGAGATGGTGGTTCCGGCGATCAATCAGCGTTACGCGAGCTTCGGGACCTCCCAACGCACGTGCGGCGTAGAGCCCTCCAAAGCCACCGCCGACGATGACGACGTGAGGGCGTGATCGATCAAGCGAAATCGGGTCCACGGGCATAGGGTCTCCTCGCGATCATGGGAGCGCGGGTTTGTGGCCGGGTCGGGCGAACGGCTCAGACGGGGACAGGATCGGCCATGGCGCCGAGGCGCGACGGCGGGGTGCTGCTCTTGACCCCGGCCGCCTCGCCCAGCATGGCCGCGCTGATCTGGGCTGAGAGGAAGATCGTGGGCAGCCCGCTTCCTGGGTGTGTTCCACCGCCGACGAGATAGACGTTGTCGAACCCGCGGAGCTTGTTCTGAGGCCGCTTGTGGAGCATCTGGCCGAGGTTGTGAGCAAGGTTGAACGTTGCGCCGAATTGGATGTTCGATGCCTGCCAGTCGGCGGGCGTGATGATTTTCTCAGCCCGGATGCGCGTGCGCAGGTCGCGCAGCCCGAGCTTGGTCGAGATCTGATCGAGGGCTCGCTCGCGGAACTCTGCGCGCTCGCGCGACCAGTCGATCCCCGGCTGGCCGCTGCTGTTCGGCGGCTTGCAGTTGGGCGTGGGCACCAGCACGTACAGCGAGCTGTGACCGGTCGGGGCGAGCGTGGGGTCGGTGCGCGAGGGGTTGCAGACGTACACCGAGGGGTCTTTCGAGAGCGTGCCGTTGACGCTGATGTCGTTGAGGTTTTCGCGGTACTTTGCGGACGTGTAGATCGTGTGGTGCGGCAGGTCCACCGAGCCTTCGACGCCTAGGTACATCATGAACGTGCTGCAGGAATATCGCATGGTATCGAGGGTGCCGTCGGCGTACTCGTTGCCGGCGCGCGCGCGCGCCTCGGCCGGGATCAGGTTCTTGAGCGCCCACGCGGCGTCGGCGTTGAGCACGATGTGGTCGTGCTCGATCCGCTGTCCCGAGAGCGGCGAGCCGGTGCCTTGACCGACTCGCAAGGCCTTGGCTCTCGCGCCGTCGAACTCGATCGCGGACACGGGCGATCCGGTGACGATCTCAACGCCGATCTTGCGTGCGACCTTGGCCAGCGCGTGGATCAGCGCGTTGCATCCGCCGCGCGGGTGCCATACGCCGTACTCGTACTCGATGAACGGGAGGATCGTGAAAAGGCTTGGGCAGTCGTACGGGCTCATGCCCAGGTACTTGCTCTGAAAGCACACCGCCAGCCGGACGTGCTCGTTCTGGAAATACTTTTCGAGGAGTTGGTGGACAGACAAGTGCGGGTTGAGCATGAGCCCTACGCGTGCCAGGTCGGTGAGCGGTCCGACGCGGAGAAGGTCGGTAGGGTTGCGCATCGGGTTGCGGAGGATGGGCTCCATCAGGCGGAGCTTGGTGCGGTTGTCGAGGATGAAGCGCTCGAAGGCCGCGGCGTCGCGCGGTTCGATCGCGCCGATCCGCCGCGCCATTTCGGAGACCCGCTGCGTGGTGTCGAGCGTGATCGGGTCGGCGTCTTGCCGGCCCATGACAAGGCGGTACATTGGGTCTAGGCGGGTCATCGGAACGTGTTTGGCGAGGCTCTCGCCCGCGGCCGCGAAGATTTCTTCGAGCACGTAGGGCATCAAGAAAAAGGTTGGGCCGGTGTCGAAGGAGTAGTCGTCGAGCTGGATGCGTGCAGTTCGTCCGCCCAGGGTGGGCTGGGCTTCGTAGACGCGAACCGATAGGCCTTTGGCGGCGATGAGGATGGCGGCCGCGAGCCCGCCGGGGCCTGCGCCGACGATCCCGACCTGCGTGCGAGCGTTCGTGATTGGCATGAGTTGGGCTTTGGTCGCGGGAGAGTCGCTGGCGGCGGGTGCGGTGAGGGTCTGGGTAAGCTCAAAGGGTATCGCGTCTTCGCGGCTGGCAGATTCAGGCCAAAAACGAAAACAGCAGCCTCGCGCGAGCCTCTCTCCTAGAGCTCGCAGGCTGCTGTTCTCGACCCCCCAAGCTTTCTGGACAACCCTGATCCTCGCGGTCAGAATTGTTCGATCACCTGGGTTTCGGGGGCTGTATCGGCCCTTCCCCGAATCTCGCCGCGGTTCATCTGATGAGGTCTTGGCAGATTCGTATTGGGGCCCGACGCCCCCATGGGCGCGGGCGGAAACTCAATTGAAAGATAGCAGAAAACGGTCTGCCGATTCAACACAATTCACGCTGGATTTCGTGAAGATCGTGCGCGCATCGCGTTTGATTGGATCGGCACGGCTTGAGCACTTCCCAGACTGCCGATGCCCCCCAAAGTACGGGCGTACCGGACTGCGTGACGGCCACGGAAAGGCGCACGGAGCCGTCGTTTTCTAGCGAGGCCGTTGAAATGTTTGTTCGACGCTCGAGCAACTCGGGCCTGGAACGACGAAGGTGCCGCGCAGCTTTCGGAGACTTTCGCTTGTCTACTTGTTGGATTGAGCTTGGCCCTCAATCTGGGTCTGGGTCGGGGTCTGGGTCTGCGATTGAGTTGGGTGTTCCAGCAGTCGATAGCTGTATTTGTGCGCGGTGCCGGTTGTGATCGGGACGAGCTGCTGGGCCCAGCCGTCGGTTGTGGCCTGAGCCCATTCGTTGCCCAGTTCGTCGTCGCGCAGCAGCACGAAGACTCGGGCGTTCGGGTCGGCTCTGGTCCAATCAGGCTCTCGAGCCAGCGAGATCCATCGGGCTCGCACGGTTCGGCCTTGGGAATGAGCGGCGTTGATTGCGGCTTGGATCACTTCGGGTCGCGCTTCGACGAGGGCGTCGGCCCAGAGTTCGCAGTGATCGGGCAGCGAGGCCGCGAGCGTGACGCCTGCTGAGCGCCCACTCGATTGCTCACGCTGAATCTCGCTGATAGCGACGAAGTACGCGCTGGCGAGCACGAGAACGGTGGGCCAACCCCAGCGCCAACCGAGGTTCATCCAGAGTGCGATTTTGCTGCGGAGCCCGACGAACCAGCCGGTCGCGCCAAAGGCGACGTACCCGACGACCGCGGCGATGGGCGTGAGCACGGGCATGGCGTAGCGCGGGTTGTTGACGCCCACGAGGAACAAGACAGCCAGACCCAGCAAGCACGACCAGGTCATGACCATGCCAAGGCGGTAGGCGTCGATGTGGGCTCGGGGCCGATCTGGCGTGACCTCGAGACGGGCGTCCGGCCCCCATGGGAAGAGCAGCGCCAGGGACGCGGGCATGGCGCTGCCGAGCGCGACGAAGGGCATTCCCAGCACTTTCCAGGCTTGATCTGATTTCCAGAGAAACTCTGAAACGTTCTGCATGACCGGCGGGTCGACTAGGGCGCGGCTTCGGAAGGCGATCAAGGCGAGCACCGCCGCGACGACCGCCACGCCGGAGGCAAGCCCGATCACGATCGGTTCTTTCAACAGCGGGCGTGGCGAACGGAAGACCAGGGTCGTGCCGAAGAACAGTCCGATGAGCACCGGGAGCGACGCCGGGCCTTTAGCCAGGCCGGCGATCACGATGCCAGCCCCCGCTAGGAGCGCGATGAAGATTCTTGACGCGGTCGTGCTTCGGTGCCGGAGCACGACGAGGTCCGCGAGCGCCACGATCGCCAGCAGCGTGCCGAAGTTGTTGAGCATCTCGATCTCGGCGCTGCGGCCTGGCGACCACCAGCGGGGCATGAGCGCCTGAGCTAGACCGGCCGCCAGCCCTCCGACGGGTCCGAACCAGCGTCTGCCGAACCCGAGCATGACGAGCGTCGCGAGCGTCGCGGCGGTGGCCGAGACGGCGCGAGCGGCGAACTCGGTCTGACCGAAGATCATTGAGGAGAGCGCGATCGCCCAGGGCATGCCCGGCGGCTTGCGAAGGTAGGGGCGCTCGAAGAGTGTGGTGATGAAGTTGTCGCTGAAACCGCCAGCGCGATCGGCGAGCATTTCCCAGCCCGGGATGGCGCGATGGCCTTCGGTGGATGAAAAGCCCGAGGCGCCTAGGTTGGTCCAGTAGATCAGCGCGCAGATTGCGAGCAACAGAAGGAGCTGCGGGAACGGGCGCAGGATGAGGTCTGCGGCGCGCCGGGCCGCGTGAGGTTGCTCTGGAATCGGTGGCGCTTCCTGCACGGCCGGAGGGTACACGTAATGCCCGGGGCGAGCATGGTTTGAAGTCGTGATCGGGACCGATCCGGACGCGGCCGAGCGCTGGACTAGGATGGTTGATGGAGAGCGACGTTGCCAAAGTTCTGGTCACGCGCGAGCGGATCGCAGAGCGGGTGCGTCAGCTCGCAGGAGAGCTCGGGCGAGACTTGGCCAAGGAGTTGGCGGCTCATTCCAGCGGCAAGGGTGACGCGCTGAGCCAGCACTCGCAAGGCCTCGACCACGACCCTGAGATCGTGTTTATCCCGGTGATGACTGGTGCCTTGGTGTTCGCGGCCGACCTGGTCAGGGAGCTGCCCATCAAGCTGAAGCTCGGGTTGGTCGCGGTTTCGAGCTATCCGGGCGCGTCGGTGGCGTCGAAAGGCGTGAAGCTCAAGAGCGAGATCCCGCGCGACCTGGGCGGGAAGCATGTGGTGGTGGTGGACGACATTTTGGATTCGGGGCAGACGCTGGCGGTGATCCGCGATTTGGTGCTCGAACAGAGGCCCGCCAGCTTACGAATCTGTGTGCTTTTGCGCAAACCTCGCGATGTCCGTGTCGTACCGGTGGATGTGCAGTACGTGGGATTCGAGATTCCGGGCGAGTTTGTGGTGGGATATGGGCTGGACTACGACGGTTTTTATCGTAATCTTCCGGAGATCGCGACGCTGAGCGCTGAGGCGATTCGGCGCGGGACGGCCGGTCAGCAAGGGGCATAGTGTCCAGAGCGTCCACGAGATTGAGCGTTCCGGGCGGGTTAGTTGGTGGCCGGGGGTTTGGGAAAGGATTGTTCTGAAGGAGTGAGTGTGTTTGGGGAAGAAGAGCGAGAGGAAGGCGGTCTCTGGTTTGAGTCACACGGACGTGAATTGGCGGGCGCTGGCGCGGTACGTGCCGGCCGAAGAACGAGTTCTGCTCGCGACCAGGCCTCATTGGCTGTATGTTCCGCTGACGCCGCTGATGTCGGTGGTGCTGATTCTGGGTGCGAGCGTGGGTACTTGGAAGTTGCATCAGTACTTTGCCGACCAGGTAGGGCGTGGTGATCGGGCGTTGTACACGAACTTGTACGAGTGGGCGGCGATTGCGGCCGGGGCGGGCGTGCTGATCGTGTTCCTGCGGCTTGTCTGGCAGACTCTGGAGTGGCGTTCGAGGCTTTATATTCTGACTAACAAGCGTGTGATCCGCGTGGCTGGCGTGCTCAGGCAGCACGTGGCGGACGCTCCGCTTCGGAACGTGCAGCACCTGACGGTATACAGATCGTTGCGTGAGCGGGCCTTCGGGCTGGGGACGGTCGGGATCAACACCTCGGGCACGGCTTTTACCGAGATGTTTTGGTTGATGCAATCTAACCCGCAACAGGTGATGGCCGAGATCCGCCGGGCCGCCGACCTGATTGGCGCACGTCCTGCGCCTACGGTGCCCGAGAGCTGGCACGGGCAGGGCGCGGCGGGGGAGGTTGTGGCGGGAGCGGCCGCGAGCGCCGCGTCTCGGATGAGCTTGGACGTGACTGATCCGGATCGGCCTCTGGTGATTGGGCTGGTCGGGGGGATCGGCGCGGGGAAGTCGGCCGTCGCCAATGAGTTTGAGACCCTCGGCGCGGTCGTGATCGATTCAGACAAGGAAGCTCGTGCGGCGTTGCTTGGTCCGGAGGTTCGCGACGAACTCGTCGGCTGGTGGGGGCCTGAGATCTTGAACTCCGCCGGATCGGTGGACCGAAAGAAGATCGCGGACATCGTGTTCCAGGATGACGGAGCGCGGGCACGGCTGGAAGGGCTGATCCATCCGATGCTCAAGCGGATGCGTTCAGAGATTGTCAAGAAAGCTCGGGGCTTGCCGAGCAGGCTGGTCGTGGTCGATGCCCCGCTGCTCTTTGAGGCCGGGGTGGATGAGGAATGCGATTTTGTAGTGTTTGTCGATGCTCCCTACGAACAGCGTCTGGAGCGTGTGCAGGTCCGCGGCTGGGACGCGGCGGAACTGGAGCGTCGAGAAAAAGCGCAGCTGCCACTTGAAGAGAAGCGTCGGCGGGCCGATGATTGCTTGGTCAACGACGGGCGGCGGGATGAACTGGCCGTCCGCGTCGGCGACCTTCTTCGACGAATCCAGAGTACAATCGGTGCGGGGCGCGGTCTGTTTCCGGGGTCCAAGTCCGGACTCAACCGCGGGCTGGGAACGGAATCTGAGAAGGGCCCGGGGACGGACGGATCTCGGCGAGTGATCTCCGCGTTGCTCTGAGACAGTCTCTCTCAGACTCTCTCAGGCTTGAGTTTTTTTCGAGCGAGATGCGCATGACTTGCGTGTGCTCGGCGCGACGAGTGTCGGTGCCGTTGGAACAGCCCGCGGGCTTCTCGCTTTTTTCAGACGAACTCACTCGCTGGTTGCCCTGCTTTTCGGGGGACAACGAGCTTTTCAAGAGGAGTTCTCGCGAGGCGTGACGCTGGCCGCGTCCGATTTTCGCGAGGTTTTCCCGCCTGGTTCCTCTCTCTCATTTTTCTCTAAGCCCCACCCCGTATGAGCCCCGACCCGTATGAGCCCAACAAGGAAGTCGTCCATGGCCCGAGCCCACAGTTCCAGCAGCGATGAACCCAAGGCCAGCGAGCCCACTGGGGGCGAGGTTGTCCGTCGTCCCCGGGGCGGTCACGGCCCACGACGCGAGGGGCCGAAGACCGAAGCTCCGACCTCGACGAGCGATCGCAGTCCTGGGCCGACCCTCGCCGAACGCCCAGCGCCGCCGCCGCCGCCCGCGCCCAGCGCCGCGAGTTCGAGCGGCTCGAACCCGCCAGGCGGTCAGTCCGGATCGACCGGCGTGCAGTCATCATCGCAGGGCGGCGCGCAGTCGGTCCCTCAACCGAGCGCGAACTCGGGCGGCCAAGCAAGCGCTCAATCAAGCTCTCAAGTAAGCTCTCAATCAAGCACTCAATCTGGTTCCTCGTCGAGCCCTTCGTCCGGAGGCTCCTCGCAGGGCGGCTCGCGGCCTGACTTCCGGCCCAATAACGGGTCACAGGGCGGGTCACAGGGCGGGTTCAGCGGCAGCGGCGGCTTCGGCGGCGGCGACGACCGTGGCTTCCGCCGCAAGCGCAAGAAGCGCAAGGGCGGTATGGTCGGGCCAATGGGTGGTAGTGGCGGTGGCGGTGGCGGTGGTGGTGGTGGTGGTGGTGGTGGTGGTGGCATGGGGGGCGGTGGTGGCGGCTCCGGGCCCAGCATGAGCCAGTCGCGCTTTGATTTCACGCTTCCCAGCGATGAAGAGCTCGAACGCGAGGCGGCCGAACTCGAACGCACGATCCGCACGGCCGACCCGGCGGCGCTCAAAGACACCATCACCATCAGCGACCTGCAACGCATGGAGCTGATGGACCTGCACAAGGTCGCCACTCGCGAAGGGCTGATGAGCTTTGAGCAGATGCACAAGCAGGATCTGGTCTTCAAGATCCTTAAGGCTCGGGCCACGCGGCAGGGGCTTATGTTCGGCGAGGGCACGCTTGAACTGATGCCCGACGGCTTCGGCTTCCTTCGCTCGCCCGAGCAGAATTACCTGCCCGGGCCGGATGATATTTACATCAGTCCTTCGCAGGTGCGACGGTTTGGGTTGCGGCGCGGGATGGTGATCAAGGGCGCGATTAGGCCGCCTAAGGAGAGCGAGCGGTACTTCGCGTTGCTGCGGGTGGACACGGTGAACGGCCGGGTGCCTTCGAGCATCGGCAAGCTTGTGAACTTCGAGGATCTCACGCCGCTGCACCCCGAGAAGCGGTACGTGCTGGAGACGGCCCCTGACGAGGTCGAGTGCCGCATCATCGACCTGGTGACGCCCATCGGCAAGGGTCAGCGCATGCTGATCGTGGCCCCGCCGCGTACGGGCAAGACGGTGCTGATGCAGAAGATGGCTCGCGCGATCACGAAGAATTATCCGGAGGTCCGCATCATCGTTCTGCTAGTCGACGAGCGGCCCGAGGAAGTGACGGACTTTAAGCGCCACTGCGCCGCCAGCAACGTCGAGGTCGTGGCCAGCACGTTCGACGAGCAGAGCACGCGGCATGTGCAGGTCGCCGAAGCGGTGATCGAGAAGGCCAAGCGGATGGTGGAGTTCGGCGACGACGTGGTGATCCTGCTCGACTCGATCACGCGGCTGGCGCGCGCGTACAACACCGAGATGCCTCACTCGGGCAAGATCATGACCGGCGGCCTGGACTCTAACGCGCTGCAGCGCCCCAAGAAGTTCTTCGGCGCGGCGCGCGCGATCGAGAAGGGTGGCAGCCTCACCATCATCGGCACGGCCTTGGTCGATACCGGCTCGAAGATGGACGAGGTCATCTTTGAAGAGTTCAAGGGCACGGGTAATGCCGAGTTGCATCTGGACCGCAAGCTGGTCGAGAAGCGGATCTGGCCAGCGATCGACGTGGGCGCGTCAGGCACGCGGCGTGAGGAGCTGCTGCTGGACAAGAAGGAGCTGGAGCTGGTGTATCGCCTGCGGAAAGTTTTGAGCGATATGAACGTGGTCGAGGCGATGGAGCTGCTCAAGGGGCGGATGAAGAAGGTGAAGACGAACGCGGAGTTTTTGATGACGATGGCGCTGGGGTAGGAGAGAGATCCCGGTCCTACGCTATGCCTGCAACTACGAACCCTCGTCAGGGTGTGTGCTGCAAATGGAGCTGCACAATGCCCGAAAAAACTAAGGACGAAGCGGAGAAGGAAAACACTATCAAACGAGTCGAACTCGCTGCGAAGGCGTTGGCAGCCATCGTCGCCGCCGCTGCTTTCGTACGGGGAGTTTACACTTTTTTTAGACGAGCTATCGCCGATCGAGCAAGGCCTACTACGACAAGCAAATTCAGCTCTATTTCAGTGCTACCGAGTCAGCTTCAACGCTTGCCACGAACCCGGATCTTAAGGAATGGAACGAAGCGAGACTTCGATTCTGGCAGCTCTATTGGGGCCCGCTGTCGGTCGTCGAAGACGAAACGCCTTACGAACCGGATTCGAAGAATCCGAGTGAACCCCGCAACGTGCAGGCGGCGATAGTAAAGTTTGGCGATGCTTTAAAGGAGATTGAAAAGCGCCTCGATCCGCTTCATCCGGCTCCCTCAAACTCAGATTTGGAACCGCTGAAGTTGCCATCTTATAGGCTTGCCCATCGTCTGCGCGATTCGCTGCGGGAAGCATGGCCTATATCCACGCGAGTTGGGTCTGGTTCAAGTACCTCTCCCTAGGCGCGAGGGGTGACGGGCGGCACGGGTTCACGAAGAACACCGAGGGCGGGGGCCGTCCTCGGTGGCAGGGTGGCGGCACGGATATCCTTTCGTGCCCTTTTCGAAAGCCGTCACCCATGTTTACTGCCATGCTCACCGCTCGCTCGCTCATGCTCGCCTCGTTGGCGTTCTTCAATCTGGCCTTCATCCACGTTGTCTCGGCGCGGCCGACGGACGTTCAGAATGCGATCTCCTCCGCGCCCGCCTCGCAACCGACCACACCGCCTGCGTCGGCGTTGCCTGGGTCTGATTGGCGTTCGCTCGAATCGGCCGACCTTCACAACTACGTCCAACTGACCGGGCGTGAGCAGTTCGTGAAGGCTGGGGAGGCGTATTTCAGCCCGGACGGGCTGTGGATTATATTTCAGGCGGTCGAGGTTCCGAAGAAGGGGCTGGACGGGACAACTCCCGAGGCGGCGACGTCTTATTCGCTGTACGTTGCGAAGCTGGTGCGCGATGCGAACGGCAAGGTCACGAGCTTGGGCGAGGCGTTTCTGGTCAGCCCGCCGGGGTCGGCCAACACGTGCGGGTGGTTCCATCCGACGGAGAAGGCGCGAGTGATTTATGGTTCGACGATCGGGCCTCCGGCGCCGGGCGTGGCGCCGGGGTATCAGCGTGGGACGCGGTCGTATCTGTGGTCGTTCCCGCCGGAGATGGAGATCGTGACGCAGACGGTGCTGCCGATGGCCAAGGACTACGGGCTCAGGCCGGGGGTGCAGTGCGGGAGCGATTTTCTGGCCGAGCCGATGTTCGTGCGCGCGGGGTACGACGCGGAGTGTTCTTATTCGAAAGATGGTCGGTTTGTTATCTACACGCATGTTGACGATGCGCGTGACTCGGCCGGGGTGCCGCTCAAGGCGGATGGTGATATTTGGGTGTACGACACGCTGAGCCAGGGGCATCGTCCGCTGGTGGTCGCGCCGGGGTACGACGGCGGGCCGTTCTTGTCGCCGGACGGGAAGCGGCTGTGCTATCGCTCTGATCGCAAGGGCAATGACTTGTTGCAAATCTATATTTGCGACCTGGTGTACGTCGGCGGCGTGCCGACGGGGATCACCAACGAGCGGAAGATCACCGACAACGACTGGGTGAATTGGGCTCCGTACTGGCACCCAAGCGGGAAGTTTCTGGTCTATGGCACGAGCCAGGCTGACCACAACTATGAGATCTACGCGGTGGAGGTGGACGCGATGGGCGCGAGGAACCCGGAGATGCACGAGCCGCGGCGCGTGACCAACGCGGCCGGGGCGGACGTGCTGCCTGTGTTCAGCCCGGACGGGAAGCTGATGATGTGGACCAGCCAGCGCGGGGCGATGATCGAGAGAGAGACGAAGCCTTCGAGCCAGTTGTGGGTGGCGGAGTGGGTGGGGAAATAAGAAGACTGGTGAGTGGGCCGGAACTCGCGGGGCACGATGGTGAGGGCTTGGTCTAGGCTTTCGAGGGCGAGTGCGAAGGAGATCTGGCCCTCGAAGGGACGGCGGGCTCACGCGATCAGCAGCCGCGATTAGATCGCATCATTCGAATTTCGTTCACTTGATCTTCGCCGTCTCGGTCGGGTAGGTCGGCCGGGTCGTGTAGACGTTGTTTGATCGCGTGCCGGGATCGCCGTCGGGGCCCGCCGAGTAGAAGTATGGCCTGCGGCTCGGGCAGATGCCTTCGTCGCCATCGCCCACCGGGTTGGGGGACGTCGCAAGCGGAACGGCCGGATCGAACGGGCGGGCTGAGCGACGGTACACATTCCCGAGCGGGTCGGGGTTTGACGTTGCGTCCGAGGTCGCGGTCCGGTTGGGATCACGCAACGCGATTTTGGCTGGGTCGTACGCCGGTCCGTACCCGCCGTCGAAGGCGGGGTGAACGAAGCGGATCGGGCGGCCGAACGCGTCGAGAATTTCCACGGCCAGGGGCGGGGTTTTCAGGTTTGCGTCGATTACTACTCGGCGCACCAGCTTCGGGTTCACGCTCTGGATCAGCGAGTCGGCCTCGGGGATCGTCGAGCACAAGGCGGTGTATCGAGCGAGCGTGAGGATCGCGGGGTGCAGGTCTCTGTCCACTCCGTCCATTTCGCGCCGGCCGTCCACGAACGGGTACTCGTAGGCCTTGGGTGAAGTCTTGATATCGCGGTACACGAACTTCGACGGCGGCAGTTCGCTGCTCGTCTTTTCATACCCCACCAGCGACTGGTCTAGGACGCGGATCGTGTCCTCGGTCGAGCGCGACTGGCTGCCGACACGGACCTGCTTGCCGACCACGAGCGAGATCGAAACGAGGATCCCGATGATGACGATCACCAATAGGATTTCGATGAGCGTGAACGCTCGCGCTGGTGTAAGCGAGGCTGGTTGACGCGAGGCTGGATGCGGCCGGGCTGGTTGAGAAACGTGCGACATGAGAACCTCCGATGCTGTCTACGACGACAATCTCGACACCAAGGGTAGCGGCACGCCGATCGGGCTTGGCGTTGCGAGGCTGAGAAACCGGCTTTCGCCGACCTGCAATCGATACGCATGGCCGCCCTGAGAGATCCACGCCCGTCCTTGGGCTGTCTGGTCTGGGCTGGTCTGGGTTGGTCTGGTCTGGGCTAGTCTGGGAAGACGTTTTCACACGGTCGCGAGGCTCGCCTTGCATATGACAGGCTCGACATTGAGAGGGTGTAGCGGATAGAAGCAGGCATGAAACAGGCAATCGACGCCCTGTGGTTCAGTCAATTTGCTCTATTCGGCTCGCAATCTCAAGTTTCGTAGGTATTTGCTTTGACAAACGCCCAGAAATCGTCTAAACCTATGTGCCCGGACAATTTGCCGGGCCTGCCTTACGAAGTGCCCTGTACCGACCGTTATTGCTTCCCTCGTGGGGAGCGCAGTCTCTTTCAAGGAATTCATGTGATGAGCCCAACACGGGACGCTGTTGTTTCTGATGAATCACCGATTATTTCTGACCGACCGGTTTCTGAACTGTCTTTGGTCGAGGTGGCCGAACAGCTTGAGAAGGTCACGGGCTGGATCGAAGCTCAGCGCGTCCGCGAGCGTGAGGCGCGCACGGTGTACGCCGTGGTCCAGCAGCAGACCGACCTGAATGTCAAGAAAATCCGCGACTACGCTCAGGATCTGGTGAAGCACCAGCAGAAGAAGATGAACTCGTTCAACGGCATGCTGGGCGTCCAGCCCGAGGTCAAGCCCTTGAACGGGCAGTCCAGCTCGCGTGGCGGGGGGGCACGCTTTAGCAACGGCTCTTCATCGACCCCCACCCCCAAGAACATTGGCCAGGCCATCCTCGCTGTGTGGGGCCCGAACCACCACGAGGAAGCGCTCACCACCGAAGAGATCGCGTCGGCTCTTCCCCAAGTTGGTTATCGCACGGACGCGGCGCCTTCGTCCATCAAGTCGAGCGTCAATCAGGCGCTCGCCAAGCTTTGCCGCGTCGGCACTGTGGTCCGCCTTCGCGCCGACGGCTCGCCCATCCCCCCCAAGGACAAGACCAGCCGCGCCCGCAAGTACCTGGCGGCCGTGCGCCTTCCCGAGGGTCAGGTGCTCTGATGCGAAGTTGGTGATCCCAGGTTGGTGATCCCGGTGGGTGATCCCAGTGGGGTCTTCGAAGATCAATGAAGAGAAGATCAATAAAAAGAGAGCCGGGGCGAGTCGCCCCGGCTCTTTGTTTTTCTGATGCCCCAGCGCGCGATCCAATCGAACGTGGTCGGGGGCAACGCGGAGAAGACGTCGGCTGGGAGAGCCGACCTACCGAAGCGTCAGACCGCGGGACCGCTTGGAGCTGAGGGCGGCCGCGGCGGCGCATCAAAGCCGGGCCCGGAGAACGAGCTGCCCAAGATCTGCGGCGCGGGCGCGGGTGCGGGTGCCCGAACCACTGAGCGCGTGATCTGAGGCTTGGGCCCCGGCAAGGCCGCCGGGTTCGTCGGTGGGGCCTCCATCATCGCGGGCCGCTGCTGCACCGGCGGGGCCGCGCTGATCTTGGCCTTGAACACGAAATCTGTTACCTGATCGCGCACGCTGTCGAGCATCGACAAGAACATTCGGGAGCCCTCGCGCTTGTACTCGATCCGCGGGTCCTGCTGGCTGTACGCTCGGAAGTTGATGGAATCGCGCAGTTGGTCCATCGCGTACAGGTGGTCCTTCCAGGACTGGTCCAGCGTCTCGAGCAAAATCGTCCGCTCAAAGTGCAGCAGCTCGGCCCGCAGGATGTTCTCGACTCGCGCCCGGATCGCGTCCAGCCGTTCTTGACCCTCGAGATACCGCATCGTGTCGGTCATCCCCAGCGTGAAGCGATCTTGCAACCACGCCTCAAGTTCAGCGTCCGTCGCCTTGCTCTGCGCCTCGGCCACCGCCTTCTCCAGCACGCGCTCGGACACGAACTTCTCCGACGCCTCGAACAACTGCTGCTTGATCTTCTGAGGCTGCGTCGCCTTGATCGTTTCGGGCGTCCATCCGAGCTGGAAGCGACGGTTCGACCACGTACACAACTGCCCCATCGCGTCGGCTGGCGACTGACGCATGACCATCATGGTCATCTCCAGCGCGTAATCGACCGGGTACTCGACCTCGCGCTTCCGGTAGAGCGCGTTGGCCTTGTCGATGACCACCGCCGACACCGGCTTGGCCTCGTTCTTCTGAGCGGTCAGGACTTCGTCGATCGTCACGTCGATCAGGAACTTGTTCTTCATCGACTTGCAGAGCTGCTCGGCCCCGTAGTTGGGCGCGGTGAACGTCGTCAGCCCGGACAGGTCCGACTCATCGACCTTCTGGTCCGCGGCCTCGACCAGCATCCGCTGGATGTTCCGGCGCTCGTCGGCCGTGCCGTCACGGAGCATGTCGGGGTCTACCTCGACCCCGAACCGCGTCTTGGCCCAGCTGATGAGCCCGGCTTTGTCGAAGTCAACGCTGACATCCGAGCCCTCCATCGGCAGGTACTCGCCCAGCGTGACATCGATCATTGCGCGCAGGTCGTGCTTAGCTTCCTTGTGGATGGCCGTGATCATTTCCTCGATATCGCGTCCCTTGAGCTTGTCGGACGGCACGGAGATATCGAGCTTCTGCCGTGCGTATTCGGCTGCGCACTGGGCCGGGTAGTCTAAGTCCAGGAACTCGCCGACCGCGTCATCGACGCTCTGCGTGATGTACTCGAAGAGCAGTTCCTTGACCTCGCGTCCCTCGAGCACGCGCTGCCGCAGCCCGTAGAAACGCTGCCGCTGGTGCTCCATCACCTCGTCGTACTCCAGCACGTTTTTGCGGACCTGGAAGTTTCGCTCCTCGACCTTGCGCTGAGCACGCTCGACGCTCTTGCTGAGCATCGGGTGCTCGATCGCGTCGCCCTCCTTCATGCCCATGCTGGCGAGGAACTTCATCGTTGTCTCGCCCGCGAACATCTTCATCAGGTCATCATCAAGGCTCACGAAGGACCGCGTCGAGCCGCGATCGCCCTGTCGGCCCGACCGCCCGCGAAGCTGGTTGTCGATACGCCGCGCCTCGTGCCGCTCTGTGCCGATGACGTGCAGCCCGCCCATCTCTTCGATGGTCTTGAACCAGTGGAGCTTGTGCAGCAGGAACCGCCCGCCGTCGTCGAGCGCCTCGCGCAGGCCCTTGGCGTCGAGTTTTTCGATCTGCTTGGGCGAGACCCACGTGTACTTCATCGCCCAGTGTCGCAGTATTTTCATCTCGAGCTCGGCCGCGGGCATCGCCTCGACGTCCCGCTTGTTCAGCTCGAGCTCCTGCGGCCCCAGCTTGCGGTACGCGGCCTCACGCAGTTCTTCTTCCGTCGAGTTGACGGTTACCGTCCGCGGCACCACACCGCGCCGCAGCCAGTGCTCCAGCAACGCCTCGCGCGTGATCGCGCCGAGCTTGATGTCCGTGCCTCGACCGGCCATGTTCGTCGCGATCATTACCTGTCCGAGCTGCCCGGCGTTCTCGACGATGTTCGCCTCGCGCTCGTGCTGCTTGGCGTTGAGCACGTCGTGCTGCACGCCGTATTTTTTAGTCAGCATCGCCGACAACGACTCAGATTTTTCCACGCTGGTCGTGCCGACCAGGATCGGCCTGCCCGCGTCGTGGAAGGCCTTGATCTCGTCGACGATCGCCCCCCACTTGTCCTTGCCGACCAGGAAGACCAGGTCGTCAAAGTCCTCGCGGATCACGATCTTGTTGGTGGGGATCGACACCACGTCCAGCTTGTAGATGTCGTGGAACTCCTGCGCTTCGGTGTCGGCCGTGCCCGTCATGCCCGCCAGACGCTTGTACATCTTGAAGAAGTTCTGGATCGTCACGGTGGCGACGGTTTGCGTCTCCTGCTTGATCGGGACTTTTTCCTTGGCCTCGACCGACTGGTGCAGACCGTCGGACCACTGCCGCCCGACCATCGGCCGCCCCGTGAACACGTCCACGATCACGATCCCCGGCACCTGCTTGCCCGTGTTGGGGTCCTGCGTCGGCATGATCACGTAATCGCGGTCGCGCTGGTAGACCGCGTAAGCGCGTAAGGACTGCTCGAGCAAGTGCGGGATGTCCATGTTCTGATCGACGTAGAACGAGCCCACGCCCGCGATACGCTGCGCCTCGGTCACGCCGTCGTGCGTCAGGTGGCACTGCTTGCGGTCTAGGTGAACGTCGAAGTACTGCCGCTGTTTGAGTTTCTGGGCCTCGACTTGGGGCAGTTCCGCCTTGGCTTTTTGCAGCTCGGCCTGCATCGCGGGGATCTTCTCCTTTTCGCGCACCTGGCGGATGTCACCCTCGATGCCCTTGATGCGCATCTTGATCTTCTGCACCTGCTCCTCGGCCTCGGTCCAGGGGCGCTGCTTCTCGACCAAATCGCGCGCCAAGCGATCGGCCAGGTCATACCGCGGCAGGTCCTCGTGCGCGGGCCCGGAGATGATCAGCGGCGTGCGTGCCTCGTCGATCAGGATCGAGTCCACCTCGTCCACGATCGCAAACTGGCGACGCTTCTGGACCTGTTGCTCGACCGCACGCTTCATGTTGTCGCGCAGGTAATCGAACCCGAACTCGGCCGTGGTGCCGTACACCACGTCGCAGCGATACATGACCCGCTTTTCGTTCTCGTCCTGCATGTGCTGCGGGTGGATAGCGCCGACCGTGAGGCCCAGCGCCCAGAAGAACGGGAACGTCCAGTCGCGATCGCGTTGCACGAGGTAATCGTTCACGGTCACGACGTGGACCTTGAGCCGCTCGACGCACGCCAGGTACGTCGCCAGCGGGGCCACGATCGTTTTGCCTTCGCCCGTGCGCATTTCCGCGATCTTGCCGCCGGTCAGCACCATGCCGCCGATCAGCTGGACGTCGAACGGCCGGGCCCGGAACGGGGGGCGGCTCTCGGGGTACAACTCGCGCACCGCCTCGTAGATCTCGTTGGGGATATCACCCTGCAGGTACCCGGGGATCGGTTGCGCGGAGCCCATGTACTCGCCGGTCGGGGCGGCGGCCTCGCGGGCGTCCATCTCCGCCCGGGTCTGGTCGTACAGCGTGCGCACAGCGGGTGTGAGCGCCGATGGGTCAAAGTTAAACTTGGGGTTAAAAACATTTCGGATGCCCACCGACCGGTCCATGCCCTCGCGTGCGGCGGCAAAGGCCTCGACCATCAGCGCGTCGCCCTTGGTCCCCTTGTCGAAGCGCTCGCGGAACTCGGTGATCTTGCCGCGGATCTGCGCGTCGGTCAGCTTCCGCATCTGCGGTTCGATCGCGTTGATCGCGTTGACGCGCTGGGTGTACTTTTTGACGAAACGGTCGTTGCGCGTGCCGATCAGCTTGTTGAGAAGCGGACCGATCAGCGGGATGCCCTGCTCTGCCATGGGATTGCTCACTCTTTCAAGAACAAGGAACACAGCACCGACGAGAGGTCAGCGCCGAGCGAAGATTGGATCGAATATGGATTGGATCGAACGATGAACGTTGGGAGGCCTGCACGGACAGACCGCCGGGGTTGACGCCGAGTTGAGGCGTGCAAGTCTCTAGCGACTCGCGTCGCGGACGAGACAGAGAAGGCCGCCCTCACCCGGAGGGATGAGGAGCACGATGCCCGTCTCATCAGGGAAGAGAACTTCTGGTGGCGGGGGCAGGTCGAGCACGAAGGCGCCGAGCCGATCGAGCGCCGGGTCGTGAGCGAATTCTCGAGAGGCGGGCGGGATCGAATCTACGTTGATGGATGCACGTCTCGCACGATCCTGTGCGATAGCCAACGGCTTGTCTGGCGCCGAGCGCCGCGCAGGCCGTGCGGCCGCGGTCGGAACACTTGGCGAGATCGCTCGCTCGCCGAAGCCGTCCAAGGCCGAAGCCGCGAGCGCTACCTGCCCCGTTCGCGCCGAAGTGCCAAATGCCAGCGCCACGATAAGCAACAGCGACAGCCCGCCGAGAGTCGGACGGGAGATCGCGCGCGGGCTTGGCGAGAGGTTCGCTGGGCGGTCGTTCATGGAGAGCAAGAGTGTAGGAGTATCGGCCAAGCTGCGCCTTGAGGGTCAGCCTAAGCACGGTGTACGGGTCGATCGGGAGGGGGGCGCAACCTGGGAGGCGATTCGGGACGCGATAGGGGCGCGAGGGGGGCGCGAGGGGGCGCGAAGGAGGGAGAAGCCACGAGGCAGTGGTCAGGCCGCCGGACATCGGCTACGCTCGCGCCCTTCACTCTCTCGCTTTCGATCTCGATATCCCACCCCCAGTAGTCAGAACAGCCTAGCCCGCAATATGTGGTCCCACGGCCTTTGAGAATCCGATACACTGGTCGCACATCGCGCCCCCGGATTCAGGCTCGCTTTCGAGAACATGTTCTGCTTCGCTCTGCTTCCCACCTGGAGTATTGTGTTTGGATGCTCCCCGAAGAACCTGACTCTGATTCTGATTCCGCTCCCGGCCCTGAGTGTTCCTCAGACCGCCACCCGACTCTTCCACACCCGACCCTCGAGGCAAGGCCCATGATCGTTTCTCGCCGAGCGCTACCGACCACCCGCGAATCTGTCACCCACAAGTTTTCCATCGCTCGCCACGAGGGCTACCTCACCATTGGGATCTATCCCGACGGCAGGCCGGGCGAGCTGTTCATTAAGATGGCGAAGGAGGGCTCGACCATCAGCGGCATGTGTCAGGCCTTCTGCCGGGCGTTCAGCTTGGCGTTGCAGCACGGGCTGAGCATCGAGGACGCGGTGGTGCGGTTCAAGAACATGCGCTTCGAGCCGCTGGGCCCGACCAGCAACCCTGACATCCCCGAGGCCCAGTCGATCGTGGACTATGTGGCTCGGTACCTTGAGCTGCACTTCGGCTCGCGCTGAGCCGCGAAGATTCATCGTTGGTACCCACGGATTCAGGTACACTCGGTGACGCGTGAGAGGCATCGCCTCAACGCCTGATCGAGGAGCCTCAACATGGTTGCAGCCGGACATTCTTTGGGTCGCGTGTTCTTCTTTGTGGGCTTGTTGCTCGCGTTCGCCTTCGCCGGTTCGTCGTTCGCGAGGGTGGGCTCGCGTGAGCTCGACCCTAAGGCTGTACTTGCTGCGGCGCGCGAGGCTGTAACCAAACTCAAAGCACTCTCGTGCGTCAGCGTCTTTGAATCAACCGGCGCGGCTGAGAAAACCTCGTCGCGCACGGCCGAGTTCTCGATGCAGCGGGTCGAGGCGGGCGGTTGGTCGATGCACGTTAAGGGCAGTTTCATCGTCAAGGCGGGTGACGGCAAGGGCGGCGCGGATGGGAAGGACATTGTGACGCCCGCCGACGGCTCGGTCCGCGAGTTTGAGATCGGGTACGACAGTATTACGGCCCGGTCGTTGCGCGAGACCGAGAAAACGGTTGTTGAACTCACGACCATGGAGATCAGCGATCTTCGGCTGTTCTTCATGACGCAGGACGCGGGGCTTTCGGTGCCGTGGGAGTTGATCGAGGCCAAGCCGATGCCGACGCCCGAAGGGTCGAAGCTCAGCGCGAGCGCGGCGGCGAGAATCGGCGAGGTTGACTGCGACATCGTGACCGTTGAATTTCCGGCGGAAGGTTCGCTCACGATGTCCACGCGGTACTTCATTGCCAAAACGGATCATCTGCCTCGGAAGATCGAGCGGGTGCGCACGACCAGGCTTGATCCGACCAAGAGCAAAGACTCGAAGCCCGAAACGGTGACCACCACGCAATCGCTGACGCTTACGGATTTCAAGGCCGACGAGATTGTGCCCGGCTCGATGTTTGTCGTTTCCGTGCCCGACGGGTTCATGGTCAAGGCTGGCGGCCCGAAGAAGGTCGTCAAGAAAGACGACGAACCACGGCGGCGTGGCGGCGGCGAGCCGCGGGAGAGCGGGCTGCTGAAGATCGGCAGCGAGGCACCGGCGTGGACGTTGAAGAACTCGGCCTTGAAGGAGCGCACGCTGGCGGGGTATCGCGGCAAGGTTGTGGTGATGGATTTCTGGGGGACGTGGTGCCCGTGGTGCGTGAAGGCGATGCCAGCGATCCAGAGAGTCCACGAGAAGTTCAAGGGCAAGCCGGTGGCGATTTTGGGGATGAACTACGAGGGCGACCCCAAGGCCGACCCGATGGCGTACATGAAAAAGCACGGGTTCACGTACGAGGTGATCTACAAGGCCGAGACGATCCAGGAGAAGTACAAGGTGCAGGGCTGGCCGACGCTTTATGTGATCGGGGCCGACGGGAAGATCTTGTTCTCAGAGTCGGGGTTCAGCTCGGACCTAGAGGCGAACCTGACGGAAGTGATCGAGAAGGGGCTGAAGGACACGGGGCTGTAGGCGGGCACGCTCGACGTGCTTCGGTCGGGATGTCTTCTTTCACTTCGTCACAGAAAAGGAGAGCCCCTCATGATGAAGAGGCTCTCTGGATGAATCAAGGCAACTTGGCGCGATCCAAAGCTAAAAAGAAGAACTTTTCAGTGAGGATCGCAAATCGGCGCCAGCGGAATATTCATCGCCTTGATAACTTCGTCCGCGCCGTCGCGGATTCCGTTGCCGTCGGAGTCATCGCAGACCGAGTTTGGTGTCTGGAGAGGAAGCGTGGGGCGTAGGCCTTCGGCGGCCACAAGCAGCATCGGGTCGCACGGGGTGTACTGGCTCCCCGGGGTTGAGCGGGGGCAACGAATCCGAAGCGACGCGGCGTTCGCGGCCAGTTCAACGGGCAGTGTGAAGTAAAACGTGCCTCCCGAGTAGACCGAACTCGCCAGCGAGTGCGACGGGCTCTCCATCTTGAGCGCTACGCCGAGTGTCCCGTGGCCGGCCGCATCGACCGTGAGCGTGTTGTACGGGCAGGTCTTGTCGAGTTTGAGCGTGAATGCGATGCCGAAATAGCTCGCGGCAAGGTCAACGTCGGCGGGGATGTAGGTGGTCGCGTTCCCGGGCGCGGCGTATTACGCGACTTTGATCGTTCCCGAGAGGTCCATCGACTCGCGCGGATCCCCGAATCGCACAGAGAACTGCGACTCGGACGGAACGCGGTATGTGCAGGCCAAGGCTGCGCTGGGAGAACCAGAGGGGATGACAACTGCGACCGTCTCTTCGCCGGGCGTCCCGCCGGGTGATTGTGCTGCTTCTTCTTCCGCGGCTCCGCCCGTCGCATCGGGGGTTACGACCTGATTGCCCACGATCACGACGGCCATGGTGGAGCACCCGTCGGCCGTCATCGGGAGCGTGACATCTAGGTCAACCCAGTCGGTGTTCCGAAAGACCGGCCAAGTATTCCAGACCGCGGCCTGCGCCCCGGCTGGCGAAAGTTGCCTGATGATCTTTGGAAGCCAGAGATCCCGGATTGCTTTGGCAAGGTCGCGTGCGGCCGCGTCGTCACCTGCGTCGCACGCGATCTTGGCACCTAAAAGCATGCCCATCGTGGCGTCAGTCTTATTGGAGATGCCCTGCATGCAGTCGGGCGTCTGGCCCTGCTGGCAACAGGTTGCGTATTTCGAGGCGATTTGTGAGGCCAGCACACGCATCCCGTCGCAGAGATGCTGATTGCAGCAGGACGTCGCGGTCAAGCCGGCCCAGGAGGCCGAGGCGATCGCGGCGGCGGGCAAGAGCAACGCGCGGATATTCATGGTGAAGCCTTTCAATCGTGAGTCGAACCCGACTTTTCAATGCGAGTTCGTACACGTCTCTTTCTCTCTCTCTTGTCAAGGGGGACTGGCAATAATTTATTAAATTATTTAGTCTCCCTCTGATTTTGGCAAATCGCACCCCCGGTTCGGGTGGGCTTAAGCCGTCAAGAACAGTGGCGCAGAGACCGCGCGGTCGCGTGGATTCCCCCGGTCAAGAAAATTTTCCCATTTTCTTGGCAAGTTGCTGGATGTGGTTCATCTTTAAGGTGTCCGGCTTCCCATGGAACGGGTCAACCAAGCCGACAGGAAATGGTGCACAATGCGAACCGTCAAGAGGATCAATTCGGTTGTGAAGTGGACCGCGATGGCGTGCGTCTTGGCGTTGTTCAGCTCGATCGAGCAGGACGAATAGTGGCTTGCCGATCGCGCGGAGGCCGAAGTGGGCGGGCCGTTGGACGCTCAGCCTTTTGGTCTTGACATGCCTTCGGACGAGAAGTTCGTTGGACTCTGCTCGCGCCGAGGGCTTTTGCGGCCGTTCTTCTTGAAATTGAAATCAGACAACCTGTGAGTCCGCGCGGGAGAGGTGTTCTTTAGGGAACAGCTCTGCTCGTTGTGGCATGCGCTCGTCCCCGGGCGCGGTGTGCGCGCGCAGAACGCCGGAGCGGGCCGGGAGATTTCTGGGCGAGGCGGTGTTCGTGCCCTCGTACAGTCTCGTCGCGGCTCGCGCCAGCGTGGTTGGGTGTGCTGTGGAAGAACTCGCCCTCACCTTGAATCCGAGGCCGAACGTTTCAGATCGGTGCTCAGGTGCCGTGCTGAGCTCCTGCGTTTTTTAGCAAAGAGCGGCGAAGGTGATAAGGGCAAGAAGGGCGACTCGACGGCGGTAAATCGTAATGGCAAGCATCTCTTTCATGTCCTGTCTCCTGATTGTGTGGAAAGAAGACATTCAACCGCTGTGCCACGGGGGCGGGAGTGTGGGCGTGGGTGAAGAACGCACGTTCAGGGCTGGTTTTCTCGGGCGTTGGCGCAACGGAGATGGGTCTGTGAGGGCGTTGTGGGCCGGACGCCACCGCGCGTGTTGCGGCCGGGCAACATCGCGCGCGAGGTGGGTCGCGGTCTTGCTTGGTTTGGTGGTTGGTATGCCGTGCGTGGCGCAGCCCGGGAATGGCGCGGCCGAGAACGCGGGAGTGCGGCTGGTGGTGGCGGCTTTGCCGACTCCGGCGCAGACGATGGCGGCGTTTGAGGAACTTTCGGCGCTTGTGGTTGCGATACGAGCGCCGGATACGGGAGCGTTCTCGTCGGCGGGCGTGCCGGGGGCGGCCTCGATCACGCTGCGGCTTGATGGGCAGCTGCTGGCACGAGTGACGACCGCGGGCCCGGGATGTCTGCATGAGGCGGCTCGACAGACGATCGAGATTCTCGACCAGCGATCGCGCGGGCGGAGTGAAACGATCAAGCCTCAGACGCGAAGCGAGACCGGGCCTGACGAGGTGTTGGTGGTTTTGAAAGGGCCGCCGGTGAGGCCGTTACTGCGCGGGCTTGATACGGAGCGGGTCCGGATTAGTTTGGAGCTTGCGGGGCCGCTGGTGCCGTTCAGGCCGAAGACGTTGGACGAGGTTGACCGGCAGCTGGCGAGGGGGCTGGATGGTGTGGGCGTTCGGGTGAGTTCGACCACGGAGGTGGTTTTTCCTGGGGCGATGCTGACGCTGAACATCGGGCCGGGCGATGGGTTGACAACGGCGATCGCGCGCGCGACTGGCGATGTGGGGCTGGGTGTGCGCGGGAACCCGGACGCGGAGCCGGGGGTGCTGGGCACGAGCAAGGGCGCGGTGTTCTTCCGGTTCCGGACGGTACACGTTGCGAACCCGGACGAGGGGGTGCCGCCGATCTTTCTGTTCCGCGGGGGACGGGTGGTGCGCGAGCGAGAGATCAGCACGGCGAGCCTGAGGTTGTTCGCGGACTTGATGGCGCGGAACCTGATCGCTCGGCGGATGACCGACGGTACCAAGCGCGGGATGGTGGGCACGGTGCTTCCAACGCTGGGGCGGTTCGAGCGCGAGAGCGCTTCGCCGGTTGAGCAGGCGCTGGCGGGGCTGGCGCTGGTGCGGTACTCGGAGAGGTTTTCGCGCGAAGACGCGGCGTGGGTCGCGGCTCGAACGCGAGCGGCGGAGATTCTTGATCAGTTGGCGGTGATTGAGGAGGGCGAGGCGGACCCGCTGGCGGGGTTCGCGTGCGCGGCGCTGGCCGTGTCGGTGTTTGAGGATGTCGAGAACTTCGGGCTGCCTGGGGCGGCGGCGAGCGATTCGGTGCGCGGGTTTCTGGAGCGCTGCCGGGCGCGGCTGAGCGAGGGCGCGGCCTCGATGGAGGCGGTGCCCGAGAGCGAGCGAGGGTTGGTGGCGTTTGCGCTGGCGCGGCGTGCGGCGGGGACGAAGTTGGTGGAGGACGTGAGCGCGGCCGAGCGTGCGGTGGGCGAGGTGCTGGGCGGTACTCCGCTGGCGCAGTTGGTGAACCAGATGCCGTGGATTGGATGGGCGGCGCTGGCGCTGGCGGATGCTAAGGGTGGGGCCGTTAGTTCGGCGACGGCGTTGCGGGAGATGCGCGAGACGGTGTTTGCGCACGCGTTGTCGGTTGATGCGGCGGGCCCGGACGGCGGGGATTTGGTCGGCGGGATTGTGTTTTCGACTTCCGGGCCTGCGCTGCCGACGTGGCAGTCGGCGCGGCCTTTGGCGTTCATCGCGACGATGCTGGGCGATCGTCGCGTGACAGACGCGGGCGAGGTGGTAAAGGAGCAGGCGCGGCTGCTGCCGTCGTTGCGGTTTTTGAGGCAGCTTGAAACGGACGAGGCAGCGGGGCACTTGTGCCTGTGGCCCGGGGGCGCGCGAGGTGGGGTGCGCGCGGCGGTGTGGGACCAGCGTCAGCCGGCGGACGCGACTTCGTTGACGTTGCTGACGGTGTGCGAGGCGTTGCGCGGGTTTGAGGGGAAGTGATTGGAAAGGTATGGGAGTTTCGGAGCGAAGTTGAGAGAGAGAGGGCGGAGTAGGAGAGGGAGGTCGGCTGGGAGAGGCGACGTATCAAGCAAGAGGGATGCGCAGCGGGTTAGTTGGTTTCGCTGGGCGTAGCGCGGTTCTGCCAGCTCCAAGCGAGAGCGGGGTCGAAGACGGTGACTTGGGCGGAGTTCAGGAGTCGTTGCGCGAGGCGGTCCATGGCGAGGCGTTCTTGGCGAAGTCGAAGTTCGGACTCGATGGAGGCGCGGGCCGAGGGTGGCGGAGTTTGAGCGAGGACTTCGCCCTCGCCGAGCAGGATGGCGTAGCCGTTGTCGAGGACGATGATGGGGCTGAGTTGGCCGGGCTTAAGATCTTTGAGGGTGTTGCGGACGACGACGGCGTAGGACTGGTCGAGAGCGCTGATGGGTTCGAGGAGCCCGCCGCTGGAGGCTGAGGGGTCGAGCGAGAGGGCCTTGGCCTGAGCGGCGAACCGCTGGGTAAGTTCAGGCGCGGGTTCGGCGATTCGGGCGTGGATCCGTGCGGCTTCTTTCTCGGTGCCGGTGACGATGATGCGGCAGCGGACGCGCGGGCCGTAGCGTGCGTCGAGTTCGCGCGCGATGGTTGGTTCGTCGAGCGTGATGGTGTTGCGGGTGAGTTTGCGGAGGGTGGCGTTTCGTTCGAGGAGCGCTTTATAGCGGGCGGGGCCGAGGCCTCGGGCGCGCTGGAGCTGGGCGAGGAGCTTGGGAGATTGTTCGAGAGCCGAGTTCGATGCGGCGGTTCTTCGCAGTTGGTCGTCGAAGAGTTCGCGTTCTTGTGTGATTTCGGCCGAGGTGATGGTGAGGTTGCGGTCGGCCAACTCGCGGCGGAGCGTGCGGTCGAGGGTGAGTTCTTCGATGACGGCGCCGCCCGCGGCTTCTCCGAGCGCGGCGCGAAGCTCTTGCCAAGCGACTGGTTCGTCGGCGATGACGGCGGCGGGTTGGCGATCGGCGCTGACGGGCTGGTTGCGGTCGAGTTTCTGTTCTGCGGCCCGCAGGCCTGAGAGATCGCGAGGGTCGTTGTGGTCGGGAATGGATGAGCAGCTGGCGGTGAAGATCGCGAGGGCGCAGGTTACGTGCTTGAGGATCAATCGGCTAGAGCATGCCGCGCGAGGTTGGTTCGACGCTCGAAGTTGGATCGGGGCGTGAGGGATTGATGGTTTTCTATGGTGGAACGTGTGCGGGTTGGTGTGCATGGTGGGTGTCGTCCGAGTAACATGGTCCGCAGATGAGCCGGGGTGAGATGAGGTGAGATGAGGTGAGATGGGGGGGGGCGCCAATGGAGCGTTCCGAGATATTGTGCCAACCAGATCAGCGGGGGGTGCGTATCGGGTTTGGGATTTTGAGGCTTGGCGGAGCGTATGGGCACGGGGCCCGGTGGGTGGTGGGGACGCGATGTGATTGTTCGCGGTGAGGCGTGTTGTGCGTGAAAGAACTGGTGCGAATCGATGCCGTTGAAACCAACGCCACATGAGACGAGCCCTGCGGGTGTGCCCGCCGAACCCGGCGAGGCTGCGCGGCGTGCGAAGCGCGGTGCGGGCGAGATTGCGGCGGAGAACCTGGCGGAGAACCCGGCGGAGAGTTTGGGGGCGGGCGCGAGGCCGACGAGCAAAGCGAGAAAATCTCGGACGCTGGTGCTGTGCCCGTATTGCGGCGAGCCGACGCCGATCGCGGCGCGATGCGGTTCGTGCCGTGGGCTGCTGGATTCGTTGTCTCGGCAGGCGAGCCAGAACGCGATGGGGCCTTGGTTTATTCACGACAGCGCTAATCCGTTCAGGCCGGGGTGTTCGTACGAGACTGTGGTGGCGATGGCTAAGCGTGGGAAGATTGAGCGGCACGCGGTGATGCGTGGGCCGACGACCAAGCAGTTCTGGTGTGCCGCGACGGCGACTCCGGGCGTGTCGCATTTGTTTGGCGTGTGCTATCAATGCCGGGCGGACGTGCAGACGACCGACAACATGTGCGACGATTGCGGGGCTGATTTCACGATCGAGACAGATCGGCAGTATTTGGGGTTGAATCTGGTTGAGCCGCTGCCGGGGCAGGCGATCGCGGCCAACGAATCGGGGATCGTTTCGACAGCGGTCGGGGGGGGTGGAGTCGGCGGTGCTGGCGGGAAGCGCGAGGGTGC
>Ga0209181_10002401_pt1 | contig 30840 bp, 30 predicted proteins | sample MAT05_FD_187208 | JGI IMG/M metagenome (GOLD analysis project Ga0209181, IMG submission 187208) | Freshwater microbial communities from Lake Fryxell liftoff mats and glacier meltwater in Antarctica - MAT-05 (SPAdes) (version 2) | ecosystem: Environmental > Aquatic > Freshwater > Ice > Liftoff... | reverse complement strand
AACCAATTTTGTCTTTATAATAATGCGTCTTTCCATCCGGGTTTAGCAGCATGCTTTCTGTTACAAACTTGTTTCTTGATCCTACTACGATAAAGTTGAAATCGGCAGTCAGCATCCAACCTGTTTTAAGCACTGCTTTGTAAAAAACGCCTGCCCCGAAGCTAAAGAGTGTCCGGGTTTCCAGGGTTTGATTATAGGAGTTGGCAATGGTATCCATTTTCTTTACCTGGTTGGCACTAATGGCAACGGTCTTTATTCCAAAACTATTTTTTTGTGCGAAGGAATATTGATAACAAAAGATCGTGACAAGGAGTATGGGGATAGTTTTCATCATGAACGTATTTGGTACAAATGTAGTCGCATTTAGGATGCCATACTAATGCAGAAAATAGTGGATTAAAAGTAGTTGGATTTTAGCTCAGCGGAAAATGCAAATCAATTTTTTTCAAATAGTTACTTCAATGTTGGGCATGATTACCAGATGAAAAAATTCTTTCACTGAAAAAATAGACAAATCGTCTAACGCATCGCATCATCGGACAAAAGATCCTGCAATTAAATTAACCAGGTTTCCATCTTCCTTTTTTTTACTCACTCAACAAAGTATCCATCGTTTCTTCGAATTCCTTTTTATAAGTTAAATGGTGAACACCGGTTCCGGGGCCGTTGAACCCGATATCCAGTTTTCTGATTTTCCCCTTTTTATCAATGATGATGGAGGAAGGAAAAAATTTGATCCGGGTCAATTGGGGCAATGTTTTTTCAGTACGCAAAGTATCCTGAACGGTTACTTCGGTATTTAAAATGGGATATTGTACATTGAAACGCTGCTGAAATTTCCTTAAACTCCGGATTGATCTTTCCCAATCAGTTGAGTACTCGTAGGCAAGTCCTATTATTTCTACGCCACGTTGCCGGTTCTTATTGTAATATTCACTTAGAAAGGCGGTTTCATCCATACAATTAGGACACCAACTACCCAGCAGTTGCACGATTACCACTTTGTTTTTAAATCGTTCACTGTTGATAGAAACCAGTTTCCCATCTAAATCCTTAAACGAAAAATCAAGATTTTCTTCTCCCGGCTTTACAAATATTGCAACAGATTCCAGCGGCACCTTTGCATTGCTATCTTTAACTGCGGTCCATTCCTGTTTGCCTTGTGCGCCGGAGTAAAAGATTCCGTTCGAAATGGTACGATCGTTTTCAATTTTTGCCTTAAATAAAAAAGCATGTTCGCCATCAAAGGCAGACAGCAACAGACTATCGTTGGTAACTATGCCTTCCAGGTAACGGTAATCACCCGTTGCATTTAGAAAGGTACCGGTAAGTAAATTACCTTTTGCTTCAAATTCACCTACCGATTTCCGGCTAGATGATTTACCTGAAAAGGAGACCGCCCATCTGCCTGTAATAGTATAATCTGCATTACCATCAGTTGAAAAACGGTTAATACCGGGCGTGGCGCTCATGGGCAACTGTAGATTATTTTCAGTGCCTCTTTTCATCCAATATCCATTGATGCGGTTGTTATTTAATATAAATCTAAATTGTGATTCAAACACCGGCATCTGCACAAAAAAGGAATCGCCTTTTATTTCAAAATTATCCACCCGTATTTTTTCAGATGCGTTTTTAATGTACCAAACGGGCTTTCCATTTTCGGTTTTCCAGTCAAACGTAAAAGGAATATTATTACCATCTGGCCGGTGTACTTGAGCAACCCAGTTACCTTGTTGGGCAAAAGCATTACTAATTTCGAAAACAACAATCAGGAAGAAAAAAATACGCATCAGCTTTGCTTTGTTTTAGTTGGCTGCAATTTATGTCAATAGAATTATTATGAACTGAATAAGACCAATCAGGCTATCAAATTGCCATCCTGTTAACATATGTTTTCGCATCTTTTAATGTTTTTTGATTAGGCATGATGGCAGAAAGAAGCAGTGTTGGGAATTTCAATAATGTATTTTTCACTTTCGTTTCCGGACGTCTATCCCCTTATTGAATTAAAAAAAATGGGATGTAGAGCAACCAATAGCTGGAAATTGTATCAGGGAAAAGATACCAGTAATTATTTACTTGCGACTTCGTTTTCGATTGAATAGAAATCGTATTATCGCTTGAAATAAATTACATATAAATTCGATCGCCTGCTATGGAATTCCTTTTTGCTATCTTCGCAATTCTATCAGCCAGGCCATCGTTCTCCCTTTACCGGGAGGAAGGAAAGTCCGGACAGCAAAGGGCAACACACCGGTTAAGCGCCGGGTTTCGCAGCAGTGCGAAAACAGCCAGTGCCACAGAAAATAACCGTTCCGTTGGCAACATCGGAATAAGGGTGAAAACGTGAGGTAAGAGCTCACGATTGTTATGGGTAATCGTAATAGTGGGTAAACCTTGTGTGCTGTAATGCCATGTACACCAGCGCCTGAGAGCGGCTCGTTCAATTCTTCAGGTTATGCCTGGGGCAGCGTTGGAGGGTAGGCAGCAAGATCACAGCAGTAATGTTGTGGCAAGATAAATGATGGCCATCCCGGCTTTGCCGGGACCACAGAATCCGGCTTATCGGCTGATAGAATTTTTACCCCCATCTTTTAAAGAGGAGCACCAGGACACATCGCTTGTATTTAAATACGCTTATTCTTTTTTGAAATCTTCAAATAACTCCCCTTTAGGAGACGGGGATGACTTCCACCTTCCACTCTTCAAAAACAGGAACGATCCAAGGAAGATAGTAGACCAATACACCAGTTCGTTGCTCCATGCTACCGACAGTGAAATATAATTTATTTTCATAAAAATCCAGGTATGCATGGTGTAAACAATGATGGCGAAAATTTCTATTGCCAGGTTTACCGTTGTTTTTCCTGTTCCGGTTACCCCGTTTAGCCAGATATTGGCTATGCTCATAAAAATCAATCCAACAGAAACGATCCTTAGTACTGCTATTCCCTGGTCGACAAATTCTTTGCTTTGGCCAAATAAGCCGAAGAATGTGTAAGGGAAAATATTTACAATTAAACACATGACCGCACAGCATCCCACGCTCAGCAGCATAATTTTATTGATTGCCAAAATAACCAGGTCTTCTCTTTTTTGCCCCATTAAATTACTTACCATTGTATTACAGGTTCCGGCAAAAGCCCATACAAAAACACCTACCAGCCCAAATACATTTCGCATAGTATTGCTAATCGCTTTGGCAGCAGATCCCCTTTCTTCAATTAATATAAAAAACATCAGCCAGGTGCCAACGCTGATCACAAACTGCAGGGTGAGGGGAGTGGCTACTTTTATAATTTCCCTGGTTTTAATTTTATCGTAAGTGTACTCCTTTAGCAACGAATATTGTTTTTGTAAACCCGTTTTATAAAGAACAATAAATACAACCACAAAGCCTATTGCCTCGGCAATAACGGATGCCACGGCTGCACCATTGAAACCCATTTTTGGAAAACCCCAGTTACCAAAGATCAGCAGGTAGTCTAAAAAAATATTGAGCAAAGCCTCCGCAATAAACCCAATCATCAGGTAGCGACTGTTGAGCGACGACACAAGGAAAGCATTTCCCATTTGAAAGAGGTATAAAAAAGGCAGTCCTAAAATACGAATTTTTAAAAAACTCATTTCTTGCGGATAAGATTCCGGTGCGGTTACCCGTTGCATAATATAGGGTGCTATAAACCAGGTAAGCAATATGCCAACAACGGCAAATTGTAAACTAATCCGCATGCCCTGGTTTAAAATAGTTTTAAAAGCACCGGTATCGCCGCTGCCGGCATATTTAGAAAAAACGGATTGCATACCGTTATTGAGTCCATGACCGGCTACTGCAAAAATCAGGTAAAATACTCCGGTAATGCCCGCATTGCCCAAAGCCTCAGTACTAAGATTGCCTAAAAAAATGCTATTGGTAAGCATATTTACCTGGGGAATTAGTATTGCCAGCGTTATTGGTAATGCAATCGAAAGTATTTGTTGGTAGGTAACCTTAACTTTTAAATCTTTAATTGCTACAACAGTCTCCATAAGTCAGCAAAAATATCTTATTTTGCCAGCTTAAATAAAACTATTGAATCTATCTTTTTATATACAACCGGCAAAAATCGATACCACCAGCGCAGACCTGTATTTGGATATCAATCCACAGAGCTTGTCGTATATCATCATGGACAGCAATATTTGCCTTGCATTGGCCATTTATCGTTTTGAAACGGGTAGTTCTGACGAAACGATCGCCAACAATATTCACCAGGTAATTGCCGAACAGCCAATTCTGCAACAGCGTTTTAATAAGGTCCATGTGATTTATGGTTTCAATCCATTTGTTTTAGTTCCACATCAGTTTATGAATGGTACTGATAATCATGCAATGCTGGCACTGGTGTATGGTGAATCGAATGAAAGAGTGATTCGTACTGATTTTATGTACCGGCATGCTAATCATATTGTTTATGGAATACCCAAAACAATTGATAATGTAATCCGACGATATTTTGAACTGGCGCAATGCACACATCTTTTCTCCATGCTGCCGGACTTTGTAAACGCAGATGGCAATCATTTGTATTGCATTTTTAACACAGGCCATATAAAAGTAGTATTGATGAAGGATGGCAAATTGCAATTGATACAAAATTATTCCTACAATACACCTGGGGACGCAGCATTTCACCTGCTAACTATCTGCAAAAATTTTGAAGTAAATGTAAATAGCTGCAATGTACATCTGAGCGGAATGATTGATGAAAGCTCGGCCTTGTATGCTGAATTGTATAAATATTTTTTACAAATCCAGTTAGATTCTTTGCCTGAAAAATTTAAATACCCAGAAGAAATGAACCAATACCCACCCCATTATTTCAGTCACTTATTTTCAATAGCAGCATGCGTATAATCAGTGGCTTACATGGTGGAAGAAGAATCAATCCGCCTTCTAAAATGCCTTACACCCGGCCAACTACCGACATTGCCAAGGAGGGGCTTTTTAATATCATTCAGAATAACCTGGATATCGAATCACTCATCGTATTGGATCTTTTTGGAGGCACAGGCTGCATTAGTTTTGAGCTGGCCAGCAGGGGAGCGACCGATGTTACAATTGTGGAGAAAGACAATCATATGTATGATTTCATCAAGAAAACATCACAGGATCTTAGTTTCCCAAATTTTAAAGTAGTAAAGTCGGATGTATTTAAATTTATGGACAGCACCACCGGGCAGTATGATTTTATTTTTGCCGGTCCGCCTTATGCACTGGCAACGATTGATGATTTGCCCAAAAAAGTGTTTGAAAAAAAATTATTGAAGCCAGGCGGATGGTTTGTTTTGGAACATACTCCCAGAAACAATTATAAAAAATTTCCTCATTATAAGTCGGAGCGTAATTATGGAACCACAATTTTTTCTATATTTATAATGTAATTCAAATCCGTCCTTTGGTTTATCCTGAGTCGGTTTCATGCAATCGTGTTTTTTAGGATCAATTTGTTTTGCCAGTACAAATTGATTTTTTCTGGCCTTGCCAATGGGTTAAATGCCAATATCAAATAATTAACTTTAGGTAAGAACGAGCAAAATGAAAAAAGAAGACATCAGGAAACTGTACAAAGATAAACGGGCAACGCTTTCCCTGCAGTTAAAAGAAAAGATGGAGGATTTGATGTTGATTCAATTCCAGCAATTGGCCATTGATATCCCTTCTTTGATTATGACTTATTCTCCAATTAAAAAATTTAATGAGTTTGACCCTCAAACAATTACCGATTATTGCTACTTTAAAAATCCAGGTCAGCAATTGTTTTATCCGGTTATAACGGAACATTCAAACCCACCCGAAATCATTTCAGTAATCGTGCATGATGATACTATTTTTAAACCCAATAAGTTTGGAATTGAAGAGCCGGTTGATGGAATTGATATGTTTCCAACCGAAATTGACCTGGTAATTGTTCCGTTATTATGTTTTGATAAAAAAGGAAACCGGGTAGGTTACGGAATAGGATATTATGACCAGTTTCTAAAACTTTGCCGGAGAGATTGTTTAAAAATTGGATTTAGCTACTTTGCCCCGATTGAACAAATTGAAGACACCAACAAATTAGATATTAAACTTGATTACTGTATAACGCCCGAAGCAATTTATCAATTTTAGCGAACGGATTTTAGAAATTAGACAAACACCTCCACCCATTGTTAAAAAGTTTTCGATATTTATTATTACCATTTGCCTTTGTTTACGGGCTAATCATTGTATTCAGAAACTGGTTGTTTGATAAAAACTATCTTAAATCTGCTTCCTTCAATTTTCCAATTATTTGTATTGGTAATCTTGCAGTGGGCGGTACCGGTAAAACGCCCATGGTGGAATACCTGATCCGGATGCTGAGAGATGAGTATAAAGTTGCTACTCTTAGCAGGGGTTACAAGCGCAAAACCAAAGGCTTTGGTATTGCAAATGAAAATACAACGGCGCTTGAAATTGGTGACGAGCCCATGCAGTTTCATTTAAAATATCCTGAAATAACGGTAGCTGTAGGTGAGGAGCGACTGGTGGCCATTCCCCAATTATTGCACGACGAACCGGAAACGCAAATTGTAATTCTAGATGATGCTTTCCAGCATAGGACTGTAAGGGCAGGGTTGAATATTTTATTAACGGAGTTCAAAAATCTTTATAGCCGGGATATTTTTTTGCCTGCAGGCGATTTAAGGGATGGCAGGAACAGTGCGAAAAGAGCGGAGGTCATTATTGTAACAAAATGCAAGCAGGATTTGTCGAAGGAAGAAAGTAACCAGATTCTACAGGAACTGAAACCAGCAGCTCATCAAACTGTATTTTTTACCGAAATACTGTATTCAGAGCCATACCACTTGTTTACAAAAGATATCTTCCCGATGTCTTCCGAACTAGAAGTTTTGCTGGTATGCGGCATCGCTAATCCAAAACATTTGAAAGATTACCTTACCAATCAGGTGAAGGAGTATAATATGCTTCGGTTTCCGGACCATCATATTTTTTCAATTGATGATATGGAAGAAATAAAAAAGCAATTTGAAAAGATACCCAATAGCCATAAGATTATTCTGACTACTGAAAAGGATGGTGTTCGCCTGCAAAAATTTGAAAAAGAACTAAAGGAATTCCCAATCTATGTGATGCCCATCCAGCATTCGTTTATGTTTGATGACACTGAACGCTTTCAAAAACAGGTGAAAGATTTTGTAAGGAGTTTTCCACAGGCCACCAAATCAGCAGCAATTGAAGAAAATCCCCTTACTTTATAAAGATAGGCTTACGAAAGAGCATGTTTAAACGCTACAGATTTCGTTGGTTACTTCGCAACTGCCATCTTTACCTTCTTATTCTTTATTTTTTCATCTTTAATCAATTCCAGCAATTCGCCCACTTTGAGTTTTCTTACGGCTACGAAGGAAAAGAAATCTTTCACTTCTATCAATCCAATATCGTCTTTTTTTAAATGGCCGATTTTAGATAAAAAACCGACAATATCAATTTTATTGACTTTGTCTTTTTTACCAGCTGCAATAAAAAGCGTTGACCATTTGGGTTTTTCGGGAAGTTCCAGTTTGATTGGCAAAGTAATTTCTTCTACTTTCCCGGTAATGTATGCTGGCAGTTTTTCTTCCTCCGATAAAATCAACACAGATTTACCACCGGCTTCCATACGGGCAGTTCTGCCGTTTCGATGTGTGTAAACATCCGAAGTTGCCGGTAAATGGTAGTGAATGATATATTTGATATCTGGAATATCGAGTCCACGGGAGGCAAGATCTGTAGTAACCAGTACATTGGAAGTACCGTTTTTAAATTTACACATCGCACTTTCCCGTTCTTGTTGTTCCATACCGCCATGGTAAAAAACATTTACGATTCCCTTATCTTTTAACAGGCCACTAGTGCGTTCTACTGATTCCCGGTGATTGCAGAATACAATCATCGATTTGTTGCCAATCATGCAAATTAGCCTGAAAAGGGTGTCAGATTTATCCTTGTCTGGTGACAGAACTGTCATGATCACCAATTCATCAGCTTCATCTTTTTCGACAATGGCTGATAAAAAATTAAGTCTTTCCGGCGATTTGAAACCTATAAAATCCGGAACACCAACCGCCTCGGTTGCGGAGGTTAGTATCCTTTTTGTAACATTAGGTAGTGAGCCAATGATAAACGACATTTCTTCCTGGAAACCGAGTTCAAGTGATTTGTCAAATTCGTCCAGTACCAGCGTGGTAATTTCTTCCAGCGCAAAATTGTTTCGCCTGATATGATCCGCAACACGACCCGGTGTTCCAATGATCAGCGCCGGTGATTGCTTTAAATTATTCTCTTCAGTTTCTCTTTTATGACCGCCGTAGCAACAGGTAACTTTAAAACCAGTAGCCATTTTTCTAAAAACCTCGTCAATCTGTATGGCCAGTTCCCTAGATGGAACCAGGACCAGTGCCTGTACTTTTTTAAGATCTGTATTGAGTAATTGAACGACGGGCAACAGATAGGCCAGCGTTTTGCCTGAACCTGTGGCAGATAATAAAATCACATTTTCATTTTCTTCATTTGCTTTAATGGATGCTTGTTGCATTTCATTTAAAGCTTCAATCTTTAAATTAGAAAGGATCGTCTCAGTTGATATATTGTTCGTTTGCATTTCGGCAAAAGTAGTCTTTTGTTGGGCCGGGCACAAAAAAAGAGCAGGCCGTGAAAAAAGCATGCTCTTATTAATAAAATTATTCCCACCAATTTCTTGATAATTATTTATTCCGGAATAGAGTATAAAATATGCTGATCTGGAAAACGCCATTTTTGTAATCCGGCGTGATACCATTCTGGGGTTTAAAATCACCAACTTTAGATAAACCGGCTGTGTACCTTGCGCCAATTCCCAAGCCAATTTTGCTGTGGAAGCCAAAGCCAGCCGCAATAGACAAATCTGAGCTCTTGGCGAGGCTATCAATGCTGCTATTGTCACTTGATTCGCTTGTTTTAAATCCGACTTGTGGACCGGCTTCAATGTAAAATCCGCTGCCGGTTCGCAGTTTAAACATTACAGGGATGTTGATGTAATTGACCTTAAGCTTGGTAGTTTGTCCGGCTGACTCGAATTTTGCACCTTGCGAAGAGTACAAAAGCTCCGGCTGAATGGCAAAATTCTTTCCAATAAAAAAGCTAACAAAACCTCCTAAATGATATCCAACCAAAGAATTAGTCTTAGCATTCTGCCAGTTGTCGTGGCCTGTAAAATTGCTAATGTTGGCGCCGGCTTTTGCACCAAGTTCAAAATGCTGGGCAAATGCTGAGCTGCTGGCCAATAATAAAATAATAACAAGGTGCTTTTTCATAAATTAAATTTTAGTTTGCATGAATGATTCAATGCTCTTTTTATTTCCTAAGATTCTATTTGAACCGACATAGTTTACGCAACATTTTTCGTGCCTGACTGATAAGTTGCAAAAGGTAATTAAGATATTTTTCAAGACAAAGATATTTTGATGAATTAGCAGATGTTAACAGGTAAATGAAATTGGTTTATTTACCTTATAATTAATATTATGTTAAATAGAATAATACAATTAATACCAGGCTAAGGCTGTTTTGTGTTTGTTTCCAGAATCGGTTCCAGTATTTGACGAGTGCATCTTTACCAGATGAACCAACTGCCCGCTTCTTCATTCTGCCTTTCTTTTGAATCGTAATTGATATTAAAAACTGATCTGGTCTTCATTGATATAAAAAGAACCTTTCGAAAGAATTAATAGGATCAACTGAAATAATCATTCTCCTGGTTATTTAAAAAAATAAATCAAGTGTTGTTAATCCAGTATAATAGTTGTCGGACCTGAAACACCGTTAACCGTCATAACTTCTTGTATTAAAACTTATTTTTCTGATTGCTTTGATTGAATGCGTGAATGATTAAATGTACGTATTACCCATCTTGAAATTGATTGAATCTTTCAATCACCTATTCAATAAAAAGTTTAAAATAATGATTATTAATGTATTAAAGCATATTGATGCATTTTAAATATCAATAAATCGCCTTTTTATCCTCTACTTTATTTTTAAAGACTGATAAAATATATAATTACAAGTAAATCAATATTATATAAAATTTAACCTTGCTTATAATTCATCATTATACTAATACAAAAATGCAACATCAATTCCTTGATGCTGCATTTAATTTTATTGACGTTAAACTACACTATCTATTCATTATCAACTTGTTCATTAGATTCATCATCACTTATTGGGTTAGTTGGTTCATCTGTTCCAGGAGTTTCGGTATCAACTACTCGTTCGGTGTCGGTTTCAGTCTCACCAATAACAATTTCTTCTGTTACTTCCGTTACTTCCGGTTCTTCATCCAGTTTAGTAATAGCTGCGATGGCATCTCCGTCATCCACCCGAATCAACTTGACCCCTTGGGTTGCACGCCCTTGTTCGCTTACACTTGATACACTCATCCGGATGGTGACACCGCTTACACAGGTAATCATCAAATCCTCTTTTTCTGTTACATCCAGCAAACCAACCAATGAACCGGTTTTGTCCGTGACATTGATCGTTTTTACACCTTTTCCTCCACGGTTGGTAATACGGTAATTTGCTTCGCCGGTTTCCGGATCATCCAGGAAAGTGCGTTTTCCAAAACCTTTTTCGCTTACCACCAGGATGGTTCTTGATTTATCTTCCCTGTTTACACAGACCATTCCTACCACTTCATCCTTTTCATCATCTACCTCAATTCCAAATACGCCAATTCCACCACGACCGGTTGAACGCACTTTTTCTTCCGGGAAACGGATGGCTCGACCACTCTTTACAGCCAGCATGATTTCTGAATTCCCGTCCGTCATTTTTGCTTCCAGCAACTGATCGCCTTCCTGGATATTGATGGCATTGATACCATTTTGTCTTGGACGGCTGAAATCTTCCAGGTCAGTTTTCTTAATGATTCCTTTCTTGGTACATAAAACGATGTAATGACTCTTCACGTATTCTTCATCGTTGAAATTCTTCACGTCGATGATTGCCCGCACTTTATCATCTGGCGGTATCTGTATCATATTTTGTAAAGCACGCCCTTTACTTGTTTTATCCCCTTCCGGTATTTCGTACACTTTCAACCAGAAGCATCGTCCTTTTTCGGTAAAGAACATCAATGTATGATGTGTAGATGCTACAAAAAGATGGACGATGTAATCCTCCTGGCGGGTGCTGCTACCTTTTGAACCACGACCACCTCTTCGCTGCTGGCGGTATTCTGCAGACGAAGTGCGCTTAATGTAACCGAGGTGAGAAATGGTTACTACCACATCTTCTTCCTCAATCAGATCCAGCATATTCATTTCATCGCCTACATAAACGATCTCAGTCTTACGCTCATCTCCAAATTTTGCCTTTACATCCGCCAATTCATTTTTGATGATATCATAACGCATTCCTTCGTTGGCTAAAATTTCTTTCAAATGTTCGATCAGCTTCATAATTTCTGCATGTTCTTCCCGGATTTTGTCGATCTCCATACCGGTTAAACGTTGCAGACGCAATTCCAACACAGCTTTAGCCTGTATTTCAGACATTCCGAAATTGCTAATCAGACCTTCCTGCGCAATATTCGGTGTAGATGATTCACGGATTAATTTGATTACTGCATCCAGATTATCCAGGGCAATGATGTAGCCTTCGAGTATATGCGCTCTTTCCTGAGCTTTACGCAATTCAAATTGCGTTCTGCGAACCACCACTTCATGTCTGAAAAGAATGAATTCGCTGATCAGGTCTTTCAAATTTAAAATTCTTGGCCTGCCCCTTACCAGTGCCACATTATTGATACCGTAGGAAGTTTGTAATTCTGTTTGTTTGTACAATTGGTTGATTACCACCTGGGCCACCACATCTTTTTTCAGATCGATTACTACCCTTGTACCTTCCTTGTTATTACTTTCATTGTTTACATCGGAAATTCCTTCGATGTGTTTTTCATTAATGAGGTCACCAATTTTTGCTGTTAAGGCATCCCGGTTTACCTGGTAAGGCACTTCTGTAATAATTACTTTTTCCCTGCCATTCTTTCCAGTCTCAATGGTTACTTTACCACGCAATACCACTCTTCCTCTACCAGTGTGGAAACCTGCTTTTACACCTTCAAAACCATAAATGATACCTCCTGTTGGAAAATCTGGGCCTTTTACATGTTTAATTAAATCATCAATTGAAATTTCCTTGTCATCAATATAAGCTACACAGGCATCAATTACTTCGCTCAGGTTATGTGGCAACATATTGGTAGCCATACCAACCGCAATGCCGCTGGAACCGTTTAATAATAATTGTGGAATCCGGGTAGGTAATACCGTTGGTTCTTTCAACGAGTCATCAAAGTTTAGCTGAAAATCAACCGTTTCCTTTTCAATATCTTCCAGCATTGCTTCCGCAAATTTCTCCATTCTTACCTCGGTATAACGCATAGCAGCCGGAGGATCTCCATCCTGACTGCCAAAGTTACCCTGGCCATCTACCATTGTGTAACGCATTGACCATTCCTGGGCCATTCGAACCATCGTATCGTAAATCGACGCATCACCATGTGGGTGAAATTTACCCATTACTTCACCCACGATACGGGCACTTTTTTTATAGGGTTTATTACTGTAGTTACTTAGTTCGTTCATGCCAAACAATACACGGCGGTGAACGGGTTTTAAACCATCCCTTACATCAGGTAAAGCACGGCCAACAATCACACTCATCGAATAATCGATGTAGGACGTTTTCATTTGCTCTTCAATGTTTACAGGAATTATTCTACCCCTGTTACTTGCCGCTCCACCATCATTCGGTGGAAGCATTTCGCCATTTAAATCTTCGTTATTTTCCATATAAATTTATAGTGTGCGAAAGTACCGATTTTAACCCACTAAACCTTGCACAACACTATTGAAATCAGTGCTTTTTTTACACATTTAATGAAGGATTGTGGAGAAAAATCAGCGTAGCCTATTTTGAATTTTTTATGGAAAATCCAGCTTCGGAAAAAACTAGTGTGGACGCAAGTTTAACCTGTTTTTAAAGCACCTGATTTATGCCCTAACCTTTGCGTAATATGAAATTTCCGTGGTGAAAACAATTTCATTTTGCCCTTTAATAGGATAGTATGTAATACCTTGCCCATCTAAACGAGTAATATCTTGAAAAAAGTACTGCTTTTTGGCGCTGGAAAATCGGCCACTGTTTTAATTGATTATTTGATTTCGGAGGCTACTGCTAATACCTGGTTGGTGATGATTGCGGATGTAAATTTAGAACAAATCTTGACTAAGACCAACCATTCGAACCAGGCAAAGGCTTTCCAGATAGATATAAAAGATGAGCTACAACGTTCTGAATTGATTCAACAGGCCGATATTGTTATTTCAATGATGCCCCCTGCCCTGCACTTTTTGGTTGCAAAAGATTGCGTGGCCTTTGGTAAAAATCTATTGACTGCCTCCTACCTCGATGACTCCATAAAAGGATTGCAATCTGAAATTGAGCGTAAGAATCTGCTGTTCATTTGTGAAATGGGACTTGATCCGGGAATTGATCACATGAGCGCTATGAAAATAATGGATGATATCAAGGCCAACGGCGGCGTGGTTACTTCCTTTAAAAGTCATTGCGGTGGATTGATTGCCCCCGAAAGTGATACCAATCCATGGCATTATAAAATAAGCTGGAATCCCCGAAACGTTGTAATGGCCGGAAAGGCCGGAGCTGAATATAAATGGAACAACGAAATCCAGCACAAGGATTATAAGGATTTGTTTGAAAACAATACAGAAGTAAATATCGATGGACTGGGTAGTCTTGCGGTATATCCCAACAGGGATTCCTTAAATTATTTGCCAATTTATAAACTGGAGAACGTTGCAACTTTTATTAGAACCACTTTACGCTATCCTTCCTTTTGTGTAGGATGGAATGCCATTGTAAAGGCAGATCTGGCGAACGACATTACCATTTTACATCCAGCCGGTCTAAGTTTTGCCAGTTGGTCTGACTCAATAAAGCCTTTTGTAAACGACGATAATAAAGAATTACTGCAATTTCTTGGATTGTTTGATGAAATGTTGGTTCCAACAACTGCCAACACATCAGCCGATGTGTTGCAATTTTTATTGGAAACAAAACTAGTGATGCAACCCGCTGATAAGGATATGATTGTAATGCTACATGAAATTGAATATGAACTTTCAGGCAAAACCATCCAAATTGAAAGTAGTTTAATTGTGAAAGGCGAAGACCATTTACGCACCGCAATGGCAAAAACTGTGGGACTTCCATTAGGCATAGCAGCAAAATTAATTTTAAACGGAACCATTCAGCTAAGTGGCATTCATATTCCAACCATCCCTGAAATTTATCTTCCGGTTTTGAATGAATTGGAAAAGGCTGGAATTTGTTTTACAGATCGATCGGCATAAAATATTTTTAATTTACGTGTATTTTTTTTATTTTTGTCGTATAACTTTTTTTTATGGATGCTAAAATCACTTTAAGCTTTGATGAAACGATCATAACTAAAGCTAAGAAATACGCTGTTGATAATAACATCAGCCTTTCACGCCTGATAGAATTTTTATTAAATAAAGTTACCAGCAAAAGCTACCAGTCTTTAGAGGATTTTCCTATTTCGGATTGGGTAACCATGGTTGGTGAAGGCGCAGCCATTTATCAAACAAAGCCCCGTAAAAGCAAAGCACTTAAAAAGGAATACTTTAAATCTAAAAAATGAGAATATTTTTAGACGCAAATATTTTAGTATCCGTCCTAAATAAAGAATACCCGCTGTTTACTTACTCCGCCAGGATTTTAAGTTTAGCTGATAACCCAAAATTTACCGTTTATACGTCCCCTGTTTGTTTGGCCATTGCTTTTTACTTTGCTGAAAAAAAATCCGGCACCCAACTGGCAAAGCGAAAAATTGAAATTGTAGTAAATAAGTTATCCATCACAGATATCGGTAAAAATGAAGTGCTTCAATCTTTAAAAAATAAAATGGTAAATGATTTTGAGGATGGCATTGAATATTATGCTGCTTTAAGTGCCAAATGTGATGCGATTATAACAGAAGACATTCATGATTTTTATTTTTCATCCATGCCTGTTCTGAATTCCCGGTCCTTTATTGAAAAACATTTGTTTTAGGCTTTTAATAATTCCCTTAACACTGCTACACCTTCGGTAGCAGCCTTCTCAATTAGTGTAAGATTTGGTGAGCTACTTATTTCCGGGATCTTCTTATCAATAATAAATTTTGGAAGATAGGGCGGCGCATATTGCAGTAATGAGGCTGCCGGGTAAACCTGTAATGAAGTACCTACCACTACAAAGTAATCGCAATCATTCATCACACTCACTGCCTTTTCCATCATGGGAACGGCTTCTCCAAACCATACAATGTGCGGCCTTAATTGTGATCCATCTTTATCGGTATCACCTACATTAATATCGCCGGAAATCGGATAAATGGTTGTATCATCATTTTCACTTCTCATGAAAAATATCTGTCCATGCAGGTGTAATACTTTTGTTGAGCCTGCACGTTCATGCAGGTCATCAATATTTTGTGTGATGATGGTTACGTCAAAATCTTTCTCCAATTCGGCCAGACCAATATGGGCAGCATTGGGTTTTGCCGCAGCTACATCTCTCCTTCTATCGTTGTAAAAATCCAGCACCAGTTTGGGATTGTTGGCCCAGCCTTGCGGCGATGCCACTTCGTAAACATCATACCCGTTCCACAATCCATCGCTATCCCGAAATGTTTTTAATCCGCTTTCGGCGCTGATGCCTGCGCCGGTTAGTACTACAATATGCTTTTTATCCATGTCCAAATTTACAATTTCTGTGGCGTTACCTTGAAAGATTTTATTCTTTTATATCCGAAAATTGAACCAATAACAATCAAACAAAGCGGCCATATCGAAATCATTGCAACCAATAATTCAATCAACCATTCAGCACCCGATTTGAACGCATTACCAACCCTGGCAAAAAAAGCAGGACTAACATCTGTGGGTTTAAATCCAACAGCAGGTTGATAAAAAGTGAGATTTATAGTACTATATGCCGACTGGTGAGAGAGGTATTCTACCCGCCCGGCAGCGGCTTCAATTTCTTCCTGCATGTTATTGATTTCGCTTTGTACCTGCAACACTTCTTCCATATTTTTAGAAGCTTTCAAAAAATTGAGGTACTTTAATCGCACTTGCTTTTTTGCTTCTAATCTCGACCTCGTATCAATAACTTCTCCGGTTACATCCTCGCTGGTAATTTTGCGTTGTATCACTTTTACGTCTCCTACTGGTAAAGCGTTCATTAAGCTCTCGAACTGATCTACCGGAACTTTTAGGATGAGCACAGTTTCTGATTTTTCATCCGTAAGATTTTGCTCTTCCTGAGAAATATAGCCACCATATTGACGGATACTATTATGGATAGTTTCGTTGTACTTTTTAAAATCTTTTACTTCCAGTTGAACAATGGCTGTTTTGATGATCTTCTTGTCCCAATCTGTGTGGGCGACTGCTGTGGCAGGTGTTTGTGCAACGGAAGAATCGGCTACACTTTGACTTGAATTGCCAACTGGTATTTTTTCATTTTCAACACTTTTTTGCCGGCTTTGAGGGGGTACGTTTTTAGTGTCTGCCATTAAAGAATCAGCTACCTGATTTTCTTTTGAGTTGTTGTGGCAAGAAAATAAAAATGTAGTAAATAACAAGGCGGGTAATAATAGCTTAGCATTCATAACAATAAGTTTAGAGTTATTAGATGCTCATTGATACAAATTACATAATAAAGGAAACCTGCTTAAAATGTTAAATGAAATACAAACGAAAACACCTCCGATTATGGAAGGTGAATGGGGAAAGGTGAAACATTTACACTATCCACCCTTCACTTACCAAAAGCAGTACACGCTGATTCAACTGCGCTGCATTTATATCTCTTTTCAGCAAACGCAGGGTATTACTTCTCCCCTGCCAGCTCCATCACTATTTTCCATTCCTCATCAGTAACGGGTTGAACAGACAACCTTCCGAGACGAACCAGGGCCATTTCACTCAAACGGATATCTGCTTTTACCTGCGCCAGTGTAACCGGATTTTTTAATTTTTTATAAGGCTTTAAATCAACCACCAGCCAGGCAGCTTCTTCCGTAGTTGGATCCTGGTAAGACTCTTTTGCAACCTTTGCAATCCCAACAATTTCAACCCCTTCATTGCTATGATAGAATAAAACGGGATCGCCTTTTTTCATTGCTCGTAAATTATTGCGGGCTCCATAATTTCTTACGCCATCCCAAAATGTTTGTTTGTCTTTTACAAACTGGTCCCAACTATATTTAAAAGGTTCTGACTTTACTAACCAATATGCCATGAGGTATTTTTTAAAATTTAAAAACAAATCTATTTAATAAGTGCGGAAAAAAGTTGGTTGATTTTTTTTGTTAATAAAAATCCAAAAGTTACATACTCTCGTAACTGTGGTTATAAATAAAAAATCAATCATTACTAATCAAAAAAATCATGAAAATGAAAACAAAAAAAATCATGCTGGCAGCAATTGCAATAACAGCAGCCGTTACAGGAGGAATAATTTTTGCAGCGGATCATATTGATTCTCCAACTGTAACCAGCCAGGCAATTGACATTACAGATTTGTATGTATTTCAGGGCCAGACTACAAGTAATCTGGTATTTGTTGCAAACACCCAGGGGCTGATGAGTCCTGGTGCATCTGCCACAGCCAAGTATGATGAAAATACGATTCTTGAATTTAACATTGATAACAACAATGATAATATTGAGGATCTTGTAATACAAGGCAAGTATGTTGCAGCCACTAACAGTATCAATATTTATGGCCCGATTGCACCATCGGAAAAGGGTACCCGAAGCAAATTGGAGGGAAGCATAACCGCTATTGTTGGAGTTACTCCCTATGGCGCCGCTTCTCCCGTTGTAACTACTGCCACAAATGGTATCAAAGCCTTTGCCGGTCCAAGAGATGATCCATTTTTCTTTGATTTGAATCAGTACAAAAAAGTTATTGCAGGCACAGCCTCAGGATTTAGCAGCACTGGTACAGATACATTTGCCGGAACCAATGTAATGAGTTTTGTTGTGGAAGTACCGAAAACATTATTGGGAGGAACAGGTAAAATCAATGTATGGCTTGAAACAAAAAAGAAAATCTAAATCATCAACATTAAAAATTTAAGAACATGAAAGCAACAATAAAAATATTATCAATCGTATTAGGCGGAAGCTTAATGATTACTTCCTGCAAAAAAGATGATGCACCGGTAATGGCCACTACATACTACGAACAACAGGATCAAATGGGCAGACCTGCCATCAACACTGTATTTGTTGGTGCAGCTAACAAGCAAAAATTTAATACCACTACTCCTTCGCAAATGAATGCCATGTTTGCTGCAGAATTTACTGCTACGCTGGCAGCTTTAAACCCCGGATATACAACCAATGCATTAACACAAACTGCGGCACAGTTAACAGGTTTATTAGCAACAGATGTATTGAATGTATCCACAACAGGTACTACCACGTTTTTTGATGGTACCAATGTGTTGACCGGACGGGCTTTGGCAGATGATGTAATTGATGTTGAATTATTACTGTTATTCGGCGGACCAACAGGCGTAAGTAATCCAACCCTTACTAAAGACAACGTAGCAGGTAATGATAAAGCATTTAGTGCATCGTTCCCTTATCTTGCGTCACCCTGGTAACGTTTACCTCCATGGATAAATTGGCCGGAAGTTTTTCTTCCGGCTTTCTTATGCCCGATTTTATATAATACTTACTGCAAACCGCAATATATTTTCAAATTTATTGAATAAAGTGTAACATATAAATCAGTCTTATTAAATCTCCATCAGCATTTACTACGTATGTTAAATATCGAATAATTAATTTAGAACCATAGCAAACTAACTACAACTTTATTTTTGCGTTTACAATGAAAAAGGTGCTATCATATATGCTGCTGGTTGTTTACGCAACATTGCTGGTAAAGCCAGTCGTACCCTATTTTGTAGATATTGCCCAACATATTTTTAATTATTCTGAACACATCACTACCGTCCATTTTGAAAATGGAAAATACCACGTTCATAATGAATTGAAGGAAGCCGCAAAGAAACGCAATCAGCAGAAAGAGTCTCCCAATTTAAAAAAGGATAGCTCACAAAATGAGTTCATCGGTCATGCCGCAATCAATAAGCTTATTTTCCGCCTCAGATTAAAAAAAACTCATTATCACACCTCATCCAACCTGGTGTTTATCCACCTGGCAAACGACTATCCACCACCGAAAGTTTAAGTTGATTTTTTGTATCGCCTTGTTCTAATTTTTGAATTTATTATTCACTGATTAGTACATGCATGATAGTGCTATGCCATAATTGTAGGAATGCTTCTACGTTCGTAAGCATAGCACTAGCACACATTATACCGTTGAACAGCGGTATAATCCTCCATTGACTTTATCAACGAACAACGTAAATTTTTCAAATGAAATACAGAAACAAACAAATCATATTAATGCTGCCCCTATTGCTATTTAATTTTTTTATCGGCATTCATGCACAACATATTTTGAGGGGTAAGGTGGTGGATAGTAAAAGCAGGCAGCCGTTGGCAGGTGCAACCATTACTGCGTCTGCCAACCAGTCTTTCAATACCCAGTCGGATCAATATGGAAATTTTTCAATCCGACACAGTTCTGATACTAGTTGGGTTTGGGTTTCATTAATAGGCTACCAGGCAAACCCAGTCTTTTTAAGTGAAAAGGGAACGACAAAAATTGAATTACAAACTGCAGTAATCGACCTTAAAGACATTGTGCTAAAAACAGGGAATTTGTCAAAATTCAATACACTCAGTAAAATTGACCTTGACTTAAAACCTGTGCGAAATACCCAGGAATTACTGCGACTGGTCCCTGGTCTTTTTATAGCGCAACATGCAGGTGGCGGTAAAGCGGAACAAATATTTTTAAGAGGATTTGACAGTGATCATGGAACAGATATCCAGGTGAGCGTGGATGGAATGCCAGTAAATATGGTGAGCCATGCACATGGACAGGGATATGCAGATGCTCATTTTATTATTCCAGAAACCATCAACAAGGTTGATTTTGGTGCTGGGCCATATTATACGCAACAGGGAAATTTTAATACAGCGGGCTATGTATCTTTCTCCAGCTTTAATAATATTGATAAAAGTACCATCCAGGTGGAGGGTGGCCGCTTCAATACCTGCCGGGCCCTTGCCATGCTTGATTTATTGAAGAAAAATAAGGATAAACAAAGCGCCTATATTGCCTCGGAGTATTATTACACCAATGGTCCAACCATCAATCCTCAAAATTTTAACCGCTTCAATATTTTTGGAAAATACAATTTAGCAATCTCCGAAAACACCCAACTAACGGCATCTCTTTCGTCATTTAAGAGCAAATGGGATGCTTCCGGACAGGTGCCGGAAAGAGCTGTCAATAGCGGGCTGATCGATCGGTTTGGTTCTATTGATCCAACGGAAGGCGGTAATACAGAAAGGCACAATGCAAACATAATTGTTGCCCACCGTTTTAAAAATGGTGTTAACTGGGAGAATCAGCTTTTTTACAACAGGTATATTTTTAACCTGTTTTCAAATTTTACATTCTTTGTTAATGATCCGGTAAATGGTGATGAAATTAACCAGGCAGAAAGCAGGAAGATTCTTGGTTACGCCTCCAGGCTGGATAAGAAATACGATGCTGGAAACTGGAAGCTGCATTCCTTTGCTGGTGTTGGTTTACGTTTTGATGCCACCAGTGATACCAAACTAACCAGGGTGGTAAAACGTAGTTTTTTGGAAAACATTAAATTAGGTAATATTAAAGAATTGAACCTAAACGCATACGTACAACAGCAGGCAAGTATTGGGAAATTCTTACTGGATGGCGGTATTCGATTTGACTACCTGCATTTTAACTATTTTGACAAATTGAGTTTACAACAAATGAATGCGCAGGGGAAATCAATTATTAGTCCTAAGTTGAATGTGCAGTACACTTTTAATAACGCAATACAATTGTTTATAAAAGCGGGTAAAGGATTTCATTCAAACGATACCAGGGTTGTGGTAGCTAAAGACGGAAAGGAAATTTTACCGGCAGCCTATGGCATGGATATCGGTATTGTATTAAAGCCGGTCAATAATTTATTTCTATCCGTTGCTATCTGGAATCTTTATCTAAACCAGGAATTTGTATATGTAGGTGATGATGGAAATGTGGAGCCAAGTGGTAAAACAAAAAGGCAGGGAATTGATTTAATTGCCCGCTACCAGTTTAGTAAAAATTTATTTGCCAATGTGAATGTGAACTTAACAAAGCCAAGAGCGAGGGGAGAAATAAAAGGACAGGATTATATTCCATTAGCCCCAACTGCAACTAGTATTGGTGGTATCTTTTACAAAACAAAAAAGGGCATCAACGGAGGAATTACTTACCGGTATATCACTGATCGGCCAGCCAATGAAGACAACAGCATTGTGGCGAAAGGCTATACAGTTGTGGATGCTGCTATTAACTTTACGCAACCTAAATATGAAATAGGAGTGGCTTTTGAAAATATTTTAAATGTAGAATGGAACGAAGCACAATTTGCAACTGAATCGAGATTATTCAATGAACCTGCTGCGGTTTCAGAATTGAATTTTACACCTGGAACACCATTTTTTGCAAGGCTAAAAATGGCATTGTTTTTTTAATGAACCTGACAAATGAATAAATGGAAAGACACTCCTTCCATTTATTCATTTACAATACAGATTTTTTTAAACAGCATTTCCAATTAATTTTATTACCGGGTACCAAATAATCTTTATGACAAAAAATAATTGCCCGAATCGTTTAACAATATTAAGCATATCTGGTATCATATTTCTTTTATTGAGCCAGCCTGCATCAGCTCATGTAATAGTTGGCGAATTAGAAAATCTTTCAAAAACAGACGCAGCTATTTTATACTTGCAACTGGGCTTTGAGCATATTGTTCCGTTAGGACTAGATCATATTTTATTTGTTTTAAGTTTATACCTGCTAAGCCCAAAACTGAAACCGGTTTTATTGCAGGCTACTGCTTTTACCGTAGCACATTCTATCACATTAGGTTTAACCATGTACAACGTAATTACACCCAATTCCTACTGGGTAGAATCATTGATTGCCTTCTCTATTTTGCTGGTGGCAGTTGAAAATATTTATTCTTCAAAACTGAGGGGATCAAGGATTGCTATTGTTTTTTTATTTGGATTATTGCATGGAATGGGCTTTGCCAATGCATTGGGCCAACTCGGCTTACCGGAAAAATACTACCTAACCTCTTTGGTGTTGTTTAATGTGGGTGTTGAACTAGGGCAGTTGGTTGTTATATTATCTGCCTTCCTTTTATTTGGAAAATGGTTTGGAGATAAACCTTATTATCGTAAATACATTGTAATTCCGTTATCCTTTATGATTGCAGTCATTGCCGCTTATTGGACCATTACCAGGTTATTTTATTCCTGATTCCGTTTCCAGATCAATTACTTTTTCTGGACTAAGATCATACCTGTTTTTATAAGCTTCTTTAAAATACTGTTTGGCGTTATACCCCTTATTCATTGCCTGCATCATTTTGCCCATCCAATATAATTCCAATCCTTCAAGCGGTTTGCCAGATACCCTTTTTTGGTATATTTTATAAGCCTCATCCTGTTTATTATTGGAGAATAAAGACCAGGCATACCAGCTATAAGTTTGCGGGGTGGCCCTGTTTAACAGTTCTCTTTTCGCAATTACCTCCGCTCTTTCTGGGTTGTTTAATATACCGGTGTACAATTCAATCAGGTATTTATTATACATATTTCCATAGGCACTGTCTTCCACCTGGTTTGCAAAACGGCTTGCATATTTTTTCTGCAAAATGATATCGCCCCTCGCTGACGCTGTTTGAGCCAGTTTAAAATAAGGATCAGGTGAGCTGGTTTTTGTGCTAACAAAAAAAAATATTTTTTCTGCCAGCGAGTCATTGTGGTCATGCGCCAATGCAATCCAGCCAAGCCCCATTATACTGTGCAAATCTGCTGCATTTAACCGGATGGATTCCATATATAATTTATTGGCTTTTTCCAATTCGCTGTTGTGCAGATATAAATCGGCGGTGTTGGACAAGGCTGCCTGTTTCAAAACAATGTCTCCCCCACTCAATGCTACTGCGTTTTGCATTGCCTGAATCGCTGAATCCATATTGCCTTTGTAATGCTCCCATTTTGATTTCCGGAATTGGTAGCCGTAATCATTTTCGGCCTTAATTGCATTTAGATTAGCCAGTGCATTGGCATATAAACCAGATTCAAAATTTACATCAAAAGCTACTGCATGCGATTCATATTTTTTGATACCGATGGCTTTTGCTTTTTGAAACCAAACGGTTGCTTCATTAAACCGATGTTGCAACAAGCAATGTAATGCCATTGAAAGATTGGGTGTTGCCTCCTTGTGATTATACAATGAATCTATTTGAAGTAAGATGCTGTCTGCCCGTATTAAATCTGCGATGTCGCCTTTTAAATGAAATCGCTGCACCAATGCTCCGGCATATTTTGTCTCATTTACCAGGCCCGGCAATTTTGGGTTGATTCTTCTCTGCCAAAAATCTACTTCCGACACATTCGCCTTAATGGCCGTTGGTTCCTGGTAATCCAATAAAAGACTGTCAATGAATTTCCTATCGGCTATTGCGTTGCTTTGATGGTTGCAGGATATTGCGAGGGGAAGTAACAACAACGCATAGATCATTTTTCTCATGAAATAATTTTTAATACATCTACGAAAAAAGCAAGTCTTTAGTTTAAAAAAATATCCAAATATCCGGGAAGGGGAAATCCTGTTCATTATGCAAGGCTACGATTGAATCTAATGTTGAATTTTTGGAAGACTAAAATGTCGTGCGCCTTTCTCGTTGCCTCCTTCGTCAATTTTCCTTGAAGCAATCCTGAAAACCGAAAAGTGCTGCCAATGCAGTTGACGTGAAGAAAGAAACTGATTTATTGAAATTTTTTAGTGGTGTACGATGAACTAAATTGGTAACCGAAACTATTCCCAACCACTGGCCAACACATCCGCAATGTGCATTGTTTTCAACGGAAGTTGTTTCCCTTTGATATAACCATCGAGGTGCATCAGGCAACTTAAATCAGTAGAAATAATGTATTCAGCATTTGCAGCGAGGGCGTTGGAAACTTTTTGATCAGCCATACCAATAGAGATGGCATCAAATTTTACGGCAAAGGTACCGCCAAACCCACAGCAGGTTTCGGTATGGTTCATTTCCACCAGTTCTAATCCTTTTACATTGCCCAGCAATCTGCGAGGACCATCCTTTATTTTACACTCTCTTAGTGCGGCACAACTGTCATGATAAGTGGCTTTGGCATCTAGGGCAGCATTGAAATTTTCTACCTTTAACACATCGGTCAAAAACTCTGTAAACTCGTACGTCCGACTGCTCAAATCTGTTACCCGGTTAAGTAAAGTAGAGTCTTCAAATAATTTACTATAATAATTTCTTACAAAACCAACACAACTGGCGCTGGGCGCAACAACATAATCAGCGGTATCAAAATCTTTTAGAAACTTAGCACAAACAGCTTTGGCTTCATCCCAGAACCCTGCATTAAAAGCAGGTTGCCCACAACAGGTTTGATCGGTATTGTAATAAACTTCACAACCTGCCTTTTCCAAAACTTTAACCATATTGAAAGCCGTTTGCGGGTAAAGCTGGTCAACAAAACATGGGATAAATAATTGTACTTTCATGCATTACCTCAAACGGAGAATTAAGAATTTTGGAATCGTATTTTCAGCGGGTTCAACCTAAAAGGACGCTAAAGTCCACCAGCTTTTTCGGTGGAACTAAAAGAATATTTTAAAGCAATCATTTTCATTGCAGTAATGGCAGCTTCTTCACCTTTATGACCATGTATTCCACCGGTTCTTTCATCTATTTGCTGTTGATTATCGACCGTTAAAATGCCAAAAATTGTTGGGACCGACATTTGCAAATTTAGTTGCACCACGCTATCTGTTACAGCTTTACATACATAGTCAAAATGCGGAGTGCCGCCTCTTACAACGCAACCCAATGCAATGAAAGCATGTGGCTTGTCGTCTTTGTATTTGTGTGCGTCCCAAAAGGTTTTTACACAAAAGGCAATTTCAAATGCCCCGGGAACCGTTACAATTTTATAGTGGATTCCGTTTTCTTCCAGCACTTTTATGCAGCCGGCCTGTAGCTTATCAATCGCTTCGGCATTCCATTCTGTACGCACAATAACAACACAGGCACCCTTTGGTAGTTGGATGCCTGTTTTATTGTATAAATTTGTTGAGCTGGTTGACATGATTACAATTAAATATTTTTATAAAAAACTAGTGTAATGATGATCAGTCATGACCAGTTGCCTGGCAATGCGCTAAAGGTATTATTTAGTAATTCCCAACTTTGCAAGACTCTTGTCGATCTCTGCATTGTGTGTGTTCTTTGGAAATTCCTCTTTTGTTTGCTGATATAAATCGATGGCTTCTTTTGTGTTGCCGGTTGTTTCTGCAAAAGACGCCGCTTTAAACAATGATTCAGACGACATAAATTCATCCTTCTTGTTTACGGACGCTGCTTTTTTGTAGTAAGATAAAGCTTCTTCGTTCTTTTTCAATTCAGCATACGCATCCCCCAACATGCTGTAAGCAGCGGTTTGAACCTGGGTTGCATTGGTCGAAAATTCTTTCAGGTATTTAATGGCATTGTTAAAATCTTTGTTGTGAAGGTAACAAGCACCAGCCATAAAATTAGCCCTGTTTCCAGCAGGTGTTCCGCTGTAATTTGAAGCAATTTTCAATACGCCGGTAGTTACACCAGCTCCGCCATTTAGTACGATGTTGATAGAATCTTTATTGAAACCACTTTGCGTCATCTTATCAAATAATTGCTCTGCAGGAAAAATTACATCCGCTGATTTTTCAACTTTAGGTGCCAGTACCAGATTTTTATAAGCAAGCCATCCACCACCTAATAAAATCAGTGCGCTTCCAACATAAATAATGGGCTTACTAAATTTTGCCCAAAAGCCTTTGGCTCTTTCAACTATATCATTTTCTTCTGCAACCGGTTTTGATACTACTTTATTCTCTGACATTATATTTTTTTTTACCTCACCCATTTTCTCCGATCAATCATGAAAGGACAGGCATCGTTATGAATTGGATATTTATTTAAAATTGTTTTAATAAGCTATTTCAATACTTAGTTAGTTAATTAGTCAACTATAAATGGATAATCTTCCTGTTTGTAAACATCCTTTAATAATTCATCATCGTTTGGCCATGGACTTTCTTCCGCAAATTTTACGCTTTCATCTACCTGCGCTTTCACTCTTTCATTCATCACTTCAATTTCAGCCTCTGTTACTTTATAGTCGTCCTTCAAAACTTTAAGCACATGATCAATCGGATCTTTTTCTTTGTATTCCTCCACCTCATCTTTGGTGCGGTATTTTTGAGGATCACTCATACTATGACCCTTGTAACGATATGTTTTTATTTCCAATAATGTTGGTCCACCTTTTTCACGGGCTCTGTTCACCGCACGCAATACAGCATTGTGTACATCTTCAGGACTCATACCATCTACGCTATCGCCAGGCATATCATACGCATCCGCCAGTTTATATAAATCCAATACATTGCTGGTACGGGCAACCGAAGTTCCCATGGCATAGTTATTGTTTTCGCAAATAAATACAACCGGAAGTTTCCAAAGCATGGCCATATTAAAAGTTTCATGCAACATCCCCTGTCTTGCGGCACCATCTCCAAAAAAACAAAGTGCCACATTATTAGTACCCTTATATTTTTCTGCAAATGCAAGTCCTGCTCCAGTTCCTATTTGAGCGCCTACAATACCATGTCCGCCAAAAAAGCCAACATCTACGCCAAAAATATGCATGCTACCACCTTTACCCTTACTGCAACCAGTGGCTTTACCATATAATTCGGCCATGGTAGATTTTGGGGTAACACCTTTGGCAATTGCCAAAGCATGACAACGATAAGCTGTAATAAATTTATCTTCAGCGTTGGTAGCCGTCATACAACCAGCCGCAACTGCTTCCTGCCCGATATATAAATGACAAAAGCCTCTAATTTTTTGCATTCCATACAATTGGCCTGTTTTTTCTTCAAAACGGCGCAATAAAAGCATTAATTCGTACCAATACAGGTATGTTTCCTTTGAAAACTTTGTAGCCAATGTCTTAAATTTTAGGCGGCAAAGATAAGGGAGAAATCGGGAAATTAAAATATGACCAAAAGAAGCTTTTAACGATTGGATATTAGTTGTTCACGTATGGTGGAAAAGTGCTTGCAAATGATTGGCCAATATTGCCATATTTTGATTTGCTGCGGCTATTCTATTCAAAACGTGATCGTTAAAATTAATTAACTGTACTATGATTGATGAATTAATCCCAGCATTGACAGCTTCATCAGCTATTCTCCATCCGCTTTTATATTAACTTGCAGGTTCATGCTCAGGCTTTCAAAAATAACCATCACACAATTTAAGAATTATAGTTTCGACACTTTCCCGTTTACGGAAAGAGTGATTGGCATTTGTGGATTAAATGGAAAAGGTAAAACCAATTTGTTGGATGCCATCTATTATCTCTGCTTCACAAAAAGCTATTTTTCTAAAACCGATACGCTGAATACACAATTTGAAAAGGATGGTTTCAGGCTCGAAGGAACCATTGCACCCAAACAGGACCAGATCATTTGCATTTTTAGGGGAGCTGGTAAAAAGGAGTTTTCGTTGAATGGCATTCCGTATGCAAAATATTCTGAACATATTGGTAAGTACCCTTGCGTGATGATAGCCCCAGATGATGTGGAGCTGATTACAGGTGGCAGTGAAGACCGGCGCCGTTTTATTGATACATTGCTCAGTCAGGTGGATGCCGCCTATCTGCAACAATTGATTATTTATACCAAAGTATTGCAACAGCGAAACAGCCTGTTGAAACGCTTTGCTGAATCAGGAAAAACAGATTGGGCTTTACTGGAAGTATTGGATGACCAGTTGGTTCACCCCGGAAAATATATCCACAGCGTTCGCAAGAATTTGACTACACAACTGATTCCATTGGTACAACAGTATTACACGCAAATTGCCAATAATGATGAGCTGGTAACCCTGCAATACGAAAGCCAGTTAAATCAAAGCGAATTTGAATCTGTGCTAAATCAATTTCGTGAAAAGGATTTTATTTTACAACGAACCAACGGTGGTATTCATAAAGACGATATCGGCATCCAGTTGAACGGACAGGTATTTAAAAACATTGCTTCGCAAGGACAGCGAAAAAGTTTATTATTTGCTTTAAAGCTGGCCGAGTTTGAATTACTGAAAACCAATAAAGGCTTTGCTCCGCTCCTGTTGCTGGATGATGTATTTGAAAAGCTGGATGATCGGCGAATGCAGAATCTATTGTACTGGGTTTGTAATGAAAATGATGGACAGGTTTTTATTACCGATACACACAAAGAAAGGCTGGAAGCGGCTTTTGTAAACCTTCAAACAAATTACCAGGTAATCGAATTATAAATATCATCGATTGAGAAATACCCGGTACAATTTAATTTACCTTTACCGAATGGGAGAATTTTCGATGCAGGAAGCCATGAAATTATTTTTAAAGCAAAGCCGCTTAAAGGGCAATATACAAGCTTTGCAAATTGAAGATGTGTGGGAGCAAATCATGGGGAAAACGATTGCCAAATACACCGATAAAATACAGATCATTAATCACACTTTATTCATTACTTCCACAGTAGCGCAGTTAAAGCATGAATTATTGTATCAGAAAGAAAAAATCATTGAAAGAGTGAATGAAGCATTGGGCGAAAAGGTGATCAATGATGTGGTGATCAGGTAACGAGAAGCCCCCTGCCCCTGAAGGGGAGTTGAGGAAGTTGCTACATTTTTTTACAGTAGGCAAGGCATAAATTAGTGAACATTTTTTTTATGAACCAGGCAGGATTTTTTAATCCGACAGCTATCGGATTAAGCTTCACTGGCAAATATGATTTTGTTATTAATCCTTTTTGGTAAAAAGGATTAATAATCACATTTGTACATTTTATTGCTACTGAACTTTCATTGTGTTTCGTCATGCACCCAATAAAATTATTTACTTCAAACCCAAAAAAATTTGATTAAACTCTTACCCTTGGATCAACTACTCCATACAATACATCTGCCAACATATTGATCAGAATAAAAATACAGGCACTGATCAAGACAGAACCCATTACTACCGGGTAATCCAATTTCTCCAACGCATCTACGGTGATTTTTCCGATACCCCGCCAGCCAAAAATATATTCTACAAAAAAAGCACCGGCGAGCAACTCGGCAAACCAACCTGTAATAGCAGTCACCACCGGGTTTAATGCATTTCTTAAAGCATGTCTGAAGATGACGGTTCTTTTGCTGAGTCCTTTGGCATAAGCAGTGCGGATATAGTCCTGGCTCATTACGTCCAGCATCGAACTCCGGGTAAGTTGTGTAATAATGGCTAAGGGACGAATGCCCAGCGTAAATGCAGGTAGAATCAGGTTTTTTAAAGTCAGGTACTTTTCTCCGGTTACTTCATCTATATCAAACCAACTGCCCGTTAAATTTAATCCGGTATAGGGATGCAGCACCACGCCAAACAAATAAGCAATGATGATGGCCATAAAAAAAGACGGCGCCGAAATGCCTGCTATGCTTGAGAAAACAGCCGTTGTATCCATCCAGCTTCCTTTTTTTACAGCGGCAACTACGCCCAATAAAATCCCGAAAAAAGTAGCAAACAACATGGCGGCTAGCGCTAATAGTAAGGTGCCCGGTAAAGCCTCGGTTAAAACAGTGCCTACACTTTTTTTGGTCTGGTAACTCTTGCGGAGATAAGGGATTTTTAATCCAAGTTTAGTATTATTACCAATAAAAAAACCATTCAATTCTTTCTTGGTAATATCTTCTTTACTGTGAACACAGATTGGAGACACATCATTCAAATACAGCACAAACTGTTTCCATTTAGGCTGATCAAGATAAAGATCCCTGCGGATATTCTCCATTGTTTTTTTATCACCCGTTTGTCCAACAATCATCCTGGCAGGATCTCCAAAACCCTGGAACATAACAAACACAAGCACTACCACGCCGAGCAGCACCAGTAAGGAATAGCCTGATTTTTTTAATATTTGGGACAATGTTTTTGAACTGTTGGTTTACTGTTGTGAATGGTGAATGGTCAATTGTCAATTGTCAATTAAGGACGTTGAATTATCAATGGTGAATGGTCAATTGTGAATCAATATTCAGTGCTTCTGACATAAATAAACTTTCGATCTTTTTAATTACATGTAAATAATAAAATGAAGGTTTGATTCGTGAATGATACAGCAAAAAATATTACTCATTCATTTCTCCTCATTCATTTCTGATCATTCATTTCTGATCATTCATTTCTCATTACTAATTTCTCGTCACTCATTTCTCGTCACTCATTCCTCATTTGATCGCCTTGCCAATATCTGCCCAGCTATACTTCGCCGTTACCACTGGTCCTTTCATTACAAACAACGTTGGATTAGCCCTTGCTGCT
>Ga0209181_10002399_pt1 | contig 30860 bp, 28 predicted proteins | sample MAT05_FD_187208 | JGI IMG/M metagenome (GOLD analysis project Ga0209181, IMG submission 187208) | Freshwater microbial communities from Lake Fryxell liftoff mats and glacier meltwater in Antarctica - MAT-05 (SPAdes) (version 2) | ecosystem: Environmental > Aquatic > Freshwater > Ice > Liftoff... | reverse complement strand
GCTTGCAGGCGATGTGCGGCATGTGCAGGAAGTGCGCGCGCGAGTGCCCGTGCAACGCGATCCCCTTCGGCCCGAAAGTGATGTTCAACGGCTACGAGATCTGGAAACCCGACGTCGAGAAGTGCGGCAAGTACCGCCTCACCAACATGAAGGGCTCGGCCTGCGGACGCTGCATGAAGACCTGCCCGTACAACCGCGAGGACCTCGTCGAGTCCGAACGGCTGCTCTGGCTGTCCATCGACGTGCCCGCGTCCCGGCAGCAGCTTATCGACCACGACGACCGGACCGGCGGCGGTGAGCGCAATCCGGTCAAGCGCTGGTGGTTCGATCTGGAGATCGCAGGTGGCGTCGCGGTCGCGCCGATCGCTGGCGTCAACGAGCGCGACCTCGACCTTGAGCGCAACGTGAAACTCGCTGCGGGCCAGAAGCTCGCCTTCTTTCCGCCGGCACTTCAGCCCGCCGGCGGGACGACGCTGCAGACCGTCGTGCCGCTCGACCGCCCGGCAGGGCTCGCGGCCTACGCGGCGGCCGAGTCGCCGACTGCCGCCAAGGATCGCCGGGAGAAGCCGGCTGCCTCCGCAGACGAATAGGTGGCACCGTCGTGGTGCTTCCAGGCGGGATGTGTTCGCGTCCGCCGGGACGCGACCGACCAGGCTGCTGCGTGGCCTCTGTTCAGCCAGGCCGGTACAAGGTGCCGTCGTCACGGAAGGCCTGGTCGTCGAAGACATGTCTGAGCATGCCCTTGCGCATCAGCTGCGCCGCCCACTGCACGGCGGTGTCGCGGCTGACCTCGTGACGCGCCACCAGCCAGTCGACGACGCGGCGGCCGCTGGCGCAGCGGCGGTGTACCAGCAGGCCGCGCCGGTATGCGCCCAAGGGGATGCCGCCATCCAGGGCGCGCAGGGCCTGGCGCAGATCGTCTACCGGTGGCGACACGGGTGCCGCCTGCATATCGACGGCGGCGGTGAAGAACAGCTCGGCATCGTCGAAGTCGTGTTCGTCGAGCACATGGCGCATCCAACCCAGCGCCACCAGACGGCGGCCGATTTGTGTGGCCTCGGCGCGACTGACCTTGAGTGCCCGAACCATCCAGTCCACCGCCTCGCGGGCGACGAGGCATTGCCGGTAGCTGCGCAGGTGGTGCATGCGGTCGCGGATGTCCAGGCCGCCGGTGGACCGCATGCGTTGCCACAGCGTCTGCAGTTCGTGCTCCGGCAGCGGAGGCGCCACGTCGGGCGCCACGTCGGGCGCACCGGCGGCCACCGCAGCTGGCGAGTGCCCGGCCAGCCATTGCTCGAAGGCCGGCAGCGGCATGGGCCTGGCCATCAGGTAGCCCTGGGCGCTGCCCACACCGCGCGCGGCCAGATAGTCCCACTGGTCCTGGGTTTCCACGCCTTCGGCGATGAGGCCGATGTCGAGCTCGCGTGCCAGACCGATGATGGCGTTCAGTACCGGACGGCTGGCGCAGTGCGCACCGATGCTCGCGACGAAAGCACGGTCGATCTTGATGCGCTGGATCGGCAGCCTCTCGAGCAGCGCCAGGCTGCTGTGCCCGGTGCCGAAGTCGTCGATGGCGATGCGCCAGCCGCCGCGGTGCAGGGCGGCCAGCGCGCCCTGGACGGCAGGATCGACGATCTCGCGCTCCGTCAGCTCCAGCAGCACCTGCTCGCGGGGCAGGGTCTCGGGGTTGAAGAGTTCGGCCAGGGTCTGCGCGATCAGTGGCGCACGCAGCTGGTCGGGCGTCAGGTTGAAGGAAAAGTAGAGATGCCGATGCAAACGCGCCAGCGGGGCCAGGCGGTGGGCTGCGCGGGTCATCACCAGCCGCGACATGCCGTCGATCAGGCCGGTCTGCTCGGCCACCTCGATGAACTCGCCGGGCGCCACGATGCCACGCTGCGGATGTGCCCAGCGCATCAGTACCTCGCCGCCGACACAATGGCCGCTGCTCAAGTCGACGATGGGCTGCACCCAGGGTTCGAACTGGCGCTTGCGCAGGGCACGTTCCAGACGGTGCACCAGGCGCGCGCGCCGCACGCCATGGCGCCAGGACCAGGCCGCGACAGCGCCGCTGCACAGCAGCGCGGCCGAGATCAAGCCCGGCAGCTGTCGACGCCATTCGGCGTAGAAGCTGGAACGGTCGACATCGACGCCGACGGCCATGCCATGCCTTTCAGAGGCCCGGCTGGCCTGCAGAATGATTCCTTCAGGGCCCGTGGCGCCTTCGCGCGACAACGACAACACCTGCAGCTTGCGGCCGTCATCGCCATGCACGGTGATGCGGTCGCCGCTGGCAGCGACGGTCTGCCACGGTCCCTGCTGGGGCAAGGCCAGCGCCCTGGGATCAAGCAGCGCGACGATGGACTTCGAGCCGCCTGCCGGCCGCACCGCCAGCAGTTCCGCGCCGCTCGAAGGGCGCGACATCAGCGTCAGGCGGCTGTCTCGCGAGAGCGGCAGTTCCAACGCTGACGTCTGGCCTTCTGGACCGCAGCCGATTGTCCCCGACTCGCCCTGCAGCCACCAGCGCCGCACCAGCAGGCCATCCAGGCTGGCGCGCAGCAGGCGCGAGGTGAGCTCGCGGGGGCAAGGTTCGTCGCCGGCTGCCGAGGCGACATCGGTTGCCAGGCTTCGCGCCTGGGCGTCGATCTCGTCCAGCCGGCCATCCAGGAACCGGATCGCCGCATTGGCCGACTCGACTGCTGCCTGCGCCCGTGCCTGCCACAACCAGGCCGCGCCGCCCAGAGTTGCCAGTGCGCACAGTGCCATGGCCAATGCAGCACAACGCCAGATGTCGAGCTCCAGCAGCCGTGGGCGTGCGCGCATCGAGGGCTGAAACGCCCGCCGCAGCCGGCGCAGCCAGCTGTCGGGCGCGACCACTTCGACATCGCCGAAAGCGCTGGGGTCCAGAAGTGAATCCATGGGAATGGGTATCGGCATCGCAGCCCATTCCTGAAACGGGGCGAACCAGGATGGCCGGCAGCGAATCCACCGGCTCGGTGTCCTTGAAGAGCTCTACCAACGCGCTCTTGCGCTGCCTGTTGGACGCCATCACTCGGAACGTTCGTCGAGGCGGCCGAGCTCGTTCACCAACCGGTACACGGGCTGCTCACCGATTGCCCAGTAACTGCGGGTTATCGCCAGGACTCGGGTGGAGATTCGGTCGGAGCGGCCAGACGCCGCCCGCCGCGGGGCCGCCGCGCCACTCAACCTGCCAGACGCACGTTCTGCGGAAACAGCGCTCGGCGTGCGTCGTCATCCATTTCGGCCTTGAACGTGTGGCGGGCCTTCAGCGCCTCGGCGCGTTGCGCTGCCGGCCGCTGGTTGACTTCGTCCAGCCAGCGCTTCACGTGCGGCAGCTGGGTCCAGGCGTCCTGGCCGCCCAGCACGAACGGCACCACGCGCGCCCAACCCCACAACGCGATGTCCACCAACGTGTAGTCGTCACCCAGCATGCAGCGGCGGGTGGACAGATGGTCGTCGATCAGCCGCCAGTGACGCCAGGCCTCGAAATCGTAGCGGTTGAGCGCATAGGTCTTGGGCTCGGGCGCGAAGTGCCTGAAGTGCACGCTCTGACCTGAGTACGGCCCGATGCCGCTGGCGATGAACATCAGCCACGACAGCATCTCTGCGCGCGCGGCCGGCGTCCCGGCAGGCAGGAAACGGCCCGTTTTTTCGGCCAGATACAGAACGATTGCGTTGCTATCGAAAATCACGGCGTCACCGTCGACGAGCGCCGGGCACTTGGCGTTCGGGTTGAGCGCCGTGTAGGCGGGCAGGTGCTGCTCGCCCTTGCGGGTGTCGACAGGCACGGCCTCGTACGGCAGGCCGGTTTCCTCGAGAAACAGCGCCACCTTCATCGGGTTGGGCGCGAGGTTGTAGAAAAAGCGGATCATGGGCTTGGTCTCCGAAGCATCGTGGGTTTTTGTGACGGCCTATTCTGGTTCTGCGAGGCGTCGGTGGTCAGCATGCGTGAACACTTCGCAGGCTTGCAATGCCGGGTTGGACATTCAGCTAGCCCGCTCGCGATTCACCATTTCAGCACGCGAGACCCAATGGCGGCGCCTGCAAGAGCGGACAGCAGCGCACCAACCGAATACCAGACCAGCACGAACGCCGGGGACGTCTCGGTGCAGTAGAGCGAGTACGCCAGCGCGCCCAACGCACCCGCAAGCAGCCCCGCAGCAAAGCCGGCGACCCGTCCACTGGATGGCGCCAGCGTTCGAACCGCCCACAGCAGAAGTCCCAACGCCGGCAGGGAGAGCAATGCGATGCCCCACGGACAGGTGCTCCACGAACTGCCCAGCACGAGGCTGCCCGCCTGTCCCGCCGGCGCACTGATCAGCGTGGCGCAGGCGAGGCCGGCCATGGCCAGAACAACGCCCACCACCGAGGCCGCTGCGGCGGCCGACGGCGCACCGGGACGCGAGGCGCGATCGGTCAGCCAGCCTGCGGCCAAAACGAGTGCGCCGATGTACGCCAGCTTCTGGATCAAGGGCACTCCCATGGCGCCGAGCTGCGGGTTGACGCCCGGCCCAGCGACGATGACGATCGTGGCCGCGATCAGGCCTGCGAGCGCGGCACCGGCAAGCCTGCGCTGCACGGCGCGCGGTGCCACCGGGCCGGCCCGGCGTGCCAGCATTTCGACCAGTTCCTGCGTCTTCATGCCTCGCTCCGCAACCATGCCGCCAACCGCTGAAGCCCGCGGTGCACGCGCACCTTGACAGCCGACTCCGATGCCCCGGACCGCGCGGCTGCCTCGGCGACCGAGAGCCCTTCGATCTTGGTGTCGAGAATGGCCTGGCGCTGCTCGGCGGGCAGGAGGTCCAGCAGCTTGCCGATGTCGCGACGGGCCGTGAAGTCATGTTCGACCACTGGAAGCAAGGTCTCGTGCACGTCGTCGATCGGGTCGTGCAGTGCGGCCGACCGGCCATGGCGACGCAGATAGTCGATGAACTTGTGGCGTGCGATGGCGTGCAACCACGCCGTCACGGGCAGTGCCGGGTCATAGGTGGCACGCTGCAAATGAATGGTCAACAGCGTCTCCTGCACCAGGTCCTCCACATCGTCGGGCTGCGTCCGCATGCGGCGCAGGAAGTAGCCACGCAGGCGCGTCGCGGCCAGCGTCAGGGCGGATCGGTAGGCAGCTTCGTCGCCAGACTGCGCGCGCACCCACAACCCGCGTAGCCGGCTTTCCAGATCGTCGTTCACGTGTCCTTGTTCAAGTTCGAAGCTCGGGGCGGTTTGGTTACGCACTGGAAGAAAAATTTCTCTGGCTGCTGTAACCATGCGCCGTGTTGGATCGAACTACCGCTCATTGGAGGCGGCGCCCGCCGTATCCGGTGTCCCTGTTCAACCGCCAAGAGAGCCGACCATGACCTTGCGCCAACTGATTGTCTCCGCACTGCTGCTGACTTCTGCAGCACTGGCCCATGCGATCGAATTCCAGCCCTACAGCGCCGCGGCGCTGGCTGCCGCGCAGAAAGCCGACAAGCCCGTGGCGCTGCAGTTCCACGCCGACTGGTGCCCGACCTGCCGTGCACAGGACAAGGTGCTGCAGGCGCTGAAGGCCGAACCGGGACTTAACGTCACGGTGTTCAAGGTCAACTACGACACCGAGAAGGACCTGAAGCGGCAATACAAGATCCAGACCCAGTCCACCATCGTCGTCCTGCGTGGCGACAAGGAGCGCGGACGACTGGTCGGCGACACGACCGAGGCCGGCATCCGCACGGCCCTGAAGTCCGCTCTCTGAGACGGCCGGATGTTCACCGGCCTGTCCTTGCCGCAGTTGGGCCTGAGCTTGGCGGCCGGTGGCCTGACAACGCTCTCGCCTTGCGTGTTCCCCCTGCTGCCATTGGTGCTGGGCGGCAGCGTGCAGGGCAACCGCCTTGCGCCGCTGGCGATGGGTGCGGGCATGACCTTGTCGTTCGCGGCCATCGGCGTCTTCCTCGGTGCATTGGGGCCTGCCCTGGGCATCGACAGTTCCACCGTGCGCACAGCGGGAGCGGCCATGATGATCGCCTTCGCGCTGGTGATGCTGGTGCCCGCGTTGAGCGAGCGCTTCTCGCGCTGGATGCTGCCCATCGCGAGCAGTGCCAACGCGGCCACGGCGCGTCTGGACGGTGGCTCGCTCGGCAGCGCATTGCTGCTCGGCGCCGTGCTGGGCCTGGTCTGGAGCCCCTGCTCGGGGCCCCTGCTCGGGTCAGCGCTGGCCCTGGTCGCGAGCGACGGTGGTGCCGCTCGGGGTGGACTCGTACTGGCAGTGTTCGGCATGGGCGCGGCGCTGCCGCTGGTGGCGGTGGCGTACGCATCCCGATCCGGGTTCGAGCGCGTCCGCAATTGGGTGCTGCCCAGAGTCGAACGTGTGCGTCTCGGATTCGCGCTGCTGCTGGGCGCCATGGGCCTGGCCATCCTCACCGGCGTTGACAAGCAGCTGGAAGCTTTCGTTCTGAACTGGCTCCCGGATGCGTGGGTCAATCTCACCGTCGGCATCTGAACCGTGAATGTCCATGTCCCTCAACGCCTGCATGTCATTCGAAGGCCGCAGGACCGATACGAAAGGTGGTGCTCGATTGCAGTAGTGAACCTCATGCGTCTTTACCGCCTGCAGGGGTTGGAAACCAATCCCTGTCCAGGCAGAACGAAATTCGGGGTTTGTCCAGTCTTCGTGTATCTGCCCCCGAAGCGGCCCGCGCCGCACCCGTTGTCAAACCTGTTCCCTTCTGGAGATTCAAATGACCCAAGCCTTCCACAAGATTCCCGCCGTTGCCCTGGCCCTCGCGCTCGGCGCCGCCTTCACCGCCTTGCCCGCAGCCGCACAGATGGCCGACAAGGACAAGTGTTTCGGCGTCGCGCTGAAGGGCAAGAACGATTGCAAGGCCGGTGCCGGCACCACCTGCGCGGGCACGTCCAAGGTCGACTACCAGGGCAACGCCTGGACGCTGGTTCCGAAAGGCACCTGCGAGAAGACCGAGTCCAAGACCTCGACGACGGGCTTCGGCCAGGTCGTCGAGTTCAAGGAAAAGAAGGCCTGATCGACGCGCTGCGGACCTGCCAGCGCCCCTCGATCACAAGCAGTCCGCACGCACCGTGTCGACCCTGAGCACCGTTCCTGGACTGCGCGCGAAGCGTGCGGTGCCAGCCGTGCCGAGGGTCCGCAGGGGCGTCGGGCTGCCTTTGCGCGCGGGCGTGGGCCTGAAGCCCGAGCATTTCCGGGACGTGCTCGAAACGCGCCCGGACATCGGCTTCTTCGAAGTGCACGCCGAGAACTGCATGGTCGACGGCGGGCCCTTCCACCACTTCCTGGGCCGAATCCGCGAGTTGTATCCGCTGTCCTTGCACGGCGTCGGCTTGTCCATCGGTGCCGAAGAGCCGCTCGACGAAGCCCACCTCGACCGGCTTGCCGCGCTGATCAAGCGCTACCAGCCCGCGTCCTTTTCCGAGCACCTGGCCTGGTCCGGCCATGGCGGCGTGTTCCTCAACGACCTGCTGCCGGTGCCCTACGACCGCGCCACTTTGGACCGCGTCTGCGATCACGTGGACCGGGTGCATGAGCGGCTGCAGCGTCAGATGCTGCTCGAGAACCCCTCGACCTATCTCGAATTCGAGGTCTCGACGATGGACGAAGCGGCCTTCATCACCGAGGTGATCCGCCGTACCGGTTGCGGGCTGCTGCTGGACGTGAACAACGTTCATGTCTCCTGCACGAACCACAGCCGCGATGCGCTGGTCTACATCAGCAGCCTGCCGCTGAACACCGTCGGCGAGATTCATCTGGCGGGCTTTGCCACCGACCGCGACGCCGCCGGCGCGCCGCTGCTGATCGACAGCCATGGCTCGCCGGTCGATGAAGCGGTGTGGGACCTGTATGCCGCGGTGCTGGCCGGCACGGGGCCGATGCCGACCCTCCTCGAACGCGACAACGACGTGCCGAGCCTGGCGACGCTGCTCGACGAAGCCCGGCGTGCCGAAGAGCTGATGCCAGCGCCAGCCGAGGCCGAACCTTGTGGCATCTGCTGGAGTCGCTCATGACCCAGGCCACCTTCGCAGCGGCCCTGCTGGCGCCTGATTTGCCTTGTCCTGCGGGCCTTCGGGCATGGAACGGCTCGGACCCGACCGCACGCCTGGCGGTCTATCGCAACAACGTCGTCAGCTCGCTGATCGACGCCGTGGCCGACACCTTCCCGGTCACGCAGGAACTGGTGGGTGAAGAGTTCTTCCGCGCCATGGCCTCCGTGTTCGTGCGCCAGCACCCGCCGCGTTGCCGCGTGCTGGCGCATTACGGCGCCGAGTTCGCGGATTTCGTCGATGGATTCACACCGGCCCGCGCCGTTCCTTACCTCGCCGATGTGGCAAGACTGGAGCGGGCCCGTGTGCTCGCCTATCACGCTGCGGATGCCGATCCTCTGACGGCCGAGAGGCTGGTCTCGGCAATGGCCAGCGGCAAAGATCTGGGCGCGCTGCAACTGACCTGCCATCCGTCGACTTCGGTGGTGGTGTCCGAGCACGCGGTCGTCTCGCTGTGGGCAGCGCACCAAGGCCACGGTGATCTCTCCGCGGTCGATCCCGCGCTGCCGGAATCCGCGCTGGTCGTCCGTCCCGGTCTGGACGTGCTCGTGCTGCGCCTGCCGCCCGGCGCCGCACGATTCGTCATCGCCCTTCAAGCCGGCGCGGGACTCGCGAACGCCGCGGCACTGGCTGCGGGCGCGGCCGCCGATTTCGACTTGCCCAGCGCGCTGGCGCTCTTGACGGGGCACGGCGCGTTGATCACTGCTCAATTTCCCGGGAGTCGTATTCAATGAACACCACTGCATCGCGCGCCGCGACCGGCGCATCAGCCCCCGAACCCACTCCCATGTCCCGCACTCGAGGTCCTGCGGGGTTGGTCGGCTCGCTGGTTCGCTTGTTCGAACGCATCCCGAACAGCCTGATCGCGTTGCTGGCGCGTTTCTCGATCGCTGCCGTGTTCTGGAACTCGGGGCAGACCAAGGTCCAGGGGCTGGCGCTCAACTTCGTCAGCGGCGACTTTGCATTTGGCTGGCCGCGGCTGTCGGACTCGGCGCTGGCCCTGTTCCAGGATGAGTACAAGCTGCCCTTCGTGCCGCCCGAACTGGCTGCACCGTTGGCGGCGTTCGCCGAGCACTTGTTCCCGCTGCTGCTGCTGTTCGGCCTGGCCGCCCGCTTCTCCGCACTGGCCCTGCTGGGCATGACCCTCGTGATCCAGATCTTCGTCTATCCCGATGCCTATGCCACGCACGGCACCTGGGCGGCGCTGCTGCTGTACCTGATGGCCCGCGGACCAGGAGTGTTTTCGATCGACCACTTGCTGGCGAGACGCCGGTCGGCTCGCCGATAGCCTGAGCATGGCCGCGGACTGATTGCCGATGGTGCTTGGGCATCGAACTTCCGATTCAGAACCTCAATCCCTGGCGACGGACAGGCACAAGGGGCAGGGCTTTCAGCGGAAGTTGATGCCTCGTGGGCATGAGGGTTGCGCACATGGAAGCCTTGATGCGACCTGCGGGTTTCCGTTCTTCAGCTGCCTTTTCGGTAGCTGACGAACGAAAAATGAAATTCGTTCGGCGGCGCTGCTTGGTGCGGCAGGCGTGAGGCCTCGACGAAGACGGCGCGATCCCAGTCGGGAAAGTGGGCGTCGCCGTCGAAACGGGCGTCGATCTCGGTGAGCAGCAGTTCATCGGCCCAGGGCAGCATGGCGGCGTAGAGTTCCGCGCCGCCGATCACGAAGGCGGGCGCTCCGCCCTCCAGCAGCGCCAGCGCGGCGCCCGGCGTATGAGCCACTTCCGCGCCGGCCACCAGCCAGTCCGCGTTGCGCGTGACAACGATGTTGCGCCGCCCCGGCAGCGGTTTGAAACGCGCCGGCAGCGAGTCCCAGGTCTTGCGGCCCATGATCACCGGGTGGCCGCTCGTGACGGCGCGAAAGTGGCGCAGGTCTTCTGGCAGATGCCAGAGCAGGCCGTTGTCACCACCGATGACGCCGTTGCGCGCCACGGCGGCGATCAAGGTCAGCCGCGGTGGTGCCGGCGATTCATGGGCCGGGCTCACACCGCCACCGGCGCCTTGATGGCCGCATGGTGCCGATAGTCGAGCACCTCGAAGTCTTCGTATTCATAGTCGAATATCGACGCCGGCCGGCGCTTGATGTGCAGCCGCGGATAAGGGAACGGCGGGCGCGACAGCTGCAAGGCCACCTGTTCGCGGTGGTTTTCGTAGAGGTGGCAGTCGCCACCGGTCCAGATGAAGTCACCGACGTCCAGGGCGCACTGCTGGGCCAGCATGTGGGTCAGCAGCGCGTAGCTGGCGATGTTGAATGGCACGCCGAGGAAGATGTCGGCGCTGCGCTGATAGAGCTGGCAGCTGAGCCGGCCGCCTGCGACGTAGAACTGGAAAAGCGCATGGCAGGGCATCAGCGCCATCTTCGGCAGGTCAGCGACGTTCCAGGCACTGACGATGATCCGGCGCGAATCGGGGTTGGTCTTCAGCTGTTTGACGACCTCGGCGATCTGGTCGATGTGCGTGCCTTCGGGCGTCGGCCAGCTTCGCCACTGCACGCCGTAGACAGGGCCGAGGTCGCCATCCGGCGCGGCCCATTCGTCCCAGATCGTCACGCCGCGTTCCTGCAACCAGCGTGCGTTGCCGTCGCCGCGCAGGAACCACAACAACTCCAGGATGATGCTTTTCAGGTGCACTTTCTTGGTGGTGACGAGCGGGAAACCTTCGTTCAGGTCGAAGCGCATCTGGTGGCCGAACACGCTGGTGGTGCCGGTGCCGGTGCGGTCGGCCTTGGCCACACCCTGCGTGTGCACATGGCGCATGAAATCTTCGAACTGGCTGCGGATGGGATGGTCGGCGTTGCCAGTCATTCAGAATCCCGTGAAAAGAAAGTCCAGTGCGTCGTCGATGGCGAGACGGTCACGTTTGAGGTTGTCGATCGGGCGTCGCAGCAAGGCCAGTGGGTAGGCGCCGATGTTCGCGGTGTCCGCGTAAACACGCTGCTGGCCGACCGTGAATTCCGGGTTCAGTCGCTGCTTGACCGGTTCCGACGGCAGCAGCCGGCGCAACGGCACCACCACCCGGGTGCCGAGTGCCTGCAGGTGCTCGGCCTGCACGTCCAGCCAGTAGGGTGTGTGCGTCCGCTCGCTGTTGATGGGCGTGGGGTAGACGTCGAAGCGCGCCATCGCTAGTGCGTGTTCAGCGCCTGACGCCGTCTGGCGCGGAAACGTCCACCACCGACTCAGCCAGATGCGCGCGAACACGCTGGGCAAAGCTGCCTTCGCGCTCGATGCGAGCGTTGTAGTGGGCAATGGCCTCGGTGTTGTCCTGCTGCCAGCGCTCACCCTGCAGTCGCAGCACTTCCTCGGTGAGCAAGGCGTCCACGGTCTGCGAAATGTTCAGGCCCATCTGGCGCGCCGTGTCGAGCACCCCGCTGTTCAACGTCAGATTGATCGCGCGTCTGGGCGCGTGCTTGATGCTGTGCATTCATGGCTCCATGACATGTGCATGAATTATGCCTGCGCGTCCAGTGCGTCCAGCCCGAACTGCATCGCCGCCAGCCGCGCATACAGCCCGCCGCGCGCCACCAGTTCATCGTGCGTGCCGATGTCGACGATGCGGCCGGCGTCCATCACCACGATGCGGTCGGCGCGCTGAACGGTGGCCAGGCGGTGCGCGATGACCAGCGTGGTGCGCCCTTCCATGGCGGCTTCCAGAGCCGCCTGCACCATGCGTTCGCTTTCGGCGTCGAGCGCGCTGGTGGCTTCGTCCAGCAGCAGCAGCGGCGGGTTCTTCAGCATCGCGCGGGCGATGCTGATGCGCTGGCGCTGGCCGCCCGACAGGCGCACGCCGCGCTCGCCGAGAAAGGTCTTGTAGCCCTCTGGAAGCGCGGTGATGAAATCGTGAGCGAACGCCGCTTTGGCGGCGGCCGTGACCTCGGCGTCGCTGGCGTCGGGACGGCCGTAGCGGATGTTCTCCAGCGCGCTGGTCGAGAACACCGTGCTGTCCTGCGGCACGATGCCGATGCGCCCGCGCAGGTCGGCCAGGCGCAGATCACGCAAGTTCACGCCGTCGAGCTGCAGTTCGCCGTGCTGGGCGTCGTAGAAGCGCAGCAGGAGCTGGAAGACGGTGCTCTTGCCGGCGCCGCTGGGGCCGACGATGGCCACTGTTTCGCCGGGCTTCACGTCGAGCGAGAAGTCGGCCAGCGCCGGCAGCTTCGGGCGTGACGGGTAGTTGAAGCCGACATGCGCCAGCCGCAGCGCCGAGCCGCCGCTGACGGCCGGCAGCGCGCGCGGCGCGGCCGGTTCGGCAACGGGCGAACGGGTGGCCAGCAGTTCCATGAGCCGCTCGGTGGCGCCGGCGGCGCGCAGCAGGTCGCCATAGACCTCGGACAGCACGGCCACCGCGCCGACGAAGATGATCACGAAGACGACCGTCTGCCCCAGGTGGCCGGCGCTGATGTCGCCGCTCAGCACCGCCTGCGTGCCCTGGTACAGGCCCCAGAGCAGGGCCCCGAAGGTGGCCGTGATGATGAAGCCGACCAGATACGAGCGAACCACGGTGCGCTTGCGCGCGGTCTCGAACGCTTCTTCGGTGGAGGCGTCGAAACGCGCCGCTTCGCGCTGCTCCTGCGTGTAGCCCTGCACCACCGGAATGGCGTTCAGCACCTCGGCGGCGATCGCGCTGGTGTCGGCCACGCGGTCCTGGCTGGCGCGGCTGAGCTTGCGCACGCGGCGGCCGAAATACAGGCTGGGCAGCACCACCAGCACCAGGATGCCCAGCACCTGCGTCATCACCAGCGGGTTGGTCACCACCAGCATGATCAGCGCGCCGATGCCCATCACCACATTGCGCAGGCCCATGCTCAGCGACGAGCCCACGACAGTCTGCACCAGCGTGGTGTCGGTGGTCAGGCGGCTGAGCACCTCGCCGGTCTGAGTGGTCTCGAAGAACTCCGGGCTCTGCTGGATGACATGGGTGTAAACCGCGTTGCGCAGGTCGGCGGTGATGCGCTCGCCGAGCCAGGTCACCATGTAGAAGCGCGCTGCCGAGAACACGCCGAGCGCGGCGCCGACGCCGAACAGCGCCATGAAGTAGCCGCGCAGCGCCATCACGCGCTGACCGGGGTCGGTGGCGACCAGACCCTGATCGATGAGGAACTTCAGCGCCACCGGAAACGCCAGCGTGCTGAGCGCGGCCATCACCAGGAAGACCATCGCCAGCACCACCCGCCCGCGGTAGGGCCGAATGAAGGGCAGCAGGCCGCTGAGCGATTTGACGCGCTGGGCGGGCGCCGAGGCGGGTGCGGGCGCGGGTGTGGGCGAAGGCGCGGCGGTGACAGGGGCAACGATGACGGTCATGCCCCGAGTTTAGGGAGTGCGGCGCCGGCCTGCGCGCGGCGGCTTCGGGCGACTCAGAAACTGGTCTTCGACTTGACGAGGAACTGCACGTTGCTGATGTCGGCCGTGCGGTTCAGCGGCACGGCCAGGTCGACGTGAACGACGTTGCTGAAGGCAGCCCGCACGCTGAAGAAACGCAGGCCCACGCCGACGTCGCTCAGCCAGCCGGAGTTGTCGCTGTTGACGTTGTTGCCGCCCCAGGCGCGGCCGACGTCGGCGAACACGGCGCCGCCAACGCGTACCAGGCGGTACACGAACACGTCGGTGTAGACGCGCTCTTCCACGGTGAACAGTGCGCGGCGCAGCCCGCTCTGGTAACGCAGGGGATAGCCGCGCAGGCCGTTGTCGCCGCCCAGCAGCAATTCGTCCGACGGGTCGGGATTCGACAGCACGTCGCCCGAGGCGGCGGCATAGAACAGCCAGCGCTTGCTTTGCGGCAGGAAGTACGACACCGTGCCGCCGAGTTGCTGCCGCCGCAGTCGATTCTCGGAAAGCTCACCCGAGAGCGAGGCGGAAGCCAGCACCGTCTGCTCTGGGGCCGGCACGAAGCCGCGGCTGATCGAGCCCGAGTACAGCCAGGCATTGCGCGTCGACCCCAGCCCGGTGCTGGCGTAGCCCAGTTGCAGCGTGGAGGCCAGGCCGAGCGCGAAGAACTCGGGGCGGCCGATCTGATTGCGGTTGCGCAGTCTCTCGAACCGGTCCTCGATCAGCTGGTAGCGCAGGAACGGTGTCACCAGCTTTTCGTCGGCCGGCAGGTCGGCCGGTGCCACCAGCCCGGGCTCCACGGCGTATTTGTTGTCGTTAAGGCTCAGCCCGAGCGACCAGCGCTGTACCCAGCCGTTCACCCGGCCTTCCGACCAGCCGCCCAGCACCTCGGCCTGGTCCTGCTGGTGACGGTACTGGCCGATCACGTTGCCGGCGTTGTAGACGGCTTCCAGGCGGTCGTCGGCCGACGCGCTGATGCCCGCCGCCCAGCGCGTGTCGAGCGCATAGAAAGGCCGGGCCAACGTGGCGGACTGGCGCCTGCCGTCGCTGTTGTCGGCGTAGCTGTAGCTCAGCGAGACCTGGTTGTCGAAGGCGCGGTCTTTGGAGATCTGGAACTCGTTGCTGCTGCGGTCGACGTTGCTGCTGTGCCCCAAACTGAGCGCGATCCCGGTGCCCAGGAAGTTGTATTCGCGCAGGTCGAAGCCGAATGAATTGGCGCCACCCGAGCGGCCCAGGCTGATGCCGGGAGCCAGCGTCCAGGTGTCGCGCGTGGCCACCTCGATGTCGACCACGCCGTCGTGCCAGGCCAGCGGCCGCAGTTCCACGTCGTACAGGTAGCGCGTGTTGCGCAGCACACGTTCTGTTTCCTCGATGTGGCTGACGCGCAGCGGCTCGCCGGTCTTGAACAGCAGCGATTCCTTGATGACACCGGCTCGCGTCTGGATGTGAAGCTTGTTGGCCCAGCGGAAGAGCCACTTGTCTTCCCCGGGGTCGCTGGTGTCGAAGATGTTCTGGTTGAGGATGCGGATCTCGCCGATCTTCGCGCCGGCGGCTTCCAGTTCGGCAAAGCTGGGCAGCGGCTCGGCGGTCGCCGGCTGTCCCTGCGCCCATGCCGCGCCGATGCAGTTCAAGGCCAGCGCGAAGGTCAGCGAAAATTTCAGCGCTGACTTCAGCGCTGACTTCAGCAAAAACTTCGATGAGAACGTCCTCGAACGCGCCAGAACCCGAAGTGCTTGGGAAGCCCTGCCGCGTGTCCTCACAGGTTGTCCGCGAAGAGCCGCTGCACGAACAGGTCCTTCAAGCTGTGCGCTTCGGCCAGACCCAGCCGCTCCAGACAGGCCTGCGGCGCCTGCATGCCTTCCCGCAGGCTCCTGACTGTCACCTGCGCAGTCTGCGCCGTCTGCGCCAGTTCGATGGGATGCTCGTTCGCGCGCTTGAGCTTTTTCAGCGCGCGCACGATGTGCAGTTCGTCCTCGGTGAAGTCGGTGCCGAACGGAAAGTCCGGCAGCGGCCCGGCATCGGCCGAGGGCGGCCTTTTGTCTTCCAGCGCCGGCGGCGGTTTGTTGCTATTCCGCTCGGCGAGTTCCCAGCCGGCTTCCAGCTTGCCATGCGCCTGGGATCCCTTGATCAGGCCGTCCTGGAAGCGCGAGTCGGCCACCGCGATCAGCCGCTTGATGACCTCGCCGTCGTGCTGGCCGCGCAGGTCGGCCACGCCGTACTCGGTGATCACGATGTCGCGCAGGTGGCGCGCAATCGTCACGTGGCCGTAGCTCCCGGCGAAGCTTCGCTTCAGCCCGTCCTTGTTGTCGTGCGTCGAGCGCAACATCATCAGCAGCCGGGCGTCGGGCAGGGCGTGCGACATGGCGACGAAGTTGAACTGCCCGCCGACGCCGCTGACCACCTGACCCGACTTCGGCGCGTCGCTGCAGGCCGCGTCGGGCAGGGTGGCGTTCATCGTCGTGTTGATGAAACGCACCCGCCTGCGCTGCTCGCGTTTCAGGCGGTCGTCGCCCGGCTCCACGCTGGCCGCATGCAGCCCGAACGCACAGTCCACCGTGCCCACCTTGCCGTTCGGCGGGCCGAACACCGTGTGCGTGGCGGCCGGGTCGTCGACCTCCATGTCGAAAAAGCCGGGCACGAACTCGACGCTGTTCGGCATGCAGGGATTCTGCCGGTTGATGACGGCGATCTTCAGCAGCTGCCTGCCCCGCGCCGCAATGCGCTCGGCGGGTTCGCCGCTGACGTCGAGGTTGCTGGACAGGTTCAGCCGCAGTACGCCACCCGCTTCATGCGCGACCACGGCCTGCGCCATCACTGCCTGCGCCATCGCGTTCATGCCTGACGCGGCGATGTAGCGCGCCGCGGAGGTGCAGCCGGTGGAGATGCAGTTCTGCTGCGCCTGTTCATTGCCGAAGTAGTCGCCGGTCTCCATGAAGAATTCGTGCACCTCGATGTTCGGCGTCAGCCGGCCGGCGCGCGAGTCCTTCACGTACTCCAGGTCGGTGCGGTCGCCGAACACACGCTCGACCGGCGGGCGCAGGAAGTGCCGCTCCAGTTCACCATGGCCCGCGGGCATTTCCAGCGACAGCGCAGTCACGAGCTGCGCCCTTCGCGCCGGGTTGCCGCAGGTGCGCCGGTACAACTCTTTGACGAAGGGGATGGGTTTGCCGACACCGAGCGGTATGCCCAGGCCGGAGTCGCCATCGACGGTGCCCGGCACGGGTCGACGGCAGCGGCAATGCTGGCGGTGGTCAACGGGTGGGTCGCGAGAGCGTTCATGCGGGCGGGAATGGGAGGTTGGAATGCGAGTTTGGGAGTTCGAACATGGTCATCGGCCAGCATCGCATTCCTGCCCGGCGCCGACTTGACTTTGCGCAAGCAGGCGTCAGACCGGCGCCATGCCTTCGTCGTGCCATTGGCATGCCAACGGCCGGCGGCCATGCATCACATTTCTGCGCCTTGCCTGGCGCCGCAGCCGCGCCAGGTGGTACTGGATGTGGTCGAATAAGGGTTTTGCGGAATGTCGCCTATGCCTTCCCCAAACCAGCCTGAACCGTCGGCCAACTCGGCGGCCAACTCGGCAGACAAGCTGCCGGACGTTCCGTCCAAAGGACGCGCCGACCCGTCCGCCGCGGTGGTGACGGCAGAGTCGGCTGCACCCTCACGGCTGTCGATGCTGGGCCCCGTACGCGGTGCCCTGATGCTCACGGCGCTGGCGGCGCTGGCGGCGGCCCTGCTGGCGTTGCCGGTCACGGAATTGCTGTCCTCCGTCGGCCGCTGGGCGGCGCCGCTGGCCGCAGCCGGTGGCGCGCTGGTGGCCCTGCTGCCTCTGGCGTTTTTGCTGATGAAACTGGCGCGTGAGGTCGAACGCCAGCGGGAACTGCTGCTGCGCCTGGGCGGCGCCGAAGCGAAACCTGCATTGCCCAGCCGAGCCCAGTTCATGGCGCTGATCGAACGTGAGTGGGCGCGTGCGCGCCGCTATGGCGCCGGCGCGGCCGTGCTGCTGGTCGACGTCGACCGCTTCCGCCGTCTGGGCAACGCGCGCGGCGCCGCCGCCGCCGATGCCGTGCTGCGGCAACTGGCCAGCCACACGGCGGCCACCCTGCGCGGCGGCGACGCACTGGCCTTGTACGGCGACGGCCAGTTCGCCGTTTTCCTGGCGCAGGCCGATCCGACCGGCGCGCTCGACGCCGCCGAACGCATCCGTGAACGGCTCGAACAGCTCGAGATCTCCTGGCCCGGCCAGCCCTTGCGCGCCACCGTCAGCGTCGGCGTGGCCACCTTGCGGCCTGCGCACCAGAACCTGGCCGCGCTGCTCGACGACGCCGTGCTCGCCGCCGCCGCCGCCAGCCAGGCGGGCGGCAACTGCGTGCGCTCGGGTCCCATCGACACCGGTCGGCTGCAGGCGCCGGGTTCGTCGGTCGATGACAACCAGCCAGCCGGGCCGTACTGAAAGCCCCCAGGGCCGGGCTGCGCCCAGCCCGCCCCCCGAGGGGGTTCAAGGTGCCCGGCAAAGCCGGATCACCTTGAGCGCCCCCAGGGCCGGGCTGCGCCCAGCCCGCCCCCCGAGGGGGTTCAAGGTGCCCGGCAAAGCCGGATCACCTTGAGCGCCGGCGCTTCAGCCCAGCTTCAACGGCGCCGCATAACCTGTGAGTTCCAGGTAACCGAGCCCGACGCGCCGACCACCGGCGTCCAGCAGTTCGCTCAGCCCTTCCCAGTAGATCGTGCCGGTGCTGGCGCGGCTGTCGAGTTCCTGGGCGTCCATCAGTGCCCGCACGCCGAAGCGGCCGGCCGGCGTCGACAGTTCCCACTGCACCGGGTAGGAGGCCGATGAACCCGGGCTGACCCAGCGCCGGCCGGCCGTGAAACGCACTTCGTCGGTACCGAAGGCGCGCACCGCTCCCCCCGCCGCGCGGTAGCTGCCGCCGGCCCACAGCGCGCTGCCGTCGGCGCGGCGCAACCGGAAGGCGGTGAGCGCGCCGCCGTCGAACAGGTTGAAGCCCACCCAGTCCCAGCCCACCGCCTCGGGGTGCAGGATCTGCTCGCTCCACTCATGGTCCAGCCAGGCGCGGCCGCTGGCGCGATGGGTCTGGCCGTTCACGGCGATCTGCCCGCCGGCCTGAAGCTGCGGCTCGCTGTAGTAGTGGCTGGCCTGGCTCTCGTCGGGCCCCTTGCGCGAAAAACCGGCGTCGCCCTGCATCAGCAGCGGCTGGCTGCGCTGCAGTTGCAGGTCGAGCTTGAACCCGTCCGCGGGCAGGATGGCCAGATAGCGAGCGGCTGCCGCGTCACGGCGCAGCGACCAGAAGCCGATGTGCACGTCGGCGTCAGTCGTGGCGGCGTTGCCTGCCGGCGCACCTGCGTTGCCCGCCCAGCGCGTGATGCGCTGCGCGTGCAGGTGTCGTCCGGCGATCAGGTCGGTGACTGCCGCATGCGCGAAGAGCAGTTGCCGCGCCGCGAAGCGGCTCGGGTTGCCCTCGGCCAGCCCGCTGCTGCTGCGGAAGAAAGTGAGCTGGAAGCCGTGCGTCGGCGCCGCCTCGCTGCCCAGCCAGCCGGTCAAATACCACCATTCGGTGCGCACGTCGAGGTGGGCGCCGTGGTCCCGCGGGAAGGCCAGCGCGCGGCCGCGTCTCACACCGTCGGCGGCGCCCTGGCCGCTCGCGTTCTGCAACGCCGGCGCCAGCGCCGCCAGCAGCCCGGCGCGCATCAGGCTGCGCCGCCTCACCAATCCTCCTTCACCGACATCACGGCCTGCCGGCCGGCGGCCTGGCGCGCGCTCCAGCCGGCGGTGGCGATGCCGGCGGCGAGCACGGCGGCGCACAGCAGCATCAGCCGGCCCCAGGGCAGCACGATCTGCATCGTCCAGTGAAAACTCTGCGGGTTGACGACGAACACCAGCACCATGCTGACCGCCAGCCCGAGCAGCAGGCCGATCAGCGTGCCGGCCGCCAGCCAGGCCGCGGCTTCGCCTGCGACGATGGCGATCACCTCGCGCCTGGTGAGCCCCAGGTGTGCCAGCAGGCCGAACTCCTTGCGTCTGGCCAGCACCTGCGCCGACAGGCTGGCCGCGATGCCGACCAGCCCGATCGCGATCGCCACGCCCTGCAGGTAGTAGGTGACGGCGAAACTGCGGTCGAAGATGCGCAGCGACATCGCCCGCAATTCGGCGGTGGCGGCGAATTCCAGCATGCCCGGGTCGGGCATCAGCGCGCGCAGGCCGGCCATCACGGCGGCCGCGTCGGCGCCGGGTTGCAGCCAGATCGCCAGGTCGTTGAGCTTCAGGTCGCCGGTCAAGCGCCGGTAGGCGGCCTCGTCGATGGCGATGGCGCCGAACTGTCGGGCGTAGTCGCGCCAGACGCCGAGCACGCGCGCTTCGACGACTGCCGCGCCCAGCGGCAGCGTGATCGTGCCGCCGGCCCGGACGCCGTACAGCGCCACCACCGCCTCGCTGACGTAGACGCCGACCTCACCCGGCCTGGGCGGCAGCGGTGTCTCGATCAGCGGCAGGCCGTCGGCCGGGTTCGACAGCGGACGGGCGACCAGCGCCACCGCCGGCCGGCCCGGCGCCAACTGCAGGCTGCGCAGGCGCGATGCCTGCACCCGTTCGACACCGGGCAGCACGGCCGCGCGCGCCGCCAGCGCGTCGTCCAGCCAGGCCTGGTCGCTGGCCGCGCTGCTGGACGCGGTGCGCGCGTACAGGTCGGCCGGCAGCACGCTGCCGAGCCAGTCGGAGACACCGGTGCGAAAGCTCGCCACCATCACCGTCAGCGCGACCGACAGCGCCAGGCTCGCCACCACGCCGGCCACCGCCGCAGTGGCAGTGCGGCGCTGGAAGCGCGCGCGCTGCAGCGCCAGCAGATAGAGTGCGCCCCCAGGCCAAGGAGTACCTCGTCCGCCCCCCGAGGGGGTCGAGGAAACTTGAGAACGGCCCGGCGTTTCCTGGCGTGCGGATGTCGGCGTCGGCAGCGCCACCAGCAGCGCATGCACGACCGCCGGCACCAGCGCCACGCCGCCGAACAAGAGCGCGGCCACCGCCACGTAGGCGGCCAGCGGCAGCCCGGCGATCGGTGGCAGGAAAGCCAGCGCCACCCCCAGCGCCAGCAGCGCCAGCCCAGGCCAGGCCGGCGGCGCCTGGGCGTCCGGGCTGCCCAGGCCCTTCAGCGCCATGGCTGGCGAGATGCGCTCGGCCTGGCGCGCCGGCAGCCAGCCGCCGACCAGCGCCGACGCGGTGCCCAGCAGGCCGAAACCCAGCGCACCCAGCGCGTCCACCCGCAATGGCGGCACGATGCCCGGGAAGTAGCCGCCGCCCATGTCGCCGGCAAGCAGGCGCAGCGCGACGGCCGCCATGCCTGCGCCCGCCATCAGGCCGAGCGCGCTGCCGGCAGCGCCGAGCAGGGCGCATTCCGTCAGCACCATGGCGCGCCGTTCGCCGGCCGTCAGCCCCAGCACGCCGAGCAGCGCAAATCCCGGCGTGCGCTGGGCGACCGACAGCGCCACCACCGAATAGACCAGAAAGGCGCCGACGAACAAGGCCACCAGCGCCAGCACCGTGAGGTTGACCCGGTAGGCGCGCGAGAGGTTCGAGACCCGCTGTTCGGCGTCGTCGGCCGCCACCGCGGCCACGCCCTGCGGCAGCGCCAGGGTCTTCAGCAAAGCGGCGGCGTCGGTGCCGGGTTGCAGCCGCAGGTCGATGCGCGACAGCCGGCCCAGCATGCCGAAATGCGCCTGCGCGCCGGCGATGTCCATCACCGCCAGCGGCGGCCCGCCGGTCGGCACGCTGCCGGCCGCACGCAGACTTTGCCAGACCAGGCCCGACTGCAGGCGCAGGCTCTGGCCGTCGGCCAGACCGAGCTTTTCACGCGCGGCCGGATTAAGGAAGACGGCGTCGGGGTCGAGAAAAACCAGCCGGCTCTCGGCCGCCGCCGGGCGCGGCAGCAGGCTGGCGGCGAGCGGCGCGATCTGCAAGGCGTCGATGCCCAGAATGCGGATGGCCACACGCTTGCCGCTGGCGTCGAGCGCATAACTGTCGATCTCGACCACCGGACTGGCCAGCGCCACGCCGGGTGCCGCGGCGACGCGGTCGACCACGGTGTCGTCGAAACCTTCGCGCTGGCCGCGCAGTGTGAGGTCGGGCTCGCCGTTGGCGGCGCGCACCGCCGACGAGAACTCGGCCAGCGCCGAGTTGTTGATCAGATGCACCGAATACGCCAGCGCCACGCCCAGGGCCACGGCGAGCAGCGCCACGCCGTGGCGCCACGGGTGGTGGCGCCACTCGCGCACCATCAAAGGCAGCAGGCTGATCAGCAGCTTCACGGCTTCAGGTCAGCGGCGTCGGGTGGGCGGGGGCTTCGATGCCGCCGGTGGTCAGGCGCAGCACGCGGTCGGCGAGTGCTGCGGCCGCTGCCGAGTGCGTTACAAGCAGGCAGGCGGCACCGGCACCTGCCACCTGCGCGCGCAGCACGGCGAGCACGCGCCCGGCGGTTTCCGGGTCGAGGTTGCCGGTGGGTTCATCGGCCAGGATCAGCCCCGGCGCGTGCACCACCGCACGGGCGATGGCCACGCGCTGCAACTGTCCGCCGGAGAGCTGCGCCGGGAAGCGTGCGCCCAGCGCGCCCAGGCCCACGGCGTCCAGCAGTTCGGCCACGCGCCTGGCATCGGGACGGCCCAGCAGCAGCAGCGGCAGCGCCACGTTTTCGGCCACGGTCAGGTGCGGCAGCACGTGGAAGGCCTGGAAAACAAAACCGATCTTCGCACGGCGCAGCCGTGCCCGGCCGTCCTCGCGCAGCGTGGCGAGGTCGATGCCGGCTACCCTTACGCTGCCGCTGTCGGCGTCATCGAGGCCGGCGATGCAGTTCAGCAGGGTCGACTTGCCGACACCCGACTCGCCGAGCAGTGCGACGAACTCGCCGGGCGCGAGCGCGAGCGAGACATCGTGGAAGACACGGGTCTGGCCGAATGATTTTGAGAGGCCCTGCAGTGTCAGCATGAAGGCGCGGATGATGCCCGAGCCGGCGCGTCTAGCGGGATGCCGGGGCTTGGCGTGGTTCAATCCGGGATGGTGACGGTTGCGATGACCCTGCGGCGATACAAGCCTGCCGTGTCGACGTCACCCACTGCCAGGAGCCCCATGTCCACCGAGATCCAGCGCTTTTTCGACGACTACGCCGAGGCTTTCAACGCGCTCGACGGCGCCGCGGTGGCAGCACTCTACGCCGTGCCCTCGGGCATCGCCGAGGACAGCGGCTACACCCACTGGCCGAGCGCCGAGGCCGTGCGCGCCAACATGCTGGCGCTGTGCGAGCTCTACCGCGCCAGGGGTTACATCGAAGCCACCTGCGACCCGGCGGCCTTTCTGCCGCAGGGTGAGAACTTCGCCGTCGTCGACATGGCCTGGACGATCCGCTGGAACGGCGGCCAGGCACCGTCGCGCTTCAACACCAGCTACAACCTGATGCGCACACCGGCCGGCTGGCGCGTGCTGCTGTGCACGGCCTACAGCGAGAGCAGGCTGACTGTGGTCGGCGAGCCGGGAGCTGCCCTCCCGGATTGACGGCGCTCATCCGCCTCGGGATACTGCGCCGTGACATCCCAGCCCGGCCGCATTGCGGCCGGTCCCACCCGCACGCGCCGAGGGCCACACCTTGAACACTCCCAAAGAAGGGCCGGCCTTCGGCTGGGGCCAGAGCACCTTGTACTACCTGACGCTGAAGGGCACGGCACCGGTGTCCATGCCGGGCATTTCCGACGAGGCCGCCGAAGGCGTGGGTGCCATGTTCGCCCACTACGAAGGCGAAGTGGCGCGGCTGGAACTCGAGCGCCAGCGCCGTGCCAATGCCGCCATCACCGTCACAGGCCTGAAGGACGATCTGGCCCGGCTGCGCGGCAAGACGCAGGATCTGGGCGTGCGTTTCAATGCGCTTGGCACCGGAGTCTCAGGCGACCCGAAGGCAGGTGTGCTGCGCAGTTGGCTGGCCTTCAAGGAAGGCGTCGACAAGCTGAAGACGAGCGACATCGCCAAAGCCGAGCTCAGCGGCCCCGAACTGCGCAGCCTGTACGACGGCCTGGCGCTGTGGGTGATCGAAACCGAGGCCTACCTGACCAAGGCCGAGGCCATCGACTGGGGCGAGGTGAATGCCCGTGCCGCAACGGAGCCGAAGGTCGCGCAGGCCCGGCGAACGGTGGTCAGCTTCCTGTGCAGCAGCGGGGCCGATCGCAAGACCGATATGTTCCTCTACATCTGTGCCAGTGATGTGCTGAAGTTAGCGCCGCCTGTCAAGGTGGCGGTCGTGGCGCGCGCCACCGGCGTCAGCTTCGAAGACGCCAAGGCAAGCGTCAGCGCCGCCGTCAAGCGCTGGAAGGGCAAGACGCGAGGCACGGCCCAGGTCAACATCTCCGGCATGTACGGTACCGCCCATGTCGACTACCCCTGGACCGTGCTGCGGGTCAGCCGCAAGGTGTTTGCAGAGATCAGCGTCTGGTGGATATCGATCGGCGGGCAGGTGCGCACGAGCGACACGGCCAGCTACGGACTGCACAAGTACCGGGAGGTGCAGCCGACCTCGGACAAGTCGAATCACATCGACTACCACCTCAACGTCGATTGAGTGGCGGACATGCGCCGCCCCTGGCAACGCAATCCGGCCTTGTAGAGCCACTGCGCGCGCCGGCACGACCCGACCCTGAAAGGCCTGCTGTGGACCACCGCGGCGGGCTTCGTCTTCTGCCATCTGAACGCTCTGATGCGCCTTCTTGCGCAGCAGATGGACCCCTTCCAGGCGCAGTTCCTGCGCTACGTGTTCGGCCTGCTGGTGTTGCTGCCGCTGATCTTGAGACATGGTTGGGCCGCCTGCCGGCCGCGCCAGGTGGGCGGGCAGTTCTGGCGTGGCGCGATGCACACGCTGGGCCTGTGCCTGTGGTTCGTGGCGCTGCCGAAGATCCCGCTGGCCGACATGACCGCCATCGGTTTCACCACGCCGATCTTCATCATGATCGGCGCCTATGTGTTTTTTCGCGAGCCGATGCGCGGCGACCGCTGGCTGGCCGCGGTCATCGGCTTTGCCGGCGTGCTGATCGTCGTCGGGCCGAAGCTCACCGGCAGCGGCGGCTTTTACAACCTGGTGATGCTGGGCTCGGCGCCGCTGTTTGCCGCGTCGTTCCTCATCACCAAGGCGCTGACGCGGTATGAGACGGCCGGCGTCATCCTGGTCTGGCAGGCGCTCACCGTCTCGGTGTTCAGCCTGCCGCTGGCGCTGCTGCACTGGCAGGCGCCCACGGCCTGGCAATGGGCCGGTTTCCTGCTGTGCGGCGTGCTGGGCAGCAGCGCCCACTATTGCCTGACGCGCTCTTTCCAGATCGCCGACACCCTCGTCCACCCAGTCGGTCAAGTTCCTCGATCTGGTGTGGGCCTCGGTGCTCGGCTGGCTGCTGTTTTCCGATGTGCCCAGCCGCAGCACGCTGATTGGCGGCATGGTGATCTGCGCGGCGACGATCTGGATCGCGCGGCGGGAATCGCGCGGCGGTGGGCGCGTCAGCGCGGCAGGCTGAAGGCGGCTTCGGCGGCTTGGCGCAACGCCTGCAGCGCCAGCGCCGTCGCCTGGGGCGCGTCGGGCGCGTCACACGCCACCACGGTGCGCGGGTTCATCGAACGCAGCCATGTCAGCTGGCGCTTGGCGAGTTGCCGAGTGGCGGCGATGCCGGTCTCCCGCAGCGCCGACAGGTCGCTGCTGTCGAGCGCCGCCCAGGCCTGGCGGTAGCCCACGCAGCGCATGGCCGGCAGGTCCGGGTGCAGGTCGCCACGGGCGCGCAGCGATCGAACTTCGTCGATGAAACCGGCGGCCAGCATGGTGTCGAAGCGCTGCGCGATGCGCTCGTGCAGCCAGCCGCGAGACAGCGGCTCCATCGAGATCAGCGGCAGGTCTTCGGCCGGCAAGCGCGCCTTGCCGGCATGCCATTCCGACAGCGGCCGGCCGCTGCAGCTCCACACTTCCAGTGCGCGCTGGATGCGCTGGCTGTCGTTCGGCGCCAGCCGGGCCGCCGTGACCGGGTCGACGCGCGCCAGTTCGGCGTGCAATGCCGGCCAGCCGAGCGCCATGGCGCGCGCGTCGAGCGCCTCGCGCACTTCGGCATTCGCTTCGGGCATGGCGTCCAACCCCTCACGCAGCGCCTTGAAGTACAGCATGGTGCCGCCCACCAGCAGCGGCAGACGGCCGCGGGCGCGGATCTCGTCGATCAGGCGATTGGCATCGGCCACGAAACGCGCAGCCGAATAGCTTGCATGGGGCTCGATGAGGTCGATCAGGTGGTGCGGCACGGCGGCACGCTCGGCGGCCGTGGGCTTGGCGGTGCCGATGTCCATGCCGCGGTAGACCAGCGCCGAGTCGACGCTGATGATCTCCAGCGGCTGCGTCCCTGCACAAGCGCGTGCGAAGGCCAGCGCTGCCGCGGTCTTGCCCGAGGCCGTGGGCCCGGCCAGACAGATGGCGCGCAGCGTCACGCCGCGGTGACTGGTCTGGTCCGCTGCACCAGCGTCCAGGCCACCGTGCTGGTGGCCACGGCCCAGAAGCCCACGCCGAGCGCCAGAGGCAGCACGGTGCCGTTCATCGCACGGCCCAGCCACAAGCCGATGCCGAAGGCTGTGATCGCCAGAACGAAACCGGACAGCGCCGAGGCCGCGCCCGCCATCTGCGGGAACGGCCCCACCGCGCCGGCCTGCCCGCAGGGCTGGTGGATGCCGTGGCCGAAAGCGAAAAGCCACTGCGGCAGCAGCACCGCCCACATCGACACCACGCCGGCCAACGCCAGGCCGGCCATTGCCAGCCCGCCGGCCAGCGTGAAGGCGGCGCCGCGGCGCACCGCGCCGGCCAGGCCGTGGCGGAAGATCCAGCGCCGGCAGACGAAGGTGCCGACCAGATAGCTGAGCGAGCCCGAGGCCATCGCCAGGCCGTAGCTGCTGGCCGACAGGCCGAGCACGTCCATGTAGACGAAGGACGAACTGGCCAGCAGCGTGAACAGGCCGCCGTAGGTGCAAGAGACGAGCAGCGTCCAGGCCACGAAGGTCGGGTGGCGGCCGACCCGGCCCCAGGCCCTGAAGAGCGGCCCCAACCGGGTGGCGTGCGGGTTCTTGACGGCCAGCGTCTCGGGCAGCCACCAGACCACGAAGGCCAGGGTGGCCGCGCCGCAGACCGCCACCACGCTGAGCGCTGCGCGCCAGCCCCAGGCGGCGGCCACCAGCCCGCCGACGAGAGGCCCGGCGATGGCGATCACGCCCAGCCCCGAGAGGCCGAGCGACATCACCTGCGCGCCTTCATGCGGCTCGTACAGGTCGCGCAGCATGGCGCGCGCGCACACCACGGCGGCGGCCATCGCGGCGCCCTGCATCACGCGCCAGAGCACCAGCGTTTCGATGTCGGCCGCCAGCGCGCCGCCCACGCTGGCCAGCGTGTAGAGAGCCAGCCCGGCCAGCAGCACCGGCCGGCGGCCCACGCGGTCGGCCACCGGGCCCCAGAAGAGCTGCGCGATGCCGAAGGCCAGGATCAGCGCCGACATCGTCAGCTGCACCGCGCTCATCGACGCACCCAGCTCGCGTGTCAGCATGGGCAGCGCGGGCAGGTAGATGTCGGTGGTGACGGGCTGCAGGCCGAGCAGCAGCGAGAGCGCCACCGCCGCCAGCGTGTGCGAGACGCGCAGCGGCGCGGCCGGGCCGGGCGCGGCAGCCGCTGAACTGGCGGCCTCGGGCCGTGTCGGAAGGGTCATGCGCCGAGGTTACCAGCCGCGTCCCGCGCGTAATCAGCCGGCTTGCAGGCGCAGCAGCATGTGGATTTCATCGTGCAGCACGCCGTCGACGAGCAGAGCGTCGGGTTCACGGCCGAAAGCCTCGAATCCCAGCGAGCGGTAGAGCTGGATGGCGCCGGCATTGCCGGCGTTCACGCACAGCGTCAGCTGACGCAGGCCGGACGCCGAACGCGCCAGCGCCAGCGCCTCCAGCAGCAGCGCGCGCGCCACACCGCGCCGGCGCGCCCGTGGCGCCACCATCACGCTGATGAGGTTGCCCCGGTGTGCCAGTTTGGCCCGGCGTTCGCGGCCCAGGCCGACCAGGCCGACCAGTTCATCGCCATCGAAGGCGCCGAAGAAGCCCGCGTCGGCAGCCTCGGCCAGCCGCGCTTCCAAGGCCGACAGCGGCAAGTCCCGCTCTTCCTCGAAGCTCGACCCGAAGGCCGACGGCGTCTCTTGCAGGCCGGCCAGCCGGCAGGCCCGGTACAGCGCCGCGTCGGCCGGCCGCAGGCGCCGGATCATGATCGATGCCAGCGCCGCCATGCCGGGTCAGAAGCTGATGCTCATCTCGGCGGAACAGGCCGTGGTCGAGCCGCTCTGGCACACCTTGTAGCGCCAGGTGCCACGCTGCCGGCTCTCACGGTACGCGCCGTCGTTGGCCGTGCTGGTGGCGAGCACGCCGTTGCGGATGATGTCGACGTTGGCGCCGCTGGCGCCGCCCCAGGCCAGGTCGACCCAGAACTGGCTGCCGAAGCGCGGCGTCGCAGTCAGCGCCAGTGTGATCGGCGGCGGACCGCCGGCGATGTTCAGGAACACCGCGCTGACCGGGCCGGCCTGGCCGCTGGCGTCGGTGCCGCGCACGAAGACGATGTGCTTGCCGGACGCCAGCCCGCCGGTGGCGAGCGTGCCCGACACGGCTTCGGTGCTGCTGCTGAAACTGCCGTCCGCGGCGTTCAAGGGAATGGCCACCGCGCCGGCCGACCAGGGCGGCACGTCGATCCAGGCCGACGCGCCGGTGATTGCCTGCACGGGCTCGCTGCCGTTGCTCTGATTGAAGCGGGTGTCGGTGACCGCGGCGCTCAGCAGCACCGGCGTGCCTGCCGCCACGCCAGCGCCGCTGGCGTCACCGGCCAGCGCCAGCGCCGACACGTCGGGGCCGCCGGGCGTCAGGTAGGGCGTGCGCAGCACCTTGGCGGCGTAGATCAGCGCCGGCAGGTTGTTCGGCTTGATGGTGTTGTTGAAATCGTCGCAGCTCTGGAAGAAGCTGGTGCCCAGTTCGAAGGTGAAGGCCGGCACGCCGAGCTCACCGTAGCTCGGACCGTCGCTGGTGCCGTCGGTCGGGTACAGGCCGATCGACTGCATCGGCGTGTAGCCATTGAAGAACGCGAAGCGGCGGCCCAGCGTCTGCAGCGCCGCGCCGTTCGGTGCCGCGTCGGCGACCGATCCCCAGGGCCAGAGCACGAGCTGGCTGTAGCTGTGGATGTCGAGGTGGATGCCGCTGGTGTCGGCCGGCGCGGCGTCGCCCAACAGCGGGCCGCGGCGGTCGGGCCACAGGTTGCGGATGTAGGCTTCGACGGCCTGCGTCTCGGGTTCGGAGCCGGCCGTCGGCCCGCGGTAGGTGTCGTTGCAGGCGTTGCCGCTGGAGCCGTCGCCGTTGGTGCTGTTCCAGGCGAACGTGAAGTTGCGGTTCAGGTCGGCGCCGCGGCTGCTGGTGCTGCGCCCGCAGTAGGCGCTGTTGATGTTCTTGCGCCAGGAGGCGCCGGCCTCGGCTTTCTTGCGGCCGTCGGGGTTGGCCTGCAGCATCAGGTGCACCTCGTGATGGTCGAGGATCCAGGTGGCATCGGCGTTCGTGCCGTGGCCCGTCACGAGCCAGCGCGCGAATTCCAGCACCAACGGCGCGGTGGCGTATTCACGGGCGTGGATGGCGCTGCTGATGAAAAGCTTGGGCTTGGGCCCGGCCACCGCGCTGTTGGTCAGCTTGAGCACGCCCATGTCGTAGCCGCCGGTGCCGCGCGTTTTCTGCCAGGAGTTGCCGGCGTCGATCCAGTTCGCCAGCGCCGGGTTGCTGACCGTGAAGGCCTGCGCGGCGGCGAAGGTCTCCTCTACCGTTTCATAACACGCGAAAGACGGAATCGACTGGATGCCGGCGCGCGCGCCCGGCTTGCGCTCCGCGGCGTCGATCTGGTCGAGGAAGGCGTTGCGGCGGGCGATGAAGTCGGTGTCGGGCTCGATGCGGAAACCGAAGGTGGCGAGCCGCGCGATGTCGGCGCCGTCGAGTTCGAGCACCAGGTAACCCTTGGCGTACTCGGCCTCCAGCAACTGGCCGTGCAAACTGATGGCGGCCTTGCGGGCGGTGGCGAGGTCGGGGAACCAGGCGCGGTAGATGCCCTGCTTCAGCCGCTCTTCGGCGCGCAGCGCGCTGTGCTCATGGCCGGGGCCGGGGCCGGCGAATGCGGGTGTGGCGGCCAGCGTGCCGGCCAGGCCGGCTGCGGCGGCCAGTGTGCAGAGGAGGGGTCGGATGTTCATGCAGGGATTCTGCCGCCTGCACGGTGCACGCCGAGGCGGGGTTGTCCCCGCCTCGCAGCCCCGACCCCTAGAACCGCTCGTTCTCGCCCAGGTAGCGCCATTGCCCCACTGGCAGCGGCCCCAGCACCACGCTGCCGATGCGCACGCGTTTCAGGCCCACCACCTGCAGGCCGACCTGCTCGCACATGCGGCGAATCTGCCGCTTGCGGCCTTCCCTCAGCACGAAGCGCAACTGGTCTTCATTCGCCCAGCTGACGCGTGCCGGCCGCAGCAACTGGCCGTCGAGTTCCAGACCGTGCTGAAGGCGTCGCAGATCGACATCGGCCAGGTTCACGCCGACAGCGGCGGCCACGCGCACCAGGTATTCCTTCTCGGTGCGGGTCTCATCGCCGACCAGTTGCTTGGCGACGCGGCCGTCCTGCGTCAGCACCAGCAGACCGGTGGAATCGATATCGAGCCGGCCGGCCGGCGCCAGTCCGCGCTGCTGGCCCGGGTGGTATTCGATGCCCGAGTTGTCGCCCTGCCAGCGGTTGGCCGGCGTGAACAGGGCGACGGCTGGCTGGTAGCCGTCTTCGGCCTGGCCGCTGACCAGACCGACCGGCTTGTTGATCAGCACCGTCACGCGCCTGGCCTGCGAGGTGTGGGCCAGCGGGTGGATGTCGAGCGGCGCGTCGGCGGCCACGCGCTGGCCGAGCACGGCGGCGCGGCCGTCCACCTTCACCCAACCGGCTTCGATCCATTCATCGGCCTCGCGGCGCGAGGCCAGGCCGCGTTCGGTGATCAGCTTGGAGATGCGCACGCCCTCGGGGGCGGGCTGCGCAGGGAAAGCCGATGCCGGACGGGCTTCGGGCGTGCGCTGTGGGGCCGCCGGTCGATGTTCAGACGGACGCCCGGGCGCTGCCGGGCGGGACTCGGGCGGGCGCCCGGGCGTTGCCGGGTGATGTTCAGACGGACGCCCGGGCGCTGCCGGGCGCAGGGCCGGCGCGTGTTTCGCATAGCGCGGCGGCGCGGCACGTGGCGGGCTGTAGCGCGGCTGGTCGGCGGCCGGCGGACGCTCGGGCGTGTCGCTGCCCGGCGCCGGCGCGCGCTGCACGGGTGGCCGTGGCGCCGTGTTGGCGCGCACCGGGCGGCGGCGCGGGTCGCGCGCGGGCGCCTCGGGTTTGATGGAAATCTTCG
>Ga0209181_10002398_pt1 | contig 30872 bp, 33 predicted proteins | sample MAT05_FD_187208 | JGI IMG/M metagenome (GOLD analysis project Ga0209181, IMG submission 187208) | Freshwater microbial communities from Lake Fryxell liftoff mats and glacier meltwater in Antarctica - MAT-05 (SPAdes) (version 2) | ecosystem: Environmental > Aquatic > Freshwater > Ice > Liftoff... | reverse complement strand
GAATCTCTGTTTGCTCTCGCCTCGCCACGGCTTCGCCTGCTCGGTGAATCTCTGTTTGCTCTCGCCTCGCCACGGCTTCGCCTGCTCGGTGAATCTCTGTTTGCTCTCGCCCCGCCACGGCTTCGCCTGCTCGGTGAATCTCTGTTTGCTCTCGCCTCGCCACGGCTTCGCCTGCTCGGCGAATCTCTGTTTGCTCTCGCCCCGCCACGGCTTCGCCTGCTCGGTGAATCTCTGTTTGCTCTCGCCCCGCCACGGCTTCGCCTGCTCGGTGAATCTCTGTTTGCTCTCGCCCCGCCACGGCTTCGCCTGCTCGGTGAATCTCTGTTTGCTCTCGCCTCGCCACGGCTTCGCCTGCGCGGCGAATCTTCAACGGTCGATCTCGCCGCCGATCATGTTCAGCGTGTCGAAAGTCGGAACGATGTCGGCGAGATTGCCGCCGACGATCATCTGTCGCAGGCCCTGCATCACGGCAAAGCAAGGCGGCCGCACCTTGACGCGCCAGGGTCGGCCCGAGCCGTCCGACACGAGGTAGTAGCCGAGCTCGCCGTTGCCGCCCTCGATGTAGCCGTAGACCTCACCGGGCGGAACCTTCACGCCTTCCATGATGATCTTGAAGTGCGCGATCATGCCTTCGATCGAGTTGTAGACCGCCTCCTTCGGAGGCAGCACGACGTTCCAATCGGCGACGTTGACGGGGCCCGGCTCAATCTTCTCGAGGCACTGGTCGATGATGCGCAGCGCCTGATGGATCTCGGCGACGCGGCACAGGTAGCGGTCGTAGTTGTCGCCCTTCTTGCCGACCGGCACGTCGAACTCGACCTCGTTGTAGAGGAGGTAGGGCGCGTAGGTGCGCACGTCGTAGTCGACGCCGGTCGAGCGCAGGCAAACACCCGTGAACCCGAGCGAGACGGCGGTAGCGGCGTCGATGACGCCGACGTTCGCCATGCGGTCGTAGAAGATGCGATTGCGCGTCAAGAGCGCGTCCGCGTCCTTCAACAGATTCAGGATGTACGCCTTCATGCCGGCGTAGCGCTCGGCGAAGCCCTCGGGCAGGTCGTGGCGTAGGCCGCCGACGCGCGTGTAGCTGGTCGTCAGGCGCGCGCCGGTGATCTCCTCGGTGACATCCCAGACATCTTCGCGGGCCTGAATGCAGTAGAGGAACGGCGTAAACCCGCCGAGTTCGAGCGCGCCCGCGCCGATCGACGTGAAGTGGTCCGACATGCGCGACAGCTCGCACACGATCATGCGGATCCACTTGCAGCGGCGCGGCACGTCGATGCCGAGCGCCTTCTCGACCGCGAGCACCCAGCCGACGTTGTTGCACAGCGGCGACACGTAGTTGAGGCGGTCGGTGTAGGGGATGACCTGGTTGTAGGTCGAGACCTCGGCCATCTTCTCGAAGCCGCGGTGCAGGTAGCCGATCTTGACGTCGGCATCGATGACCGTCTCGCCATCGAGGGTCAGGATCATCTGCATCGTGCCGTGCGTCGCGGGATGGGACGGGCCCATCGCGATCTGCATGTACTCGGTGTGCAGGTGGTCGTCTTGCTTCGGCGCCAGCTTCTCGGCGTCCGAGCGGGGACGGGGGACCTTCACCATGCGGTCGGCCGGGGCCGGGGCGAAGGGATCGGACTTGCCGGCATGCCCAGACGACGAATGCGAGGGGGAGCTTCCCATGTCAGACCTCGCTCGCCAGGGTGGGCAGCGGCATGAGCGGCTGGTAGCCGCGCTGCGGGTAATCCTTGCGCAGGGGATGTCCCTCGAACTCCTCATACAGGAGGATGCGCAGGAGCTTCGGGTGTCCCGCGAAGACGATGCCGTACATGTCCCATGCCTCGCGCTCGAACCAGTCGACGCCCGGCCAGATGGCGATGCAGCTCGGCACGACGCAGTCGTTCTCGTCGACCTCGACCTTGAGGCGGATGCGCTGGCGCTTGGTCACGCTGAAGAGGTGGTAGACCACCTCGAAGCGCGGCTCTTTCCAGCCGAGATAGTCGACGGCGCACACGTCGATGGGCATCTTGAAGTCCATCGCCGGGTCATCGCGCAGGAACAGGCAGACCTCGAGCAAGAACTCGCGCTTGACGACGACGGTCTCGTCCCCGCGAAACGCGTGGTCGGACACGACCGCTTCGGGGAAGCGGTCCTTGATAGCGGAAACGACGTGCTGGGCCATCGCCTCACTCCCACTTCATCGCGCCACGCTTGTACTCGTAGACGAGTCCGAGCGTGAGCACCGCGATGAACATCATCATGCCGCCGAAGGCCACCCCGGCGAAGGCTTCATCCTTCAACCAGTCGCTGTACTTCGAGGCCCACGGGTAGATGAAGACGACCTCCAGGTCGAAGACCAGGAACAAGATCGCCGTCATGTAAAACTTGACCGAAAAGCGCGAGCGCGGCCGCGAGATAGGCTCGTCACCTGACTCGTAAGGAATGCCCTTCTCACGCGTCGGGCGGCGCGGCCCGAGCACACGATTGAGAATCAGGATGGCAGCCGCAAGCCCGACGACAAGAATGGCACAAGCCAGGACCGGCACGTACGGAGCGTAGTTGGGATCCACCGAAGACTCCTGCTTCTCATCAGGGGCGTACCCAGCGCGCTAGCGTTGCCCAGGTGACCATAAGCTCCTGGCCACTGGCGCCCGCGCGACAGGCGGGTGTCGGGTAGCACGGCCCCCCAGGGGGGTCAAGGCGGTCGGTTCGCGAGCCGATAAGACCCCGCGCGCCACGACCGGGGCGGGCCGGGGTGCGCGAGGAGCCCCATGGGTGCGGCGACGGGTAGTGCCTACAGTGCCGACACTGGAGGCCTCGGATGGGCCTGCGAGGTTCCATGTCGCGCCTGTTCTTCATCCTGGTGGCCTGTTGGGCGACTGTCGCCGCGACCGCGCACGCCGCCCCGCCGTTCTCGAAGCTAGGCGAGCCGCGGCCACGCATCTACCGTCCCGGCGTGCTCGTCTTGCCGGACGCCCGCCCGCCCCGCCCGGTCCGTCCAGCCCGGACCCGCCCGGTGCGAGCGGCGCCAGCACCCAAGAAGCAAGCGGCCACCAAAGAAAAGCCGCGCGTCATCATCAAGGCGACGACTCAGGAGATTAGCCCCCCGACGCGCATTGGTGCGCCCGAGGAAGAGATCGCGACCCTGGGCCTGTCGCTGAGCGTGCCGCTCGCATCGAAGGTCCTTCGCTTCATCCACATCCAGGGCTCCGTCCAGGCGATGGTCCCGGTGGTCTCGGACAAGGACGCCTTCGACGCGACCCTGACCGCCCGCCGCCGGCCCGAAGCCGCGGTCGAGGCCGACCTCGCGATAGACATGAACGTCGGCGACTTCCACTTCGCCGTCGGCGTCGGCCATGGCCTGAAGCGCGGCCTCGGCCTGAGCGTCTTTGCCCTCTTCAGCTATCGACCCAGCCGCGACGCCGACCGCAGCGACACCGGCCCCGACCTGCGCGTCATCCAGAAGCCTCCCCCGACAGCGACGAAGTCCGCGCCCTGACAGTCCCCCGCATTGTCGGACCACATCTTCCATGGACATGGCGGACACCTCCCAGGCTGCGGTGATCGAGCTCCACGAATTCAGCGACGAACCCGGCGCGCGTGCTACCCTCGACCGGAGGCGCCCGATGACCTTTGCAGTAGCCTGGAAGCAACGCGCGACCTACGCCGACCTCGACAGTGTGCCCGACACCATGGTCGGTGAGATCATCAACGGCGAGCTGCACGTGAGCCCGCGCCCGGCGCCACTTGACGCCAACACCGCGTCGGTCCTGGGCGCCGACATCAACGGCCGCTTCCACGGCCCTCCGAAGCCTCCCGACGCGGGCGGCTGGTGGATCCTGCACGAGCCCGAGCTGCACCTCTCGGGCGATGCCTACGTCCCCGACATCGCCGGTTGGCGGCGTGAGCGGATGCCGACGCTGCCCGACACGGCCTGGTTCCCGCTGGCCCCGGACTGGGTCTGCGAGGTCCTGTCGCCGAGCACGGCGCGTCAGGACCAGATGCTCAAGCTGCCCGCCTACGGCCACGAGGGCGCCGCGTGGGCCTGGCTCGTCAACCCGATCGCCCGCTACGTGGGCATCTATCGCCTCGCCGACGGGCACTGGGTCCTCGAGGGCACCTGGGGCGAGGGGCACCCAGACGCCGAGGCGGCTCGTCTGCCGCCCTTCGACGCCCAGCCGATCGATCTGTCCCGCTGGTGGGCGTACCGCAGGTCGGGCGTCAGCGTCGATTCGTGTCGAGGGGCGAAGTGGAATCGCCGCCGTGCATGTCGACAGTGCGGTCGGCCTCGAGCGCTCAGCCACATCCGATGAACGGCCGCGCCTCACAGGTCAGGCTTGAAGCGCTTTCAACGTCAACGTCTTCACATCAGCAGCTTCAGGCGCCGCGTCATCGCTGTGGGCTCGTAGCCCATGCTGCGCAGGACGAAGTCGATCCACTCGTCGGTCGTGAGCTCCCGGCGCTGCGCTCGATACTCTTCGAGGTCAAACGTCGAGATCTGGATCGGCGTCAGCTTCTCGATCCAGAACGGCGTCTTCGGGTCGGTCTGGTCATCGAAGCGCAGCTCGATCTGCGACCACACCCCGCCGGTCAAGAGCCGCTCGTAGTCTCTCACGGCCTGCGTCGGCACGTGCAGGTACTTGTGCCCGAAGTTCAGCGCCTCGGCCCAATAGTCCGAGTCGACGAGCCGAACCTTCACCTTGTCGATGATGGTGTGCCGGCCCGACTCCTTGACCTTGCTCTGCGCCTTGATGGACTCGTCCGCGCGAATGTAGCTCTTGGCCAAGGTGTCGTTCACGACCCCGAGCCCCATCTGAATCGCGAGCTCGTCCGAACTCGCGCAGTACTTGCCGAGTAGGTATTCCAAGACGAACACCGGTACGTTCGCGCCGACCTTCACCTTGCGGACCAGGTCCTTTCTCACGACCTTTCCTGCGAACAGCCGATTGACCTTGTCGTCGAGCGCGTCCCGCGCTGGGGGATTGCCGAACTGCATACGTCAGACTCCGAGCTTCACAGGCAACTTCACCGCCGGGCACAGCTCCGCGTCCGTCACCGGGTCGCGCAGGCTCAGCGTCACTTCTTTCACACCATCATCCGACAGCAGCAACGCGAGAGTGGCGATGCCGCCCGGCGGCAGCACAACCCGACCCGACTCATTGTCGAGCTGACCGTCGCCGGTCATGCCCAGGCAGTGCGAGCACGACTGTGGGCTGCACCCGGACAATCGATCGATGTCGACGGGCGTGTGGATCGAGGTCGCACAGCATGTCGATCAGGTCCCCGTCGTTGCCATCGATGGCATGTCCGATAACCTTGCCGGCCCAATGCAGGGTCAGGACTTGCGAATGCACTCGGGCCCGAAGTCAGCGAGGTGCCACGCTTGGTCGGGCGAGCTGGTCAGGAGTTGTTCGGCGTCGCGGACGTGTCGGAGTGCCGCCGAGATGAGCCTGCCGCTGGTTCCGTTTGCCGTCATTTCTTAGCCTTCGTGGGCCTGCGGGCAACGGCAGCCGCGGGCGACACGGTGGGTTTGATGTTGTCGCGCTTCACCGCAGCAGCGATGAGCGGAGCGACAACATCGAGCCCTGCAAGTGGCAGATCGCCGGACAGATACGTTCCATACCAGGCCAATCGCGTTCGAATGGCCTTTTCGCCGTCCCGCAATCCGAGTTTCTTTAGCGTAAATTCGGCCCGCGCTCGGTTGGCGGCCGGGATCTTGGTCGTCGCGATGAGCTGCAATGATGGAAGCACAATCTCGAACCAACCTTCGCCCACCTCGAACGGATCCAGGATCTGCTCGTCTTCTGTTCCCTTCTTGGCGTTCACCCAGTGCATGGCATACCGATAGTTGCCCCACCGGTACGCCTTGGTCGGGTGGTTCTTCCAGCTCAGGTAATGGTCGACCGTTCCCCCAGCCGAATCATACGTGGCAGTATACCCGCACAGCCCATGAAAACCGGCTGCGAGCTTCGACAAATAGTCGGACCATAGGTCTTTTTGACGCTTGGCCGTTGGATTGGCGACGACCCACGCGTCGCCATCCAAAGTCACCTGCGAGAAACCTCGGGGTTGCCGCACTCTGCCTACGGGAATCATTTGCGCGCCTTCTTTGGCGCCTTCACCGCAGCCGGCAACAGGTCAGCTTTGACCAGCCAGCGCGGCCAGAAATCGTCCATTCCGCCGAGCACCCGCTGCAGCTCGGCATGGATTGTTTCTTTCGTTGCCAAATCAACCGGCAGGCTCGCCATGTCTCCGCGCATGAATGCTTCGGCGGCCTCGATAGCGCGCTCGGCGTCGGTTGAGCGGGCCTGATCGAAGCCAAACGCGTCCGACACCAACCAGCTCGAGACGTCCCCTTGCTTGGCCCATGGTATCTGCTCGACGACGACTTCGTTCGTCTTGGTAAGCCCGAAGTGGAACAGGGCATCGGTCGCCATATCGAAGTCGGGCTCTAGTGAAGCCAACACCAGCGGCGAGTGGGTTGTCGCGATGAGCTGGACACTGGCCTCCGTGGCGAGCTCCCGGACGACCGTCATAAGAGCCCGCAGGATAGTTCGCTGCCACTTCGGGTGCAGGTGGGCTTCGAGCTCGTCGACGAGAAAGATGATCTCACGAGTCGGGGGTTGGTCGAGCAATTGACTTGCTCTCGAGTGCTCTTGCCACGACCACATCAGCAGATAGGCAAGCGACGCGATGCGCTTCGTTGCTGCCGACGCATGGATGATGGGTACCTGGTCCTGGTATTGCGTTTTTAGTGTGGGCATGTCGCGCACGTCCTCGAGGGAGTAGCGCGTGAGCTCTCCCGGGACGAGCGGCTCATCCTCGTTCGGCGACAAGTGGGTCAGCACGGAGGCGAAGGTCTCCCAGACCGCGGCGTTGCTCCCTTGCCAGCTCGCCCAGTCGCGAACCAGACCATTGCACAAGACCTTGCCGTCGGCGGAATCGAGCCCATTCCAAACTGACTTCGGGTCGAACACATAGCCGGCAGGTCGGTCCTGCACATCTTGGCCGCCTGACTTCATCCAGTAATTCCGAGCGGGATCCCACACACCGAAGCTGCCATCGACCATGGCATACAGAATCATGCCTGGATTGGTCGGGCGTCCGGCCCGACCTTGCCATTCCTCGCGCTTGCGATCGTACGTGCTGACGTAGTGCACTGACTTCGTGCGACCTGTCAGCGCGAGCTCGATAGAAGCGTCACCCGTGCCGCGCGGTCGGCCCTTCAAGCCTGTGGTCATCTTGGGGTTCAGTTCTTCGGGCCAGGTTCGCGTGAGCGCCCACCAGGCCGTGTCCAGGAGGAAGGTCTTGCCGAGCCCATTGTCCCCCGTGATGATGTTCGTGCGCTCCGCAAACTCGATGGAGAGCTTCGCAGCCGGCCCGACGTTGGTAAACTTGATCGACTCGAGCATCGGCCTCTCCTAACTGCCCAGCTCGGTGGGCGCGGCGGGAACATCGATGCGCTGCAGGAAGCGCGCGGCGGCCGAGGGCTCGCCCGGGCCGGAGAAGCGGCGATTGCCAAGTGCCAGGCCGAGCATCTTGGCAAAGCTCGACTTACCCGAGCCGAAGAAGCCCGAGACCCACACCGCCATGCGGTCGCCGGGCTTCTGCCAGAGGCTGCGATAGCCTTCGATGACGTCGGTGAACTGGCGCAGGATGGCGTCGGTCACGACGTACTCGGCGATCTCTTCTTTGACCACCTCTTCGTCGGTCTGGTCGACCTTGATGACCTCTTCGATGGTCCGGTGGATGTCGTTGGCGAATAGTGAGCCGAGGGTCGACATGGACATCCCTTAGAAGATCTTGGACCGGTAGTTGTGCTCGGCGTCCAGGACGCCCATGAAGCTCAGGCCTGACGGCGGCTCGAGCTTGCCCGGATAGAACAGGATCGTCGGCGCGAGCACCTTGCCCTTGAGCTGCTCCAGCAACGCGAACGTTCGATAGACTGGAAAGAGCGCGCCTGTGCGGGTGATGAAGACCAGGTCGCGTTTGGGGTCGGGCGATGGCGGCAAACGCTCGGCCACGAGGTCGACGAGCGACGCGTGCTCGGCCAGGACCGCATGGATCGTGTCGACCAACATCTCCAGGCCGTTCTGCTTCTCGGCGTCGATCCAGTCCGCGATCGGGCGCTGTGCGCTGAGCGCGTCGTGAAGGCATTGAGCCAATGAGATGGTGTGGACGCGCTTGCCGTGTTGTTCGAGGCGCGTCTTCAGCAGCGTCACCTGCTTACGCAGTGGCAGCTCATCCTCGGGGTCGTAGCGAAAGATCGCGTACGGCATGTCGTGGTAGGCCGACAGGCTCGGGCGTGGGTCGTCCATCAGCAGGATGGGCTCGAGCAGTTGCTCGAGACGCGCCTTGAAATCGTCCGATGACGCTCGGGTCGTCTCGCTGGCGGCGGTCATGCGGCGCTCTCCAGGTGCTCGGCGTAGGCGAGCGCGTTTGCGGCGGGCAAGGTGAGCTGTGCGAGCGAGCCGGCAGCTTCGTAGTGGAGGCGGCGGTACTGGTGCAGCCGCAGGATCTCACGTTCGACGTCGCTTGGCCGCATGAGGAACAGACGCCAGTCGGCTGACTCGATGAGTCGACGCGCGTTGGGGGTCTCGGCGCTCATGGCGTGCAGCAGGTAGAGGAAGGCGGCGTCGGGCAGGTGATAGCCAGCGAAGGTACGGCGCTGGCGGCCTTGCAGCAGGCCGAGCTCGGTCGCAGCCTTGAGCAGCGCGGAGGCGACCCGGCCGATCGTGTTCTCGCTCCAGGCGTGCTCGGTGGTCGCGCCGCGGGCGGGTAGCGCGAGCAGGTAGGCGTGGAGGTCGCGAGTTTGGATGCTGAAGGTGCCTTCCTCGAAGGCTTGAAAGAGCCAGTGGGTGAGGAAGTCGCGTAGCAGGAACTCGTCGCGTGTTACGTGCCACAGAAAGATGGGCTTCCAGGTGTTGATAAGGCACGGCGAGCTCGAGCGGGGCGCTGCGGATGAACGCGGCGGCGAGCAGGGTGACGTCGCGCGTGGTGCCGGCGAACGTGCCGGGGAGGGTCAATGCGTGGCCATCGTGGGCGCGGTTGCGGGGAACGGCGGCGAGGTCCTGGGGAGTCACGAGGGACAGGCGCGTGAGGTAGGCGCCGAGGTCCGCTGCATCTGGCTTGGGCTGGAGGGTGTCGAAGAAAGGAACCCAGTCGGTGGCGTGGTCGAGCCAGTACTCCCAGCGGCTGTCGAAGGCGTCTTCGAGCGTCGCGGTGAGGCGCCACAGGTCACAGCGTTGGGCGGGTCGTAGCGGGCCGCCGAGCGGTGGGCAGCGACGGCGAAGACCGAGCGGGCCTGGGCGAACATGTAGGTGCGGCGGAAGTTGCGGCGCAGCGTGGTGGCTGCGAGCGCGCCGAGCTGGCCCTTGGTGTTCCACCAACCGGCGCAGTCCATCTCGCCGAAGCGGGCGATGGCGACACGGAGCTTCAGGAGATGGTCGAGGTCGAGAGTCATGGCGCTCGTGTGCGTAGCCGGGCGGATGCCGCGGCGGCGCATCATATGGAGCGAGGCCAGTGTGTCTACAGGGGGCGCATGTTCAGTGCGGAGTCCGCGTGGCGTCCCCCGTGGATGACTTGGTCACGATTTCACCGCTTCGCCCGACGCGACCGCGGTCTCGAGCCGGCGAGCGAGGTAGTCGTCGCTGAAGTCGACGTTGAGCTCGACCCAGATCGGGAGGTGATCGGACATCTTGTAGGTCCGCCACTCCACGAACGCCTTTTGGGTGTTCGCGCCGTAGACCTTCCAGTCGGCGGCGCGGTAGACGTGGTCGAAGTAGGGCACCACACCCGCCTTGCAGATCGCGACCTGGCGCTGCACGTCGGGGGCGAGGAACGCCATCTGGTCGAACGGCTTGTCGAGCTTGGCGTTGGTGTATTGACGAGCGAGTCCCGCGGGCAGCTCGAACTTGGCCCGGGTGATGGCCGCGAGGGTCTCGTCTTTGGCGGTGAAGACGTTGAAGTCGCCGAGCAGGATCGCGTTGTTGGCCCAGCGGTCGGCGTTCTTGCGGCGCATGCCGAGGAGCCTGGCGACATGGGCAGCGTCGGCGACGCGCTGTGGGTCGTCGGGCTTGTCGTCGCCGTAGTAGGCGTGCTGCGTGCAGATCGTGAACTTGAACCAGCCGGCCTGGAAGCCGGCCACGTAGGGCGTCCGGGAGAACGCGAAGTCTGCGCCGAGGGTGCCGTCGGCGTTCTTTCTCGCCTCGGGCACGAGCTCGCCGGCGAGGCCGCCGAACCGCAGCTTGCGGGTGTCGTAGATGAACGCGTGGCGCTCGCGGTTGCCCGCGGCGCCGGCCGTCACGTCGGAGACGAGGAACTTCCACCAGGAGCCGAGCAGGCCCATCAAGCGCTCGAGCGTGTCGAGCTCGTTGCGGACCTCCTGCACTGCGACGAGATCGAAGCGCGAGATGATCTCGGCGATGTAGAGGAGCGGCTCCAGCTCGCGACCGCCGGACTTGCTGCCGCCTAGCTCGCGCAGGTTCCAGCTCGCGAGCATCAGCGTCGCATCTACGGTCTTCGCAGGCAGGTCGAGGGTGCGCAGGCGCTGGAGGCCTTCGATTGTCCGGCACCCCTCGACGGTGTTCGAGTCTATCGTCTTGTAGAACGGCATCGCGTCACATCAAGCGTTTACGTCACCGCGTCGTTGGGCGCGGGCGGGGTGGCGGGGGACGGCTTGGATTCCGGCGCATAGAGCTTCGACAACTCGAAGCCCTTGGCGAAGGCCGCGTCGCCGGTCTGCTTGGCGCGTTCGCGGGCGGCCTTTCGCAGTGAGCGCAGGAGCAGGACGGAGACGCCCTCCAGCAGGTTCTGCTGGCGGGTCTGGGTCGGTGTGCCGGGCGAGGCGAGATAGGCCGGCCGCGACGCCTGGAGGGCTGCGAGGGCGTTGTCGACTGCGGTCTTTGCAGTCGGCCCGCCGCGGGTGGCCGCGGCCTTCGCAACCGCTTCGTTGGCTAGCGTGACCTTGAGATCGTCGAGCTGCTTCGAGACGCGGGTGCCGGCGCGACCGAGGCGACCGACCTTGCCGAGGTGGACGGCGATGAGGTTCGCGGCGGTGGGGTTGCTGGCGTCGGGGCGACGGGCGAGGAAGTCGGCCGTGTTCGTGAGCACCGTGACGGCCCGCCGGAAGGCGCCTTTGCCCGCGGTGACAGCGTTCTGATAGGCCTTCTTGCCGGCCCGGGTTCCGGTCAGCGCACCTGTCCGGGTCATGCCTGCGGTGCGAAGCGCTGGCTCCAGATCGCGCAGATCCTGAACGTCTTCGGCGGTGAAGCCTTGTTCGCCGAGGTCTGGGCTGGTGCGATCGTACTCGGCGAGCGAGGCGACGACCTGGTCGAGGACCTCATCGTCGTTGAACTGCTCTCCGATATCGACGGCTTCTTCCATGGCTTCTGGCGTGAGTGCGGCAAGCTGTGACTCGACGGACATGGGCGACCTCCTTGGGTCGGGCGATGGGTAGGCGCTGATTCTGTTCATCTGTCGCCGGACCGTCAAGGGAGGTGGAGGTACATTATGCAATGGCGTGGCGAATCGCCGGGACGAGCCCACGGGAACCCGGGCGCCACCTCTAGCTGCTCGGGAGCGACCGACTGGAGCCTCGGCGCCGCTGCGACTCCAGGGGTCACGGGCTACTGCGAGATCGGTCGCGGTCACAGAGACTCGGGCAACACCTATCGCGGGCTCAGCGCGGCCTATAGTGAGTCGGGCGCAGCCGCTAGTGAGTCGGGCGCAGCCGCTAGTGAGTCGGGCGCAGCCGCTAGTGAGTCGGGCGCAGCCGCTAGTGAGTCGGGCGCAGCCGCTAGTGAGTCGGGCGCGGCCGCTAGTTACACGGGCGCGACCGCTAGTTACAGCGTCGCGACCCTCGCAGACCGGGCGTGACCTATCGCAAAAGCGGCGCAGCGGCCGCGATTAACGCAGGCGGATCCGGTCGTAGGTCGGGTTGGCGACCCGGCCGAGCTTGCCCGACTGGTAGAGCGCGACCGACTCGCGCAGGTCAGCCTCGTTCGACATGACGAAGGGGCCGTAGGACGAGAACGGCTCGTTGATGGGCTCGCCGCCGCCGAGCAGAGCGCGGATGGGACGCTGGGTGTCGTTCTTCAGGTAGATGGTCTCGCCGTCGCGGCGCATGAGCGCCAGGTGGCCTTCGCCGACCCGCTCGTCAGAGACCGTGACGTCGCCGTCGACTGCTTGGATGAACGCGGTCCAGGTCGTCGGGTACGCGACGGCGACCGCGGCGCCGGGCTGGATTGCGTAGTCGACGAGGCCCATCGGGGTGTGGGTCGAGATCACGGCCTTCACGTCGTGGGCCTGGCCGGCGAAGACGCGGGCGCGCACGCCGGCGACGTCGACCGTCGGGATCTTGTCGTGGGTTGTGTCCTGGTACTTCGGCGCGATCTTGCGCGCGGCCGCCGGCAGGTTCACCCAGAGCTGCACGCCCAGGATGCGGCCGCCCTTTTCGCGGAGCGCGTCGCCGGGGTTTTCCTCGTGCACGATGCCGTTGCCGGCGGTCATCCACTGGATGTCGCCCGAGCCGATGAGGCCGCGGTTGCCGAGCGAATCGCCGTGCTCGATGAGGCCGTCGATCATCACGGTCACCGTCTCGAAGCCGCGATGGGGGTGCGGGGCGAGGCCGCCGAGCTGGCCCGGCGCCAGCGTGAAGTCGAAGTGGTCGAGCATCAGGAACGGGTCGACCTGGTCGAAGCCGACCGCGGGGATGGTGCGGCGGATCTTGAAGACCTCGCCGACCTGCGTTCTGCGCGGGGCGACGATGCGGGCGACCGAGCGCGGCCGGCGGGTCGTTGCGCGCTCGGACGCGTCACTGCGATTGGCTGCCAAGAGGACAGCACCTGCGGCAACCGCACCTTCCAGGAGACGACGACGTGAGATGTTCATGGCGGCAGTCTGGGCACCTCGGGCGGCGAGAGCAAGCTTTGCTCGTGCGCCTGTCTTGGGCGTTCACCCTTGCTTGGGACCGCCTGCAGAGCGCTCGCGAGCCTATCCATCCGAAGATGCGATTGAACCCATGAAGCGATTGCCGAACGGCCGCGAGCGACGTGTCCCCGAGCTTGCGCGAGTCTTCGGGCCTCGGGTAAGAGGCCGCGCATGGGCGAACGCATCAAGAGCTTCGAGGAATTCTGGCCGTTCTACGTCGCGGAACATCGCGACCCGACCTGCAGGAAGCTGCACTTCGTAGGCACGTCGCTGGCGATGATGTTGGCGGCGAACCCGTTGACGCTGCCGCTCGCTCCGTTCGCAGGCTACGGCTTCGCGTGGGTCGGCCACTTCGGCTTCGAGAAGAACAAGCCGGCCAGCTTCAAGTACCCGCTGTGGTCCTTGCGCGCGGACTTCACGATGTGGAGGAAGACGGTCACTGGGCAAATGCCAGCTGAGCTCGCGCGCGCCGACGAGCTGTACCCCAAGGCCGCCTAGCCTCTACGCGCTCGGCCGAGCAAGCTCCGCCGCTACGATTGCGAGAGCCGCGGTTCCTTACGATTGCGAGAGCCGCGGTTCCTTACGATTGCGAGAGCCGCGGTTCCTTACGATTGCGAGAGCCGCGGTTCCTTCGGCCGCAGGGCAGAGCCCCTGCTTCAGAGCAAGGCGCCCGCTTCGATCAAGGCCTTCGCTGCGGCGAAGTCGGCCGACTGCGCCCGGTCGCCGGTCATCGGCGGAACCTGCGTGCGCAGTTTGGCGATCGCCTTGGCGACCCCCCTGCCCGGCGCGAGCTGCCGCAGCTCGACGCCGTGGGCGGCGACGACGCTCTCGATCGCCAGCACCCAGCTGCATAGCGTCGCGACCTCGGCGAACGCACGCGCCGAGCCCATGCCCATCGACACGTGGTCCTCGCGATCGGCTGACGTCGGGATCGAGTCCATGCTGCGCGGCACCGCCATCGCGCGCGCCTCGGCGACCAGCGCCGCCGCCGTCACCTGCGCCATCATGAAGCCCGACTCGAGCCCCGATTGCGCGGCCAGGAACGCCGGCAAGCCGCGATTGCGGTGGGCGTCGACCAGATACGCGATGCGCCGCTCGCTGATAGACGCCATATCGACCAGCGCGATCGACCCCATGTCGAGCGCCGCCGCGACCGGCTGCCCGTGGAAGTTCCCGCCGGAACGAATACGCCCGTCCGGCAGCACCAGCGGGTTGTCGGTCGCCGCGTTGAGCTCGATCGACAAGACCCCCGCGACAAATCCCAGGATGTCCCGCGCCGAGCCATGCACCTGCGGCATGCAACGCAGCGAGTAGGCGTCCTGCACCTCGGTGCAGTCGACGTGCGAGTCGTTTATCGCCGAGTCGGCCAACAAGTCCCTCAAGTGCTGTGCCGCGGCAATCGCACCGGGATGCGGACGCGCAGCGATAATCGCCGGCTCGAACGGGCCGACCGATCCCTTCAGCGCCTCGAGGCTCATCGCGCCGGTCACGTCCGCGCTCACGACCAGCGTGAACGCCTTGTCCAAGGCCAGCACCCCGACCGCCAACATCGCCGCCGTCCCATTGATGAGCGACAGCCCCTCCTTCGGTGCCAGCTCGGTCACTGGCACGCCAACCTGCGCCAGCGCCGCAGCGCCGGTCATGCGCACGCCGTCGAGCTCGACCTCGCCCTCGCCTATCAACACCAGCGCGAGGTGCGCCAGCGGCGCCAGGTCCCCACATGCGCCGACCGAGCCGAGGCTCGGGATGATCGGGTGCACGCCCGCATCGATCAGCAGCAAGAGCCGCTCGACCAGCTCGGGCCGACAGCCCGAGTAGCCCTGCGCCAGCACCTGCGCGCGCAGGAGCATCATCGCGCGCACCGCCTCGACCGGCAGCGCCGGCCCGACGCCGACCGCGTGGCTCCTCACCAGGTTCTTCTGCAGCAGCGCGAGATCCGCCTTCGGCACCCGCACCTCGGCCAGGGCACCAAAGCCGGTGTCGACCCCGTAGGTCGGTGGACCGTCGCCGACGAGGCAGCGCAGGACGGCCTCACGCGCCCGCAGCAGGGCCTCGCGTCCGCGTCCCGACAAGGTCACTGTCGCCTCGCGACGCGCCACTGCCACCACATCGGCGACTGTTATCGGCTCCCCGACCGCTACCTGCATACGTGACCTCCACCAAGCCACCCAGGGCTTTACTCCCGCGCCCCCCTCCTCACAACCCGATCGCCGTGCTCCGCCCGTTCCCGCCGCGAACGACCTTGACCACCTCGATATGAGAGGCATAGCTTCCGCCGTTCCTCAGCCGGGACCTGGACCATGGACGACACCAACCGCATCCGCGACGAGCGCCTGAAGAAGCTCGACAACCTCCGCTCCGAGGGCACCAACCCGTTCGCCAACGGCTTCACCCAGGATGCCGTCTGCGCGGCTGTCCATGCGGCCGCGAAGGCCCCCGATGGTGCCGGCGCGCCGACGATGGACCTGCTCGCGAAGGACGCCCAGGTGTGGTCGGTGGCTGGCCGAATCATGGCCAAGAACGACATGGGCAAGGCCAGCTTCCTGCGCATCCGCGACCGCTCGGTGGGTCTGGAAGAGGCTCCGACCGAGCCCAATCCCCAGGCCCTGCCGCAGAACCTGCAGCTGTATCTACGCAAAGACGTCGCGCCCGAGGCCGACTGGAACCTCTACAAGAACCACCTCGATGTCGGTGACATCATTGGTGTTCGCGGCCGCTTGTTCCAGACGCGCACGGGTGAGCCGACGTTGATGGTCGACTCGCTGGTGCTGCTGACGAAGTCGCTGCGCCCGCTGCCCGACAAGTTCCACGGCCTCTCGGACGTCGAGATGCGCTTTCGTCAGCGCTACGTGGACCTCATCGCGAACGCGACCGCGCGCAAGATCTTCAGGACGCGCGCGCTCATCATCGAGCACATCCGCAGCTTTCTCGTCGCGCGCGACTACATGGAGGTCGAGACGCCGATGATGCACGTGATCCCGGGCGGCGCCGCAGCGCGTCCGTTCATCACGCACCACAACGCGCTCGACATGCCGCTCTACCTGCGCATCGCGCCGGAGCTGTACCTGAAGCGCCTCCTGGTCGGCGGCTTCGAGCGCGTGTTCGAGGTCAACCGCAGCTTCCGCAACGAGGGGCTGTCGCCGCGACACAACCCCGAGTTCACGATGCTCGAGTTCTACCAGGCCTACGCGACCTACGAAGACCTCATCACGCTGAGCGAAGAGCTCTTGTCCGGCATCGCGCTGCGGCTCGCCGAGGTCGAAGGCAACCCCGGCAACCTGACGCGGCCCTTCGGCGACCACCAGGTGAGCTGGGCGCGCCCCTTCGCGCGCTTCACGGTGAAGGAGTCGCTGACCGCGTTAGGCGGCCTCGACGACGCCGACGTCGCGACGGCCGATGCGCTCGCGTCCGCGCTCTTGCACCGAAAAGTCGAGCTCCCGAAGGCACGCACCTACGGCGCCTTGCTGGTCGCGGCGTTCGAGGGCCTGGTCGAGAAGCGCCTCATCCAGCCGACGTTCATCACGCACTACCCGGTCGAGAACTCGCCGCTCGCGCGCCGCAACGAGGCCGACCCGACGGTGACCGACCGCTTCGAGCTGTTCGTCGCCGGGAACGAAATCGCCAACGCGTTCTCGGAGCTGAACGACCCCATCGACCAGCGCCAGCGCTTCGAGTCGCAGGTCAACGCGCGCGACGCGGGCGACGACGAGGCGATGTACATGGACCTCGATTACGTGCGCGCGCTCGAGTACGGCATGCCGCCCGCGGCCGGCCAGGGCATCGGCATCGACCGCGTGGTGATGTTGATGACCAACGAGCAGACGATCCGCGAGGTGATCCTCTTTCCGCACATGCGCCCCGAGGGCGCGCCTGCGACCTCCACGCCCGGGGCCGCCAAGCCGGGTACGACTGCTTGACTCGACCGCTCGTCATAATCACGGCGCTCGGGCTCATCGCGCTCGCCTTCTTCGGGCTCCTGGCCGATGCCGAGCCCGAGACGGTCTTCTATGCACAGACCGCGACCGGTCTGTTCCTCGTCATCGTCGTAGTCGTGCTCGTCGCGACCCTGGTGACCGCTTTCTACATGCGGGTCTTCGGCAAGCTCGCCGACAAGATCTCGAGCCAGCGCTTCTCGCGCTTCGTCGGCTGGAAGTTCCTGCGCTCGCAGCGCGTGAGCGAGACGCTGCTGTCGCGTTCGGGACGCTCGTTCCACACGGTCCGCACGCGCCCTTTCACGCGTAAGCTGATCATCACCGGTGTCGGGTTGTTGCTCTTGCTGGCGACCCTCTGGATGTCCCGGCCGGCCGCCTGGAACGCTGTCGCCGACGGCGTGTCGCCGTCCTTCGCGACCGCCTTGATGCTGGTGTTGACGGTGCTCGGCAGCGCGCTGACGCTGGTCGGTGTCGCGGGTCTGGTGCTGCCGACGAAGAAGCCCGAGCCCAATCCGCAGCTGCGCCAGCGCAACGCGGTGACCCTGCCGACGTTCATCAGCATCATCGGCGTGGCCATCGGTCTGTGGGCGCTCATCGTCGTGCTCGGTGTGATCCACGGCCTGCAGAGCGACTTGCGCGAGAAGATCCTGCGCACCAACGCGCACATGGTCATCGAGCCGCAGCGCCCCGACGGCATCCTCGGCGACAGCGTCGCGCTCGAGGCGGCCATGCGCGCCCTGCCCCGCGTGACGGAAGCGGACGCCTACGTGCGCGGCGAGGTGATGATGTCGTCGCCCACCGCGATCGCGGTCAATGTCGTCATCAAGGGCATGCTGCCCGAGGCGCTCGCCGCCTCCGAGCAGATCCGCGGCCGCATCATCGATGGCAGCCTGCTCGGCCTGTCGCGCCCCGAAGCGCTCATCTCCGAGCGTCCGCGTTATCCGTCCGAGAGCACGCGCCGCCGCCGTCCGCAGATCCCCATCCCCGACGACGACGAGGACGACCGCGAGACCGCCGGCAGCGACCCCGACGACAACACCACCGCCTCGAAGGACGCAGAGAAGGCCAAGGCCGCCTCCAAAGAGGCTGCATCTCCTTCGGCCGCCGCCTCCAATGACTCAGCCACAGCCGGAACCGGCTTGAAGTCCCTTGCCGCAGCCGGGCAGCCGATCGACATCACCAACCCGGTCGGCGCCCTGGTGGTCGAAGCCGACAACATCCTGCCGTCGAGCTGGGGTCTGTCGCAGGACCTCTATCCCGGCATCCTGCTCGGGGCGGAGCTCGCGCGTCAGCTCGGCCTCGAGGTCGGCGACGAGGTGCAGCTCATCTCACCGGACGGCGACGTCGGACCGACGGGCCTACGCCCGAAGCTCGCGAGCTTTCGCGTCGCTGGCATCTTCCGTACCGGCATGTACGAATACGACCAGAAGCTCGCCTACACCGCTCTCTACGCGGCCCAGCGATTCTTCGACCTGGGCCGCGATCGCAACCAGCTGGAGGCCCGCATCGACGACGCGGACGCGATCGACGACCTCGCCGCGGCCGTGCCCGGCGTGCTCGAGAAGTTCCCCGGCCTCGTCTCCTCGAGCCTGCGTGAGCGCAACAAGAACCTGTTCTCGGCGCTCGCGCTCGAGCGCATCGTGATGTTCGTCATCCTCGGCTTCATCGTGTTCGTCGCGAGCCTTCTAATCGTAAGCTCGCTGGTCATGCTGGTCGTCGAAAAGGTGCGCGAGATCGCCGTCTTGAAGGCCCTGGGCGCGAGCGACTCGGCGATCGTCCGGAGCTTTGTGACGATTGGGACTTTCATCGGGCTCTTCGGGGTTCTCGCCGGAATTCCGTTGGGCGTTGGTAGCTGCGTCTACCTGATCGCAGCGGGGTTCTCGCTGCCGCGCGAGTTCTATCTGTCCGAGTTGCCGGTCAAGCTCGACGCCTTCGAGATCACCGTCTTCGGTCTCACGGCGCTGGGCCTGTGCCTCATCGCGACGATCTATCCTTCGAGGAAGGCGGCCCAGCTGAAGCCCGCCGACGGACTGCGACATGGCTGAGCCCAACCCTCCCGCCGAGCCCGCCGTATCGCCTTCGGCTGCCGATGCTGGCAAGCCCGGTGTGTCCCTCGACAAGGCAGCGACACAGCCCTCACAGGTTCAGCCGATCCTGCTCGAGACGCGCGGCCTCACCAAGTCGTACCCGGTGCCCGGTCGCAAGGCCGATGATCCAGAGCGACTGGTCGTGCTGAACAGCATCGACCTCACCATCCGCAAGGCGGAGATGACCTCGATTGTCGGCCAGTCTGGCGTCGGTAAGTCGACGCTCTTGCAGGTCCTCGGCACGCTCGACCAGCCGACCAGCGGACAAGTCCTCATCGGCGGCGTCGACGTCTTCACGCTGCCGCCCGCCAAGCTGTCGGCCTTTCGCAACGAGCGCATCGGCTTCGTCTTCCAGTTCCATCACCTGCTCGCCGAGTTCACCGCGCTCGAGAACGTGATGTTGCCGCTCCTCATCGCGGGCCAGAAGCCGAAGGCCGCCTCCGAGGTCGCGGCCCACCACCTCGGCCTGGTCGGCCTCGGACCGCGCATGAAGCACAAGCCCGGCGAGCTCTCCGGAGGCGAGGCACAGCGGGTCGCAATCGCGCGGGCGCTGGTGCGCAACCCCGATCTCGTGTTCGCCGACGAGCCCACGGGAAACCTGGACACACGCACATCCGACGAGATACACGACCTCCTCGTCGAACTGAACGGTCGCCTGCAAACGGCCTTTGTCGTGGTGACGCACAACGTGAAGCTCGCCTGGCTGCTCCGCCGACACCTCCTCCTCGCCAACGGCGTCGTGCGCGAACTGCGTGACGACGAAGCCCCTGAGGAGTTCCTTCCGCGCCGAGACGCCGCGTGAACCACTCCCGAAGAATCCAACTGCCCAGCGCTCTCTGCGCCGCGCTGCTCGTGCTCGCGACCTTCGTCGCGTCGCCGCTATCACCACTCTCGGGCTCGGTCGCTCGCGCCGCCGACGACGACCTCGTCATCCGCAGCATCGATCTCGAGGGCCTGTCGCGCATCGACAAGCAGGCCGTGCGCTCGCGCATCTACACGCAGGTCGGGCGCGCGCTCGACCGCGGCCGCTTGTCGGAAGACTTGAAGCGCATCTACGCGATGGGCTTCTTCGAGGACATCCAGGTCGCCGAGAAGCCGCACCCCGACGGCGGCGTGATCCTCGTGTTCCTCCTGGCCGAGCGGCCGACAGTCATCGGCATCGACTACGTCATCGACGGCGACTCGGTCGACAAGGACGAGATAAGCGCCGTCGTCGATCTGAAGCCGCTCGAGATCCTCGATGAGGCGCGCATCCGCGCGAACCTCTCGAAGATCGAAGACCTCTACGTGGAGGAAGGCCACTTCCTCGCGACCACGCGCTACGAGCTGGTGCCCGAGGGCTCCAATCAGGTTCGCATCAAGCTCATCACGAGTGAGGGCGCGAAGGTCGAGGTCCGGCGCGTCGAGATCGTCGGCAACAAGGCCGTCACCTCGGAAGAGGTCGAAGCCGTGATGGCCACGCGCGAGGGTGGCTACTTCAGCTTCCTGACGCAGTCGGGCGAGTTCAAGAAGGAGCTCTTCGAGCAAGACCTCCAGCGGATCCAGTACCTCTACCTGACCAAGGGCTACGCGCAGATCCAGGTACACGAGCCGACCGTCAGCCTGTCGCCCGACAAGAGGTCGATGGAGGTCGTCATCCCGGTCGAAGAGGGCCCGCGCTATCGCGTCGGCGAGATCAACGTCGAGATGGTCGACGGCGACTGGCTGGTCGAGAAGTCCACCCTCGAGAAGCGCCTCAACCTGAAGCAGGGCGAGTGGTTCGACTACGCCGCGATGGCCTCGGACTCGACCAACCTCGCCGGCACCTACCGCGACCGCGGCTACGCCAACGCCAACGTCTCGACCGACCACAAGGTCGATCCCGAGACCCTCACGTTCGGCGTGACCTTCAAGATCCAGAAGGGCGACCCGGTCTACATCCGGCGGATCGAGATCCGCGGCAACAAGGACACGCGCGACAAGGTTGTGCGCCGCGAGATGAAGATCGCGGAGGGTGATCTGTACTCGGGCGAGAAGATCCGCCGCTCGCAGCGCCGCATCATGGCGCTCGGCTTCTTCGAGCCACCAACGCGTCCGGGCGACAACGGCGGGGTGCAGATCGACACGCGCAAGACGGGCGACCCGAAGCTCATCGACCTGATCGTCACGATCAAAGAGAAGCAGACCGGCACGTTCCAGATCGGCGCCGGCTTCTCGAGCTACGAGAGCTTCCTGCTGACCGCGCAGATCTCGAAGGAGAACATCTTCGGCCGCGGCCAGACGCTGTCCGCGCAGCTCACGCTGTCCGGCATCCGGCAGCTCGGCTCGGTCTCGTTCTTCGAGCCGTACTTCCTCGACACGCCGGTCACGTTCGGGTTGGACCTCTTCAACTTCAACGAGGCGTTCAACGACTTCAACCGCCTGCGCCAGGGCGGCAACATCTCGCTCGGCTACCGCCTGACCGACGACCTCTCGTTCTCGCTGACCTACACCCTGGAGAGCGTCGAGGCCGAGCTCACGCGGTCCAGCATCGACATCAAGAAGCTGCGCCAGACCGGCCTCACCAGTTCGGTACGCGGCACGCTGTCGCTCGACACGCGCGACAACCGCCTGTTCCCGACCGAGGGCCAGTTCACGACGCTCTCGCTCGAGTACGCGACCAAGTACCTCGGCTCGGAGAACCAGTTCTGGCGCATCATCGGCCGCACCCGCTGGTACTTCCCGCTGTTCTGGGACTTCGTGCTGCGCCTGAACGGCACGGCCGGCGTGGTCGAGGGCATCGATGGTCAGACGGTGCCCCTGTTCGAGCGCTTCTTCGTCGGTGGCATCTTCACGGTGCGCGGCTTCGAGCGGAACTCGATCGGCGAGCGCTTGTCGCTCGCGTCGCTGCCCGACGGCGACCTCAACCCGATCACCATCGGCGGCCTCACCGAGCTCATCTTCAATGCCGAGATCGAGTTCCCGATCTTCAAGGAGGTCGGGATCCGCGGCGTCGTGTTCTTCGACGCCGGCAACGCCTGGGGCAGCGACCAGGTCTTCGATCCCTTCGATCTGCGCACCTCGCTCGGCTTCGGGTTCCGCTGGAACTCGCCGGTCGGCCCGCTGCGCTTCGAGTGGGGCTTCCCGCTGGCCCCACGCAGCGACGAGGACTCCAGTGTCTTCGAGTTCACCATTGGGAACAGCTTCTGATTCGTGCCGGTTGAGGCGCGTGACCATCAGCTGATGCCCCCGGGCAGCCTGCGCCGCCAGGTCCCTTCTATGGTCCACCGTCATGCCTGCGTTGACAGGCTCGGTGTGCAACGCTAAGCCCCCGTCCGGTCCACCGTTCCCCTGCGTTTGGAGAGCCCCGTGCGCAAGTCCATTTTCGCTGTTGTTGCCTTCGTGATGATGCTCGCCATGCCGCTCGCCCAGGCATCCGCCAAGGACCTGAAGGTCGGTGTCGTCGACGTCGAGTACATCATCCACACTTCGACCAAGGGCAAGGCCGCCAAGGCCAAGCTCAAGAAGCTCTTCGACGACAAGCAGAAAGAGCTCGACGGTGAGCAGAAGAAGCTGCTCGACCTCAAGAAGGAGATCGAGGAGCAGTCGGAGATGGCCACGCCCGAGAAGCGCAAGGCCAAGGTCCTCGAGTACCAGCAGGGCCTCCTGAAGCTGCAGGAACTCTACATGAAGAACCAGCAGGAGCTGGCGAAGAAGGAGGTCGAGCTGATGAAGCCGATCCTGACCTCGCTCGAGAAGATCCTGACCGACTTCGCCAAGGACGGCGACTACGACATCATCATGAACCGCAGCGAGCAGGGTGTGCTCTTCACCAAGCCCGACTTCGATCTTACCAAGCAGGTGCTCGAGAAGATCAACGCGAGCTGAACAGCGCGCGGTTGAAGCGCTCGCCTACTAGAGCGAGCAGACACCCCTCGGCCGAGCCAGCCTGGTCGCTACAAGATCCTGTAGCAACCAGGGTCGCTCGGCCGAATGCATGGAGCCGATAGAAGATGCCGCAGCAACCCCAGTTCGCCTTCCCACGACCGACCAAGGTCGTGACGCGCTTGCTGATCGTGCTCGGCGCCTTGTGGCTGTTCTTCGCGCTGGCGACCAACATCGCGCAGAGCGGGTTCTTCGACGGCGTCTATGACGAGCTCGAGCTGCGGCCGAGCGACGTCGCGCCCGGCCTGCACCTGTGGCAGCTCGCGACCTACGCTTGGCTCCATGACCTCAATGGGCTCTCGCACATCCTGTTCAACTGCCTGGGTCTCTACTTCCTCGGACCCATGCTCGAGCGACGCTGGGGCGGCGCCAACTTCCTCCGCTTCTACGTGCTGACCGGCATCATCGCCGGCGTGGTCTCGGTGCTCGTCGGCGTGGCCTTCGGCGGCCGTTGGGGCGCTCCCATCGTCGGCGCTTCGGGCGCGCTGATGGGCCTCATCGCCGCCTACTCAGTCATCTTCCCGAACGCCCAGTTCCTGCTGTTCTTCGTCGTGCCGGTGCGGGCCCGCTACCTGATCTGGATAGCCCTCGGCCTCGACGTCTTGTTCTTCATCGCCAACCCCAACGGCAACGTCGCCATCCAGACCCACTTCGGCGGCGCCCTCGCGGGCTGGCTGCTGGTCACCGGCAACTGGCGCCCGGGCATCTTCCTGCCGAAGTTGAAGCGCCTCTTCTCCGGCAATCGCACGCCGCCTCCGCGCAGGGGTGGTGGCAAGCTGCGGGTGCTGCCCGGCGGCCGCCGCGACCACCTGAACTGAGTCCGCGCACGGCGGACCACGGCCTTCCTTCCCTTTGTCGGGGCAGGTGCGTACGCTGAGCCGGCCATGATTCGACTGCTTCCGCTGCTTCTGTTGCCCGTTGCCGAGCTCTGGGTGTTGCTCGAGTTCGGCGGGACCTTCGGCGCGGGGCCGGTCCTTCTGTGGTGCCTGGTGATGGCAGTCTTCGGACTGTGGCTCGTGCGCCGCCAGGCGAGCGCGCTGAGCGAGTTCATGCGCTCGGCCCAAGGCGAGATGCGACAGGGCGTGCGACCCACGCCACTCGATCTCGGCTCGCGTGGTCTCTGGGCCTTCGCTGGCATCTTCTTCGCTTTCCCCGGCGTCATCACGGACGTTATCGGGCTTGGCCTCATCGTCGCCGGCTTCGTCAAGAAGTCCCGCCGCACGAGCCCAGCACAACCCGTGACGAGTCGCTCGAAGACGTCGACCACCGAGGTCGAGGTGCTGCCTCCCGGCCGCGTTCAATCCCCGTTCGAGAAGCGGCCGAAAGTCATCGACGTCGACTGAATCGGGCTGCCCTCGAATCCCGTGGGCCGAGCAAGCACAAATGCCTCGGATCAACCCAAGTGCCAGACGGCACTCCGATCGAATCGGGCAATTCGGCGACGGCAGCCGAAGGCGATACGGCGAACTCGGCGACGGCAGCCGAAGGCGATACGGCGAACTCGGCGACGGCAGCCGAAGGCGATACGGCGAACTCGGCGACGGCAGCCGAAGGCGATACGGCGAATTGATGGCGGAGTGCCAATGGCACCCGGACATCGATCGAGAGGGAGGCCGTTCGGGAGATCACGACCGGTCCAGCCGGTCGCCAGTGCTCCTGCGGATCAGGCCTTATTGATGCGCTCGCGAAGGTCCTTGCCGACCTTGAAGAACGGCATCTGCTTGGCTTCCACGCTGACGGTGGCGCCGGTCTTCGGGTTGCGGCCCGTGTAGGCCTTGTACTTGCGCACGGTGAAGTTGCCGAAGCCTCGGATCTCGATCCGCTCGCCCCGCTTCATCGCGCCGACCATCTCATCGAAGACCGCATTGACGGCCTGCTCGACGGTCTTGCGCGGAAGCCCGCTCTTCTTCTGGACGATGGCATCGATCAGTTGCGACTTGGTCATCGCTTCGACCTCATGAGGTGCTGGGATTGTCATTCGTCGAGACCCTCGGCGGAGCGAGGATGCCCGCGCGAACACGTTGCTAGCGATAGGCGATCACCGGGAAACGGTCAACGCTCGTCGCCGCCTGACTTCGGGTCAGGCACGCTCGACCGCGAGCCGACACATATCGACTGCGTTCTAAGCACCGCTCGGACTATCGTCGCGAGCAACCGGACGCCGATGTTGGCGAAAGACCGGACGAATTGCCACTCAAAAGAGCCCGGCGTCGTCCGAAAAAACGCTGACCCAAGTCCCGCGAAGCTCTACGTCTGTAAGGAAGCCCGCATAGAAAGGGTGCTGCCCGATGGTCGCGGAGTCCCCGACTACCAACAGGAATCGCCTCGCGCGCGTGAGCGCGACGTTCATGCGACGGATGTCAGACAGGAACCCGATGTCCGATCCATCGTTCGAGCGAACCAGATCGAGCACGATGGCTTCCTTCTCGCGCCCTTGGAATCCGTCGATGGACCCGACCTCGAGACCCGCCTCCATGGCGCTCGCGAGCCGTGCCCGCAGCGTCGACACCTGCGCGTCGTAGGGTGTCAGCACCGCGCAGTCGGACGGCGCCAGGCCGCGCGACAAGAGGCGCAAGACCTCGTTCACGGTTCTCGTCGCCATCTCGGGATTGCGCGTCGAGCCATCGGGCTCACGCTTCTCGTCGGCATAGCCCGCGCCCGCGCAGTCCACCCACACACGCGCGCCGGGGCGCAGCGGATCGGGCTCGACGCCGAGGTCTTCGAGCGAATGGTGCGCGACGCTGGGATGCGCGACAAGCCTTCTCTCATAGAGGGCCGCCGAGGGGTAGGCCATGATGTCGACGTGCATGCGATGCTGGGTCGTGAGCATGCGCACGGCGGTGTCGCCGAGGCGCCGATAGAGCCGGTCGAAGATGGTCGTCGAGAGGCCGCGGCGCGCCGCCTCGTGATCGATCACGGTCGGCGGAAGCTGGTGTGGATCGCCGGCGAGGATGGCCCGCGGCGCGGCCGAGAGCGCGATCCACGCGAGCGGATCGACCGCCTGGGTCGCCTCGTCGATCACCACCACGTCGAAGGTCTCATCACGCAACACCGCGGCATCCGAGCCGGCGAGCGTCGCGCACACGACCGGACACTGCGCGACGATCGCTTGCTCGACGCGCCTGAGATGCATGCGCGCATCCTTCATGAGGCGCCGTGATTCGGCGAAGGCCTCGCGCCGCGCCTGCCGATCTCCTGTGCCACGCGCGGCCTGGTTCTCGGTCTTGCGGCGCAGCGTGTTGGCCTCGTTCACCCAGCCGCGCGTGAGCTTCGACGCTTCGTGCGCATCGAGCCGCGCCGCCAGCGTGTAGGGCTCGACCTCGGGCAAGACGCGCGCCGGGTGGCCCAGCCGCAGCGCGTTTACGCGATGCTGCACGAGCCGCTCGACGAGGTTGTCGACCGCAACGTTCGAGGCTGCGACCGCGAGCACGCGCAGGCCGCGGGCGACGAGCTGGCGGATCACCTCGACCAGGCAGCGGGTCTTGCCCGTCCCGGGAGGCCCATGCAAGAGCGCTATCGGCAGCGTGGTCAGCACGTGATCGACCGCGTCGATCTGCGCTTCGTCGAGGTCCGCGTCGAAGACCCGCACCCGCTCCTGCCCGACCCGTTCGAGCATGCTCTTACCGTAGACCACCTTCAGCAGGTGCGCCGTCTCACCGTGCGCATCCTTGAGCCGTTCGAGTGCACGCTGCGCACGATCGAAGGTCGCCTCGGGGGCCTCGCGCTCGAGCCGGAAGGGCTTGTCCTCATAGACCTCGGGCACGTCGCCATCGACCGCGATACCCAGCGCAGGGCCGCGCCAACGCTCGACGATCGCGTGCAGCGCGGTCGACTCGTTGGGGTCCTGGATGAACAAGCGGACCGGGTCGCCCGGCCGCAGACGCAGCGTATTGCGATCGAAGCGCGGGTCGTCCGAGCGCACGACCAGCACCAGCCGTCCGCCCGGCGCGGGCAGCGTCTCTTCGATGGATAAGTCGTGCGCCGCGAGGCCACGCTCGATGCGTTCCTTCCAAGGGATGAGGTCGCGCTCGAGACGGAAACGCTCGCGCGCGGCCTGGCGCTCGCGCTGCCACAGGGCGAGTAGCTCTTTGACAGTCTCTTCGGGGGTTTGCTGCATGACTTCCGTTTTGGGCCGTGCTAAGGGGCGCCGCGCTCTGCACTGACCGGCACAGACACATCCCGAGGATAGCGATGGCTCAGACTTCCGACATCAAGAAAGGCCTCAAGTTCAAGATGGACGGGGCGCCGTTTAACGTCGTCGACTTCCAGTTCGTCAAGCCCGGCAAAGGCACCGCCTTCGTCTGGACCAAGATGAAGAACCTCATCACGGGCCAGGTCCTCGAGCGCAACTTCCGCTCCGGCGAAGTCCTCGAGGAAGTCGACGTCGAGACCCGCGAGTCCACCTTCTCCTACAAGGATGGCGACGCGTTCGTGTTCATGGACGCCGAGACCTACGACCAGTTCCCGGTCACCGCCGAGAAGCTCGGCGAACAGGCCGGCTTCCTGAGCGAAGGGATGAAGTGCAACATCCTCTTCTATGATGGGCGCGTCATCACGGTCGACCTGCCGAACTTCATCGAGGTCGAGGTCACCTACTCGGAGCCCGCCGTGAAGGGCGACACCGCGAACAACGTGACCAAGGAAGCGAAGATCGCGACCGGCGCCACCGTGCGCGTGCCGCTGTTCATCGACACGGGTACCATTATCCGCATCGACACCCGCTCGGGTGAGTACGTCGGTCGTATCCAGAAGTGACTGTCGTCGACCACCAAGGTCGATGCTTTGGACGCGTCCTTGCGGTGAGCGAGGGCGCGTTCGTCGTTTCAGAGCACGGCATCGCCGCTGGCCAGTTGCATACGGTGCCGTATGGTCCGGGTGACGCAGCGCAGCCAGGCGACCTAGTCACGTTCACGCCGGGTCTCCCAGGTCTTACGCGCATCGCGTCCGGGCCCGGCCAGTGGCCGCCCGATCGGGGGCAGCCAGGCGCCGACCTCGGGCGCTTCGATGGAGCGCGCTGGGCGCGACTGCGAAGGCGCGCCGAACTCGTCCGCGGCACCCGCAAATGGTTTGAGGACCAAGGATTCCTCGAGGTCGAGACGCCGATCGTGGTGCTGTCGGCCGGCACCGAGACGCACCTCGATCCCGTCGCGGTGACGCTGCATCCCGAGCATGGTGCCGCGCCCGAGACACGCTGGCTCATCACCTCGCCCGAGTACGCGATGAAGCGCATGCTCGCGGGTGGCGCGGGTCCGATCTGGCAGCTCAGCAAGGTGTTCCGCGATGGCGAGCGCGGTCGCAACCATCGCCCGGAGTTCTCGATCGTCGAGTGGTACCGCCCCTTCGTTGATGGCTACGCGACGCTGATGGAGGACTGCGAGTCGCTCATCCGAACGCTCAACGGCGGCGACCGACTCACCTGGCGCGGCCGCGACTACGACCTCACCCCACCCTGGCCGCGCCTTCGCTTCTTCGATCTGCTGCGCGAGCGCGCAGACATCGCCCACCCCGAAGACCTCGATGTCGATCAGTGGCTCGCGGCGCTGGTCGACCGGGTCGAGCCGACGCTCGGCATGGACCGACCCGAGTTCCTGATCGAGTGGCCCGCCGCGATGGCATCGCTCGCGCGCCGCAAGGCCGACGACCCGCGGGTGGCCGAGCGCTTCGAGCTGTATCTGGGCCGCCTCGAGCTCGGCAACGCGTTCGCCGAGCTGACCGACGCGCACGAGCAGCGCGCGCGTTGCCTCGCCGAGAACCTCGAGCGACGCCAGGCGAACAAGCCCGAGATGCCGCTCGACGAGGACTTCCTCGGCGCACTCGAAGCGGGCCTGCCTCCCTCGGCCGGCATCGCGGTCGGCTTCGATCGACTCGTGATGGTGCTCAGCGACGCGGCCACCATCGACGACGTGCTCGCCTTCTGAATTCGCTCGCGGGGCGCGCGGGCCCTTCGTCGCTCGCTCGTCGGCAGCCTTTGAGGCAGGCCTCCTCCCGGCTCCTTGGTCGCGCGCGCCCCACTTCGCGTATGCCGCGTATCGTTCTTGGGCTGCGCGCGAAACTCTCGCGCTTCTCCCTGCAGCTGTGCCTGCTCTGCGAGAAGAGACGTGGCATGTTAGAAGACGGTGACCGACCTATTACAAGGACTGACACGCATGAGTGACATCATCTCGACCAGCGAAGCACCGGCCGCAATTGGGCCGTATTCGCAAGCAATTCGCGCCGGCAATATGACGTTCGTCTCGGGCCAGGTCGCGATCGATCCGGCCACCGGCAATGTCATTGAAGGTGATGTCGCGGCACAGACGCGGCGCGTGATGACGAGCCTGCTCGCCATTGTGAAGGCCGCCGGGCACACGCCGACCGACATCTGCAAGTGCACGATCTTCCTGAAGTCCTTGGCCGACTTCCAGGTCGTCAATGCGATCTACGCCGAGGCGCTCGGCGACCATCGCCCCGCGCGCGCGACCGTCGAAGTGTCGCGCCTGCCGAAGGACGTGCTCGTCGAGATCGACGCGATCTGCGTCGCTTCGTAGAGGTCAGGACTTCGCTGGCGCGTTGTCGAGGGCGGCTCTGAAGCGGCGCGCGAAGTCGAGCGCGACCGCGGGAGCACCAGCCGGACCGGCAGCGGCGAGCGCCTTGACGAGTTGTGAGCCGACGACCACGCCGTCAGCGAAGCGGCCAACGCGCACCGCGTCGTCTTCGGTCTGGATGCCGAAGCCTACCGCGACTGGCAGCCCGGTGGCGCGCCGCACTTCTTCGGTGCGGCTTGCGACCTCTTCGAGGTCACTCAACGCATCGCCAGTGATGCCGGCCATCGACACGTAGTAGGCGAAGCCCGAGGCCTGCGAGGCGATGGCGCGCATGCGTTCGTCGGACGACGTCGGTGTGAACAGCGACACGAAGTCGAGGGCGTTGGCGTGGAGGTGGTCGGTGAGCTGCGGCGCTTCTTCAGGCGGCAGGTCGACCACGAGGAACGCATCGGCGCCGGCATCGGCGGCCTCTCTTGCGGCGACTTCGAGACCGTGCCGGAAGAGCGGATTCAGATAGCCGAACAGCACGATCGGTGTTGCGTGGCGGGCGCGAAAGGCGCGCACGAGCTCGAGCACGCGCTTGAAGTTGGTGCCCGCAGCGAGTGCCCGCAGCATCGCCGCCTGGATCACCTCGCCGTCCGCCATCGGGTCGGAGAAGGGCACGCCCAGCTCGATGACCGAGGCGCCGCCTTCGGCCAGCGCGTCCATGATGAGGCCGGTCGTCGCGAGGTCTGGGTCGCCGGCCGTGATGTACGGGATGAAGGCCTTGCGTCCCTCGGCGGCGAGGCGCGCGAAGGTCTCGCGCAGGCGCGGGCTGTAGGTCTGGGGGGCGGTCGAAGAGGATTGCGGCGGGTCGCTCGGAGCCATGGCCGAGCTATGGCGCGTCGCATCGCGGGGTGCAAGCCTCCTGCGAAGGGCGTAGGCAGACGACGCGGACCTCGACACGGCAGCCGATGGGCGTCGATTGACGCTGTCGTAAAGCGCGTGCTAGCAGGGTTTGCCGCGTGCCGGGACCCTCTCGGCGGCAAGGTGGACCCACTCCCCGGGTCGCTCGAAGGAGACGAGATGAGCAGCGTCAAGGACGTGTTCCAGGAAATCGATGGCCGCTTGAAGGCCGACCCGACCAAGAGCAAGGAGATCGACGGCGCGTTCAAGTTCGTCGTCACCGGCGAAGGCGCGGGCACCTACGTCGTCGACACGCGCGCTGTTGAAGTGCGTGACGGTGAAGGCTCGGGCGACGTAACGATCACCGTCGAAGGTCCCGATCTCATCGCCATCAAGGACGGCACGCTCGACGCGATGCAGGCCTTCATGCTCGGCAAGGTCCAGGTCGATGGCGACTTTGGCCTCGCCATGAAGCTCCAGCAGATCCTCTCCTAGGAATTCGCTCGCGAATTCGGGTGGGCGCAGCCTGGCTTCCTCAGGCCTTCGCTTCGCGAATTCGGGTGGGCAGCCTGGCTTCGTCAGGCCTTCGCTCACGAATTCGGGTGGGCGCAGCCTGG
>Ga0209181_10002397_pt1 | contig 30879 bp, 36 predicted proteins | sample MAT05_FD_187208 | JGI IMG/M metagenome (GOLD analysis project Ga0209181, IMG submission 187208) | Freshwater microbial communities from Lake Fryxell liftoff mats and glacier meltwater in Antarctica - MAT-05 (SPAdes) (version 2) | ecosystem: Environmental > Aquatic > Freshwater > Ice > Liftoff... | reverse complement strand
CGTGGCGCAGTACGCCTATGCCATGAAGCGCTCGGGCCAGGGCCAGGGCATCTCGGCGCTGGTGGCGATCAACGACCATGAGTTCTACGTGATCGAGCGCAACAACCGTGGCGTGGGCGTGGGTGCCGCATTCGCCACCGCCGACAAGGAGGTCTACCGCATCGACCTTGCCGGCGCCACCGATGTCAGTGCGATCGATCTCGATTCGGGTGCGGCCTTTACTGCCGTGCAGAAATCAGCCCAGGTGCTGGATCTGGACGCCAACACCCTGGCCGCGCTGGGCAACAAGTCGCCCGAAAAGTGGGAAGGCCTGGCGATCGGGCCGAAGCTGGCCAACGGCAACTACCTGCTGCTGGCCGGCACCGACAACGACTACAGCGTGACGCAGAACGGCAGCGGCACGCAGTTCGACGTGTACTTCCGCTTCAGCGATGCCGACCCCTACGCCGGCAGCATCCAGTGCCCGCTGGGCCAGTTGACCGGCTGCACCGGCGCGGCCAGCAGCGTGCCGGGTGACGGCAGCTACCGGCTGCTGCCAGGCGTGTTGCACGCCTATACCGTCAGCGCTGCCGAACTGGGCAGCTACACCGCGCCGGTGCCCGAGCCCGGTACCTGGGCGCTGATGTTGGGCGGCCTGCTGGCCGTGGGCGCGGTCAGCCGCCGCCGCGCGCGCTGAGCAGCAGGCACAGCAGCAACTCAAGCCGGGCCTGCCACGGTGTCATTGCCGCGGCCGGGCCGGCATTGGCGCCCACCAGCGCGCCCTCGGCACAGCGGGTGGTGCGCCAGACGGTGACGCCGGCGGCCTGCGCGTCGGCCAGGGCGTCGTCCAAAGCCTGGTGCACCCTGCCGTTGCCGGTGGCCGCCACCACCAGGCCCTGCACGCCGGCAGCCACCAATGCGCGCACCGCCTCACCGCGGGCGCCAGCATGGCTGGTGATGATCTCCACCCAGGGCCAGCCGGCCACGTCACCCGATAAAACGCCTGCGCCCAGCGGCGTGCCCGCTGGCCAATCGCGGAAACGGCGCAGCACGCCCTCCTCCACCACGCCCAGCGGCCCGGCCTCACCCGAGCCAAAGGCATCGGGCCGGTAGGGATGCACCTTGCGCACCGCGCCGGCGGCATGCACCCGGCCGGCCAGCACCGCCACCACGCCGCGGGCGCCGGGCGTGCGGGCCACCGCCAGCGCGTCCAGCAGGTTTTGCGGGCCATCGGCCGCCAGCGCCGTGGCCGGGCGCATGGCCGCCACCAGCACCACCGGCTTGGCCGGCGCCAGCACCCGCTGCAGCAGCCAGGCGGTCTCTTCCAGCGTGTCGGTGCCGTGGGTGATGAGCACGCCCAAAACAGACGGTCGCGCCAGGTGGTGCGACACCCGCGCCGCCAGGCGCTGCCAGGTGGCGTTGTCCATGTCCTTGCTGTCGAGCTGGGCCAGCTGCTCGGCCTCCAGACCGGTGCCCCCTTGCGCCGGCAGGGCGTGCAACAGGTCGGCCACGCTGCGCTGCGCAGCGGTGTAGCCGACGTTGTCCATGGCCGACGCCGCGGTGCCCGCAATGGTGCCGCCGGTGCCCAGGATGACGACGCTGCTGGGCAGCTCATTTGGCAAAGAGCTTGGCAAAGTGCTTGGCATATCGGGCCTGTCTGGATAAAAATACAGTGACTGGATAAAACGTCAGGAAACGCCATGGACATGGATTCTGAAATCAGCCCCAAGCTCACCGCCCGCCAGCAGCAGATCCTCGATCTGGTGCAGACCGCTATCGAGCGTACCGGCGCGCCGCCCACGCGCGCAGAGATTGCCACCGAACTCGGCTTCAAATCCGCCAACGCGGCTGAAGAACACCTGCAGGCGCTGGCCCGCAAGGGTGTGCTCGAGTTGGTGGGGGGCACCTCGCGCGGCATCCGCTTGCGCACGTCCACGCTGCGTGCCCTGCATGAATCCCGCAACAAACAATTCTCTGTGCCGATGCCGGGCCTGAACCAGCTGACGCTGCCGCTGGTGGGCCGGGTGGCTGCGGGCAGCCCGATCCTGGCACAAGAGCACATCGACAAGACCTTTACGGTCGAGGCCTCGCTGTTTGCCGCCAAGCCCGACTACCTGCTGCGGGTGCGCGGTATGAGCATGCAGGGCGCCGGCATCCTGGACGGTGACCTGCTGGCGGTGCAAAAAACCAAGGACGCCCGCAACGGCCAGATCGTGGTGGCGCGGCTGGGTGACGAGGTCACGGTCAAGCGGCTGCGCTTCACCCGGCAGGCCGGCCAGCCCGACGGTATCGAACTGTTGCCCGAGAACCCGGATTTCCAGCCCATCGTGGTCAGCCCCGACGACGCGTTTGAGCTCGAAGGCATTGCCGTCGGGCTGATCCGCAGCACCCCGCTGATGTAGCCATGGGCGCGCTTCAACCTGACAACAGCCGCCGCGCCGGCCCTGTCGCGTCCGTCAAGGCACCCAAGGCCAGTTCGGCGGCCGCTTGCCAGCGGCTGGAGCAACTGCCCAACATCGGCCCGGCGATGGCTGGCGATCTGCGGGCGCTGGGCATCACCCACCCCAGCGAGTTGGCGCACCGCGATGCGTTTTCGCTCTACCAGGCGCTGTGTGCGCACAGTGGCAAGCGCCAAGACCCTTGCGTGCTCGACACCTTCATGGCCGCCACCGACTTCATGCGCGGCGCCGCACCGGCGCCGTGGTGGGCCTACACCGCGCAGCGCAAGCAGCTCTACGGCGCGGTTTGATGCAAGGCGCCGGGCGGCCACCTCGCGCTGCGCTCCGGTGAAACCTACCGCGGGGCCGGCTGCACCAGCAGCGTCTTGGCCGGTGCATTGGCCGCCGGCCACAGCGGCACACCGTCCACCGCCACCCAGCGTGCACTGAAATTGCGAAACAGCGGCGACCATGGCACGCCGCTCTGCCCGGTGCTGTGGATGATGCGCGACTGCGCGGGGTCACCCAGGTCGTAGCGACCGCGCAGGCTGGGGCCATGCTCGTCCAGGTAGTACTCGCCGGTGGTGGCGTCGGCTTTCAGGCTGACCCGGCTGACATTGACGGTGTAGCCGTCGCCACCCACCGGCGCGCGTTGCTCGAACCAGCGCGCCAGCGGTTTGACGCGTGAAAACGGCCGGTGCTCGGACCGCGCCTGGTGCGCCCGGCCCCACTGCCAGGCCGCTGCGTCAGCGCCTTGCAGCACCTGCAACTCGTCCAGCGCGGCGGTCAGCGCGCGGTTGACCTGGTCATTGCAGGTCTCGATTGCCGGCGTCGTCTTGTCGTCGCACCACCAGGCGTCGTCGCGCGCCAGCACACCCTCGATCGCGTCGAAGTAACCGCGCTGGCCCAGCAGCCGGTCGTAAAGCGGCGCGCCCATCTTGTCGGTCAGCACCTGTTGCGACAGGTGGCGGTGCCAGGCCCAAAAGATCAGCGGTGCGGCCTTGTCGGCGGCCATGGTGCCGTCGAAGCCGGCCAGTTGCTGCTGCGCCGCGGCCGCCAGCGGGTGCGCCGATCGGGCCTGCTGCAGGCGCGGCAGCAGGCGCGCGGCGGCCAGCGACTTGACATCCCCGTGCATGCGCCGCAGGTCGTCCAGGCTGTGCTTGGGTGCGGCATCGATCATCTGCGTTATGCGCTGGAAGCGGAACGGCTGGGCCCAGTGGCTGCTGATGAAGTGCGGATAGTCGGGTGGCGTGATCTTCTGGTTGGCGGTGGCGATGAAGCCGCTTGCCGGGTCACGCACCTGCGGCAGCACGTCCAGCGGCAGATAACCTGCCCAGTCGTAGCGGGGATCCCAGCCGGGCGCCGGCGCCAGGCCGCTCAAGTCGTTGTCGGGCTTGCGCACGGGCACCCGGCCGGGTGAGATCAAGGCGATGTGGCCGGCGTCATCGGCCACGATCATGTTCTGCTGCGGCACCTGCCAGCGGGCAGTGGCCCGCACAAAGGCCTCGACCGAGTCGGCGCTGTTCATCGCCAGCGTGGTGGCGACGATGTCGTTGTCGATGTCCAGCCCGGTCCAGCGCAGTGCGATGGCATAGGCCGGACCGGCCTTGACGGCGACGCCGCCCAGACCGCCGCCCACGCCGCCGCCCACGCCGCCGCCCAAAATACCGCCACCTGCGTCATCGCCCAGCCCGGCCACCGCCGCGTCCGAGATCACCGGGCCGTGGCGGGTGCTGCGCACCGTCATCGTGATGTCGGCACCGCCCTTGACCTTGATGATCTCCTGCCGGGTCTCGAAGCGGGCCCAGCCGTCAGGCGTCTGGTACTGGCCCGGGTCATCGGGCTTGATGCGCTCGAGGTAGGTGTCCTGCACGTCGGGGCCGGTGTTGGTCAGGCCCCAGGCGACATGGGCGTTCTGCCCCATCACCACGCCCGGCAGGCCGGGCAGCGTGGCGCCGGCGATCTTCAGGCCCGGTGCCTCCAGCCGGGCGAAGTACCACAGCGCCGGGCTTGACAGCTTGAGGTGCGGATCGCTGGCCAGCAGCGGCTTGCCGGTTGTGCTGCGGCTGCCGGCCAGCACCCAGGCGTTGGAGCCGACACCCTCGACCCCGCTCTCGGGCGCGGCGGCCAGCAGGCGGGTCAGCGCCCCCTCGCTGGTCGCCTGCTGCCGGTCCAGATTGAGTCCGCGGTAGAAGGCGGCGTAGTCCATCGACGGCGTCGTTGCGTCACCCGGGTACGGCGGCATCAGCTGGTCGATGCGCTCCTTGGGAAGTTTGAGGGCCAGGCGCAGGCGGACCAGCTCGGTTTGCCAGTTGCCACCCAGGTCCCAGGCCATCATGATCGCCCAGGACAGGCTGTCCTCGGGCGTCCAGGGCTCGGGCTGCAGGCCCAGGATCAGAAACTCGGGCGGCCTGGCCCGCAGCGTGGTGATCACCGCATTGACACCGTCGGCATAGGCCTGCAGCAGCGCACGGGACGGCGCCGGCAGTTGCGCCCACTGCGCCGCCGCGGTGCGCCGCACCCCCAACACGCGCAAGAAGCGGTCGGTGTCCGCCGCCCCCTCACCAAAGGCCTCGGCCAACCGGCCGGCACCGATGCGGCGGTGCGTCTCCATCTGCCACAGCCGGTCCTGCGCGTGGGCCACACCCAATCCGTAGGCTGCGTCTTGCACGCTGGCCGCCTGGATGGTGGGGATGCCGTGTTCGTCGCGCGCTATGCGCAGTTCGGCCTGTCCGCCCGGCAACACCAGCGTGCCCTCGGTCTGCGGCAGCACCCGCTGGGCGTAAAACCAGGCCACCAGCGCGACCACCACGGCCAGCAGCAGCAAGGTGGTGAGCACACGACGGGTCCATTTGCCAAGCATGGTGTTCTCCGGGCCGCAAGCGGCGAGTTGTTCAGGTGGGCGAGCCTACCAGCGACAGCCGGGCCGGCCGTCGGCCCACCGGCGCTGACACCCGACCTGAGCGACCGGCCCAGCGCTGAAGTGGCAGCAAATCCGCCGCTGTTCGCGCATTCGACGCGCTGACGCGCGCCGAACAATGGCCTTTAGTTTGCTCAATCTGTTGCCGAAATTACATCCATGAACCCGCACAACGCCTCGTTGCCCTCTTGGATGTTCCGGTTGGTGACACGCCGCTCTTCGGCGCTGTCCAGCAGCCTGATGCATTCCCGCGTGGAGGTCTGCCCGCCTGAACTGTTTCCGTCGTCCCTGAGTTGGGAGGGCCGCCTCAAGCGTCTGGGCAACCGCCTGCTCAGCCGGGTATCACCCTGGCTGCCGGCGCCGGCCCGGCCGGTGAACCGGCTGGCGCTGGTCAAGCGCGAGTTCCAGGACAGCCTGGCTGACCTGGAGCTTGGCCCGGCGCTGGCCCTGCTGGACCAGATCGACCGCGCCCGCTCTTTGCGCGAGCTGTGGCATTTGCGCTCACCGGTCTACGGCGTGGTGGCGGTGGCCCACACCCAGTCGGTGGCCGAACACCGGCTGGCCCGCCTGAACCGGCATTTTCCGGTGCGCGCACCGCGCACCAGCGCGGCGCCGCTGCACCCATGAACCCATCGCTGCGCGCCGCACCGCCCCGGCACTACATCAGCCCAGCGCCCGCCGCGCCCATCCTGCCCGGCCCGGGACTGCCACAAGACCGCCATGCGCGGATCGCCGCGCGACGTTGTTTTGTCGAGATGAAACACCGCTTCATGGCCGCGGTGCACACCTTGGACGGCCTGCGCGGCGACTGGCTGCGCCACCAGGTGCGCCACGCCCAAGAGCCTGTCGACCTGTGGCTGCTGCGGGGTGCGGTATTTGCCGCGCTGGGCCTGCGCGACGAGACCACTCGCCGCACCCGCGACGAGTTGCACCGGGTGCTGGACAGCGTGTTCCCCGACAACGGCGAACTGCTGCCTTACGGCCTGCCGCTGTAGGCCCGGCAAGCCGGTCCAGGGTTGCCCAGCGGCTCGTCAGCCCGCGGCCAGAAAATCGGCCTTGCCCAGTTCCACGCCGGCGTGACGCAGCAGCGCGTAAGCCATGCTGATGTGGAAGAAAAAATTGGGCAGCGCCCAGTGCTTCATGAAAACTTCGCCAGTGAAGTGCAGCGCGTCACGGTTGCGCATCGGGATCGTGACCTCGCGCGCTTCGCTGGCGTCGATCGAGGCGGCAGGCACCGAGACGACGTAGTCCAGCGTCTTCTGCACCCGGGCACGCAAGTCGGCAAATGTGGCCTCGTTGTCCTCGAACTTGGGCGCCTCCACGCCGGCCAGGCGGGCCACGCAGCCTTTGGCGGCGTCGCTGGCGATGCGGATCTGCGACACCAACGGCAGCATGTCGGGCGCCAGACGCAGCTGCAAGTAGTTGGCCGTGTCGAACTTGCGGGCCGCAGCATGGACTTCGGCCTTGTCCAGCCAGGTCAGCACGGCGCCGAGCTGGCGCTGGAATACGGGCACGCTGGCCGAGTACATGGAAATGGTCATGGTGTCTTTCGGGGGGCGGGATGCTGAGTCGAGCCGCATGCTAGCGCCGGCGTCCCCTGCCTGCAGGACACGGCACAATCCCGTGTCACACCATGAACATCATCATCCTCGACGACTACCAGGACGCCGTGCGCAAGCTGCGTTGCGCAGCACGGCTGGAGCCCTACAACGCCAAGGTCTTCACCAACACGGTCAAGGGCATCGGCCAACTGGCGGTGCGCCTGCGCGACGCCGAAGTGCTGGTGCTGATCCGCGAGCGCACCCAGTTCCCGCGGGCGCTGCTCGAAAAACTGCCCAAACTGCGCCTGCTCGTGCAGACCGGCAAGGTCGGCCCGCACATCGATGTGGACACCTGCACCCGGCTGGGCATTGCTGTGGCCGACGGCACCGGCTCGCCGGTGGCCGCGGCCGAGCTGACCTGGGCGCTGATCATGGCCGCCATGCGGCGCCTGCCGCAGTACATCGGCAACCTCAAGCACGGCGCCTGGCAGCAAAGCGGGCTCAAGGCCGCGTCGATGCCACCCAACTTCGGGCTGGGCATGGTGCTGCGGGGCCGTTCGCTGGGCATCTGGGGCTACGGCAAGATCGGCGCCATGGTGGCGGGTTACGGCCGGGCCTTCGGCATGCAGGTGCAGGTCTGGGGCAGCGAGGCCTCACGCGCCAGGGCCGTGGCAGACGGCCATAACGCGGCCACCGACTGCGAATCGTTTTTTGAGCAATGCGATGTGCTGTCGGTGCACCTGCGGCTGAACGACGTGACGCGCGGCATCATCAAGCTCGAGGACCTGGCGCGCATGAAACCCACCGCGCTGTTTGTCAACACCTCACGGGCCGAGCTGGTCGAGGACAACGCCCTGGTCTCTGCACTGAACAAGGGCCGACCGGGTCTGGCCGCGATCGACGTGTTCGAGGCTGAACCCATCCTGCAGGGCCACCCCCTGCTGCGGCTGGAAAACGCGATCTGCACCCCGCATATCGGCTATGTCGAGCAAGACAGCTACGAGCTTTACTTCGGCTCGGCGTTCGACAACGTCATCAACTTCATCCACAACGAGCCCAGCAACATCGTCAACCCGGACGCGCTCAAGGTGATCCGTTGACCCTGGCGGCGCCCGGGACTCCGGGCGCTGCACGCTGGTCGCTGCTGTTTGGCAACTTCGCGGTGGGCTGCGGCGTGATGGTGGTGGTGGGCACGCTCAATGACCTCGGCCGCTCGCTGAAGGTCAGCGTCGCGGTGGCGGGGCAGCTGGTGGCCGTGGCCGCCGTGGTGCTGGCCCTGGGCGCACCGCTGCTGGCCGCAGTGGTGGCCGGGGTCGACCGGCGCCGCTTGCTGACACTGTCGCTGCTGTGGTTCGGCATCGGCCACGCGCTGTCGGCGCTGATGCCCAGCTATAGCGCGCTGCTGCCGGTGCGGGTGTTGTCGGTGCTGGGCGCGGCGGTGTTCACGCCGCAGGCGGCAGCGGCAGTGAGCTTCATGGCGCCGCCCGAGCAGCGCGGCCGCGCGATCACTTTCATCTTTCTGGGCTGGTCGGTGGCTTCGGTGCTGGGCATGCCGGCCTCGGCCTGGGTGGGCGAGGTGTTCGGTTGGCGCTGGGCCTTTGTCGGTGTGGGCTTGCTGGCCATCGGTGGCGCGGCCTGGGTCTGGCGCACCGTGCCCGACGGCGTGCGGCCTGAGCGCTGGGGGCGTCGGCGGCCGAGGTCAGCGGCTTGTTCCTGTGGTTCGGCGCCATCGGCGTGGCCGGCAATGTGCTGGTCTCGCGCCACATCGACCGGCTGGGCGCGCCGCGCGCGGTGGCGCTGATGCTGGGCTGCATGGCGGTTTCGTTGTTGCTGTGGCCGCTGGCCACCAGCCTGCCGCTGATGGCGCTGGTGATCGCACCCTGGGCGCTGGGCTGTTTTGCGTCCAACTCGGCCCAGCAGGCCCGGCTGGGCCTGGCCGCACCGGCCCTGGCACCGGCGCTGATTGCGCTGAACTCGTCGGCGATGTACACCGGCCAGGCGCTGGGCGCGACCGGCGGCGGGGCGATGGTGGCGCAAAGCGGCTATGCCAGCCTGCACTGGGTCGGGCTGGCCTGGATGCTGGCAGCGCTGGGCCTGAGCGCCTGGGCGGCGCGCCGAATGCACTGGGCCACAGCGCATGGCTGACGACACGCCCGCGTCCCTGCAGACAGCAGCCCCGGACGCGGCTACCGCCGGCTCAGCCGCCGACAACCTGCGCCGGCCCGCCTCTTGCACCGAGCTGTTCCGCGTCTTCACCCGCTTGGCGTTGCAGGGTTTTGGTGGTGTGCTGCCGGTCGCGCATCACGCCTTGGTGGAGCGCGAGCGCTGGCTCAGCCCACAGCAGTTTGTCGAGTTGTTGACCGTCGGTCAGGTGCTGCCGGGGCCCAACATCATCAACATCTCGATCATCCTGGGTGACCGCTTTTTTGGCTGGCGCGGTGCCGTGGCTGCCACCGCCGGCTTGCTGTCCTTGCCGCTGTTCATCGTGCTGACGCTGGCGCTGGTCTATCAGCGGTTTGCCGACTTGCCCGCGGTGGCTGGCGCGCTGCGCGGCATGGGCGCGGTGGCGGCGGGGCTGATCATCGCCACCGCCGTCAAGCTGTCACGCACCCTCAAGGACAACCCGATGGGCCGGCCGGCGTGCTACACGCTGGCTGCGGCCACCTGGGTCGGGGTGGGCTTCCTGCGCTGGCCGATGGTGTGGGTGGTGTTGGGGCTGGGCAGCGTGGGCGTGGCGCTGGCCACTTGGCGCATCGGCGGGGTTCCGCCGGCCCCGCCGTCCCCACCCCCAAAACTGCCGGGCTCGCCAGGGCCGACACCATGATCGCCCCCGACCTGCTGACCCTGCACGGCCTGGCCTGGACCGACCTGCTGCAGCTGTGGCTGCACTTCATGCTGTTGTCGATGCTTGCGGTGGGCGGCGCAATCACCACGCTGCCAGACATGCAGCGCTACCTGGTCAACCAGCAGGGCTGGATGAGCGCCGCCGACTTCACCACCAGCGTGGCCATTGCCCAGGCGGCGCCGGGGCCCAACATCCTGTTCGTCGCGCTGATGGGCTGGCATGTGGCCGGCCTGGGCGGGCTGGTCGCAGCGATGGTCGGCATCATGGGGCCTTCATCCATCGTTGCACTGGGGGTGGGCCGCTACCGCCAGCGCCGTGCCGACTCACGCGCCATGCGCGCCTTCACTGCCGGGCTGACCCCGCTGACGCTGGGCCTGCTGCTGTCCACCGGCTGGGTGCTGACCGACCCCACCCGCCACCAGCCGGCGGCCGTGGCGCTGGTGCTGGTCACGGTGACCGTTGCGGCCAGCAGCAAACTCAGCCCGATGTGGCTGATCGCGCTGGGCGCCGTGGTCGGGGCGCTGGCGTCGGCTTGACGGCGCAGCCGGTTGAACAGCGCAAAAACCATGCCCATCCTTGCCGGCATCCACGACTGGCAGCTGTTCATCGTGGCCGGGCTGCTGCTGAACCTGACCCCGGGCGCGGATATGGCGCTGGTGCTGCGCTGCAGCGCGGGCCAGGGCTTCAAGGCCGGTGCCGCAGCGGCACTGGGCGTGGGCGCCGGCTGCGGCGTGCATATCGCGCTGGCGGCGCTGGGCTTCGGCGCACTGCTGGCTGGATCGCCGCTGGCTTTTGGACTGCTGCGATGGGCCGGCGCGGCTTACCTGGTCTGGCTGGGCTGGGACCTGATCCGGCCGCGGGGCAGCAGCGGCCGGGCCGACCGCAACGGCGCGCTGTCGGCGTCGCCGCTTGAGCGGGCGACGCTTGCCGTCCCCTGGCGGCGGCTGTTTGGCCAGGGCTTTCTGACCAACGCGCTGAACCCCAAGGTGGCGATGTTCTTCCTGGCGTTTGTGCCGCAGTTCATCGCCGCCGATGCACCCCACAAGTCAGGAGCCTTCCTGCTGCTGGGTGTGGTGTTTGTGGTCAACGCCACCGCGGTGAACCTGGCGCTGGCCTGGGCCGCTGCGGCCCTGCGCCGGCGCCTGGGCGCCCATCCCGCGCGGCAGCCGGCCGTGCTGGCCGCCGGGCGGTGGTTGAACCGGGGTGTGGGCGCGCTGTTTGTCGCGCTGGGCCTGCGGCTGGCATTGGGTGACCCGCTGCGCTGACAGCCTGGGCGGCCGCGCCGCGCCGGGTTTTGCCGTCAAGCCGGCGTCGGCAGCAAGCGCTGCACCAGCGGGTGCAACACCTTTTTTTCGGTGGCGATGGCAAAAAAATGCTCCTCCACCGCACCACAAGGTGCCAGGCGCTGCAGATCAAAGCGCGCACTGAGCTTGTCGTCGATCAGCTCGGCGGCAGGAAACAGGCCCATGCCCGCCGCGCCGAACGTGACGAGCAGGGCGCTGTCCTCGAACTCCCCCACCACCCGGGGCACGACGCCGATACGCTCGAACCACTGGTCGATGCGGCCACGCACCGCGGCATGCGCGGTGGGCAGCAGCACCGGCACATCGGCCAGGCTCTGCGGAAACCCGTCGCGCGCCGCGTCCACCTGCGCGGGCGTGCCGTACCAGGCCAACGGCGAGGCACCGAGCGGGTGGCTGTACAGCCGCAGGTTGCGGTTGGGCGGTGCGGCACGGTCTGCCAGCACCACGTCCAGACGGTGCAGCGCCAGGTCGGCGAGCAAACCATCGAACTCATCCTCGTGGCACAGCAGCCGCAGGCCCGGCGTTTCGATCACCGGCTGCAGCAAGCGCCGCACCGCCAGTTTGGGCAAACCGTCCGAGATGCCCACAGCCAGCCGCACGCCGGGTGTGGCGGCCGCGTCGCGCACGACGCCCGAAAGCTGCTCGCCCAGCGCAAAGATCTGGTCGGCCTGGCGCATCGCCGCCAGACCGGCGTCGGTCAGCGCCAGGCCCCGGCCGGCCGGCTTGAGCAAGGCATGGCCGAGTGACTGCTCGAGCTCGCGCACCTGGGTGCTGACGGTTTGTACCGCCATGCCCAGACGGGCGGCGGCACGCGCCATGCCGCCCTCTTTGGCCACGACCCAGAAGTAGTAGAGATGGCGGTAGTTGAAGTCCAGGCTCATGACGGCTCTATTGCTCATGTTTATACGAACACTTAATCATTAATTGTCTGCTTTTTCAGAATTCATGTCGCACCTATTCTGCAGCCACACCTCAACCCCGGAGTCCGCCATGCAAGTGCTTTTTGAATCCCGTGATCCCGAAGCCGCCCAATTGCGCGAGCTGGCGGTCAAGCGGCTGCAGTTTGTGCTGCGGCGCTTGCACAGCCTGGTGCCACGGGCGCGGGTACGGCTGTCGGATGTCAACGGGCCCCGCGGCGGGCTTGACAAGCGCTGCCAGGTCGAGCTCAACACCGAGGGCGCCGGCACGGTGGTGATCACCGCGCTGGCACGCGATTGGCGCACGGCACTGGACAGTGCCATGGCGCGGGCCGCCCGGTCGCTGGCACACAACTGGCAGCGTGGCCAGCGGCCGGCACGACCCAGCCAGCGCGACAGCGGGCAGCCGTCGATGTCGTGATCGGAGGTCCCGCTGTCCCGAACCACCGCCCTGCCCCGTCCGGCGCCGTAACAGCCACACGCCGATCCATTTTGCCCTTTCGATAACCGGAGTCCGATCCATGAACACCCGCCCTAGCCCTGCCAGCCAAGCCCCCGCCATCACGTTCCCGCTGGCAGGCGCCCACACCGCCGCGGATGTCGGCCAAGCCCAGACGCAGCGCGTGCTGCGCAACACCTATGCCCTGCTGGCGATGACGCTGCTGTTCAGCGCGGCCGCGGCAACCTTGAGCGTGGCCGCCAAGCTGCCTTCGCCCGGCTTGGTGCTGATGCTGGTGGGTAGCTTCGGCCTGCTGTTTGCGGTGCACAAGCTGCAGAACAGCGGCTGGGCGGTGCCTGCGGTTTTTGCCTTTACCGGCTTCATGGGCTACTCGCTGGGGCCGGTACTGAACAAGACGTTGGCCCTGCCGGGCGGCGCCCAGACCGTGATGCTGGCGCTGGCAGCCACCGGTGTCACCTTCCTGGCGCTTTCGGCCTGGGTGCTTGCGACCCGGCGCGACTTCAGCGCCATGGGCGGCTTCCTGTTTGCGGGCATGGTGGTGGCCTTGCTGGCCGGGCTGGGCGCGGTGTTCCTGCAAATGCCGGCGCTGGGCCTGGCGGTGTCGGCGATGGTGGCCCTGCTGTCGGCCGGGCTGATCCTGTTCGAGACCAGCCGCATCGTCAACGGGGGCGAAACCAACTACGTCCTGGCCACGGTCGGCCTGTACCTGTCGATCTTCAACCTGTTCTCCAGCCTGTTGGCGCTGTTCGGCTTCGGTGGCTCGTCGGACGACTGACGCGCCGCGCTCGACCGTGCCCGACAGGGCACGGTCCCGATGGCATCGACTGCGTCAGTCGATCACGCCACCCTCCCCTTGAAAGGCCTGACCCCATGCGCCACTACCCTCTGAACAGCCCCCAAGCCGCCGGCCGCATCGTGGCACTGGCACTGCTGGCCGACGGCCACCTCTGCAAACGGGAGCTCGATGTGCTGGACCAACTCGATGCCCACGGCCAACTGGGCCTGGCTCAGGGCGAACTGCACGCCGTGGTGCACGGCTTCTGCGAGGACCTGCTGGCCACCGCACACGGCAATTGGGGCGCGGCCTTCCAGTTGGACGCCCGCACGCTCAGCCAGCTGCTAAGCGATATCGAAAACCCGGTGCTGCGCCGCAAGGTGCTGGCCCTGTGCACGGCAATCGTCGAAGCCGACCAGCATGTGGCCGACGGTGAGTCCCTCGTGTTGCTGGCTGCGGTCGAACACTGGGGTCTGACCCAGGCAGTGCTGCAAAGGCCTGCCCACGGGCTGATAGCCTGAGCCCCCCGTGTCAACCCCTGACCACCCGAACCGGACCCTGCCTTGGATACCTTGACCGAAGTGCTCAACACCGCCTTTCTAGGCAAGGCGGTCTGGATTTGGCTCTTTTTTGTCGGCGTGGTGGTCAGCTTGCTGGCCCTCGACCTGGGCGTGCTGCACAAGCACGACCGCGAGATCGGCGTTCGCGAGAGCCTGCTGCTGTCAGCCGGCTACATCAGCATCGCCGTGCTGTTCGGCATCTGGGTGTGGTGGTTCATGGGTGCGCAGAGCGGCACCGAGTACTTCACCGGCTTTCTGATCGAAAAATCGCTGTCGATGGACAACGTGTTTGTCATCGCGCTGATCTTCACTTATTTCGCCATCCCCCGCCAGTACCAGCACCGGGTACTGTTCTGGGGCATCTTGGGCGTGATCGTGTTGCGGGCACTGATGATCGGCCTGGGGGCTGCGCTGATCACCCACTTCAGCTGGGTGCTCTACCTGTTCGGCGCGTTCCTGGTGGTCACCGGCATCAAGATGTGGGCGGTGGCCGACCACATGCCCGACATCGCCAGCAACCCGGTGCTGCGCTGGTTGCGCAAACGCCTGCGCGTCACATCGGCCCTGCAAGGCAATGCATTTTTCGTACAGTTGCCGGACCCCGCCACCGGCAAGCCCGTGCGCTGGGCCACGCCCTTGTTCCTGACACTGTGCATGGTCGAGATCATCGATCTGGTGTTTGCCGTCGATTCGGTGCCGGCAATCTTTGCGATCACAACCGACCCGTTCATCGTCTACACCAGTAACATCTTCGCCATCCTGGGGCTGCGGGCGCTCTACTTTGCACTGGCCGCGATGATCCACCGATTCAAATACCTGAAATACGCGCTGGCCGCGGTGCTGGTCTTCATCGGGCTGAAGATCTTTTCGGTCGGCCTGATCGGCAAGACACCGCCGGCCGTCTCGCTGGGCGTGACCTTTGGCCTGATCGCCGCCGGCGTCGCCTATTCGCTCTGGCGCACCCGTTCCCCGGCCGCCGCAGCCGGGCTTCCGGCCGGGACAGTCAAACCATGACGCCGCCAGACGGCTGCAGGGATGACACCCCGATTTTTCAGCCCGAGGCCCATCCACGGGTGGCGCCCTTGCACCAGCGGCTGCGCGAGTCTGCAGCCGGTCTGACGCAGGACCGGGTGTCGGTGGCCCAACTCGCCGAGTTGCACGGAGCGGCTGCCCAGGGCACATTGATGGTGCTGCTCGCAGCGCCGTGCATGCTGCCGATGCCGGGTGTGGGCACGGTGCTGGGGCTGGGGTTGGCGATGATGGCCATGGCCATGTGGCGCGGCCAGACAGGTGCCGGGCTGCCGCTTCGGGTTGCCGAGTTCCAGATGTCGGGCCGCTGGGCAAGCCGGGTGCTGGGGCTGCTGGCCCATTTTTACGAACTGGCCAGCAAGCTGGCGCGCAGCCGCCTGCACGGCCTGTCGAGCGCTGGCTTGCAAGGCTGGCTGGCGGCCATGACGGGCGTGATGGCCGTGCTGATCATCCTGCCCATCCCGTTTGGCAATGTGCTGCCGGCCGTGGCGTTGATGCTGCTGGGCCTGGGCTTGGTGTACCGGGATGGCGTGGCCGTGCTGCTGGCCATCGGCACGGCCATCATGGCGCTGCTGTACACCGCCACGTTGGGCCTGGCCGTCTGGGCCTGGGGCATGGCGCCGCTGTTGCAGCAATTGCGGTCGCTTCAGGCCTGATGCCGGACCGCCGCGTTGGCCCGCGCTGTCTAGACCGCCTGGACCGCCCCGCGCCGGTAGACCAGCAAGCGGCCCTTGTATGCCAGCGCACCCGACAGCCGGTTCGGCGGACCGCCGCCCAACCGGTGCTCCTGGCGGTCGAAGCCCAAATTCGCCATTTGCCGGTTGAAGGCGGGCCGGTTGCCGCGGTCCGGATCGACGATCCAGACCTCTACCCCCGCCGCAGCATGCTCGTCGATAAAACCCGCCAGCAGGCTCTGCGTGTCCCGCTCGTACAGCAGGTCGCTGCCGATGATCAGGTCGAAGCAACCGGCTACACGCGGCCCACCACGGCCGGCCGCCGCTGCCGCGCCGGGCTCGGCCGCCGCCGTGGCTGGCACGCCCCATTGGCCATGCCGGTACTTCATCGGCAGCAGGCCGTTGAGCCGCAGGTTCTCGCGCAAGAAGGCGCCCGCCAACGGATGGCAGTCGCTGGCCGTGACGTCCGCGCCGCGCCGGTGCCCCACGAGGCTGGCCAAGGCCAGGCCACAGCCGATCTCTAGGATGCGCTCGCCCGCCCGTACCGGGCGCATCGCCAACCGCGCGGCCAGGTGCGCCGCTGACGGCCACAACATCCCGAACAAGGGCCAGGTGGCCGACGAAATGCCCAGCCGTTCGGCGTCACCCAGCGGGTCGGCAAACTGCTGCCTGTCCAGCAGAGAGCGGATGAACAGGTCGGCCACGCCCGCCACCGCGATGGTTTCTTGTTTGGTCTGGTAGCCGGGCATCGCAGGTCCTGCGAAGCCCTGGCGGGCAGCTTCGAATGGGGGGAAGAACAGGCTCAGTATGGGGCCGCGGGCCGGGATGGGGGGCGATAAGGCAGCAGGCCAGCCCCGTTTGCCGCCGGTTCGGCCCGCAAACGCGTCGCGGTGCCGCTGACGATATTCAAGGTCGATCAAGCCAAGGCAAATTGACAACAAAATGGCACCGCGCTACCTGCCAACCGGCGGCGGCTGGCGCACTCTCCGGGGGAAACCATGACCTGTATGAGATTGATGTGGGCAGGCCTGCTGCTGGGCACTGCGCTGGCGCTTCACCCAGCGCCCGCTTTGACGGCTGAACCATCGGACCTGCTCGTGGCCGAGGACGTTGCCGGCCCGGCACCGCGGGCCAAGGCGGCCGCCGCCACCGGCAGCGACGAACCCGCCACAGTGAGCATGTTGAACCGCGAGGTGGTCACCCTGCGCATGCGCCTGGGCGGTCTGACGCCGCAGATGCGGGTGCAACGGGTGGCCGAGCGCATGCGCAAGATGCCAGGCTCAGCGGCCAACGACCCGTTGAACATCACACCGGTCACTTTGGACGGCCGCAACGGCATGCAGTTCATGTTGGGTGACAACCTCTTGTTCGTGCTGATGGAGGACGACGTCGATGTCGAGTCGCAGCAGAGCTTCAAGGCACTGGTCAAGACCACGCAGACGCGGCTGGAAGAGGTGCGCACCGCCTACCACGCGTTGCGCGACGGCGGCCTGCTGCTGCGCGGCGGCCTGCGCAGCGGTGGCGCGACCTTGGTGCTGGCGCTGCTGATCTGGGTCACCTACCGCGTCAGCCGCCGACTGGTGCTGTGGATGGAGGACAAGCGCGACCTGGTGGCGGCGCGCTTTGCGTACATCGACATGCGCGAGTTCCTGGCCCGGATCGCCGTCGCCAGCGTGCGCCTGGTGCAGTGGTTTGTGCTGCTGACACTGGCCTACTTCTGGATCTATTTTGTGCTGGGCAGTTTCCTGGCCACGGCACCGATCGCGCAGCTGATGGGCGACTGGCTGTGGCACAAGCTGATCTGGTTGGCCAGCGGCGTGCTGTCCAGCCTGCCCGGGCTGATCACCGTGGCTATCGTGCTGGTGCTGACACGGGCCACCGTCGACGGACTGGGCTACTTTTTCGACGCGGTGCAAAAAGACAGGGTGCGGCTGCCCTGGTTTCACCGCGAGACCGCCACCGCAACGCGGCGCATCTTCTCGTTGATCGTCTGGGCGCTGGGCCTGGCCATCGCCTACCCCTTTCTGCCCGGGTCCAGCAGCGAGGCGTTCAAGGGCGTGTCGGTGCTGCTCGGCCTGATGCTCACCTTCGGCTCCACCGGCCTGATAACCCAGGCGATGAGCGGCTTGGTGGTGGTGTACTCACGCTCGCTGCACAAGGGCGACTTTGTCGACATCAACGGCGTGCAGGGCGTGGTGACCGAGGTGGCCGCGCTGGCCACCAAGATCGTCAACCTGCGTAACGAGGAGATCACGATCCCGAACTCGGTCTTGATCGCCCACCCGATCCACAACTACTCCAAGCTGGCCGGCACCCAGGGCGCGCTGCTGACCACGCGTGTCACCATCGGCTACGACGCGCCATGGCGGCAGGTGCATGAACTGCTGATCGCTGCGGCCAGAAAAACCCCCGGTGTGCGCAACCCACCCGAGCCCTATGTCTACCAGCGCGCACTGTCCGACTTTTATGTCGAGTACGAATTGTTCGTCAGCATCGACAAGCCGCTGGAGCGTGTGCCGATCCTGTCGGCCTTGCATGCCAGCATCCAGGACGGCTTCAACGAGCATGGCGTGCAGATCATGTCGCCGCACTTTTTCGCGCAGCCGGACCAGCCGGTGTTGGTGCCCAAGGCAGGCTGGTACGGGTCGCCGGCGCAACTGCCATGACGGTGATCGCCATGGCAGCCTGGCCAGCTACATCAACACGATGTCGTACTGCTCCGGGCTGAACGACGGTTCGGTGGCGAGCGAGATCGGCTTGCCGATGAAATCACTCAAGCCGGCCAGGTGCTGGCTCTCCTCATCGAGCAACATCTCCACCACCGCGGCGCTGGCGATGATGCGGAACTCCTTGGGACTGAACTGCCGGGCCTCGCGCAGGATCTCGCGCAGCACGTCGTAACACACGCTGCGCGCCGTCTTGACCTGGCCCCGACCCTCGCAGGTGGGGCAAGGCTGGCACAGCATGTGGGCCAGGCTTTCCCGGGTTCGCTTGCGAGTCATCTCGACCAGGCCCAGCTGGCTGAACCCGCTGACCGACACCTTGGTACGGTCGCGGGCGAGCTGCTTCTTGAACTCGGCCAGTACCGCCGACCGGTGCTCCTCGCGCACCATGTCGATGAAGTCCACGATGATGATGCCGCCCAGGTTGCGTAGGCGCAGTTGTCGGGCAATGGCGCCGGCAGACTCCAGGTTGGTCTTGAAGATCGTGTCGTCGAAGTTGCGTGCGCCGACAAAGCCGCCGGTGTTCACGTCCACCGTGGTCAGAGCCTCGGTCTGGTCGATGATCAGGTAACCGCCGCTCTTCAGATCAACACGCCGCGCCAGTGCCCGGGCGATTTCTTCCTCGATGCCGAACAGGTCGAAGATCGGCCGCTCACCCTTGTACAGCTCCAGCTTGGACGCCGAGCCAGGCGTGAAGACCTCACCAAAGGCCTTGAGGTCGTCGTACTGCAGCTTGCTGTCGATGCGGATGCTCTGGGTGTTGTCGTTGACCATGTCGCGCAACACCCGCTCGGCCAGGTTCAAGTCCTCGTGCAGCAGCGTGCCGGGCGGCTGCGACAGGCCCTGGGCCTTGATCGTCGCCCAGGCCTTGCGCAGGTAGGCGATGTCATCCGCCAGCTCCCCGTCGCTAGCGTCCTCGGCGTTGGTGCGCAGGATGAAGCCGCCGGTGGGGCTGCCGTCGGCAGTCGTGGTCAGGGCCTGCATGCGGCTGCGCAAATGCTCGCGCGCCTCGGGCGAGCCGATTTTTTGCGAGATGCCGATGTGGTTGTCCTGCGGCAAAAACACCAGCATGCGCCCGGCAATGCTGACCTGGGTCGACAAGCGTGCGCCCTTGCTGCCGATCGGGTCCTTGATGACCTGCACCATCAGGGTCTGGCCTTCAAACACCTGGCGCTCGATCGGCACCTGCACCGCTACCTCGTGCTTGGGCACATGGTGGTGGCCGCCGCCGTGCAGGTCGGCCACGTGTAAAAAGGCGGCGCGCTCCAGCCCGACATCGATGAACGCGCTTTGCATGCCGGGCAGCACCCGCGCCACCTTGCCCAGGTAGACGTTGCCGACCAGCCCGCGCTCCAGCGTGCGCTCGATGTGCAGGTCCTGCACGGCGCCGTTTTCAATGATGGCGACGCGGGTTTCCTGCGGAGCCCAGTTGATCAGGATGTCATGCATGGCGCGGGGCTTTTCTTGGACGCGCCGTGGGCGTCTAGAACCGATCCTAGAAAGTCACGCGCGCTTGTCTCAGCAACTGGGCCGTCTCGAAGAGGGGCAAACCCATGATACCGGAGTAGCTGCCGGCGACATGCGCGATCCAGCCCGCCAGCTGGCTCTGCACGGCGTAGCCGCCGGCCTTGCCGTAGGGCTCGCCGCTGGCGATGTAGGCGGCAATGGTGGCCGGGCTGAGCACTGCAAATCGCACTTGCGACAGGCTCAGCGCGGCCAGCGTGCGGCGGGCGCTGCCGGCCGGTGCCACCGCCACTGCCGTGAGCACCCGGTGGCTGCGGCCTGACAGTGCCGCCAGCATCTCGGCGGCTTCATCGGCATCGGCCGGCTTGCCCAGGATGCGCCGGCCCAGCGCCACGGTGGTATCGGCGCACAGGATGGCGGCGGCGGGCAGGCCGCGGCGCCGGTGGCGCGCCCGGGCGGCCTGCAGCTTCAGGCCGGTGACACGCTGCACATAGGCGGCCGGCAGCTCGCCCGGCAGCACGGCTTCCAGCGCCTCGGCGTCCTCGTCGGCGTCAGCCAGTAGCAACTCGTGCGGCACGCCCAGCTGGTCCAGCAACTGGCGGCGGCGCGGGCTTTGCGAGGCCAGGTAGATCGGGGTGGCAGCGGGCATGTCGGGGCGGTGGTTGGGCAAAACAGGGTTTGGCGAAACCTGCGCCACGGCTGCAGCGCGGCCCGTCAGCTATTCGCGGTGGTAGGGGTGGCCGGCGGTGAGACTCCAGGCGCGGTACAGCGCCTCGGCCAGCAGCACCCGCACAAAGGCGTGCGGCAGCGTCAGGTCCGACAGCCGCAGGGTCTCGTCGGCAGTGGCCTTGAGGGCCGGGTCCAGCCCGTCTGGGCCGCCCACCAGCAAGACCACATCCCGCCCGTCACCCAGCCAGAACCGCAGCCGGTCGGCCAGCTGGGCGGTCGTCAGCCGGGCGCCATGCTCGTCGAGCACCACCCGGCGTGCACCTTTGGGGCAGGCTGCGTCCAGCCGCACCGCCTCGGCCGCCATCATCTGGGCGGCGGTCTTGGCAGTGGTGCGTGGCTCGGCCTTGATGGCCTTGAGCGCCAGCCGCATCTCGGGCGGAAAGCGCTTGGCGAAGTCCTCGTAAGCGGTCTCGGCCCAGGCCGGTGGCCGCTGCCCCACCGCAGCCAGCAGCAGGCGCATGGCTGGCGGTCAGCGCCGGGTCGAGGGTTTGGACGACGGCTTGGAGATCGTCTTGGCCGCCGATTTGCGACCGGACGGTGCTGCAGCACGCCCGCCTGCGGCCGTCTTGCGCGCCGGGCCGGCGGTCTTGCGCGCCGCGGCCGATGCCGTCTTGACGGCTGCGGTGCGGCGGTCCACCGCCTTGACGACGATGGTTTTGAGCACCGGCGCCTTGGCGATGGCCTTCTTGCGCGCGACGACCTTCTTGGCCGCAGCCACCTTGGCGGCGACCTTCTTGGCCGCTGCGGCCTTGGACGCCGGGCGCTGCGACGGCTCGGGCTTGGCGGCCACGGCCATGCGCGCCTCCTGCTGCGGCGCGACCTTCTTGGCGGCCTTCTTGGCCGCCGTCTTGCGTGCCGGCTTCTTGGCGACGGGCTCGTCGTCTTCGTCGTCCTCGTCGTCCTTGTCACCGATGCCCTCGGACGCCTTGACCAGGCCCTTGGCCACACCGCCCAGCTTCATCTTGACCGGCTTGCCGCCCCAGATCTCCTCCAGGCGGTAGTAGTCGCGGATGGCCGGCTGCATGATGTGGGCTACCGCCGCACCGCAGTCGACGATGATCCACTCGCCGTTTTCACCACCCTCGGTGGCCAGCACCGGGAACCCGGCCTCGCGCACCGCGTTGCGCACGCCCGAGGCCAGCGCCTTGGTCTGCCGGTTGCTGGTGCCCGACGCGATGATCACGCGCTCGAACAGCGACGACAGGTGCTCGGTGTTGAGAACCAGGATGTCCTGGGCCTTGACGTCCTCGAGTCCATCGACGATGGCCCGTTGAAGTTTGCGAATGTCCATTCAGTGGGGGGTGTCCCGTGGGGTTTCGGGCAAATTGCCCTGTTTATAGAGATGATGCTGCGAAATGTAGCCGGCCACGCGCTCGCCTACCAGTGCTGCAACCGGTTGGCCGGCCGCCAGACGGTGGCGGATGTCGCTGGCGGCGATGTGCGTCGGTGGCAAATCCAGGGTTTGCACCCGGTGTGGCAGCGCCAGCAACGCCGCCGGTGCCTGAGGGGCCTGACCCGCCCGCCCGGCCACCGCCAGCGTGAGCCGCTGCAACAGTTCGGGCCAGTCTCGCCAGGTGTCGAAGCGCGCGTACTGGTCCTGGCCCAGGATCAAAAACCAGTCTGCGCCGGGTTGTTCGGCCTGCAACTCACGCACCGTGTCGATGGTGAACGTGGCGCCCGCGCGTTGCAGTTCGCGGGGGTCGATCACCTGGTTTCCGGGCTCGCCGGCCAGCAATTCGGTCAACATGGCGACCCGGTGCTCGGCCGGCGCCATCACCCGACCGGCCTTTTGCCAGGGCGCACCCGCGGGCAGCCAACGCAACTCGTCCAGCGCCAAGGCCTGCAACGCCACTCGGCCGAGTGCCAGGTGCGCCAGGTGCGGTGGGTCGAAGCTGCCGCCGAGCACACCGATGCGCCGTGCCGCTGTCAAGGCGTGCCGATCCAGTCGCGCGGCCGCAAGAAGTCGCTGTAAAGCCGGGCCTCGGGCGTGCCCGGCTCGGGCTGCCAGTTGTAGCGCCACTTCACGACCGGCGGCATCGACATCAGGATGCTCTCGGTGCGCCCGCCCGACTGCAAGCCGAACAGCGTGCCGCGGTCGAACACCAGGTTGAACTCGACATAGCGGCCGCGTCGGTAGGCCTGGAAGTCACGCTCGTGCTCGCCGTAGGGCAGCGCGCGCCGGCGCTCGACGATCGGCAGGTAGGCCGGCAAAAAGGCATCACCCACCGCGCGCAGCATGGCAAAACTCTGCTCGAAGCCCAGCTCGGAAAAGTCGTCGAAAAAGATGCCGCCAATGCCACGCGGCTCGTTGCGGTGCTTCAAGAAGAAGTACCCGTCGCACCAGGTCTTGAAGCGCGGGTAGAGCGCCGGGCCGAACGGCGCCAGCGCGTCGCAGCAGGTCTGGTGGAAATGCCGGGCATCGTCCTCGACGCCGTAATACGGCGTCAGGTCCATGCCGCCGCCAAACCAGACCACCGGCGCTTGGCCGTCCGGTAACGCGGCAAACATGCGCACGTTCATGTGCACGGTCGGCACAAACGGGTTGCGCGGATGCAACACCAGCGACACGCCCATGGCCTCGAAGGGCGCGCCGGCCAGCTCGGGCCGGTGCTGCGTGGCCGAGGGCGGCAGCTGCTGCCCGCGGACATGGCTGAAGTTGCAGCCGCCGCGCTCCAGCAGGCCGCCGTCTTCCACCAGTTGGGTGCGGCCGTCGCCTTGCAGCCGCTCACCCGGTGCCCGCACCCAGGCGTCCGTCACAAACGGCTTGCCGTCGACCGCCTGCAGCGCGCCGATGATGCGCTGCTGCAAGCCCAGCAGGTAGTCACGCACGGCCTGGGTGTTGGTGATGTCTCCGGGCTGGCCGGCAGGCACGGCGCCGCTCAACGCTTGATGGCGCGGTGGCCGATGTCGCGGCGGTACAGCACGCCGTCGATGTGGATGCCGCGCAAGGTGTCGTAGGCGCGTTGCTGCGCCAGCTTGGCCGAGTCGCCCAGGGCGGTCACACACAGCACCCGGCCGCCGGTCACGCGCAGGCTGCTGCCGTCGCTGGCCGTGCCGGCATGGAACACCACCGCATCCTCGGTATCGACCGGCAGGCCGGTGATGGCATCGCCCTTGCGCGGCGCAGCAGGGTAACCCGCCGCTGCCAGCACCACGCCCAGCGCAAAGCGCCGGTCCCACTGCAGCTCGACCTGGTCCAGCGTGCCGTCGGTGGCGTGCATCAGCACGTCGAGCAGATCGTTCTTGAGCCGCATCAGGATCGGCTGGGTCTCCGGGTCGCCCATGCGGGTGTTGAACTCCAGCGTCTTGGGCCGGCCCTGGGCGTCGATCATCAGCCCGGCGTACAGGAAGCCGGTGAACGGGATGCCGTCACGTGCCATGCCCGCCACGGTCGGCAGGATGATGTCCTGCATTGCCTTGGCATGCACGTTGGGCGTGACCACCGGCGCGGGTGAGTACGCGCCCATGCCGCCGGTGTTGGGGCCGGTGTCGGCATCGCCCAGGCGCTTGTGGTCCTGGCTGCTGGCCAGCGCCAGCACGTTCTTGCCGTCCACCATCACGATGAAACTGGCTTCTTCGCCTTGCAAGAACTCCTCGATCACCACCCGCGGCACCGCCTGGCCGGCGGCGTTGGCGTTGTGCACCATGTCCAGGCCGCCGTCTTGCAACATGAAGTTGATCGCGGCGTGGGCCTCGGCCAGGTCCATCGCCACCACCACGCCCTTGCCGGCGGCCAGGCCGTCGGCCTTGATCACGATCGGCGCACCCACCGCATCGATGTGGGCATGGGCCAGCACAGCGTCGGTAAAGGTGGCGTAGCTGGCCGTGGGGATGGCGTGGCGCTGCATGAAGTCCTTGGCAAAGGCCTTGGAGCTCTCCAACTGCGCCGCGGCCTGCGTCGGGCCGAAGATGCGCAGCCCGCGGTTGCGGAAGATGTCGACCACACCGGCGGCCAGCGGCGCCTCGGGGCCGACCACCGTCAGGCCGATCTTGTTGGCCTCGGCAAAGTCGGCCAGTGCCACCGGGTCGGTGATGGCCAGGTTGCTCAGGCGGTTGTCGCGCGCCGTGCCGCCGTTGCCCGGTGCTACGTACACCGCCTGGGCGCGCTCGCTTTGCGCCAGCTTCCAGGCCAGGGCGTGCTCGCGGCCACCGCCGCCAATGACAAGAATGTTCATGTGTCCATTTCGGCGTTGTGGAACACCGCTTGCACGTCGTCCAGGTCCTCGATCACGTCCAGCAGCTTTTGCATGCGCTCGGTGTCCTCGCCGGCCAGCGGGATGTTGTTCTCGGCCCGCATCGTCACCTCGGCGATCTCAGGCACCAGGCCAGCCGCTTCCAGCGCGGCCTTGACGGCCTCGAAGTCGGCCGCGGCACACAACACCTCGGTCGAGCCGTCGTCGTGGGTGATCACGTCCTCGGCGCCGGCCTCCAGCGCCACTTCCATCAGCGTGTCCTCGGGCGCGCCGGGCGCAAACACAAACTGGCCACAGTGCTTGAACTGGAACGCCACCGACCCCTCGGTGCCCAGGTTGCCGCCGTACTTGCTGAAGGCGTGGCGCACCTCGGCCACGGTGCGCACCCGGTTGTCGGTCATGGTGTCGACGATGACCGCCGCACCGCCGATGCCGTAGCCCTCGTAGCGGATCTCCTCGTAGCTGATGCCCTCCAGCGTGCCCGAGGCCTTGTCGATGTTGTACTTGATGCGGTCGGCCGGCATGTTGGCGGCCTTGGCCCCGGCAATGGCCAGCCTCAGACGCGGATTGACCCCGACATCGCCGCCACCCTGGCGCGCCGCCACGGTGATCTCGCGGATGATGCGGGTCCAGATCTTGCCGCGTTTTTCATCCTGCCGGCCCTTGCGGTGCTGGATGTTGGCCCATTTGGAATGACCCGCCATGCTGGGAAAGCTCCTTGTTCGAAGCCGGCGAGTTTAAGTCGGCGGGCTGACGACAGCCGCCACAAGCCTGCCGCGTGCCGAGCAACAAGCGCCACCACGTCGATTTGCGGCGCAGCCAGCCGCTAGACTGACCCGGCGCCGGCCCCGTCAGCCGGTGGAGCCCCGACCCATGCCCGATCCCATCCTGCTTGCCCAGCGCGGCGTCACCGAGTGCCTGCTGCTGCCCGCGCTGGCCAACCGCCATGGCCTGGTCACCGGCGCCACCGGCACCGGCAAGACCATCACGCTGCAGACCCTGGCCGAGAACTTCTCGCGGCTGGGCGTGCCGGTGTTCATGGCCGACGTCAAGGGCGACCTGACCGGCATCAGCCAGACCGGCCGCGTCAGCGCCAAGCTGGCCGCCACGCTGGCCGAGCGCGGCATCACGCCCAGCGCACCACTGGCCTGCCCGACCACGTTGTGGGACGTGTTGGGCACGGCCGGCCACCCGCTGCGCGCCACCGTCAGCGACATGGGCCCGCTGCTGCTGGCGCGCATGCTGGCGCTCAACGACACCCAGGCCGGCGTGCTGAACCTGGTGTTCAAGATCGCCGACGACCAGGGCCTGTTGCTGCTGGACCTGAAAGACCTGCGCGCCATGCTGCAGCAGGTGGGGGACAACGCCAGCGACTTCACCACCGAGTACGGCAACGTCAGCGCCGCGTCGATCGGCGCGATCCAGCGCGGCCTGTTGCAGATCGAGCAGCAAGGCGGCGACCGGTTTTTTGGCGAGCCGATGCTCGACATCGCCGACTTCATCCAGACCTCGGACGGCCTGGGCGTGGTCAACATCCTGGCCGCCGACCAGCTGATGAACGCGCCGCGGCTGTACGCCACCTTCTTGCTGTGGATGCTGTCCGAGCTGTTCGAGCTGCTGCCCGAGGTGGGCGACCTGGACAAGCCCAAGCTGGTGTTTTTCTTCGACGAGGCGCATCTGCTGTTCAAGGACGCACCGCCGGCGCTGGTCGAGCGCATCGAGCTGGTGGTGCGGCTGGTGCGCAGCAAGGGCGTGGGGGTGTACTTCGTGACGCAAAACCCGCTGGACCTGCCCGATACCGTGCTGGGCCAACTGGGCAACCGGGTGCAGCATGCCTTGCGCGCCTTCACACCACGCGACCAGAAGGCGGTCAAGGCGGCGGCCAGCACGATGCGCGCCAATCCTGGGCTGGATGTCGAGACCGCCATCACCGAACTGGCCGTGGGCGAGGCGCTGGTGAGCTTGCTGGACGAGCAGGGCCGGCCCTGCCCGACCGAGCGGGTGTTTGTGCTGCCGCCGGGCAGCCAGATCGGGCCGATCACGCCGGCGCAACGCCAGGCCTTGATCGCCGGGTCGCTGGTGGCGGGGGTGTACGACAAGACGGTGGACCGGGAATCGGCCTACGAGCGCATCAGGGGACGCACGGCACCGCCGGCCGGTGGCGCGACCCCCGGTGCCGGGGCGGGCGGCGCGGGGGGCGCTCCCGGCTCGGGGCGCAGCATGGCGGACGAGGCCCAGGCCGCAGCGCGAGGCGGCAGCAACACCAACACCGGCGGCGCAAATACCAGCCCGCTGCCCCCGGCCGACCCGGCCGGCGGCGGGCTGATGGACGGCTTGAAGGACATGGTGTTCGGCAGCACCGGCCCCCGCGGCGGTCGCCATGCCGGCCTGGCGCAGACGGCCGCCACGTCGGCGATGCGCTCGATCGGCTCAGCGGTGGGGCGAGAGCTGATCCGCGGTGTGCTGGGCTCGTTCCTGGGTGGCGGTGGGCGGCGGCGCTAGACCCGCACTCACCGGCGCTGCCACCGGCCCCACCGGCCTCAATCCCCGCCGCCCACCTTGCCCCGCAGCGCCTTGACCTGCCCGCGCTGCACCTTGCCCTCCACCCGGCGGCGCTGCGAGCCGCGGGTCGGCTTGGTGGCACGCCGCAGCAGCGGCACATGGGCGGCCTCCAGGATCAAGGCGCGCAGCCGCTCGACCGCATCGGCCCGGTTACGCTCCAGGCTGCGGTGGTCTTGCGCCTTGATCACCACCACGCCGTCACCGCTGATGCGCTGATCGCGCCAGGCCAGCAGGCGTACTTTTACCGAGTCTGGCAGGCTGGACGCGCCGATGTCGTAGCGCAGGTGCACCGCATTGCTCACCTTGTTGACGTTTTGGCCGCCGGCGCCCTGCGCCCGAATCGCGCTGAACTCGATCTCGTCTTCGAGCGGATGCAGCAACAGCCCGGCCGACGCAGGCATCATGGTCGGACTTTTACTTGTTCAGGAGCAGGCATGTTCGGTGTGGCGGACTACGGTGCGTTTGTGGTGGCGGTGATTGTCTTCCTGGCCATCCCCGGGCCGGGCAACCTGGCGCTGATCACCTCCACCGGCAAGGGCGGCGTGCTGGGCGGGCTGGCTGCCACGTCGGGCCTGATCGCCGGCGACCAGGTGCTGATGTGGCTGGCCGTGGCCGGCGTGGCCGCGCTGTTGGCGGCGTCACCGCTGGTGTTTGCCGGCGTGCAGTGGCTGGGCGCAGCCTACCTGGCCTGGCTGGGCTGGCGCATGATCACGGCCAAACCGGGGGATGCGCCGGTGCTGCAGATGCGCGCCGGCCATTACTTCCGCCAGGCCTTCACGATCACGCTGCTCAACCCCAAGGCGATCGTGTTCTACATGGCGTTTTTCCCGTTGTTTGTCGATCCGGCACACCACCAGGGCCTGGCCACCTTCGGCTTCATGGCCGCCACCGTGGCCGGGCTGACCGCGGTCTACTGCCTGTTGGCGGTGACGCTGACCCATCACTTTGCCGACCGCCTGCGCGCCAACCCGCGCATCACCCGCTGGATGAACCGGGTGGCCGGCACGATGCTGGTGGGCTTCGGGCTTAAGCTGGCGCTGTCGCGCTGACGCCCACGACGCGCTTCGCAACGGCGCACCGGCGCCGTGGGGATAGGGGGTCGGATCACTGGGCCGGGCCTTATCCAGGCAAACCGTGTCAGCATGGACAACGGACAACAAGAGGGGTGGAACCATGGGCAAACTGGTGTTGCTGATCGCCATGGCGCTGGCAGGCGCTGCGGGCTACTACATAGGATCGTGGTCGGGGCGCGACGCCTTGCAGGCACTGTCCAAGGCCAAGGACCTGGGCGCACAGGCACAGGCAGAGCACGACAAGGCCGTGAAATCGCTGCAGGACAAGGTGGCCGGCATGACCACCGACTACGAGCAGGGCAAGCAAAAGCTGGCAGCCGATCACCAACAGGCCAAGAGCGAATTCACGGCCACGCTGGCCCGGCGAGACGAGCGCATTGCCGCGCTGGGCAAGAGCAACAGCGGCACCGTCACGCAGCTGGCCGCCGCGCGCGCCGCCGCTGCCAACGCCAATGCCAACACCGGCAGCACGCCGGCTGAAAAAGCCAGGCTGCAGGCCGACATCGACCGCCTTGAAAAAGAGGTGGCAGCGCAGAAGACACTCATCGCCGGCCTGGAATGCTCCAAGGTCCAGGTGCCCGAAGAACTGCTGGCCCCGCTGCGGGTGGGGAGCGCACGATGAACCGCCAAGACATTGCGCAGCGCGCCGCCGCCGGGGTGGTGCTCGCGCTGTTGACTGCTTGTGCACCCACCCTGCCGGTCATCGTCAAACCGGTGGACTGCCCCGTGCCGGCCGAGGCCCTGACCCGCCGTTGTGATGGTCCTCGACCGCTGCCCGCACCTGGCGCGGCCGTCAGCTATGCCGACCTGATCGGCATCGGCATCGAAGACCGCAACGCACTGCGGGCCTGTGCCAAGGACTACCAGTACCTCGCAGGCGTGGTGGCCGAATGCCAGAAGGCGATCAAGGACTACAACGACAAGCTGGTCGAGATCAACCAGAAGATCGCGAACAAGCCTTGAGTGCCCGGCCCGCACCATGACCTGGTCTGCGCCGGTACGCGATCAGATCGGCCTGGACGAGATCGTCTCGTTCACCAGCCTGCTGAACCGGCCATCGCGGGCGGTGATGCAGCGCATCGGCATGGTCGATACGGGGCAGGACTTCGACCACCCTGCCCTGCCCGAGCGCAGCCCGCTGCGCCGGCATTGGCTGTACCGGCTGGACCGCAGCTTGTGGGCCGCCCAGCGGGCGCAGGACTGACCGGCCGGGTCGGTCCGTCACCACCCTCGCGCCAGATACTCGACCTTGTCCCGATGAACAAGCCCCCTCCAGCGCCACGCCCACCCCTGCCCGCGGGGATATGGATGCTGGGTTTTGTCAGCCTGCTGATGGATGTCTCGTCCGAGATGATCCACAGCCTGCTGCCCCTGTTCATGGTCACTGCGCTGGGCGCCAGCGCGTTCACCGTGGGGCTGATCGAGGGCGCGGCCGAAGCCACGGCGTTGATCGTCAAGGTGTTCTCGGGCGCCCTGAGCGACTGGTTGGGCCGGCGAAAGGGCCTGGCGCTGCTGGGCTACGGCCTGGGCGCGCTGAGCAAACCGCTGTTTGCGCTGGCCGGCGGTATCGGCTGGGTCGTGACGGCACGGTTGATCGACCGGGTGGGCAAGGGCATCCGGGGCGCCCCGCGCGACGCGCTGGTAGCCGATATTGCGCCGCCAGAGGTGCGTGGCGCCGCTTTTGGCCTGCGTCAATCGCTCGACACCGTGGGGGCGTTTGCCGGGCCGCTGCTGGCGGTGGGCCTGATGCTGCTGTGGGCCAACGACTTTCGGGCGGTGTTCTGGGTGGCCGTGCTGCCGGCGGTGGCATCGGTGCTGCTGCTGTGGCTGGGCGTCAAGGAGCCCGCAGCCCGGCCGGGCACCCCGCGCGTCAACCCCATCTCTCGCACGGCATTGCGCCAGTTGGGGCCCGACTTCTGGTGGGTCGTCGTGTTGGGCGGGCTTTTCACACTGGCCCGGTTCTCGGAGGCCTTTCTGGTGCTGCGGGCCCAGCAATCGGGCATGCCGCTGGCATGGGTGCCGCTGGTGATGGTGGCGATGAACCTGGTCTATGCGGCCTCGGCCTACCCGTTTGGCCGCTTGTCCGACTGGCTGCGCGTGCAGGCCGGTCGCGCCGGCCCGGGTACTGGCCAGCCCGCCGACGCCGCAACCCTTGCCCGCGCAGCACAACGCAGCCACCATCGCATGCTGGTGCTCGGCCTGCTGCTGCTGATCGCCGCCGACTGCGTGCTGGCGGCCAGTCCCCATTGGGCAGTGGTGCTGGCCGGTGTAGCGATCTGGGGCCTGCACCTGGGCCTGACCCAGGGCCTGCTGGCCACGATGGTGGCCGACACCGCACCGCCGGCATTGCGCGGCACGGCCTACGGCATGTTCAATCTGGTCAGCGGCGTGGCCTTGTTGTTGGCAAGCGTGCTGGCCGGCCTGCTGTGGGACCGTCTTGGCGCGGCGTGGACCTTCTGGGCCGGCGCGTTGATTTGCGTGCTGACGCTGGTTGTTTTGCTGGTGCGGCGCGCTGCACGATGACGGCCTTCGATCCGCCAGCCCCTTGCCACAGGCGGCGGGTGTCGGCTCGTTGCGGTCGTTCGATTGATTGGAATGCCGCCGTTCGACGGGTGCGCCGAATGGCAACCAAGGCCGTCGGGCAACCGGCTCCCTCCATGTCCTCCGATGCCGGCCAGGGGGCCGACATCTCC
>Ga0209181_10002396_pt1 | contig 30883 bp, 27 predicted proteins | sample MAT05_FD_187208 | JGI IMG/M metagenome (GOLD analysis project Ga0209181, IMG submission 187208) | Freshwater microbial communities from Lake Fryxell liftoff mats and glacier meltwater in Antarctica - MAT-05 (SPAdes) (version 2) | ecosystem: Environmental > Aquatic > Freshwater > Ice > Liftoff... | reverse complement strand
CGAAAACCGAAGTATGAAGGTTTGCCACAGATGACACAGATGCACAGAAGGGAAAGCAATTTTAAGAATAGATTTATTCCCGTTTAAAGATGCTTGATTCGAAAACCGAAGTATGAAGGTTTGCCACAGATGACACAGATGCACACAAAGGAAAGCAATTTTAAGAATAGATTTATTCCCGTTTAAAGCTCTTGATTCGAAAACCGAAGTATGAAGGTTTGCCACAGATGACACAGATGCACAGAAGGGAAAGCAATTTTAAGAATAGATTTATTCCCGTTTAAAGATGCTTGATTCGAAAACCGAAGTATGAAGGTTTGCCACTGATGACACAGATGCACAGAAGGGAAAGCAATTTTAAGAATAGATTTATTCACGTTTAAAGATGCTTGATTCGAAAACCGAAGTATGAAGGTTTGCCACTGATGACACAGATGCACAGAAGGGAAAGCAATTTGGTCAAACACAGAAAAGAAATTTAATACTTACATTAAAACGTGTACAACTCTTTAGAAAGTTGTACACGCTTTTCAAAAAACTCAGATATGATTTCACTTCCTGCTGTTATCTTACAACTTTAAAACTTCCACCTTACAAAGGCTTCCATGGCTGCATACTCTGCCAGGCCCAATTTATTGTAAAGATCTGCTGTTGCCTTATTTCTTTCTTCGGCCCTTTGCCAAAACTCACGGGAATCACTGCCCTGGTACACTACCCCATCTTTCTGCGACTGGTGCTTAAAGATACCCAGCCTTTTTTTCAACACCTGGTCCGGGCTCATTGGTATGGCCATTTCGATTAAATCAATATCCCACTCTGCCCAGGCACCTTTATACAACCACACCCAGCAATCAACCATGAATGGTTCGTTTTTTAACCGGTGAACGGCCTCAAAAATGGCATCGAGACAAACTTTATGCGTACCGTGCGGATCAGCCAGATCACCTGCTGCATAAACCTGGTGAGGGTTTACTTTTGATATAATATCCTGTACAATCGCATAGTCTTCCTCTGCCAATGGCTTTTTCTCCACCAGTCCTGTTTCATAAAATGGCATGTCAAGAAAATGAATATGTTCCGGGGGAATACCAGCAAACCGGCAGGTACTTCTTGCCTCTCCCCTCCTGATTAGCCCTTTTACAAAACGAACTTCTTCTATATCCTTTTCGCCACTTTCTTTAATGCGTAAAAACTCCAATGCCTTTTTATAAATGGCCTGCACATCATTGTTATCTATGGAAAATTTTTCATTAAAATCAACTACAAATTCGGTAAACCTTAATGCCTCATCATCTGCTACCGCAATATTCCCAGAGGTTTGATAGGCTACATGTACTTCATGCCCCTGGTCCACCAGTCGTTGAAAAGTTCCTCCCATTGATATGATATCATCATCCGGATGTGGGCTAAAAATCAACGCTCTTTTCTTAGCAGGGTTGGCACGCTCGGGCCGGTTGCTATCATCGGCATTAGGCTTTCCGCCTGGCCAACCGGTAATGGTGTACTGCAGCCAGTTAAACACTTTTATATTGATATCATAAGCCTGGCCATACAAGGCTAGTAAATCACTTAATCCATTTTCGTTGTAATCTTTATCGGTCAATTTCAGGATTGGTTTCATAACAGCCAATGCAAGATTCGTAACTGCCTTTTTTGTCATGGCTGTGTCCCATATCACATTTTCAATCAACCAGGGAGTTTTACGCCTGGTAAGTTCTGTAGAGGCAGCTTCGTCCGTTACCACCAATGTATTGGAATGTCCCTGCAGGTAAGAAGCCGGTACAAATTCCGTAACCGGACCTTCCACCGCTTTTTTAAGGATGTCCGCCTTGCGTTCGCCCCAGGCCAGCAATACGATTCTTTTTGCTTTTAATATGGTGCTGATGCCCATGGTGATTGCCTTTTTTGGAACGTTGTTAATGCCCCCAAAATCGGATGATGCATCTGCCCTTGTACTTAAATCAAGAGTGATCAGCCTGGTTCTTGAACTTACATGCGATCCGGGTTCATTAAACCCGATATGGCCATTGCTACCGATGCCCAATAGCTGAAGATCGGTACCTCCTGCCATTTCTATCTTACTTTCAAATTCATCACAATACACTTTTAATAATTCCTGTGGCACAGTTCCATCGGGTATGTAACAATTTTCAGGGAGTATGTCAATGTGATCAAATAGGTTCTCGCTCATGAAGCGCCGGTAACTTTGTATGGCATCTGATGGCAGCGGGTAATATTCATCCAGGTTAAAACTGATTACATTTTTAAAACTCAAACCTTCTTCGTGGTGCAGCCTGATTAATTCCGCATACACTTTTTTGGGCGTTGAGCCTGTTGCCAGTCCTAGTACGGCATTTTTTCCCTTTATCTGTGCACTGATAATAATATCGGAAATTTCACGTGCTACTGCTTTAGAGGCCTGCAAAGCATCTGCATAAATGATGGCAGGTACTTTTTCATGAGATAATTGCCTGGTTGGTATCGCCAATTCAGTTTCCATCACGTTGTTTTATTTTATTTTTTTAAATTGTGTCATTTCAATGGTAGCTAGTCTGGTTAAGGCATGTAAAAATATCGCAGCATGCCGAAGTTCCATATTACCACTTCATCATTTTTTCGCTGGAGTTGTTGGTTTGGGCTTAAAAAAAGCTTTACTATAATTCACCTTCCACAAATCGTAGCGTTTAAATTGGTCTCGTAAACGTGGTTCAAATAATTTCCAGTTGCGGCTGCTTTTAGGGCTCCACAATACCTCGCTCAAAGCGCTCATCCGCGGAAAAATCATGTACTCCACTTTTGAAGGATATTCCATATATTCTGTCCATACATTGGCCTGTGCACCCAACACATATTTAGCCTTTGCAGCGTTTAATTCTTTTGGAACGGGCTCGTAGCTGTACACTTTTTGCACAGTTGTATAACCGCCAATGGTAAGTGAATCATCGGGCTTCACCTGTGAATGATCAAAGTAAACCCATGCACCCGGTGTCATGATTACTTCGTGATTTTGTTTGGCGGCAGCAATGCCACCTTGCTCGCCACGCCAGCTCATTACAGTGGCATTGGGTGCAAGGCCGCCTTCCAGTATTTCATCCCAACCAATTATTTTCCGCCCCTTGCTGTTCAGGTATTTTTCCATCCGGCTGATAAAATAACTTTGTAACCCATGTTCGTCTTTTAATCCTTCTGCCTTCATCCTGGCCTGGCAAAGCGAACATTTCTTCCAGTTAGTTTTTGGGCATTCATCGCCACCTACATGTATATAGGGCGAAGGAAACAAGTCCAACACTTCGTCTAATACATCCTGTAAAAACTGAAAGGTTGAATCCTTACCTGCACAATACACATCATCAAATACCCCCCAGGTGCCTTCTACTTTATAGGGGCCGGTTCCGGGACATCCTAACCATGGATAAGCAGTTAATGCAGCTTCTGCATGGCCCGGCATTTCTATTTCAGGCACTACAGTGATAAACCGGTCAGCGGCATATTTTACTACCTCCCGAACATCATCCTGCGTATAATAACCGCAGTACTTTTTTCCGTCGTTTCCTTTGCCGGGAAAATGACCAATGATGGTACTGTCACGGCAACTACCAATATTGGTCAGTTCAGGATATTTCTTTATCTCAATTCTCCAGCCCTGGTCTTCTGTGAGGTGCCAATGAAAATAATTCATCTTGTGAAGGGCGATATAATCAATATACTTTTTTACAAAGGCAACCGGGAAAAAATGCCGCCCCACATCTAGGTGCATGCCCCTGTAAGTAAACCGGGGAGAATCAATAATTGATACCGCGGGAATAATCAATGGGCCATTCGTTTGCAAGGGTAACAACTGTATTAAACTTTGTATCCCGTAAAAAGTGGCAGGATAGGTATCGCCTGTGATGGTTACACCATTTGAAGCCGCTTCTAAAGTATAGGCATCGGTGGAAGGCGCTTTTATAAACTTTTTAGTAACCAGTTTTATAAAACCTGCAGACTTCGCAGAGCCTGTTTCGAGTGTAACCCCATACACATTTTCAATATAGTCAGCTAAAAACTGCGCTGCTTTTTTACCTTCTTCATCAGTAACAACGATGACTGTTTTTGGCGTGATATTAAATGTTCCGTTATTTACGGTTACTTTAACGGGCTGAGGAATAATACTAACCTGTTGTGAAAAAGAAATCAACGAAATCAATACAAGAAAAATAATTAGTTTACCTCTTTTCATAAAAATGATTTTGTATGTTTTGTAATTATTGGGATGAAATTGTAAAATATTTTTGTCATTGCTTCAATTCAATACTTTGCTTAAGCCGCTTTCCGGGTTTTTATAAATGATTGGGGTGTAACCAGCCATTCCGGCCATCCAACAAAAAATTGCTTCCTTTTAATCCGCACTGATCATTTTTTTGGGCACCCTTAGTTTTGCCGCACTCAACTTAGTATCTTTTTCATAATTGTACATCACCAATGCCGCTGCACCAATCAGTTCTGCTTCATCACCCAATGCTGATATTTTAATACTGGTATGCTCCGCCAAACTTGGGATACAAAATTCATTGATGGCCAGTTGCAGGGGTGTTACTAAAATTTTACCGGCAACTGCCCCCCTGCCACTAAGTATTACCAGTTCGGGATTAAAAATATGAATCAGGATGGCAACACCCCGCCCAATCATATAACCGCTATCTGATAACAAACTTATTGCAAACTGGTCACCTTCCTGCGCTGCTTTTATTATTTCCAGGAAAGTCTTTCCCAGGTCGTTCACAGACAATTCTTTCAGCCGGGTAACCTGCCCGGTTCTCAACCCTTCGATGGCTCTTTCCACCACAATCACCAGGGAAGCTTCCGTTTCAAGACAGCCGCTTTTGCCGCAGTAGCATAACTTACCATTGAACAGCAGGGGGATATGGCTAAACTCGCCGGCAAAACCATTATGGCCCCGGTACAATTCACCATTTAGCACTACTCCCAGCCCTATCCCCCAGCCAACATTTACAATCATTGCATTTTTAGTATTGCAGGCCGCACCAAACTGAAGCTCAGCCAATGCCACAATACTGGAATCATTATCTATAAAAACAGGTATTTTAATTTTTTCATTGATATACTCCGTAATGCTCCTTCCCGCTGTTGGCAAATAAGTATGGTTTACGCCCCGTTTAACATCTATAAATCCAGGCATCCCAATTCCTATTCCGGCAAACTTAGTGTTGGGTATACCGGAGCTATCTATTTCCTGTTTTATTTTCTCCGCCAAAATTGAAAGCGCCTGGTCATTATTTAGCAAGGGCAATTCGAAAATTCTAACAGGAGTGATCAACTCATTATTCATAGTCATTATGGCAATCCTTGTTACAAACTGGTCCATTGCTACGGACACCACATACAAAACATTTGGATTGAGCGCATACATAACCGGCTTTCTTCCACCGGTAGATTTTGCATAACCCGTCTCAATCACATAATCTTCGGCGGCCAGTATGTTTAGCAATTGGGTAGTGACGTGTAGACTTTTTTCAATCCGTTTGCTCAATTCAGCACATGAAAGCGATTTTTTAAGATATAAGCTTTTTACGATCCTTTCTTTATATACATTAATCGTTATTTTCATATCTGCCTGTCTTTTACTACGATACAATAGAATTGGAATAGGTATGTAGCTTTAAAATTTAAAGATAGGGACTTTCATTATATTTTTAAGAAGTAGGTTTCATTTTTTAGATAAATAACCTGCATTGATCCTGAATGAAGACGATAAGGCAAATAATGGCAAATATTTTAGCAATTTAAAATTGATCATTTTATATTTTTTAAAAAAAATGGATACCCTCTTTGATGGTGATATCATATTTGTTAGTGCTAATCTTCCCCACGAATTAAAAAAGGCAGTGGGGCCGTTTTTCAAAAAATCAACGGGATTTTCGCCTAAAGCATACCGGGAGGAAGCGCTGGCATGATATGTATTTCCGGCTGCCTATTTTTTTGGGTAGCTACCTTTGATATTCTACCGGGTGGCAGATATCAACTCATCTTTACTTCCATGCGTTGTACAAAAAACGCAACCAGTTTCCATGCATTATATTTTCTATATCCTGCTGCGAATAACCTCTTTTTACAAGTAAGGCAGGAATTTTTTTTAAGTCTTCAATTGTTTCCAGGTCATAAGGGCATTGTTCCTTTCCAAAAGCGCCATCCAGGTCGGTACCAATACCAACATGCAAGGTATTGCCTGCTAACTGGCAAATATGATCCATGTGATCAATCATTCTTTCCAATGAACAATTCATTTCTTTTGGTTTTGATACCTGCCGCTCCCATCCCGGCACCATCATCCATGCATCCAATGCGCCACCAATCACTGCTCCCCTATCAATCAACGCCTTTATCATATCATCACTCAACTGCCGGTTGTGATTAACCATTGACCTGCAGTTATTGTGACTGGCCCATACCGGTCCGTTGAAAACTTTTAATGCATCCCAAAAGGCATCATCACATAAATGGGTTGCATCCAGGATTATATTCAACCGTTCCATTTCTTTTAATAAATCTTTGCCTTCATTACTCAGCCTGCCGGTTGCATCTGTACCGTTTGCGTAGCGGCCCGGACCATAATGCGCAGGCCCCAACGCCCTTAGCCCATCTTGATAAGCCCTTTCAAGATAACTGATCGAAACAATCGAATCAGCCCCTTCCAAACTCAAAATATAACCGATCGGCTTTTCATGGTTTGGTTCATCATTTTGCCAAAGTGCAAGATGGCTTTCCAGTGCAGCTTTATCTTTTATCATTACCATTTCGCCGGCTTCCTCCATGCTTTTGTACCACGCCAACTGGCCCTGTGTTTGCGCCCATGCCTGTTCCGGCGAATGCCAGCCGGGCAAGGCGCTGTTTTGTTTTACATATCTTGCTATTTGAGTTGCCACCACTAAACCCACATTGCCTTTTCTTAATTCGGGAAATGCTACGGTTCCCTTTTGTCGGTCCGGTTTATCAGTTAAACCCCTCTCTGTTTCCCTAATTTCAAATACGGTTTTACGCAAATCACGGTTCCATTCCATGGCGTTCATACTCAGGTCTAAATGGGCATCTATTGTAAACATGATGTGTGGTTATAATTCGTAAAAAAAAAGGGCGTTAAATTTTAAACATTGGCTGTTTTTTATCACGATCGGGTAGTCCGCAGCATTTCTGCCACAGCCGCTCACAGATCCGTACGTGAAAGTCTCCCGTTATATATTATTCTAAATGAAAAGGAAATATTTGTAATAAGAAAGGAAATGTCATAATGCATTCATGTTATCTGCTGTGTTCTTTTTGTCGTGTCATTCACCTTTGTGTAAAACCGAAAAGCTATCAATTCATTTAGCGGTCGCACTACGCCACCCGCAAAATCTTCTCCATTTTACGTCCCTTAGCCAATTCATCTACCAGCTTGTCCAAATACCTTACCTGTTGCGTTAACAGATTTTCGATTTCTTCTACCCGATAGCCACAGATAACGCCTGTGATCAGGTGAGCGTTCGGGTTTAGTGTGGCATGTTGAAAGAACTTTTCAAAAGTTACTTTTTCTTCAATGAGTTCCTGAAGTTTTTTTTCATCGTAACCGGTTAGCCACTCAATTACCTGGTGTAATTCTTTTTTTGTTCTTTCTTTCTTCTCAACTTTTGTAACATAAAGTGGATATACGGTGGCGAATGTCAATTTTGCAATACGCTCATCGTGATTGCTTTTACTGTTCATACATTAGACTTTGAGGTTAATTGTGCGGTAATTAAACTAGCATCTACCGGCAAGATGCCCCTTTCCCCCTGTTCCGTTTACTTTACCTGCTGTAAAAACTTAAATAAATTTTGTTCATTGTCATCATACATCAGCAGTGTATGCTTTGCTGAATAAAGGAAGAGCGAGGGATATTTTCGTGGCCTGAATTTTTGCAAAAACTCATTGTTAAGATCCTGTAAAATGGTTACTTTTTTATTACCCGGCAATTTACTACCGTATTGACTCATGAAACGATTGACCTTTTCCTGGCCGTCGAGCGTTATTAAATAAACGGATGCTTTCTTAATCTCGGCCTGGTGCTGATTGATATATTGAATGGCATGCTGGCAATGGTCGCAATCGGTATCAAAGAAAACGAAGAACACCATTTTCCCCGGTTGAAGATTGTTGTTTTTAAAGGGCGTTTTGTCGGGTTTAAAAAAGGTAAAGGGTGGAATGGTTTCCGCAGGTCGCTGGGCAAAAGCGCCGGTTGAAATCAACACCAATGACAACATTATTTTAAAAATATATTTCATACAGTTAATTTAAAAAGACCTGTTTATTTCACAGGTTGTCTGAACTTACTCCAAGCTCCCTATTCGTCGGGAAAGGCTCACCCCAGCGAGAAGGGAGCCTGAGTCTGTAAATTTGCAACTACGCTATAATATCTATCTGCAAGTAATTATTGATGTAAATATAGCTGGAAATGGATTCTTCAACAATATTTGGAAAACACCCCCCTTTCAAAACCCCTACTTCCAGGTGCTTAATAATTTTACATATTCCAGCTTTTTAATTACAATGCCGGGAGATTGAATATGAATCCTGCTGTACGTTTTATTGGGAAAGAAAACCGAGGTCATCACAGATAATCCATCATCAGCAAATAACTCTATCGAACTTATATCAATCACCAATACCATATTCATTTTGGCATTGTTGCTAAACCGCGGCGCCACATGCCTTTCTGCAAATTCTTTGTGAAAATCTTTCTTTCCGGATTTGGTACGGTCAATAAAATACTGATTTTGTGCTTTATCGTAACCAACCTTTATTTCTTCGCCCAGGTCGTTTGAAATCACCAGGGAAAAATCATCTATTTTATCTATTGCCAGATTAATGCGGCAGGGTAATTTCACCTTCCCTGTTTTACCGGAAATATCCATCCTTTTGGTAACAGTAATATTTTGAGTTATCACTGGCTTTGACTGAATTGTCAACAACTCCGCAACCGGCTCAGATGCCAGTAAAAGATCATCTCCTACATGCCTTAATTTAAGTTCACGTGGAATGGTCATGGCATTTCTCCATTTTAGGGTTGGTACCTGGTTGGCATACATCCAGTTGCTCATCCAGCCTAAAAATATTTTCCGCTTGCCTGTATTGCTCCAGGTGATGCCGGCATAATCATCCGGGCCATAATCCGCCCACTTTGTATCGGTACTAAAAGGGGAAAATGTATGCCCATCAAAATCGCCCAGGAAATATTGAGTGCCCGAACCTTTGTTGGGCGCACCAGGGTTTATGTTGACAATGAGCACCCAAACCTTTTTACCATTATCATCCAGTGAAAATAAATCAGGGCATTCCCATACGCCACCATGGGCTCCAAACTCCTTTCCAATCTCACTTTCCTTGCTCCAGTTTTTCAAATCGGGAGAAGAATAAAAGCTGATATGATCCTTGGCAGCAAGGGTCATGATCCATTTTTTAGCTGGCTCGAACCACATCACTTTGGGATCTCGAAAATCGGAGATACCCGGGTTTTTCAACACAGGGTTCCGGGAATATTTTATCCAGATTTTCCCATCGTCCAGGCTATAAGCGATACTCTGGTGTTCAACCTCCAGTGGTTTATCTTTTTCAGCCTTTGGATTGTGGCTGGTATAAATTGCTACCAATGGCACCTGCCCCTTTTTGCCAAAACCGGATGTATTATTTTTATCTACTACGGCACTGCCTGAAAAAATATAACCGAGGCTGTCGGGGTATAACGCAATAGGCTGTTCCTGCCAGTTAAAAAGGTCTTTACTGGTGGCATGCCCCCAGTGCATGGGCCCCCATACGGTGCTATTGGGGTAATACTGATAAAACAAATGATAAATCCCCTTGTGATACACCATCCCATTGGGATCGTTTACCCAGTGTGCCTTTGGGGAAAAATGCATTTGCGGGCGGTGTTGTTCGGCTTTCAATTTGTTGCCTGGCTGGGCCAACAGGTGGGCTGTTATTAGTTGCAAACCCAACATGCAAAAGGCAAGTGAAATCGTTTTACTTTTCATAATAATTATTTTTTAATCGGTCTGTGTCCGCTTCTTTTTGAAAGAATATAGGAGGAGGTAGAAACCACTCCGTGTTTAACAAAACTAACTGCCTAATGAATGTAATTCGTGTTTATAACAATATTTTATTTCAAACAACTAATAGCCCGGGTTTTGTCATTGAAAGATCATTACAGCAGCGAATTACCCAGTGAAGGCCAAAAGGCTTCCAGCAGCAAAAAAATCGACCGAAAATTTGTAAGCGAATTTTCTGCTATTATAGAGAGCAATATTGCCAATGAAAATTTTGGGGTGGATGATATTTGTAAAGAGATTGGCATATCGAGGGTACAGTTGTACCGGAAAGTGAAAACTGTATTGGGTTATAATGTAAATGACTACATACTGACTGTAAGAATGCAGAAGGCAAAATTCTTATTGCGGAATGAAGACCTGTCAATTTCGGAAATTTCGTATAAAGTTGGATTCTCCTCTCAAGCCTATTTTTCCACCGTTTTCAAATCAAAGTTTGGAATTACGCCAAAGGCATTTAGGGAAAAAAGGGTAGATTAATCCGGGATAAAATCAAACTGTATAGGATACCCGATTGACTTTACCTGGTGGCAAATACAACTTATATTTTCGCTATTGACAGTCGCAAATAGCACCCTTTAATTATCATCATTATTACCACCCCTGTCGCCGCTTTTAAACAAAGAAAATTTACTATCCCCGAATTTATAACTAAACGTTAAACGAAAGTTGCGGACGTCCCACCGGCGATACGAGTCCTGGTAAAACTGTTCGGTATCATAAATATTTCCCCATCGCTGGCTGTTAAAAACATCACTCACCGCAAATGTAAGGGTGGCTTTCTTATTCTCCAGGAAATCTTTACGGACCGCAATATCCATTTCATACTGCGCAAGGCTGGTGCCCTGCGGAATTACCTGGGGCGATTCATATTCACCGGTTAGTTGAAAACTCATGTTGTTAAACACTGATTGTTCCAACCCTTCTGTTTTATAATTAATGATAAGTTTGGTCTCCCAGTTAAAGCCCTTATTACTCAGGTCGAGGGTTTTAATTTTTGCTTTTACGGTACGATACTGCAAATTAAACGTAGGGGTAATTTCAAAGTTTTTGCCGGCTTTATGCTGTAGCGTAAACTCAGCCCCGTACCGCATCGTAGTATTGGCATTAACAAAGGTATTGAGGATAGCGTTGGGATCTACGGCGGCATTGTTGAGCAACTGGTATTGTGCGGCTGTAATGGTATCGCTGTACTGGGTAATATCCCTTGGGTTGCTTCTGAAATACAACACCCCTAAAAAATTTCCTTTAGGATAGTTTTTACTATAATTCAGTTCAAATGAATTTACAAACTCCGGTTGTAATTGGGGGTTTCCCTGCCGAAGGTTTAGCGGATCGTTGATATCAATAAATGGGTTCAATTGCCAGAATCTTGGCCGTCTGATTCGTCGTGAAAAGTTAAACTGGAGTTCGGCCGAATCGCTTATTTTTTGCGTGATAAAAAAACTGGGGAACAATGCATCCCAGATATTTCTTAAATCTTTGGGATACTCATATCCAAATTTATACGCACTATCCACCAGTTCACCATTAAATTTTGAATGCTCCGCCCTTAACCCCGCCTGGTAAGAAAAATCTTTTTTCTGATACGAGAAAGTGGCATAGGCAGCATTGATCATATCAACATACGTATAGTTATTGCTTAATGGTAATTTAACAGGTCGGCCATTGTCATTTGCGAAGGCATTGAAATAACTTGAATAATTATTATGATAGGTTCTCACACCCGTCTCAATTTTTGAATTTTCCGATATTGGATTGGTATAATCTGCCTGCACAGTCAATTGCTTTTCCCTGCTGCTGCCATCGTTCCATACGAGAGAAGGTGTTTGAAACAGAGATCCATCCGGGTTAAAAAAATCATTGTTTATTTCACTGTTATCTGAGCGGGTGCCGGTATTATAATTTACATCTGCTGTAAACTCCTGCCCTGCTTTCGGGAATGTAAAAGTATAGTTGAGCCGTGTACTCTTACGGCTAAACGCCGATTTCCCATCCGCTACCCTCACTCCATAACGCTGTAAAATATCACTGTTGCTAAAGTATTGCTGGTCCTGGTTCTCCACACTGCCAAACCGGCCATCTACAAAGCTTTGGGAAAGGGTAATGGTGTTACGGTTGTTAATAAAATAGTCAGTGCCAAAACGAATGGAGTTGAAATTACGTAACCGGTTGTTTACCGAATTTTGTTTAAAATAATCTGTGATGATACCTGCTTTTTTATTCTGGCGAAGGGTACGTCCTCTTGCCTTTCCGCCGGACTGGTTGTGACCGGCACTTACAAAAAAATTAAATTTGTCCTGCCGCAGATTCAGGTTGAGGTTACCGCTGAACAATTTAGGCGTTCCGCCACTGATAGACGCCACCCCATTTAAACCAATCCGCTTATTCTTTTTTAATACGATATTGATAATGCCACCCGAACTCGCTGCATCAAATTTTGCGGAAGGGTTGGTGATCAGTTCTATCTTATCAACCTGGTCGGCAGATATCTGGTCGAGTGTTAATATGGTTGGCCGTCCATCAATAAATATCTGCGGAGTGCTATTGCGCAGTTCCACATTTCCTTCAATATCCACCGAAACAGAAGGAATATTTTTCATAATATCAACCGCTGTACCGCCCGCAGCTACGAGGCTTTTTTCAACACTGAATATTTTACGGTCAATACCCATTTGCAGAGCAGGCCGGCTGGACGTAACCACTACCGCATCCAATTGCTTAATTTTGGTAGCCACCAATAAATTCCCCAGGTCTTTTTCAAAAAAACTACTTCCCTCCTTTGCCCGTTGTTCATCAATGGTCACCAGTTGGTCCAGGGTTTCGTACCCCAATGCCGAAATCACCAAACGAAAACGCTTTTCCTTTGGCAGATTTTTAAAACCGAATTCACCATTGGGTTTACTCAACATGCCATTTAATGCACTATCCTTTTTATTGACGGTAGAATATATTTGTACCGAAGAGGCTGCCATCGGCTTACCGGTAGTCTTATCAATTAATTTTCCATAAATCGAATTCGACTCCCATCTGCCAGCCTTTTGATGACCCATATCTGCACCGGCATCCTGTTCCACCTGTGCCCTTACCTGGGAAAATAAAAAGACAGATAGTATAACAATGAGTAAACATTTCATAATAAATTATTTGGAAATTTGATTGCCTGAAGCAATACTTTAAAAAAGTGCACTCGCACATCATTACCGTTTCCATCCTACGGTGGAGGAATTGATTATAGAAGGAAGGGCAAAGTTAAAGCTCGAATCTGACACAGCCCTGTTAAGGATAAAACAAATATTGCAGGAAATTGTTAGCATAATTTTTTGCCAACGGGAACAGTATCCTATATGGAAAGAAATTGAGCTATGAAATGGGTGAGTTAAACCAGTATCAAAAGTAGAATAAGGCTGGAAAAACTGGGTGCTACCTGGTTATTGACTTGGCCTGAATTATTGTAATGCCTGTTCCAGTTGCCCCTTTTCTTTTGCTTCAGCGAGTTTTCTTAATTGCTTGCTCATCCGCATATTATTGGCCTTTCTATTACAATAATCCAGCAACAGGGTGGTTGCATTTAATTTCACCAGCTTGGTGTCTTTTGACGCCGCTTTATTTTCCAACACGTATTTAGCCATGGATACCATGTACAATCCTACCAGGTCGTAATTGTCTTTCCCAATCTTATCGAGCATATCGGCGGTTGCAAACGAATAATCATTGGTTCCATTCATCCATTTACCGATGAAGCGCAGGCCATTCAACCGGTCCTTATTGTCTTTTTCAAACGGATTGGATAGTAAAAAATTAGCCGTTTGCAGCGCAAAAGGTTCTGCCCGTTTGTAATCGGCCGGTTTTTCAAGCGTAATCAAATCAAAATTAGGCAGGGTTTGGGCATGCACAACAGTACCGCAGAAAAAAGACAGGATGATAATGATCAACTTCATAATTAAAAAAGGCTTTAAAAAATATACACCACATAATAAAGTGCATTTTTTACTACTAATACGGTGAATTTTTTTACAAGATAACAACTAATAATTAAGTTAAGCGTGAATGGTCAATTGTGAATGGTTAAAATATGGTCAAAGGTGAATGGTGAATGGGCAAAATACGAAAAGTTTGCATTCATTGATATCTATTCACTATTCACCATTGACCATCCGATAGCTATCGGATCACAAATCAATACGTCACATCAAACTTAACAGAGCACTTTTTTCACCCCACTGTAATTGTTGGTGATGACAACACACCGCATTTTCCGCTTAAACACCAATAATGGGATCAAAAAACTAAACATCATCCGCTAAATAAATCCAATATATTTGAGCCGTGAAAATCGCTAACCAGTTTCCACAATTGCCAACATGAAAAAAAATTCTATTAAGTTCCTGCTGATTGCCATTTACTTTTTTATCCTGCCCGGTTGTGCCACCAATAAAAACTTATCTCCTGCCACGGAATTGTTTGTTAATGGAGATGCACTACCAGATGCACCCGAACTGGCCCGCCGTGGCGAATATAAAGTAGGGGTTCGTACTTTGGATTTTGTAAACAAGGGGCAGGTAAATGTGTTGAAATCAAAGGGCGGCGTAGATCCCTTATATGATCGCTTGCTGAAAGTGGAAGTTTGGTATCCCGCTATACTTCCTGAAGGAAAAAAAGAACTGACCAGCTACGAGGATTCGTTTGGTAGTCCGCTGGATTCCACGAGGCCGGTAGTTCCATTTAGCTTTAGCGGCAGGGCATTAAGGGATGCTTTACCGGATACAAGGTCTGCAGCTTTTCCGTTGTTGATTGTTTCTCATGGGTACCCCGGCTCGAGGGTGTTGCTTTCTTACCTGGCTGAAAATTTAGCTTCCAAAGGATTTGTGATATTAGCCATAGATCACAAAGAATCTACGCATAGTGATCAGCAGGGTTTTGCCAGTACCTTACTAAACAGATCAAAAGATATTTTATTTATACTGGACCAGGTAGCAGCAGCCGGTCAACCCAATTCCAATCATTTTTTATCCGGCCTGGCAGATGCCAATAACACAGCGCTGATCGGCTATTCGATGGGAGGCTATGGGGTGATGAATGTTGCTGGCGCAGGATATAGCAATCAATTAGCCGCATTCTTTTCTGCCATGGCTGGCGGCAGCAAAGCGATTGCAGCCCGTACCAATAATAATGCGGAATACAAAGCATCCATCGACAAACGAATAAAGGCAGTTGTAGCATTTGCGCCATGGGGAATGCAACGGGGCGTATGGGATGCAGCAGGGTTAAAAGGAGTGCAGGTGCCGGTATTTTTTGTTGCCGGAAACATGGATGATATTTCGGGTTATGAAGATGGTACCAAGGCAATGTTTAAAGGAATTAAAAATTCAGACCGTTACCTGCTCACCTATCAAAACGCAAGACATAATACGGCCCCCAATCCTCCACCCGCCGCCACCATGCGGCCCGATGCTTTCGCAAAAGATTATGATCATTATGCAGAACCTGCCTGGAATGAAAAGCGAATCAATAATATCAACCAGCACTTTGTTACCGCCTTCCTCGGCATTCACCTGCAACAAAAAGACTATGGCAAATACCTGCAGTTAACCGAAAAATCAAATGATAAACCATGGGCAGGATTTAAGCCACGCTCATCCACTGGTATGGAATTATTGCATGAAGTGAAGGGTAAATAAATCAGGCAGGTGGAGGTAGATTCTGCCTTCAACCATCTACAGTCAACAATCAACCATGAACATCAACTACTTTCATAAGCCCTTGCTGGTTTACGAAAGCCCATTCTCCGCCGTTGTTGTGTATGTAGCCCAGGCAATATGCGATGCAATACCAACAACAAAGCTTTCTGCTAAATGTAATTAGCGAAAGCAGGCTGTGGTTGTTGGTGATGCCATCCACACGGCATCTTCTGCAAACACACCAACCAAACGGCGGCAGAACCAGCAGCGGAAAATAATAGAAAACTGTTATTTATTCCTACCTCAAATCACAAAAACGCCAACTCATAGTAGCAATGCTGAAAGATCGTTAACTTTAACGAACACATGAATAATTCTATCAAAGAAAGTATATGGAACAATTTGGTGCATGATAAGACATACTTGAAAATCTAACAGCACTGCGCCAGGTTGGGGATCCCGGACTAAAGCTAACTTATAATCTGACAGCATATATCGCCGATGGGTAATCAAGGTGACGTCCTAAAATAAAGTAAAACATGTTTTTGAGAAAATTGACCATACTGCTTCTTTGTGTGTTATACAATTTATCAGTACCTGCGCAAAGTAAAAAAGACCAACTGTCTGAGATAATGCAAACATATCATGGTTATAATATGTTTGATGGCGCTGTGTTGGTTGCTGAAAATGGCAAGGTTATTTATAAAGCAGCATTTGGCCAGGCAAACAGGGAATGGAACATCCCCAACAGCATCGATACTAAGTTTATGATTGGTTCAGTTTCAAAACCTATAACAGCGATGCTGCTGTTAATCCAGGTACAAAAAGGACTCATCCATTTAAATAAAACGCTGGCAGATTATTTACCGGAATTTAAAACCAAACCCGCCGGAAAGGTTACAATCAAAGAACTGTTAAGCCACACTTCCGGCTTACCCAACTATGATATTATAAAAGATTTTTTTCCGGCAATAAGCCGTCAAAACTTTACCAGGGAAAATTATATAAAAGTGTATATGGACTCAGCGCTTGCATTTGAACCGGGCACACGTTACGCTTATAGTAGTTGGGGGTATTTTACGTTAGGTTACTTAATGGAAAAGATAACGGGGAAATCCTACGCCCAATTAATGAAGGAGGATATTTTTGATAAACTCGGTATGAACCATTCGGGCTCTTATTACCATACGCAAATTGTACCCGGCAGGGCTTCAGGTTATGATTACAGTTTCGGAGGATTTACCAGTGCCGATTTCCGTGACCAGTCGAATACGATGGGTACAGGCGATATTTATTCAACCGTAGAAGACCTGTTTAAATTTCACCTCGCAATAACGAACAACACCCTAATTGGTAAAACCATCACTGATGAAATGCTGACCCCGGGAATGAGGCCGACACAATATGGATATGGTTGGTTTAATAAGCATTTCAAATATACGCCTGTTGATAGTGTAGCTGCTAATTTTCATTTGGGCATGACGGAAGGATTTATCTCCTTCATGCTGCGCATTCCTGCCACTAATAGCTTTGCTGTTATTCTTTGTAATAGTTCGCCAACGGACTTTTTTGGCATAGTGGGAAATTTGGTGAAAGTATTTTACAATAAAAAGGTTGTTATAAAACAGCCGGTTCATAAAAAAATAGAAACATTGATATCGCAGGCGGGTGCTTCCAAAGCCGTTGAAGAATACCGGAAAATGAAAGCCGATTCGTCGAACTATTATATTGATTGGATTTCGATGAACTTTATAGCTGAACAACTGCTAAGCTTGAAAAGATTTGACGATGCCCAAATAATTGGGGAGAATAATGCGGCAGAATTTCCGGACAAAGATTTAGTGATGTTAACAATGGGTAACATTTACTTAAAAATAAATCGCAAAGCAGATGCGGTTACTTATTATAAAAAAGCATTGGCAATATACCCCGGTTACGAAGAAGCAAGAAACAGGCTAAAGGAACTGGAAAAATAACCATACAGAACATCCGGAGGTATACAATTTTGTTTCTTATCTTTCACACCTTGCTGGTATACGCAAGCCCACCCTCCGCCGTTGTTGTGTATGTAGCCGGGGTAATGTGCGAAGCAATACCAACAACAAAGCTCACTGCCGGATGAAAATAGACACAACATACTATAGTTGTATATGATGCCACCCGCCGTTCATCTTTTATCCTTTACTGGCTTACATAAGCCCACACACCGCCATTGTTGTGTATGTAGCCTGGGTAATGTACCAGGGAATACCAACAACTCAGCTCGCTGCTGAAGATCATTAGACATATCAGGCCGTGGTTGTTGGTGATGCCACCAGCAATTCATCTCCGCACAAGCACCAACAAGGGCAATAACGGCAGCGAAACTTTCATAAACTTGCAATTACATTTTTATTACCTTACCTGATATTTACCAATAAAAACAAACTCCATCATAACCAAAACCAATAAAATGAAAAGAACAATTCTCCTTTCGGTAGCAGTACTGGTTTTTGTAGTACTGGTGGCTTTCAAAAGCAATAAAAACCGGGACCAATTTGATTCAAAATATTTTGATGGTAACTGGACGTATCGCAGTTTACACAATGCTCCGGCTGAAACCCCGTTTGCTAACCTGGAATTTGCCACCGCCGTTATGCGATTTAAAAAACATACCGGAGACTCCATTTTTGGTATACTGGATATGGGACCGGGATATGCGTTAAACCTAAAGGGGAAAATCACCACCTGTAATGAAACAACCACATTCTATATTGAAGGTAGCGGTGTACCCAATAGCAACACCGCCAATTGGGAATATGACTACCAGGGATATATCGTTCCAAAATGGAAAAATGGAATACAGCAGGCCGATGCCTGTGTAGGATCTGTAATCAGGAGTAAACCGCATGGAAATGCCAAAGCAGGACAGACTGCTTCTTTCTATTTGGTAAGGCAATAAAAACTCAAACCTTCCTCTACATATCACTTAGCCATTACTGCTACCTGTGTGCAGATTTAATCAATTAAAATATTTTTTTAATTAATGAGCAAATAAAATTACAATGAAAAAATAAAAAAGGAAATTCTTTCCTGTAAAGAACTTAACAAAAAGGAGTCAATGATATTGAAACTATTTTATCAATAATATTTACCCCGGAACAATATAATTTAATCACTTCATTAATGCTAAAACATAAATGGGAAAAGATAAAAACCCTTGAGTGTAATTCAGGAGAATTTAGGGAGTATCTTGAAATCGTAAAATTTACTGACCAAACATAAACAATCTCAATTAGCCACCATTTATGACAGCGATGAACTTTGGCAAGACACACAAATAATGGACATCTTTCCTCAAATTGAAAAATAAGGCAGCAGCTAACATCGGAAGTATATTTCGCATGTAACAATAAGATTATTTACAGAAACTCCACTACTTCAGCTACTAATTCAATTCAGATTGGTGAAGTAAATTCAATGAGAAAACAAATTCGATTGTTGGGGGCAATTTATAGCAGAACATAAGCATTGCCATATATATTTGATTTAATGTTAAAAGCAAAGCCGGTGCTATTCTCAATACTGATAAAGATAACTACAGCATCGCTCTTTCCGTAAGATCAAGCCGTATATATTGAAGTTAAAAGTTGTCGGGAATTAAAAAAGGTGGACCGTTACCGGGCCACCTTTTAATATAATGTAATAAGACCGGGTAATTAAGCAAGGTCAAATCTGTCGAGGTGCATCACCCTGGTCCACGCCGCCACAAAGTCGTGCACAAACTTCTCCTGGCCGTCCTCACAAGCATAAACTTCTGCGAGGGCACGGAGTTCTGAGTTCGAACCGAAAATGAGATCAACACGGGTGCCGGTCCACCTGAATTCGCCTGTCTTACGGTCACTACCCTCAAACAGATCCTTTGACTCTGAAGTCTTCTTCCACGTTGTTCCAAGATCCACGAGGTTCACGAAGAAATCGTTGGTGAGTGACCCAGGGCGTTTGGTGAACACTCCGTGTAAAGCCTGCTCAAAGTTTGTGTTCAGCACACGCATACCGCCAATGAGAACTGTCATCTCCGGGGCAGTCAGCGTTAACAGTTGCGCTTTATCAATCAACATTTCTTCTGCCGATATCGTGAATTTATCTTTCGAGTAATTGCGGAAACCATCTGCATTTGGTTCCAGCACCGCAAATGATTCCACATCGGTTTGATCTTGTGAAGCATCTGTTCTTCCCGGTGTAAATGGAACGGTTACCTGATGGCCGGCATTTTTCGCTGCCTGCTCAATACCTGCACATCCACCCAACACGATCAAATCTGCGAGTGAAACTTTTTTGACACCAGGCTGTGTACTGAATGCTGTTTGTATGCCCTCAAACGTATCCAATACTTTTCCCAATTGAATCGGGTTATTAACTTCCCAATATTTTTGTGGTGCCAAACGAATACGGGCACCGTTTGCACCTCCGCGTTTATCGGAGCCACGAAAGGTGGATGCCGAAGCCCAGGCTGTAGATACCAGTTCAGACACAGACAATCCTGAAGCCAATATTGTACCCTTTAGTTCAGCAATATCGGAATCGCTGATCAGTTGATGCGTTACGGCCGGCACAGGGTCCTGCCAGATCAGTTCTTCTACAGGCACTTCCGTGCCAAGGTAGCGGACCCGTGGCCCCATATCCCGGTGTGTCAGTTTGAACCAGGCCCTGGCAAACGCATCCGCAAACTCATCAGGCTGCTCAAAGAACCGTCTTGAAATTGATTCATAAATGGGGTCAGCTTTCAGGGAGATGTCTGTTGTAAGCATGAATGGTGCATGACGCTTTGAAGGGTCGTGCGCATCGGGTACAGTATCGGCGCCAGCGTCACCTTTTGGTTTCCATTGATTGGCACCAGCAGGGCTCTTTGTCAGTTCCCATTCGTAACCGAACAGGTTCTCAAAATAGTTATTGCTCCACTTCGTTGGTGTGGTAGTCCAGGCTCCTTCAAGACCGCTGGTAATCGTATTAACTCCATTACCGCTTCCTAAGGAATTTTTCCAACCCAGGCTTTGTTCTTCAATATCGGATCCAGCGGGTTCAGATCCAACGTATTTTCGCGGATCGGCGGCTCCATGAGTTTTGCCGAATGTATGTCCGCCGGCAATCAGCGCCACCGTTTCTTCATCATTCATTGCCATGCGTGCAAAAGTTTCCCGGATATCACGGGCAGCCGCAAGCGGATCAGGATTTCCATTAGGGCCTTCCGGGTTCACATAGATCAGCCCCATCTGAACAGCAGCCAGCGGATTCTCGAGGTGACGGTCACCGGTGTAACGGGTATCTCCCAGCCACTCTTTCTCAGCGCCCCAATAAATATCTTCCGCAGGCTCCCAAACATCCTCCCTTCCGCCGCCGAAACCAAAGGTCTTGAAGTCCATCGACTCCAGGGCACAGTTACCGGCGAGAATCAGCAGATCGGCCCATGAAAGTTTCCGGCCATATTTTTGTTTGATCGGCCAAAGCAGTATGCGTGCCTTGTCAAGGTTTGCATTGTCAGGCCAACTGTTCAGTGGTGCAAAACGCTGTGTTCCTGCACCTCCGCCACCACGTCCGTCGGAGATGCGGTATGTGCCCGCACTGTGCCAGGCCATCCGAATAAAAAACGGCCCATAGTGACCGAAGTCGGCCGGCCACCAGTCCTGCGACGTGGTCATCAGGTCAAAGATGTCTTTCTTCACTGACCCCAGGTCAAGGGTCTTGAATTCTTCGGCATAATTGAACGACGCTCCCATCGGATTGGACAAGGAAGAATGTTGACGAAGGATATTTAACCTTAATTGATTTGGCCACCAGTCGTGGTTCCTTGTGCCACCACCGGCGATTTGTTTAAGCGTTCCACTTGTAAACGGACACTTCGTTTCATCGTTCACCTGATTCGATGGAGTCTCCTGGGATGTGATGTTTTCCATTTTCTTAAAGATTGATATATTGTTAGTAATGATTAAAATGCAATAATTCTATGTACTTAATAGCTTCATTCCGATACGCCACTAAAGTTATGGTAAATTTGAAATGCATTTAAGACTTCGGATATAATATTCAACATATAATAGTCAACATATAATTTACCAATGAAAAAACGCAGTAAAGATTGGATTGTTTAATCCTTTGCCAATATTATTACGACTTTTCCGGTAACGAACCTGATGCATTTAGTCCAGATGTATCACCCGGATGTTTTCATTGTTGAAACAAAATGATGTCTAATGCATACTCACTAAGAAATAACATGTTTTACTGGTTGCAATTTTATTCACAGACCGTTGTATTTGATTCACTTCACTCCCGTTTACTTTTAAACAATTTTGATAACTGGAAAAATATAGAATTAAAACGAACAATAATTAATTAAGTAAAGTACGCCGGCTAATTGGTAGTTGACATAATTTACTTTTAAATTTACAGCATGTTCGACCGCATCAATAAACATGTATTAAAACACGTAAGCCTTTCTAAGGAAGAAATTGCCCTGTTTAATTCCTTACTGGAATTTAAAAAAATGCCAAAGAAAACCATGCTGCTGCATGAGGGTGATGTCTGCAATTTTGAAGCATTTATCAACAGAGGCTGCATCCGCAATTATTATATTGATGAGCATGGTGCAGAAGTAACACTACAGTTTGCTATAGAAGACTGGTGGGTGAGTGATATCGCAAGCTTTCACACACATGCGCCAAGCAATATGTTTATTGAAACGATGGAAGAATGTGAATTGCTGGTACTTTCACCACAAACAAAAGAAGCGCTTTTGACAAAAGTACCCAAACTGGAAAGGATGTTTCGCCTGATGGTGCAAAAAAACTTGACTGTTTTGCAAAAGCGTTTTTTAAATACCATCACCACCACTGCCCAGGAAAAATATATCGACTTCCTGTACCGCTACCCCAGCATTCCTCAGCGGGTTGCCCAACATTATATCGCTTCCTACCTCGGTATATCCGCAGAATTTCTTAGTAAAGTGAGAACAAAACTTGCAAAGAAATAATAGATAGTTTGTATTTTCATCTGTCAGATATCGGATCTGCGAAGCAAACTGATAAGAATACTGGTGCTGATTTATTTCGAAATTTTATCCAATTTAAATATTCTTTCCATGGCAGATAACAACAATGACGACCTGGTAATTTCTTATCTCAAAATCAGGAAAGCAATTGGCTGGCTGGGCATGCTGTTGCCCTTTATTTTACTGATCGGAAACTACGCGATCAATAAACTTAATTTACTGAATAATGCATTTTTCTTAAATGCAACCTGTAGCGGAGTTTATAAAGCAGCTGACTCATTTAAATTCTCTGTCAGTCACTATTACTACAGTACCGTAGGTGAATTATTTACCGGTGTTTTATGTGCGGTGGCGTTATTTATGTTTTGCTATAAAGGTCATGCCTTGCGTACCGGCGAAAAAGGGCTTTCAGATAATACAACTACCAACCTGGCAGGATTTTTTGCATTAGGGGTAGTTATTTTTCCAACAGGCTCTGTTAGTTGTATCGGAGATAATCTTCGTACGTTTACCAGCAGCATGAACACCGGCTATATTCATTTTACAATGGCTACCTTATTTTTCATTACTTTAGCGCTGATGTCAATGGTTAATTTCAGGAGAACCGGAGACCGGGTTTCGTTTGGAAAGAAAGAAAACCATCAACTCTTTTTTGTATGTGGAATTGTGATGCTGCTATGCATTGTATTGATATTTGTTTACAGCGTATGGCCGGCGCTGCAACGCAGTTGGTTGAAGAAAATACACCCTGTTTTTTGCCTCGAGGCAATCGCTTTAATATTCTTTGGTATCTCCTGGCTTGCAAAAGGACGAACCGATTTTGCATTCATTCCAAAGAAACTGAACCTGGCTAAATAAATGAGGGTATAAGAATAACACGAATTTCATGGTTAATTAATTTAAGGAAATATTACCTTTAACAAAAATAATCAAGACATGGAAACTCAATTCTCTATAGATCAAATCATGCAACGATATCAATTGCCTGTTGACAGAAACCTCCTGTATTCATACGAAGAACTTCAACGGTCAAAGATTGACCAGGATTTTATTTATACATTGCTTCATACTTTTGAAGATGAAAATACATTTTCCGAAACGGAATATCAACATTTTCCGCTCGAAACAATCATTGACTATATCCGAAAAACACACCGGTATTACCTTTCAAAAAAACTTTGTGAGATAGAGCAAAGCATCGACATCCTGCTGAAAGATTATTCCGGCAGCCATCCTTTATTAAATATTCTCAACAATTTTTTTTCCGCATACACTGCCGATTTAACTTCACATATCAAACTGGAAGAAAGCCATCTCCTGCCTTATATTCTTTGCCTGTTAAAATTTGAGAAAGGTGAAAGCGAAGCCGAACAATACGTCACCGCAACAAAAAATTATTCACTAAAAACATTTACAGAGGGCCACCACGATACTGAAGAGGATTTATCGAATGTCCGAAACGCAATCATGAACTACCAGCCACCTTCCACTAACCAAACCCCTTACCGTATTCTACTATCACAGTTACACGCATTTGAAATGGATCTTGCTGTTCATGCATTGATTGAGGACAGGGTTTTAATTCCCCGGGCATTGCAGTTGGAAAAAAAGTTAAAGAGCCTTTTCAGCAGCAAAATATAATTGGATTAATTCTCCGGTGCAAATCTTAAGCAGTGCGCCCATCGAACATTTTTTGTTAAAGCCGGATGAGGGATGTTGGATATAAATGCCACCAACATGCACCAGTTGTTGGTGATGCCACCCGCAGGGTAACTTCCGCACAAACACCAACAACGGCGATAGTATACCTAAACCTACCCACCGCCGTTGTTGTGTATGTAGCCTGGGCAATGTGCGAAGCAATACCAACAACAATGCTCACCGCCGGATGTAATTGGTTCCAACATGCAAGAGTTGTTGGTGATGCCACCCGCACGGCAACTTCCGCACAAACATCAACAACGGCGATGGTATACTTAAGCCTACCCACCGCCGTTGTTGTGTATGTAGCCTGGGCATTGTGCGAAGCAATACCAACAACAATGCTCACTGCCAGATGTAATTGGTTCCAACATGCAAGAGTTGTTGGCGGTGCCACCCGCAGGGTAACTTCCGCACAAACATCAACAACGGCTATAGTATACGTAAGCCCACTCTCCGCCGTTGTTGTGTATGTAGTAGAATAACCCCCTGATGAAATCGCCAGTGAGACTGTTTTTTAGCAATCATTGAAACGGGGGAATCAACCTTGTATTGATTAAATCATTTTTGATTGATCACCGTTTCAATGATAATAAATTCGCAACCAGGAGTGATCTTTAACCGGATTGAAGTGGTATCCCAAATCCCAACTGCCTCCCGTTTACCGAGGGTAATTTGTTCATTGATGGAAATTTGACCTTCCATCATAAACAGGAAAACCGCTTTGTTGGCTTTATTAAAATGGTAATCCATTTCCGTTTCCTTATCAAAATAACCAAGGCTGATTTTTGCATTCTGGTTGATCCAGCAATGCCCCAATCCCTCCTCGCAGTTAACGATGATAGTTAGTTGGTTAACACGTTGTAACCTTGGAAATTCCCTGGCCTGGTACCGGGGCCGGATATTGTGGAGTTTGGGCTCAATCCATATTTGTAAAAAATTTACTTCTTCATCACCCACATTCCATTCCTCATGTCGCAGTCCGCTGCCCGCCGACATGATTTGCACACCCCCTTCCTTTACCGTATTCACGTACCCCATATCATCCTTATGGTTCATGGTGCCTTTTAACATCACGGAAATGATTTCCATGTTTTGATGTGGGTGTAAACCAAAACCCCGCCCTACTTCTACCGCATCGTCATTAAATGCGATGAGGGTTCCGAACGCTGATTTTACCGGGTTATAAAAATCACTGAAGCTGAATACAAAATTACTTTTCAGCCACCCGATATCTTTCCGGCCTCTTTCAGACAGTGGGTATAATTGATATTGCATAAAAAAATTTGAGTAACTCAATTTACATCATCGTCATTAAATAATGCCGTTTAAAAGTGACAGCTTTCAAAAAGCTGTCACCTTTAAAAATATCGGCCTCCGTTTTTCTTTAAGATAAGAGAAAGATTTACATTCAGCCATCCATTTTAATTTTATGACAAATTTTGCCGGTACCACTGTTCAGGATACAACTATTACTAACATAGCTTCTACCCGGGTAGCCTCTGTTGATGTGTACCGTGGTTTTGTGATGTTGCTGATGATGGGCGAAGTACTCTCCTTTTCAAAAGTATCCGAAGCATTGCCTGGCAGTTCCTTCTGGCAATTGCTGGCTTTTAACCAAAACCATGTAGAATGGATGGGTTTGTCTTTACATGATATGATTCAGCCATCATTCACCTTCCTCGTCGGCGTTGTATTACCATTCTCCATCGCGGGCAGAAAAAATAAAGGAGCCACTCATTCGGCGATCCTGCTGCACAGTATCAAACGCTCACTCATCCTGGTCTGTCTCGGTATATTCCTTCGATCCATACACTCCCGTGAAACCAATTTTACTTTTGAAGATACCCTTACCCAGATTGGCCTTGGCTATACCTTGCTGGTACTCCTGGGTTTTTGTTCACGACGGATACAGGTGCTGGCGCTGATCCTTTTGCTGGTCGGCTATTGGCTCCTGTTTGCCATTTACCCCTTACCCGGTGCAGGATTTGATTATAGCGCTACCGGTACCACAGCCAGTTGGGAGCACAACCTGCAGGGCTTTGCAGCGCACTGGAATAAAACCACCAACGCTGCCTGGGCTTTTGACAGATGGTGGCTGAATCTTTTTCCACGGGAGAAAATATTTCAATTTAATGAAGGCGGTTATGCTACGCTTAGCTTTATCCCCACACTGGGCACGATGTTGCTGGGACTGGTAGCAGGCAATATTTTACAATCCACCAAAATGCCTGCAAAAAAATGGAAGTCTTTTCTAATTGCCGGGTGCAGCCTCCTGGCATTGGGGGCAATCATCCATTTTACCGGTATTAACCCCATCATAAAACGGATATGGACACCCGCCTGGACGATCTTTAGCGGAGGTATTTGCTTTCTCTTACTTACTTTTTTCTACCTGGTAATTGATATATGGAATTATAAGCGCTGGTCTTTTTTCCTGGCGGTGATTGGCGTCAACTCCATCGCTGCCTATTGTATCACTGATGGTGGCGTCCTGTCATTTATCAGGAAGTCTTTATACATTCACTTCGGTAGTCAATATGACCAACTTTTTGGAAATGCCTACGCCACCCTTGTCAGCGGTGCATTGACTTTATTTTTTGTGTGGCTGATTTTGTATTGGATGTATAAAAATAAAGTTTTCATTAAAATCTAACCTGAAAATCCCCTCCGTTTCCATCCACATTAATGGTTACCGTATGCGTATCAGCAGACAAATTATACACGACGGCTTCAATGGAAACAACCTGTTCAGCGCCATTGCCAACAGTGATTAAATAGTACCACCTGTGCGTTGCAGGTAGCTCTGTCAATTTCCATAATAACCTGATACCTTCTTCATTCATTCCCTCAATGAAGCATTTTAAAATGGCCCCTCGTTCTATGAAGCGCATCCCATTAATTCAAAATGCACAGCCACCTGCACAAAAGTGTGAATCCTGCAACTTATATCTACGATTATGTAACATTTATGTTCATAAATGAACTAACCTTTACACAATTATATAACAGACATCCTTCATTGTACAAAAATAATCACTATGCAAACATTCGAAGAGCAAATTGGCCTGGCAAAACCTGGTGAAAAAATGCAGTTATCAAAAAGCGAAAACAGCAACCGCAACCCTGGATTGCGGGCGTTGCTGTCAATTAAAAATTTTAGTGCCGCACTGGAAAAGGATTATTCACAATTGATTCAAATTGAAAACGACCTGAAAGAAGTGAATAAAAACGGACTGCTGATTATTGAAGAAAACGCTGCAGCCGAAGCCGGTGAAAAATGGAAGTTGATTGAAACAGAGATGAACAATGCTGTTGCCGCTATGAACGATACATTGGATGTGGCAAAAGAAAAGATAACTAAATCCGAAAAAGATAATTTCACTGCATTGTGGAGCCAGTTAGCCTTACACTTAAAAGCATTCAAAGACAGTTCAAAAAAATCAGGTGATGCTGGGTTTGAGTTACTACCTGCAACTGCACACGAACAATGGGAAAAGGATTTTTTACACTTTGAACAACCGTTGGTAGATTTAGTGGCTGCGCATGTGGAATCATGCAGAATTTTACTGCAAATGATTGAACGATATACCCCTGATGAACTGAATGTAATTACGAAAATTATTGTAGACCAGGTGCCTGCGGATTTCACTTATGAAGAAGCCGTAATTTATCAACAGGATTATTTTAAATCCCTGGTTAATTTTAAAAAGGAATTTAAAGAAGAAAAAAATCTATGGGATAAGTTCCTGGATATTTTAGCAGGAGGTACCCATCAGCCACCATCCGAACGGGTGATGCTGGAAAGATGGATTGAAGGAGAAAAGGGGGACCTGTAAATATTTAAAAAAAAACACCAATCATGTATAGATCGAAGCACTATACCCGATCGGTGTTTTTAATTGAAATCCGGAATATTAATAAACAAAAAAGATCAGTAACGATAGCTAGTAAGGGATAAATTTGTGACTTTGCCATTTGTTTAATAAAGATAAATTGTTCAAGGGTGCGACGCCAATGAAGCTTAATTAAAATACTGCTGCTTGGTTCATAAAAAAAACACTGCGTTTTTTTATCCCTTGTGCAGTTTAGGAAATTTCAGTTTAAAACAACCTGGGTAGATGGTTGCAATAAAAAATCTATTTACCCGGCATAGATGGCCTTACCTCTATCTTACTCGGCAATGTCCGTGGATTCATTTTCAACAGGTCGGCCACCAATTCACCAATATCTTCGGGCTGAATCTTCCAGGCATCCGCATCGCCAGGTACATGATTATTAAAATGAGTGGCTACTGAACCCGGCATAATGGTAGATACTTTTACCCCATATTTGCGCAAATCCAGCATGACGGCCTGTGTAAAGCCCACCAGTCCAAATTTACTCGCATTGTAAGCAGACGCTGTTTCAAAAAAATTGGTACCTGCCAGGCTGGCGATGGTAATGATATATCCTTTGGATTGCTTTAATGCATCGATACTTGCTTTTACACTATTGAAAACGCCGGTCAGGTTGGTATCAATTGTTTCTTTCCATTCCTGCTCCGTTATACTTTCAATATTGGCAAAATGACCAACACCGGCATTGGCTACCAATACATCCAATTGACCAAAATGGGCTAGCGTTGCCTGTATGGCAGCCGTTTCTGAAGCCATCGAACTCACTTCAGATGCGAGGGCCAACACTTTTGAAGGATCATTACTTAAGGATGCGGCGGCCTGTTCTGCGGCAGCCTGGGTTCTGCTGGTGATGGCTACTTTCATACCATTGGCCAGCAGGGTTTGCGCAATACCATAGCCTATACCCTTACTACCCCCGGTAATATAGGCAACTTTATCAGATAGATTATTCATTGTGTATGCAGTTTGATTTGATAGATTTTTAAGCAACAAATTAGGTTGCCGGTGCAAGTTAATGGAATTATTTTTTTGATTTGATGGTACCTGGAGGCCTGGTAAAATGCAGTCGCAATACTGATGGAAGCAGTAGGTATAAGATTCCAATCCTGCCGCCTTTTTAGATGAATCGGCGATCTTCTCAAATATTATTTAGCAGGTAGATTTGAAACACCTTCTGACTAAAAAACATTTCTAGAATAAAATTGAAGGCCCGGATAAATATAGTGAGTGCGGGGTATTAATTACCAGTATCGATATAAAAATGAATTGTTGATTAACGGACTTATAAAATATCCTGTTACACCTTTCGCAGGCGTAACAGGATATCTTTGTTTAAGCAACCTGGTCACGCAGCGATTTAATTTCGTCGTGCGATTCCATTAACAATTCTTTTTGACCACTGATCATTTCGTGCAGAAACTTCGGGAGATCTTCATCTTCCAGCGCCTCCTTGTAAGCCTTCTGGGCCGCATCTTCTCCAGCTTCGCAATTTTCAAGGATACTGTGCCTGTCATTGCCAGAAAAAACGGCTTTCAGGTCCATCCATACCCGGTATATTTTCCCGCTGGTCATGGTTCCTTCTGCCATCTCTCCACCCAATACCTGCACCTCTCTGCCCAATGCATTACGCAATTCCCTGCTTTCATCAATCATTTTTTCAAACAACACAATAAGATCCAGGTCTTCATTGTGAGCGGCATGCTTTTCCTTCAGTTCTTCCATTGCTTTTTCATAGCCTGCAATGCGATCGTTGTTAATAAGGATCAGATCATTTAAAGTTTCTATTGTTTCTTTTGTATTTTCCATGATTTGTTTTTTTTATTGTTGATTCAATTTCATGCCAGCAATTTTATAGTTTGTACTATGTACAATTGCTTGCAAAATGGGGTGTATTTGCCACATTTTTAGCATCTTCCCCATTAATGTACTCAAGATCATGTGAGCGGCTATTGCAGGGCCGTCTTCTACAATCCGACAAATTATGTAACCGTTGAGTTTGAAGTTCCTGGAATCTTTAACTGGATATATGACCAGGCATTTAAAGGCATTACATACGCAAGAAATTTACTGACCTGTAAAGAAAAAGCGCCAACACTTACCAGCGAAGAAAAAGAACCCGTTTGATAACCGCAGAAGTCAATAAATATGTATTTTGCCTATCAGCAACTCTACATAAACTAACTATTCAACATGAAAAGTGAACAAATTCAAACATTGCATCCTCAACCTGGAAAGATAAATAAGCTTAATTCCATGGATAAATACAACCATACCGAGTTGATGGAGAAGTTGTATGACAATGTAAAAGACAATTTTGAAGGTGGTGTTCAATAGTATGGTGAAACGGTAAAACTTGATTTGGAAGCGAGAAAAATTATTGAACGAACAGGAACGAAACCTGATAAATACCGGTTGCAAAAAACGAAGCGATATTAATGAGGCCTGACCGTTCCAAAATGT